>Ga0306920_100013652_pt1 | contig 11072 bp, 12 predicted proteins | sample flu12Cox44000170_FD_204666 | JGI IMG/M metagenome (GOLD analysis project Ga0306920, IMG submission 204666) | Lab enrichment of tropical soil microbial communities from Luquillo Experimental Forest, Puerto Rico - flux4day.12C.oxic.44.000.170 (v2)... | ecosystem: Environmental > Terrestrial >...
CCCGTATAGAAGCGGTCGATGTAGGCTCGCGAGAGATGTTTGAAGCGATGAACAGAGCTATTGAATTTCACGCGATGCGTCCCGTGATAGATCGCGTGTTTGGCTTCACACAATTGCCCGAAGCCCTGGACTACCTCAGAGAGGCTCGCCACTTTGGCAAGGTTTGCCTCCGAGTTTAGCCTTAAGCGCGAAATGAGATCTCAAAGCCTTCAAAGCACACAATCACACTTCCCTGGCATCGCTGGCCGTCTTATCCAAGCCGGGCTTCCGCCCGAGAAAACGCGGACACCGGGCACTCACCCGAGCCGGCGCCGAGATGAGGTACCTTGCGCCCAGCCACCGGGGCGGGCGCCACAACTGAACAAGCGCCCCACCACAGTGCACGTTTACGGCAACAAGGTCATGGCCTTTCGGTTCTTTCATCGCTGCGACCGCAAAAATTCAGGGCAGTTTTGACCAGGACGTTGGCACAACTCACGACGGAATCCAAATCGACCCATTCAACCGCCTCATGAGCCCCTGCACCGCTGGGACCGTAATTTACTGTTGGAATGCCCGCAGCCGCGAATAGCGCCGCATCCATCCAATAGCTCACTCCCGCGATTTCAGGCTTGTGGCCGGTGACCGAAGTCGCTGCTTGGTACAGGGAGGTAGCGATCTTACTGTCCGGGTCACAGGAGAGCGGTGGCCGGTCGAGCAACCGTCGCAGTTGCGCTTGTTCGCCGGTCGATCTCGTTAAGTTCTCCAATTCGTCCATGACTTGCTCAGGTGTTTCGCCAGGCAGAGTCCGCCGTTCAATGTGAAGAATGCATTCTTCCGCATAAGTCGAGAGACCGGATCCCCCGCGAATCAGCGAGCAGTGTTGCGAGGCGGGTCCCACCAGAGGATGAGTTCTTGTGCGGAGTTCCTGCCGGTCAAAGCGCTCTAGCGCGGCGATAATCTTCGCCATTTTGGCGATTGCGCTGGTGCCTAAATCCCAGCGACTTCCGTGAGCAGCCCGGCCTTTGGTTACGATCTCCGCCCACACGAAGCCTTTGTGGGAGACGATCACTCGTCCTTCACTTGGCTCCGTGAGCACACAAGCATCCGCCTTGTAGCGTTTCACGAAATCTTGCGCACCGATGCTCGCGTATTCCTCATCAGCGACCAACGACACCAAGAGCCGCCCCGGAAACTCATCGCGACCCAGGGACGCGGCCGCACAAAGTACCGCCGCTGCGCTGCCCTTCATGTCGTAGCTCCCGCGGCCGTAAACGCGGCTACCATCGAGCTTCGGCTCGAAGGGAGGAATGGTCATGCCATTCGTGGCAACCGTATCGAGGTGCGCGCAAAACACAACGGTGGGACCCTCGCCATTGTCGACTTCACCGACGGCGTTGGGGCGACCAGGGGCTGCTTCCTCCAGCCAGCTCTTTACTCCATTCGCGGCCAGCCATTGTTGTGCGAGCTTGGCAATGGCCTCCTCTCCGGAGCCTTCACCGGGAGCGAGAGTTGGATTCACGGACGGTGTCCGAATCAGTTGTTGAAGAATATCCAGCACAGCAGTCTTAGAAAGAGGGTCGCAAATCATGGCGAGAGTCCTCGGAGCGTGGCGACGAGTCGATCAATCTCTTCGCTTGTCGTGTAGGTGTGACAGGAGGCGCGGACAGCAGCGGTTACACCCATTCGCTTCAACAACGGAAGTGAGGCAAGATCGCCGGCTCGAACCGCGATGCCGACGGCGTCGAGTGTTTTGGCGACGTCGAGCGGCTGCTTCTCGGCCATAACGAAAGAGAAAACCGAGATCCGATTGTCGGCGTGCGTTGAGCCAAGAATCCGAAGGTTTTTGACCTTGGCCAACTCGGACAAAGCGTAGCGCGTTAGCTGTTGTTCACGGCTCCAGAGGGTTTCTCGGCCCAAAGATTCCAGGAATTCGATTGCAACCGCGAGTCCGACTGCTCCTGGCACGTTTGGCGTTCCCGCTTCGAACTTCAACCCGCCCGCAGCGAAGTGTGAAGGCACCGAATCAATATCGACATAATGAGCCATATTGCTGCCTGCTTGATATGGTCGCATGTTCTCGAGAATCTCGCGTCGTGCCCACAGAACGCCGATCCCCATAGGCCCGAAAATCTTGTGTCCAGAAAAAGCGAAGAAATCACAGCCAAGGGCTTGCACATCGACCGCAAAGTGCGGAATGGACTGTGCGCCATCGACCACAACGACTGCTCCGAAGCGGTGCGCTCGTTCGCAAACGTCGCGAACTGGATTGATTGAGCCCAGAACGTTTGACACGTGAGGAAGAGTTACCACCTTGGTGCGCTTTGAAAGAAGACTGTCCAGTTGGTCGAACCGCAAACGGCCGTCGTTTTCCACATCGACAACTCGAAGGTGTGCATTGGCCCGACGCGCAGCAAGCTGCCACGGTACGAGGTTTGAGTAATGGTCCGAAACGGTGAGCAGAATCTCGTCGCCTGGTTGCAGGTTCGCACCGCCCCAGGACGATGCCACCAGATTCAGAGCCTCCGTGGTGCCGCGAGTCCACACGATCTCTTCTGGCCCGCTCGCGTTCACAAATCTAGCGACCTTAGCCCGTGCCTCCTCATACATACCCGCCGATCGGCGAGCTAGCGCGTGGAGCGAAGGCGCCGGATTCGCATTGTCCTGAGCGTAAAAGTTTGCCAGGGCATCGATGACCGCGCGAGGCCGTTGCGTTGTGGCTGCGCTGTCGAGGTACGCCAAGGGATGACCATTGATCTGTTTAGAGAGCAATGGGAATTCTGCACGCAGCGTTGACAAATCCGGAGGCGCCAATTTCGGCCTGGCAGAGTTCTGAGTCAGCTTCGCTTTGTTCGGGCCGAACAAAGAAGCCCAACTGGCAAATGCAGTCGCACCCGATGCCTTGGCCAAGAAGTCGCGCCGGTCGGTGTGCGTCATCGAAAAAACCTCCACAAATCTGGGGGAGTGCATACAGCCTTGGCCTGCCCACTGACAGCCATCTGCTGACGTATGTATTCGAGCAGCGCGTCGTAGATCGGAAATTCATGAGCGAGGCGCTCATCGTCGCTGCTTGCACAAAGAGCAAATCCATGCGCGATCGCCCGTAAGCCGAGGCTCTCCGGGGAGGAATTTTCTTGTCCGTGGACGTCTGCACCTCTGACAATCAGTCCAAGACGGTGCAGGGCGGGGTCGGTCAATTTGTAATCTTCAAGAATCGCCTCAAAGGTGCAACGCTCGCCACGATGGTTCAACTGCACTTCGGGAAATCGTGTTGCGTCGAAAGGAATGGCCCCTTCTTGGTGAGCTCTTTTGAGAAGTTCCTGTTCGGGGACGAACAGGAATTCCGCTCGCGGGTCGATGAATCGTTTGATCAGCCAGGGGCAGGCCACGCGATCCACTTTGACGTTCTGTCTTGTGATCCATCGCATGGGCTCACCTCTTGCGCAACGATTGATATAGGCCTTCCGCCAACTGCATACCGCGTTCGAGGAGTTCCGCATCACTCAGGTTCTGTTGGGCCCACCCTTTCATCACTTCATCGATGCCAAAGCCTTCCTTGCGTCCGAACCTCTCGTCGAACAAATCCGCGTCATGAACGATCTCGCCCATGACCGCAACTCGCTTGTCGCCAATACGGAACACCTTTGTGAGTGTTTCAAACGTACAGTCCTCTCCGCGATGTCCGAAGCCTCCCTCGTACATATCGAAGGGGATTGCGTCCTTTGGCTTCTGTTTTTCAGTCGCAAAGAGAAAACGCGCTTTCGCGTCGATGAACTTGCGAATCAGCCACGCGGACGTTACCCGGTCCACCCCAGGGCGAGGGCGAGTTACCCACTTCCGGCCGCGGAATTCGGATCGGGATGGGTTGCTGAATTCCTGGAGAGACTGCTTGGGTTGGGAGTCCTGGAGCATTAGCATGGTCCTTTCGACCTGCTGGCGAAGCGGGCTACGGAAAAAATCGATGGAGACAATTTCCTGGAAACGCTGACGCAGGCGTGCGATTTGCGAGGGATGCTTCCTGACTGAGCCCTGCCTCAGGCTCTGTAGTAATTCTCGATACTCTTGCGTTCTTGCTTCGGAAAACCGTTTCGCTAGTTGAGGGTCACTGTAGTTGTCGATTGACTCCACCTCCAAAACCGATGCTTCTCCATGCGAACCCCGGATCGTCGTTGCGAGCCATTCGAACTTCTCGCGGTTCTCCGGGTTGCTCGGGAGCAGGTAGCCGGAATTGCCGAGCGGCAAAGACCCATAACGCTGAAGTTTTCTCCAGATCGACACACGCAAGCTTGCGCCTCTCCTTGGCAAAGTGAAGGTGAGCAGCAGCCAAGGCGGTGACGATGAACGGGGGGAATGTGATATGGTCATTTCTTGTCTGTTATACATCTAACATATAGACAGTCAAAAGTCTAGACGCGAGCCATCGCGCGGGACTACGGCGAGACCGTGAGCAACAATACCGAGTCGCTTGACTTGGATATCATTCGCGCTTAGCTTGAAACACATGCGCTTTGGGCGAACAACTGTGGCGGTATTCCTCGGGATGGCGCTCGCGGCCTATATTGTCGATTGCTCCGGCTTGATGACGCCCGACCAGGCAGCAAATTGCTGCCAGGCTATGCCTTGTTCCTCGTCCGGACATAGCCAGGAATGCTGCGAGACGATGCCGCAAATGCATGTACCTTTCGTTCAAGGGTCTTCCGGTCAAGGGCTTTCATTCACACATGATTTGATTGCCGTCCTTTCCGCCTTTCAAGAATCCCTCGGTCGAGACTCCTCCGCCCGCCGTCTGGTGGCGCGTTGTCACGCACCGCCCGGCTCCAGTCCCCCAACCGCCAGACCTATCCGAACCTAGACCACCTTTCAGCGGCACCTTCCACGCTACCCATGGTGTCTCCGGACGTACGCGTCTGCCGAAAGGAACTGAAATGGACGATTTTTTGCGCAAGGTGCTCTCCCGCGGCGCAGGCTGCGTGGCTTGCTGGGCTCTTCTGGCGGTCTGCGCACAAACCGCAAGAGCTCAAGGGGCGTCGCCAGAGACGGCCGCCTCGCTTTTTCCGGGGGGCGCTCTTGTTTCTTACAACTCAGTTTTTGCAACACGGGGCGTCTTTGCGAGTTCCGCCGGTAACATGCCCCCCACCGCTCGTCCAACGTTTTCCCATGAGGGGCTCTTCAACTTCACCTGGGGCTTTCGTCGTGATTTCGCTTTAACAGTCCTTGTGCCGGTGGTGACAAATCGTTTCGAGATGAACACCTCCGCAGGACATCCGACTGTCGGTGGTACAGGGCTAGGCGACGTAGTCCTATTTGTGAAATATCGCTTCTATCGGCGCGATTCCGAACGAGGTACCACACAGGCATCAGTCACCTTCGGCCCAAAGCTCCCAACGGGGAGCACAAGTCTAAGCGGCACAAACGGACTTCTGCTGCCCGCCGGTCTGCAACCAGGCTCGGGTTCGACCGATTTTTTCCTAGCCGGAAACTGGACATATACGGGACTGTTCAACCTCAAACGACTCGTTGCCGATGAGGATTTCCATTCAATCTGGCGTTCACAGGGCACGCAGAAAACCCGACTCGGGTCCAACGTCGTGTCGCGCTTTTGGTTGTCCTACCGGCCCTATCAGTCAAAGAACGTCGCTCATGAATGGTTCATAGGACCGGCGCTTACTTGGTCCTATATGCCGAATGACCGCATTGCGGGAATCAGCCAGGACGGAAGCGGCGGATCCGTACTCCTGGCAGGAGTCACCAACTACGTCGGCTTGCGTCCTGGCCTGCACGTCTGGATGGGAGCCGATTGGGATGTTGCCCACTCGTCTGGGGCAATGTTCATGCCTATCCGCCGTCATATCAGTTTCGGAATTACACAGCAATTTCGCTTGCACTTCTAGAGAGGAGAATCGATGAATTCGAAGAAATTTGCACTTTTTGCTTTGCTCGTCTGTGCGCTCGCGCCCGTGTCGCATGCGCAGGTCAAGCACATCCAAATGCGCGTCGAGGGCATGACTTGAAACTTTTGAGCATACGGGGTGAAGCAACACCTCGGACGCCAGTCTGGCGTTCAAAGCGTTGATGTCAGCTTGATCGATGGCAAGGTCGAAATCGTTCCCAAAGAAGACGGGCGCTTGGACCCTCCGCAACTTCTCAAAGCGGTGTACGACAGCGGAGTCAGCGTGGCCGAGATGGAAATAACGGCTCGCGGAAAAATCGCGAGGGATGCTTCGGGCAATCTCGTGCTAAACGTCAATCCCAATCAATCGTTCGCCATTGCCTCAAACAACTTGTCAAAAGAACTGGAGCCGCTCGCCGGTTCCCCGATTGCGATCACTGTTCGTGGTCAGTTGTACAAAAAGGCGGAAGGAAAAACGAAGCGGAAGCCGGATATGTCGGCTCCGTTGAGATTTTTCGTATTGGAAATACAGAAGAAGGAATAGATGCGAAAACGATCTCTTCTATTATCGAGTCTGGCAGCGTTCGGGCTCGCCGGCTGCGCCCAGCACGCGGTAACTCCGGCCGAACCGAAGGAACCCACACTCAAGACGGGTGAGATTGGCTCACGGCTACCCGAATTCTCAGTGAAGGATCTACAGGGACACGAGCTTTCTTCCGCCGATCTCCATGGCAAAGTCGTGGTGGTCGATTTCTGGGCGACCTGGTGTCAACCGTGTAAAAAGGAGATGCCCGGCTACCAAGCGCTGCTCAACAAATACGGGTCGCGGGGAGTTGCTGTCCTCGGGTTCAAGTTCGACACCATGATGGATACAGAGGATCCACTCTCTTTTGCGAAAAGAATCGGGGTCCGCTACCCCCTGGCCGTTGCGTCCGATAAACTGAAAAGCAAGTTCGGCGGGATCGAAGGGCTGCCAACTACGATGCTCTATGATCGTGACGGAATTCTGCGCGAGAAGGTCATCGGTTTTGAATATACGGCTGTGATCGAGTCCAAACTCAAGTCGCTGCTGTGAAAGCGGGCTCATTAGGCGATCAAGAACGCCCAAGCCCGTAGGGCCGACTATGGAATGGCTATCACCTCTCAGGTGTGAACCATCGAAAAGGACTTGACCCTGGAATCCGTTCCAGTGTTTACACTCTTGGTCGCGGAGGAACACGCACATGCGCTCGGGACGTTTGGCTGATTTGACTCGCGTAAGCACTGATACGCTAAGGCACTATGAGCATATTGGACTTCTGGCTCGCCCGCCACGCACCGCCGGGAATTACCGAGACTATGCTCCATCCTGCCAAGAAAGGGTGGAACTGATTCAGCGAGCGTTGCGAATCGGGTTTTCTCTTGCCGAGTTGAAGCGCATTCTCGCGCTACGTGATCAAGGCGGAGCTCCATGTCGCAACGTGCGGGAGTTGCTGAGGTCAAAGATTGTCGATGTGAACAGGCAAATCAAAGATCTCCGAGTGTTAAGGACGGAATTAAACCGACTCTCTAAGAAATGGGACAAGCGATTGAGCAGCACCAAACCAGGGCAGCAAGCCAAGCTTTTGGAGAGAATGCCCTGGCTGGACAAAGCCGCTGTCCCTCATCGTCTTCTCCCGATTGGAAATACGAGAGGAAGGTAATCGATGCGCATAGCCCTTCTTTTTGCTTCATCGCTAGTTCTTTCGGCCACTATCGCCGCACAACAGGCTCAGGAATCCCCAGAAGGCGCGCGAGCCCAAGGTGTAATCACGCGTGGTGAGCACGTGATGGGATTCTCACACGAAGCGACGACTCATCATTTCCACCTGTTCCGAGATGGCGGTGAGATTGATTTCAGCGCTAACAACCCGGCGGACAAAACCAGCATTGACCTGATTCGGACGCACTTAGGGCACATCGCAAAGATGTTTGCGTCCGGAAATTTCAAAACACCCATGATCATTCACGACACAAATCCGCCGGGCGTCGCAACGATGGTGAAACTCAAAGAGCAAATCCGTTACCAGTACTCCCAAACTGAGCGAGGAGCGCGGATTCGGATCACTACGGCAACACAAGGGACGACGGACGCCGTGCACGCGTTTCTGCTCTTTCAGATTGTCGACCATCAAACTGGCGACGCACCAAACATATCCGACGACATTTCAAAGGAATGATCGTTCACTTAAAACGACAAAGAGGCTTTGACGGAATGAACAAATCCCATGGTAGCGTTGATCGTTGCGCTCTGCCGTGAGGCACCAAATACAAATCAAGTCGTCGTCGGTATTCCGTTGTTGGTGCTCATTTCGCGGCTTCCTTTAAGACTTCTTGAAGCCGCCTCGCCACAATCTGATCTTCTCCCGGTTGCAGCATCCAAACGCCCACCACAATCACATTGTTGCCTCCCGGCAGGCCTGCGCTGGCAGGGCCTCCACCAGTTGATGGGTTCAGTTCAATGCGGGGGGTTCCTTCGCGCATCTTTTGCATCACCTCGCTTGCTGACAGCTTGATTCGATTCAGGTCGTAGGTGATCAATAGGTGTGGGACATGGTTCGCAACAGGGGGGATAAAAATTCTTGCTTCCACGCTGGGAACGCTTTGAACGTGCTCTGCGATTCGCTGCGCTCGGGCCCGATATTCCGCTTCCAATGCGGCATCGTCCTGTTTAAGAAACCAGTCCACGGCAGCGACGAGACCGGTGATCTCCTCCTTGCCGACTTTCATCCCACGGCCGATTGTGTTCGAGTGGGGTGAATTGTTCAATCGTGCCGCGTCGATCAAATCTTTCTTCCCTAAGAGCAACCCAGTGCACTGCGGTCCGCGAATACCCTTTCCACCCGAAAAAGCCACCAGATCAAAACCCATTTCCGTATAGTTCCAGAGGTTGGAAATAGGCGGGACATCGGCAGCAGCATCGTTGAAGCACGGAACCCCATGCTTGTGGGCCACGCCGACCCAATCTTCCTTGCTAATTCGACCACCCTCGGCAGCGTTGAAGAACTGCGTCATTACCGTGCGTTCGTTGAACGCCCGCTCATATTCATCGAGAGTTTCCACATCGATGAAGCGCGCTCCACACTGTCGAATCGCGTGATCGTAGTCGTAGTGATGCGCGTTTTGGACGATGACTTCGTTCTTTAACCCCTGCATCTCGGTGGGAATATTTATGATCGCGGATTTGTTACCCCGAGTGATGCACGCCGCAGTCGCTAGCGTTATCCCGGCGGCAGCACCGGAAGTGACCAACGCACCTTCGCAGCGAAGACGCCTCGCCAGGTACTCGCCGGCCGCCTTATGGAGTTCCATCAGGTGAACTGGCTTTTGTGCTGCCAAAGCGACGGCTGCCTGCACTTCCTCCGGCATGATTGACGCCGATAGGATCGTGTAGGTACCAGCGGCGTTGATGAATGGCGTTACGCCAAGCTTCTGGTAGTAATCTACGGCACCTGCCGCAGGGGTCGAGCCACTCGCAGGGATTGCGCTGCCTATGCACGCGGCTCCCGCTAGAGCTTGGCTCGCCTCGCGCAGAAGTTTTCGACGGCCGATCGATTCCATGCTGCCTCTCTTTTCAATTTCTCGGGTAGTTGTCGGCGGTTGCCGGCAGCGAACCTTGTAACATCGGAATATTGAAATATTGCGGACGAGCTTTTTCCCACGAGACCATACTGAGGCCCGAGGGATCGTAGAGAATTCGCCCTGACCGAATCGTCATTCGCGCTACGATCTGCGAGGTGCCTTCCATTTTGGCGTAGCCGCAGTCAATGTAGCCGAAATGCCCGTGCAATTCTTCCAGAATAGCGATGTCGGCATCCTTGCCGATCGACAAAGTCCCAAGCTCTGGTCGGTGAATTTCGTGCGCAGGATTGACCGTGGCACGCCGGATCAAATCGCTCAGTGGCACACCCATGCTCAGAAACTTGGAGATCACGTTGCTCATGCTGAGAACCGTGAAATCGCCGGTGTGCAAGTCCGTGGACATGGAGTCGGGAACAAATCCCTGCTTGACGGCACGCACGGCATTGCGGAACCAGAAGCTGCCCGCTCCGTGACCTACGTCGAAAATCACTCCGCGGTTTCGTGCTTGTTGCAGGATCGGATTGAGCTTTCCATCCTCGAGAATGATCGGGAACTGTTGGGCAAACACGTGAGTGTGAATGTCTCCCGGTCTAGCCTTCTCGAGAATGAGGTCCGCATAACTTCTCTCCGGGCGCGGCCAGAAATCAAACATAACCGGAACTTTGGCTGCTTCTCCACAGGCGACCGCTCGATCGACAGCGGCCCAGGTGGGATGCAATTCGTCCAGGGGTTTCTGGGGCCAATAGTGAGCCGTTTTTACACCCACGATGATGTCCGAGTATCTGAGGACGGCATCAGCACAGCGCTTCACATCCATTTGATCGACGGTCTGTTCCAATCCTCCTTTCATGCCATCGGCCACGATGTTCAGAAACGCCAGCACCCGCACCTTGGCGGAATCGATCACTTCTCCTTTTTCCTGCAGAAATGTGTCCGCCCCCGCCGTTCCTGCGTCAACGATTGTGGTTACGCCGGACTGCAAGGCCAAATCCGCAGGGACTCCTAGCGGAGCAAGCTGCGAACGCGGAGCAGCGGTGAGCAGAGCAGTTAGGACCGGAACTTCGTGATCTGGCGAGTCGGGAGCGAACCAATTGAGCGGTGCACCCCCGTGCCCGACGTGGTAGTGGATGTCGATCAGACCTGGCGTGACGTACAGACCCGAGACATCCACGACTTTCGCCGCCTCCTTGGCGGGAATGTCCTTTTCGACAGCTGCGATCTTGCCAAGCAAAACGGCTACGTCCATTTTTCCATCTAAGCCGTTCGCGGGATCAATGACGTGGCCTCCCTTGAGCAGCAGGTCGTAGCGTGGCACCTGTGTGTTAGCCACCTGTGCCTTAGCCACGATGGCTGCAACTGCGAATAACGCTGCCAATCTGCAAATGACTTTTACCTTTTGCCGCATGAGACGGTCCCTTTCGATGCGGAGAATGTTCTCTTTCAAAAACCAAGCTTTGCGCCGAACCGAATGTCACCGTTGTCGATGGTCTGGGTTCTGTTGCCGAACGATGCGGTATCCCAGCTCTCATCCCGATTTTCGAAATTCGGATGGTTGACAATATCGCACACTTCCGCGCGGAACTGGAATTTAGCCCGTTCCTTC
>Ga0306920_100013653_pt1 | contig 11072 bp, 13 predicted proteins | sample flu12Cox44000170_FD_204666 | JGI IMG/M metagenome (GOLD analysis project Ga0306920, IMG submission 204666) | Lab enrichment of tropical soil microbial communities from Luquillo Experimental Forest, Puerto Rico - flux4day.12C.oxic.44.000.170 (v2)... | ecosystem: Environmental > Terrestrial >...
GACCGTAAGAGCAAAAGTTGGGCGATTAACGAGTCTTCGCGCGCCGTATTCGGTAACAGTGCGCACCAATTCTCAAAGGGAGAATGCTCTCCGGCCTTGAAGACAAGCACCTGCATGGTGTGGCGATCGAGACGGTAACGCCGACGGTCGGCTAACCGCCCGACCCAGAAGCCACCCGTGTTGTCGTAATCCGCCCGCTGATTCTTATCGAGCAGCCGCAGCAGTAAGGCGTGTGCCCGGGCTGTCATCTGATGCCGTGGTCCCATATTTCTTGCGCTTTTCGCATCCGCTGCTCGAGCGTCGCGACGTCGACGATGACAAACAGGGTTGGCTGCTCAAGCATATTCTGGATGGTCTCGAGGGTGTCGTCCGAGGAATAGTCGAAAAAGAGGAGCGGCGGCGGCGCTCGCCGCCCTTGGACCAGGTCAATCCTTGCCTGGGTTTCGTCGATGACGATCAACAAGCGCTTGTAAAAGGGAGCCTTGAGGTTGGCGACGATGGACGCCGCTTGAGGCGCACCGAGCCCGATCTTGGTCAATTGAGCAATGACCGCGACCTTTGTTGCGGTCTCGACGTCGAAATCCCGACGACGACCGCGCGCCCCGATCTTCATACCGGGGATTTGCCCGCGCGAAACCCAAGTGTTCAACGTGAGCACGTCAACTCCGGCAGCAATCGCGACGGCGCGGGCGTCCATCGGGCAGTTATAACGCGCGGTTGATGTTTCCAACGAACGTTCCGGTTGGTTTGCAGATATATAACGCGTGTCATATCTCTCTCGCAAGCGTTATTTTTTCCGGTACGCTAGAGCCTGTGAGAGTGCTGCGATCAAGGAAGGGACGAGTCCCATGAGCGATGACCATCGGTCGCCATACCGGGTGACTGACACAGCCAGACGGCTAGGGATATCCGATCAGCAGACGCTCAAAGCGATCAAGCGCGGCGAGCTCGACGCGTTTCGTGTCGGCCGGCTTTGGCTGGTGCATCCCGAAAGCGTCGATCGGTTGATGCTATTCCACACACAGGCCTTGTGGAATAGTCTGTCTCGTGTAATGCTCGGCCGATGAAAAGAAAGCCGTATCCCCAGAGACCGCTGCTTCATGTCGTAGCAACGCGAGCAATGCTGCAGCGGATCGACAGCTTGATCGGCGAGCTGTGTCTCAACCGATCAGAGGCCGCCCGCATGTTGATTATCGCCGGGCTCGACGCGCTTGAGGCGCGCCGCGCGCAGACCGCCGGGCAAGATCATGCCGCGCAATAAAGAGCCCGCCCGGCGAGCACCGGACGGGCTGATTTGTTTACCGAGCTCTTTCCACCGGTTGCGGAACCGCAGAAAGGTGACCCAAACATGCGGTCATCCGGCGCGCTTGTCAACGTAGCGAGCGCCGCCCCGGCAAAGGAGCCGCCGGCGAGTGCGCTGCGAAAAGGCAAATTGCTGAGCTCGGGGGCTGCAAAAGCCGCGGCCGAGGCGCGCGGGCTGGCAGTCAAATCCCAAGAAGAGCGGACCGCGGCAGACAACCCGGAAAAGCCCGTTGTTTCTGCTGAGAGGAGGTGCCGTCGCGAGCGCACGAACGAGCTTTTGTTGGTGTTCCTGCGGCGTTGGCCCGCCGCCTTCCGCCGGCCTTGGCCGCTTGCCATCGGCGTCAACGCCGAAATCGTCGCGGCACTTGCGGAACAAGCGACACCGCAGGAAATCGGCAGGGCGATACGCGCGTGGTGCGGCGGTGATGTCTACCTCGGCCGCCTTGCCGCCGGCAAACCGCGCATGGGGCTCGACGGCACCCTCGGAGAGCCCGCCACAGAGGAGCAACGCAGCGGCGCAAATGCCCGCCTGATGGCACGGCTCTCGCGGCGGGCGGCACGATGAGCGGGCCGGGTCCGGATCACCCGAGGAGTGGCTGGCGCGTCGTCGTACAGCCCGCGCGGAATGCCGCCGGCACCGCCCTCGCCTGGCTGTTGATCGAGCGGCCGAGCGGGGAAATCACGATCGATCACAAACTGATGGTCGGCTCGCGCGGCCGGCGGTTCATCCAATCGAACCGGCCGGACTTTGATCTCGACGGCCATCCCCGCCTGATCCGTGGCCGCCCGATGTGGCGGCAGTGGCAAATGTTCCGTGAGGAGGCGGTGGCCCTGAGCTTCAAGCGCCAGGTGCTCACCGTACTGCGCGCCGAGCATCCCGAGCTTTTTGTCGGCGAACCGGAGCCATGATCGGCATCGAGGAGGCCCTTGCCTTTCGCCGCGGCGCTTGGGCCCAAGGCTACCGCACCCTCGCCGTCTGGAACCCCGACCAAAGGGTGAATGACAAGGGAGAGCCGCTCAACAGCCCGGGCAAGCAACCGCGCGGCACATGAACGACCGACGCCGCCCGCAATCCACCTGATGCGGTACGCTTCGAGCCCGATAGCCGCGCCACCAACACCGGGGTTCTGTGCCGCGAGGTGCATGCCTTTGATCTCGATATCCTCGACGAGACGCTCGTCAAGGAGATTGTCAGTCTGATCAAACACGAGCTCGGGCCTACCCCGCTGGTGCGCATCGGCCGCCCGCCCAAAACCCTGCTCGTCTATCGAGCCGACCAGCCGTTTCACAAGCTGCAAACTCCTGAGCTGTTTTTCCCGGACGGCAGCAAAGCCAAGGTCGAGCTGCTCGCCGACGGCCAACAGTTTGTCGCCTCCGGTGTCCATCCCGATACCGGGGAGCCTTACCGCTGGGTCGGTGCCGCACCGACTGATTTCCCGCGCCGGCGATTGCCGACAGTAACCCAGGAGCGCGCCCGGGCCCTCATCGGCAAAGCCGCGCAGATCCTGCGCGCCGCCGGTGCTGCGGAAAAGGACAAGTCCGAACCCGACCGGCCAAAGCGCAACGGGTTTGCCGGCAACTTCTTTTCCGAGGTCAACAGCGCCGCCCTTCCAGGGGTCGCCGCCTGGGCACCCTTGCTCTTTCCCAAGGCTCGCTTTGAGCCGGGGACCGGCGCGTGGCGGGTGTCGTCGAAGGATCTTGGTCGTTACCTCGAGGAAGACATCTCGATCCACCCCGACGGCATTTGCGATTTCGGCGAAGAGCGACGGCTGTCGGCAATTGACCTGGTCATACGGTACGGCGGCAGCGCTTCGACACCACTAGACGCCGCACTGTGGCTCTGCGAGCAACTGAGGATCGATCCGGAAAGCCTCGGCTACCGTGGACCCGTGCCAGCGCCGGCAGAGCCTAAGCTCGAACCGCAGCCTGGACCCGAGGTCGAGCCGACCAATTGGGCCGAACCCCAGCCCGCCGAGGAGCCGTGGCCGGAAATCGAGGCCGAGGCATTCCATGGGCTTGCCGGTGAGATCACCTTCGCGCTCACCCCGTTAACCGAAGCCGATCCGATCGCCATCCTTGCCCAGCTGCTCGCAGCCTTTGGTTCCGCCTTTGGCCGCAGCGCCTATTATCGGGTCGGCGACACCCAGCACTTCGCCAACCTCTTCACAATCATCGCCGGACAGACCGCCAAAAGCCGTAAAGGCACCAGCTATAACCCTGTCGAACAGATCCTCCGGCTGGCCGACGAAACCTGGGCCACGCGGTGCGTACATTCCGGCCTAAGCTCCGGCGAAGGCATAATTCACGTCGTACACGACGGGATCTACGTGAACGAGAGAGTGTCAGCTGGCAAAGGGCAGCCGCCGACCTACGAGCGCGTGCTCAAAGAACCCGCAATCGCCGATAAGCGCCTCCTCGTCATGGAGCAAGAGCTCGCCGCCGCCTTCTCCGTCATGAGACGCGAAGGCAATACCCTCCAATCAGTTCTGCGACTGGCGTGGGATAGCCGCAAGCTGCAGACCTTGGTCAAACACAACGCCGAGTCGGCGACCGGTGCGCATATTAGCGTCATCGGCCATATCACCGTCGAAGAGTTGCGCAGCCTGCTCGACCGCACCACCATCACCAACGGGCTCGCCAATCGGTTTCTCATCGTCCTTGCCAAGCGCACCAATGTGCTGCCTTTCCCCAAAAGCCTCGAGCCGGAAACCGCCCAGGGTTTCGCCAAGCGTGTCAAAACCCTGCTGACCACGATGGAGTGGCGAGAGCGCGAAGTCATTTTCGACCACGAGGCCAAAGAACTCTGGATCGCTGAATATCCCACCCTCTCCGAGCCCATGCCCGGCCTCTTCGGCTCCGCCATCGCCCGCGCCGAAGCACAGACTTTGCGGCTCGCCATGCTGTATGCCCTGCTCGATCGCACCTATCGCATCAAACCGGCCCATCTTCGCGCCGCCCTCGCCTTCTGGCGCTATTGCCAAGCCTCGGCCAAGCACATCCTCGGAGACTTGCTGGGCGAACCCGTCGCCGACGATATCCTGCGGGCGCTACGCCACGCCGGCCCCGACGGCATGACCCGCTCGGAAATCTACAACATGCTCGGTCGCAATAAGTCGAGCGAAACCATCGGGGCCGCCCTCGTCCTGCTCCTCAAACACAATAAAGCCCGAAGGCTCGCAAAACCCACTCAAGGCCGCGGCCGGCCAACCGAAATCTGGTCCGCGATGTAGCACCCGATAAATTATGGGCCTCTCAAAACACGCTCTCAGCTCGTTCAAAAACTACGTTGCCGCCCGCCCCGCGAGCCCTGCCCATACCTTGGCTGCGGATCCCGCCTTCCCCGAGAACCCTTCCTCGTTGCGCGAAATCCTCGCATACCTCCATTCCAGGGCAGTACCCCAGGAGACCCTCAGCGCCGCCAAGGCCCTCTGGGTGCGATATCAGCTCCTTCTCCGGCACCACAGGCCGAAAAACTCGGCGCGTGGGAAAACAATGACTTAGGATTTAGTGCGTTTTTCGCGTAGGTATTTATTACGTGGGATAATTCGATTTAACGAGGCCAAATCCGCTCGTTAAAACAATAGCTTACAATTTAAAGCGTTTTTTACGCACGCGTACACCCCCCACCTTCTGTTTTGAGCACCCCTCTACGGGCTCTCTTTTGCTTATTAAAGAGAGTTACACACACGCACGCGTGAGTATTATCTGTATAACTAAATCATGGCAACGAGTTCAATGACTTAACCTAACATTTCTACCACCAGTTAGAAGTGTTAAATCAAAAGCAACCTAGGCGCAAGATCCCGCCTTCATCACAGCCTTGATTTCCGTACCAGCCAGTTTCACCATGCCGCAGAAGCATGGATGGCGAGGGTAATATGCCGGTTGGTGGAAAAAGACCCGGAGCGGGCCGGAAACCCTCAGCCGCCCGCGCCCAGGCATTCACCAAGGTCCGCATCCGCACCCGCGAGATGATCGATCAGGCCGCCGCCGCGGGTGTCATGCCAATCACCGTGATGCTCGAAAGCATGCGCTTTCTCTATGGCGAGGCGCACCAAAACGGCGCCATCGATCGGGATACGCTAATGGCCGCCTGTGCCGTTGCCGCTCAGGTGGCACCCTACGTGCATCCTCGGTTGCAGAGCCTGCAGGCCAGGGTCGAGAACATCTCCGGGGTCAGCGATGGCGCGCTCGAGCTGCGGGTGGCTGCGGTGCTCGACAGCCTCGACGCGCTCACCGCACCCGAGGAAGAGGACGAGCCGCCGGCATTGCCCGCACCCGTCGAGGACGCTGCCGAATGACGGCGCTAACCGAGGAACGCAAGCGCAAGCTCAACTGGCTGCGCAGGAAGGATCCCGAAGGCTACCGCGAGGTGCTCGATGTGCTGTTCGAGTTCGAGCGACGTAGCCAGCGAAGCGAGTACGAAGACTCGTTTCGTTCGTTTGTGTTGCGCGCCTGGAGTGAGGTGGATCCGACGCCGCTTTCGCTGTCGCCTTTTCATGACGTCCTAATCGAGCATTTGGAGATGGTAGCGCGGGGCGAGATCAGGTCACTGATCATAAACGCCCCGCCTCGAACGCGTAGGCAAGTCGTTGCTGGTGTCGGTGCTGTATCCGGCATGGGTATGGTGCCGCGGTGACGAGTACATTGGGCCGCAGTCTGGGCCGCAGGTTACGATCTTCGCGGTCAGCTATAGTCAAAGTCTCGCCGCCGAATTAGCGGTAAAAAACCGTCGCTTGTGCTTTGGTCATTGGTTTCAATCGATGTGGTCGGACCGGGTTCAACTCTTGCCGGATCAAGCGTCGGTGGAAAGTTTTGCCAATACTCGTGGCGGCGTGCGGACGAGCAGCTCGCTGTCCGGTGGTCTCATCGGTCGAGGTGGGACCCTGCATCTCTATGATGATCTTTTAACGCCAGCTCAGGCAAACAGCGATGCAGAGCGGAACTCGGTGATGATGGCGATGGCCGAGGGGTTGCCCACAAGGCTGAACGCGTCGGCTACGGCGGCCAGAATTTTGGTCGGGCAACGAGTTCATGAGGACGATCCAAGTAATTACGCGGTAGAAAGCTGGCCTGACGCGGTTTGGTTGATGTTCCCGCTGGAATATGAAGTAAGCCGCAACTGCCCGCAAGACACGCGAACCGAGGAAGGCGAACTTTTAACGCCGGATCTCTGGCCGCGGGATGCGGTCGAGCGAATGAAGCTTGGTCTTCAAGGACGAACCAAGGACGAGCCGGGGTTGTCCAGCTTTGCGGTGGCGGCATTGCTGCAACAGAGCCCGGTTCCCAGAGGTGGAGGAATTGTTGCCGTCGATGACTGGATGACGTGGCCGACCGAGCCGCCGCCGATAAGTGAGGTGAAGCGTCACCCAAAGACCGGCGAGCTCATCCTCGAGCTGCCCGAGATCGCGACCGACGATCTGGGTCGCGCGCTGATCCTGGTCTCGGTCGACTGCGCCTACTCCGAGAAATCATCGGCCGACTACAACGGCATCGTGGTGTTGGGAATTTTTGGCCGGCGGCGGGAGGAGGTGTCGCGCTCGTCGCCGTACTTCGCTGAACGTTGGGGTGGTGCCGGGCCGGATCCGTCAGCCGCCGAGGATCTGGTTCAAGCCGAAGAAATGGCGAGGGTGGTTGTGATGGAGGCGTACCAATTGCGCGGACCGTTGAACGATCACGCGATTGATCCGCGCACCCGAAAGCCGCGCGGTCTGGTGCAGCGGCTGGTCGAGACGATCAAGCGCCGCACGGCTTTGCGGGTGGTGATCGAGGATGCCTCGCGGGGCCGCGACACCGCGCAGGAACTGCGCCGCGAATTATGGGACTATGATATTCCGGTCGAGTTGGTGCGGCCGGCGACGTCAAAGCTCAACCGGCTTTTGGCGGTCGAGCCGTTGTTCAAAAATCGTTTGGTCTTTGCGCCGGGCAAGCTCGAAATCGTCACCGATCCGCGCACCGGTCAGCAGCGAACCGAGGTGCGTGGCGAGCTGCAATGGGTCAACGAGTTGATCCGGCAGTGCAACCGCGGACCGCTCGGGCGGCATGACGATCTTTGTGACGCGATGAGCCAAGGCCTGGCGGTGATCCGCCGTGATGGCTGGCTCGAACTCGACAAGGAATTTCGCAACCGGCGGTCCTCGGAAATGGCGTGGCGGCCAAAGCCGGGCTCGCTCGGTCGCGATATCGCCCGCGCTTATGGGGTGGGCTAGCCTGCCACTCTTGTCAACTATCTCAAGAGCGTTGACAAAACAACTTGGTTGTATTACCTCTAACGCCATGACAACCAAGGCTTTTCGTGATGGCAACCAAGGCCTTTGCGTACCTTAGAACTTCGTCCGCCGCCAACGTCGGCGACACGAAAGACAGCGACAAACGACAGCTAGCGGCGATCCGCGGGTATGCCCGGCACAGCGGTTTCGAGATCGTCGGAACCTATTACGATCCGGCCGTCAACGGCTCCGATGCGGTGCATCGGCGGCCAGCCTTTGCCAGCATGATGGCAGCGATCGCCGGCAACGGCGTCAGCACCATCATCGTCGAGACGGCCAGCCGCTTTGCCCGCGATCTGATCGTGCAGGAGACGGGCTACCAATACCTGCGCGGGCTCGGCATTGCGCTTGTCGCGGCCGATGACCCGAACGCCTTTACCGGCGACACCCCAACACAGGTATTGATCCGGCAAATCCTCGGCGCCGTCAGCCAGTTTCAGAAGACAGAGCTGGTTGCCAAGCTGGCCGGCGCTCGGGCTCGCAAGCGGGCGCAGACCGGCCGCTGCGAGGGTCGACCGCCGGCTCCGGAAACTGCCAAAACATTGGCACGGCGGCTCAAACGCAAGGGACTAAGCCTCCGCGCGATTGCCGCTCAACTCGCAGCGAAAGGGTTTGTGGCGCCCTCCGGCAAACCGTATGGAGCGCAAAGCGTGAAGGTGATGTTGTGACTGTCGATATTGATACGATCAGTTGCCTCTTCGACCCACTTGATGAAATCGAATTCATCGGACCCCACGCGCCGGGGAAGCCTGGCGCTCAAGTATATCGATGCTATTCCAGGCGAGGGCCGGCGAGCCGATCATTACTGGGCTGCCGACACAAGCCACGTCAGGAGCGCCCGCGGCAGGTCCGGAAAGAACCAGCAGAGAGCCATCCCTTACCTCTCCATCTCGTAGCCGCGCTCCCGGCGGCGATGCTCGCGTTCCAGGCGCAATTGCTTCCTGGCCTGCTTTTGGACTCTATCCAAGCCAGCTTCCGTGGGCCGAAGGATCAGACAACCTTGCAAAGCGTTCCATCAAAAATCAAGAACTCAAAATAACTCTTTGCTGACCGCAGAAACTCTGAGTTAGTTACCTTGACACCGACCTCCAAGTTGCGACTGAATGCATCCGCCGTAAGATTGGCACTGGAAACGAGCGCGGTATTGTCGACAATGGCGAGCTTAGCGTGCAGCTTTGCTGGACGACCCGATTGATTCCGTTGTCGCTTTTCCACCGGCCAGTAATAGACTTCAGCGGCGTCTATAAGCGCCTGCGGAAAAGCCTTCATAGCGTCATGGCTCAGCTGCCCCTCCGATGATTGTTCACACTCCAAAATCATTCGAACTTTCACACCCCGTTGTGCCGCTCTCCTCAGCTCGCAGGTCAATCGGCCGATTTGAGTCGCGGCGAATGTGACCAACAGGATTTTATGCTTGGCGCGGGCAATTAGATCATAGAGCGCTTGATCGATCCGGCGGGCTGGTATCCCCGAAGCTGGTGCCGGACCTCCCCAAAGAAACTCGATGTGTTGCTCGGCTTGGCAGCGGTGGTAGGTGGTGTAGGCTGTCCTGATTGACCAACTCAGCGCCTCCCACGACATCTTCCCCAAAGCACATCGAACTACCTCGGTCATCAGGAACGAGAGATCGGCGTTATTGGTACCGGGTAGATGCTGAAGGACGAATTCTGCGGAGGCAGCAGACGAAAAGTCGCGGAGTGCCTCGCACGCAGAGTTCAACCAGCCAGCCGGCACCTTGCGTATCAAGTTTTCGACGGCAATGGAAAAGTTGTCGGCCATGGTTCTCAATCGAAGAACGCGGTGCCGCGGCCAGAAAAGGTATTAACCAGCGTCGAACGATCCAAATAGCGGTTGCCGCGTTCACACGATGTTTCAGGGGAAAACTGGCAGGCGTGGCAACATGCGCCGTGGATGCCGCGGCCGAGCGCATCGGGACGATGCTCTGAGCATAGAGGATCAGACCCACACAGTCGCATGCTTTCAAATGCCTGTTGCAGGTGACGTCCGAGGGTCGGTGGGGCACCCAGTTCGACCAACCCACCGAGGGTGCCCTCGCTGTCTGGTGCGGCGGTGTAGAGCAGGATACCGGCCATTGGTCCGCCTTCCTCGCCGGGTTGCCGCGAGTAGAGGCGCTCGCGCACACTGGCCGCGGTATAGCCACAGTCAAGGACGATCTGCCGCATCAAGGCGTGGGCCAGCGAGTGCAGTATCACCAGTCGTATGCCGGGAAATCCCTCGTAAACAGGCAAGAGATTTCTGAATCCACGCCAGGCTTTGTGCGCGTCAAAAAACTCTCGTTCGAGCTGCTTGACCTCAGGCTTGCCCTCCCATGCTAGCAATGTCGCTTCGCGGATGCGGAGAAAGATGCCCTCGCCGCGGACTTCAGAGGCCGGCAGCCATGTTGGACTTTCCCTGCACAGCCTGGCCAAGCGGCCATCTTTAAGAACCGTTGCTTCCGCGAAGTCCGCGTTTGACTCGATGCGCGTAAAACCGAGCAGCGCCCGGACTTCCCTGATGCGTTCCACCAGAACAGTGTCTTCGAAGAAGGGTTCAAAGCCCTTCGGCGGCGCAACACGCTTGAGTTTGAAGTCGCGATTCTCAGCAGCAGAACTTGGGTTCGACAATACCTCCCACTCGGGTTGTTTCAGATCTTCGGGGGGACCCTTGCTCTGACCGCCCGCTCGTTTGGCTCCAATCGCTTCCCAGATTTCGTCATCGTTGAATTCGGTGAATAACGGAATTAGCGATTGGAATCTTTGGAGTCTCCTGCGCAACAGGCGCACTTCGTCAATGTCTTCCGTGTCCTTGAGCTCTGCCCATTGCTCTTCAACTAGCCTGCCGAGCTTGTCAGCTGCCCGCGGTATGGACAGAGCCGAAAGCGGCGTCGGGAACCAGCTGTTCGATGCCCCTAATAGGATGGCTTTAGCTTCCTCCTTGCAAGCATGCTCCACCAACCGCAAGTGCGGATGATGACCGCTGCAAAAAAATGGCGGCTTCTCGGAATCATCGAATGCATCTGCCATACGACGCTCAATCCCGCAGCTGTGGCATTTGACGATGATATCTGACGCATCACCAGAAGCGCCGAACTCGCGCAGACTCAGTGTCGCAGGGCGACAAGGGACGTTACCTTGGTGCACGAAGTCAACCCATTGGAAATCCGTAAGATGTCCTTCGCGACAGGCGAGTAGAAATCGCACCGACAGCGCCGAAGGTGCCCTTCCCCTGCTTTTAAGACACCCCTGGTGAACATACTCTGTTCTGTCCGGCCGGTATGGGTCTTGGATTAGCTTGAAAACACCAGACTCCACAGAGGCTAGCGTGTCGCAGGCCGAGCAGCGCATCCATCGCGGAAACGGTGCCACGGGTACCCCGATGGCCGGTGCGGCCGGGTCGCGATCCATGGCGTCTAACTTGATCGGCGGCAGGTAGAGCTTGCTCATCTGCGTGCCCAACCGCTTTTGAACCGCGGCGACGAGGCGATCTTCTTCGACCTCCTTA
>Ga0306920_100013654_pt1 | contig 11071 bp, 10 predicted proteins | sample flu12Cox44000170_FD_204666 | JGI IMG/M metagenome (GOLD analysis project Ga0306920, IMG submission 204666) | Lab enrichment of tropical soil microbial communities from Luquillo Experimental Forest, Puerto Rico - flux4day.12C.oxic.44.000.170 (v2)... | ecosystem: Environmental > Terrestrial >...
CACCAGTCGCGACCTGATCTTGAAGGTCGAACACATCTGCTAGCGAGCCGTCGAAGCGATCGGCCCACAGATGGGCGCCGGTCTCGGCCTCGATCAACTGGGCGGTGATGCGGACCCGGTTTCCGCCTTTGCGCACCGAACCTTCTAGCACATAGCGGACGCCAAGCTCCCGGCCGACCTGCTTCACGTCGATGGCTTGGCCTTTGTAGGTGAAGCTCGAATTGCGCGCGATGACGAACAGCCAGCGGATGCGGCTGAGCGCGGTGATGACCTCCTCGACCATGCCGTCCGCGAAGTATTCCTGCTCGGGATCACCGCTCATGTTCTGGAACGGCAGCACCGCAATCGACGGCTTGTCGGGCAGCGCTAAGGGCGGGTTTGCCGCACCGCCGGCAGTCGCCTCGGAAGGCCCGGTTCCTTCGCCGAGCAGGATGCGGTGGACGCGAACCGGCCTCGCGATGTTCTTGACCTGCTGCTCGCCCATGTCCTCGAACGAAAAGGCAAGCTTGTCGCGCACTTGGTCGCGCACCACTCGGCTTACGCAGATCCCACCGGGCTCTGCCAAGGCTTCGAGCCGTGCGGCGACATTTACCCCGTCGCCGTAGATATCGCGCCCGTCCTTCATAATGTCGCCGAGATTGATCCCCATGCGGAACTCGATGCGGCGATCAGACGGCACATCGGCGTTTCGCTCCGCCATCTCGCGCTGCACTTCGACGGCGCAACGCACCGCGTCGACGACACTGGCAAACTCGATGAGCAAACCGTCGCCCGTAGTCTTGACGATGCGACCACGATGTTCCTTGATTTTGGGATCCGCCAACTCGCGCCTGAGCGTCTTCAGGCGCGCAAGAGTTCCCTCCTCGTCGGCACCCATGAGCCGGCTGTAACCAGCGACATCGGCGGCAAGAATCGCGGCCAGCTTGCGTTCGACGCGTCCCGTGGCCAAGGCGGTGCTCCCCAACCGCATGGGCCGAATAGACTAACGGCCCTCAGGCGCACTCTACTCCCAAGGGCGCGGGCTGGCATGCCCTTTCGATGAGGCGAAGTAATCGGACAGACGAGTTTTATCGGTCGTCCGCCATCGCTTTCCAATCGTCATTTCTCGCGATCCGCCGTCATAGGGGACATTTCCACCCGCGTTGCGAAGTCAGGGGGGATTGTGCTGCACGGGGGAACTGGGACGGGAAAATCAACATTGGCGGCAGAGTATGTTGCGGGAGCAAGTATCCCGTGGGGTTGGGTTGACCTGCGCGGAGTTGAACCTGCCGCTCTCTTGCATCGTTTGACTACTATCGCTGATGAGCTGGATTGTGACGAAGGCATTGCGCAACTTGTGCTGGACGACTTTGACATACCCGACGACCCCCGTTCTCTCGAGACCGCCTTACGCTCCATCGCTAGTATCCTGCGGAACCGGGCGGGCAAGCTAGTGATCACATCGGCCACCGCATTGCCGCAACGACTGGATTTAGCGTTGGAGCTGGGCGCAGAGAACAACCTGCAAGTCCCATCGTTTTCGCGCGACGAGATCGCCGCATTCCTGATGTCGCGCGGGTGTGCGCCCGACACGCTTGCGACCCAGTGGGCTGCTTTTATCGAAGTGCATACCCAAGGCCATGCCCAGCTCGTTCATGCGCGCATCGCAGCGTTGGAAAGTACGGGATTCCCACAGCCGAGCGTCCAGGACTTGACAGAGACACCGCCCGAGGTACTGGAGGCGCGCACAGAGGCACGCCGGCTTCTTGAGCGGTTGGACATCGCTGCGCGCGAACTCGCGTACCGCCTGAGCCTTAGCGCGTTGGTGATGCAACGCAAGCAAGTACTCTCCATCGCAACGCGGGCGCCGGCGATCGCCGAACCGGGTCTGGCATTTGATAAGCTCATTGGACCCTGGATCGAAACTTTGCGCGCAGATGTATACCGTGTTTCGCCTCTCATTCGGAATGCCGGGGCGGAAATACGGGGGGCCGAGTGGGCACGGGAAGCACATACTCTATAGCAAACGGTCTACTGATGTTGCGCACTCTTACCCCATACGATGCGTCGGCAATCCTATTTCACGGCGTTGCTGGCCAGGACTGGGATGTTATAGCCCACTTGTCCATCGGCACCTTCGGTGCCGACGCGGATACGTGGTCGGCATTGGCGGAGCCTGCCGGCTGGTTCGTGCTGGTCGGCACGGGGGAGGGGGTGTCGTCGCCGGACACCAATCCCGCCATCCTGTTTCTGATACGCTTGTTTCAGTATCGCCTTGCGGCCGCTGGAGGGAATCAAAGAGCTGCTTTGGCGATAATTGCACGATTTGACGCGGAATTACCTCCTAGTCAAGCGGGTGAACTTTTTGCACTCTGCCGACAGATTTTTCTTGGGCAGGTGCTTGTTCGCGCCGAAATTGATTTGTCCGTGACCTCGATTATAAATATCGGGGTCGAGTACATTACTTTGAATGATGCCTCAGCAGATCCCCTGAGATCCGGGTTATGCTCTTCGAGGGGCACGACCTTCTCCGGCGCCCGCGGGTCCTTGAGACAGGCGGCCAAGCGATCGGCCAATCCCAGCCGGCGCTCGACCTCGCGCAAGACCAGCAATCCTCCCTCCGAGGACAGCCGAACCGCAGCCACGTCGCAGCCGCGCCAATTTGCGGCCACCATCGCGGTTCGCGTCGGTCATTGACCAACTGCTCAGAAATCAGAACCCATTGGAAAATCGTAACAATCTTCGATCATCCTCGCTGTACCTAGTCTTGGGCAGACGTCCGGGGAACCGCGCCGCAATTTTGCGGTCCGAAATTCATCGACGCGGGAGCCATGGCTGTTCCGATCGCCAGTGTTCGGTTCGGGCATTCGACGACTCGACGGCGAGGCGCTCGGCGGCCGCCACCTCGCGAGGACCCCGCCCAGGCGCGTCACGCGCTGGCTGGCGGCTTCGACAATCGCACCACCGGCTCCAGCGCTCTCCTCAGCCGGGGATGACTTCCGTCCTCATCACTCTTTTTTAGACCGCAAAACCGTGGCGCGGTTATTCACGCGCTGCCCGCGGCCAGGTGAAACGAAAATAATGCCAGATTCTTATGTTTCCTCAATGGGTTCTGCCTTATGGAGATCGCATAACCACCAACTGCGGACCGCGATGGTGACCGCAAATTGGCGCGGCTGCGGAGGCGGAACTGGTAGCGCACTATATCCACTCGTTTTGGTGGAACCGGCTGGTGCCGCTGCGCTCCTACGTCCATGGCTGGAAGATCGGCCCGAGCCACTACTCCAACCAGGATCTGGCGGCGATTTGGCTCAGTGCTCCCGAATGCGGAACGTGTAGTGCGCAGCCGAAGATGGAGCATGCCGCAGTCGAGACCGGCAAATAACCCGTGGACAAGGCGGTGGTGGGGCCGCATGGCCTCGCCCCTGTCTGCTGGCTGATTTTGCTGAAATCTGCAGCAAATATGCAGCCAAACTCCCGGTCAGGTTGCATTTGTCATTCACGTCCCATCAGTTTCCAACCAGGAGGATAGGTCAGAAATGCGCCGTTAGAATGGCACGCACACTCGAAACTCCTTCAGCACCATCACCGCGCTTCCGACCGCGTCCGGGTGCGGTAGATGTCCTCGCGGAATCCTGGCGGCCCGGGGTATCCAACAGGTCGAAGACGAGCCCTCATGCTCGAAGCTCATCACCGCCGAGGACACCCGAGATGCCGCGCTCGCGCTCGATCCGAGCGCACCCGCCGGAGCAGAATCTCGTCGGTCAGGTACTCGTCAACCGGCTTTTGCTGTTGCTGGGAGTTGGGCGGGGCCGCGAACCCGCTGCGCAGGCGCCAAACACCCGTATGTTCAGCGATGGCGGATGCGGGTCGCGGCCGATGCACGGAAGGTGGCCCACCCTTGCACCTCCCGTGCGCGGCGATTAGAGGGAATATGCTCCAGGACTTCGATCCGGACGAGGCGTTACCGGATCGCGCCGTTGACGCGATGCGGGAAGAAGCCGAAATCGTTTTGAGCGCCGCCGGCGTACACGATGTTGAGGACTTCCTGCGGCGTGCGTTCGAAGGCGATTCCGTTCTGGTCCGCCGGGACGATGTTGGCCTGCCCGTTGAGAACAATGCCCTGGTCTGTACCCTCTCCCCCGAGCGCATTGCGCAGATCGGAAATCTTCTGCGCCGGGTCTATCAGGCCACGCTCGTACATCACGGTTCGTATGTTGGAAGCGTGATAGGCCTCGACAGCGAGAATGCCGGCAGCGGCGTCCAGGTAGTCCTTGTTTTCGATAAAGCGCGCCGCGCCGTGATACGCGGTGACCCCGACATCCTCGAAAACGAAGGCGCCGATCAGAAAATTGTTCTCATCGACGAACGGATCGAAGGAATTTCCCAGACCCGCCGCCTGGGCGAGGATATTGAAGCTGTTGACGAGATCGATCGCCGGCTCCGCTACGTGAGCCGGGCCGAGCGCCGCTCGCAGGAAATCGACGTGGGCCTGTTCGTCGCGGGCGATCTCCGCGGCGTATTGCTGCACGCTGCTGGTCTGAAACGGAACCTGTCGTCCGCCCAGCACCGACCCTTGCTTTCCCCGACCGGTGACCTCGTTGGCCGCGAGCCCTTGCCCGGTCACTGCGCGGAGGTAGAACTCGGCTTCGAGATATTCGAGGTTGAGAGCAAAGTTCAATATCGCAACGTCGGTCAGTCGCCGGCCGAGATCGTCGCGGTCACGATCGTCCGCAAAAGACGGCGTCGTAACGACGGCGGTGAGGCCGGTAGCGCCGACGGCGCCGAGCGTCGCCAGGCTGGCTTTCAATACCAGCTGTCGCCGGGTGGGTTGAGCCGATGGGTTTGTGTTGTCGAAGGCTTCAGCCATTGCAATCCCTTTCCATTGGAGTGAGTCAGGCATTCGCGGCCGCATTGGAACCGGCCAATGTGCTTATGATCGAAACCCAGCGGTCAACTCACTGTCAGCCACACCAACCATCCGTTCAGCACGGCGATCAGCGCGGCCGTCGACCAGCTGCCGATCGCGGCCAAGCGTGAGTTGACGAAGATCCCCATCAGCGCCTTGTCGCCGGTGAACATGACAAGCGGGACTACCGCGAAGGTGAGCTGCAGGCTCAGAACAACCTGGCTCAGGATCAGCAGCTGCGCCGTCGCGCTTTCGCCGCAGGCGGTCGTGACAATGGCCGCGGGCACGATCGCGATCAGACGCGTGGCGAGCCGGCGCGCCGCCGGAGAAATCCGCAGCTGCAAAAACCCTTCCATGACGATCTGTCCGGCGAGGGTGCCGGTCAGCGTCGAATTCTGGCCCGAGGCGAGCAGAGCAATGGCGAACAGAACGCTCGCGAGCCCGGTCCCGAACATCGGGCCGAGGAGCCGGAAGGCGTCCCCGATCTCGGATATTTCGGTGTGGCCGGTGCGGTGGAACTCGGCCGCCAGGATCAAGATCGCGGCGTTGATCACCAGCGCCGCCATCAGCGCCGCTGTCGAGTCGATCCCGGCAAACCTTATTGCCTCGCGCTTGCCGCGCTCGTTCAGCGCGTAGCTGCGCGTCTGCGCAATCGAGCTGTGGAGGTAGAGGTTGTGCGGCATCACCGTCGAGCCGAGAATGCCGATCGCGATATAGAGCATGCCGGGATCGCTGACGATCTGCGGCGACGAGACGAGGGCGACGGCAATCGCACCGGCGTCGAGGCGCGAAAACACCAGCTCCATTGCAAAGCATCCGCCGATCAGGACCAGCAGCGCGATGACCAGCGCTTCGATGCAGCGGAAGCCGTGGTTGGCGAGCCACAATATCAGCAGCACATCGACCGCGGTGAGGCAGACGCCGACAGCCAGCGGGATGCCGAACAGCAACTGCAGCGCAATAGCGGAGCCGATCACCTCGGCGAGATCGCAGGCGATGATCGCGAGCTCGCAGGTGACCCACAAGCACAGTGCGGCGGACCGGCTGAATCGTTGGCGGCAGAGCTGTGCGAGATCTCGCCCGGTCGCAATACCCAGCCGCAGTGCGAGCGCCTGGAGAAGGATCGCCACGAGGTTGGCGATCACAATGACGGGCAGCAGCGTGTAACCATATTTCGACCCGCCCGCGAGGTCGGTCGCCCAATTGCCCGGGTCGATATAGCCGACCGCGACGAGAAACCCCGGTCCGGTAAACGCCCCGATCTTCCGCCAGAACTGGGCGCCGGTCGGCACCGCGACGGAGCGAAACGCCTCCGGAAGGCTGGGCGCAAAGCCGCCGGCCCAATTCGGCTCGAGCGGGATCACGGTAGAGGATCCGACCGAAGGAGGACTCACCGATCAAAACCCCCATACTCTATTTTCAGCTGGTTACGAATCCGCCGGCCTGACGGATGCAGCAGGCTCAAAAATTCTGTCGAGAGGGGTTGAGGATCGGAACGGCCGGCGGAAGGCTCGCAATTCGATGTGCTCGCCGTACGCCGGCCGCTCGCCAACGGACCGGGTCTACGGCATCAGTACCTTGTCGACGACGTGGATGACGCCGTTTTTCTGGTAGACATCGGCGATCGTAACCATGGCCGTGCCGCCCTGGTCGTCGGTGACGGTAATGCCCTTGCCGTTCTCTGCCACGGTCAACGAATCGCCCTCGACGGTCTTCAGCATGGCTTTGCCGCCGCCGCTCTTGACCAGCCGGTCGAGCTCCAGCCGATCGAGCCTGCCGGGCACGACGTGATAGGTCAGGATCTTGGTGAGCGCCGGTTTGCTCTCCGGTTTGACCAGAGTGTCGACCGTGCCGGGCAGCAATGCGTTGAACGCCGCGTTGGTCGGTGCAAAGACCGTGAACGGGCCGGCGCCCTTCAGGGTCTCGACCAGCCCCGCCGCCTTGACGGCGGCAACGAGCGTCGTGTGATCCTTTGAATTCACGGCGTTGTCGACGATGTCTTTGCTCGGGTACATCGCCGCGCCGCCGACCATCGGCTCATTTGCGGCAAGCGCCGCCGAGGCGACCAGGGCGAGGACCGCAGCCGCGCCCAATAGCTTGCTTTTCATACTCCGCGTCCCCTTGTGCTGCTTCGCTGCGGGCGCGGTCGCCAGAGTCGGCGATCTGCACCACGTCAACTCAATACGGAAGCAAGGCGCGTCTGGATGCAGCTTCTGGATAGATCCCGACCACACCGTCACAAGGGGCGGATGATCTTGCCTTGCGACACCACCGGCCCGGTCGGCAGCCCGGTCGGCGAGCCGCCCACAGGCTCCAGGCTTACCGCGAGCACGTCGCCCGGTGCCGGCAGGTCTTTGGGGCTGAGCACCGTCGATTGTTCGGGCTGCGGCTGCAAGAGACCGAGCGGGCGGGGCGTTCCGCCGGCGATCCTCCACAGCTCGAAAGAACGCATGTCCCCGGCCTGCTGCGGCCGCAGCGCCGCCACAGCGATTTCGCCGCTGTGCGGTCCGGCGGTCGCAATCCACTCGGGCTCACCTCCCTGGTCGGCGAGCACCGCGATGACCCGCGGCGTTTGCGGCCCGACCGGCCCCGGAACGGCCGCGAGATAAACGATCAGCGCCGCCGCAACGGCGCTCGCGGCTACGGCCAAGCCGCGCCAGAACTGCAACGCCTCGCGCAAGCTCTGCGCCGGCGGCGCCATGACCGGCGCTTCCGCGGCAGAGTGCGGCGCAATGCGAGCCTCGATGCGGCGCCAGACCCGCGCCGGCGGCGCTTCGGCGGGTGTCGCCCGGTCGATCGCGGAGAACCGCTGCGCCCAGTCGCCGACCAGGGTCGCGAGCCCGGGATCCTGTCGCATCAGCCGTTCAAAGCGCGCCCGGGCGCGACGCGGCATCGTCCCCAGCAGATATTCGGCGGCGAGCAGCTCACGCATTTCCGGGTTGTCGTATCTCATCCTTCGAGACACCGCTTCAAACGTGCGAGACTGCGCCGGACCCAGCTTTTTACCGTCCCGATCGGTGCGCCGAGATGCGCCGCGAGCTCCTCATGCGTCAGCCCGTAGGCGTAGGCGAGCAAGACGGCCCGGCGCGGTTCAACCTCGAGCTCGTCGAGGCAGCGCTGCAAGGCGCCGAGCTCAGCCCCGCGATCGGCGCTGTATGCCTCCCCGGCGACGAGAGCGAGCAGTGCCTCCTCCGAGGCGGTGCGGTCTTCCGCTCGGCTGGCACTGCGGCGCAACTGATCGATGGCGCCATGCCGAACGATCGTGGTCAGCCAGGTCAGCGGCGCACCGCGGGCAGCGCTGTAGTCTCCCGCGCGTTCCCATACAACGACAAAGCTCTCCTGCAATACCTCCTCCGCCAGATCCCGGCGCCGGATGATACGAAGCGCTACACCGAATAGTTGCGGCGCCGTTGCATCGTAGAGTTCGGCGAACGCCTGGCGGTCCCGCCGCGCGACCTTGGCGATCAGCTGGCGCAGCCGCGACGAGAAATCCTGTGCAAGATCCGCCATCTGCAGGCTGCGAGGCGAGGGATGAGCAGCCACCACCCTCGCCCACGAAAACGAGGCGCGTCAAGTCGGGAGCGACATTGCACTGCCTCGCCAAGTTGGCCGCGGCAGTTGCGGGTCATCGAGGCCATGGCAATGAACGGGCTCCGTGACCCGGTCGTGGACGCCGCGCTCGAACAGCAGCAGCGCATCGGCGAAGAGATCATAGCTGCCGAGGAAATCGCGCCCCATGCCGATCGGCCACGACGCTGGTGTCACATCGAGTGCCAAGCCCTGCTCTATCTCGTCGAACAGGTCGAACGGGTCGCGGCCCTCGCGGTTGAGCTTGTTGACAAAAGTGATGATCGCCACGTCGCGCAATCGGCAGACCTCGAAGAGCTTCCTGGTCTGCTCCTCGATGCTCTTGGCGGCGTCCAACACCATGACCGCGCTGTCGACCGCGGTCAATGTGCGGTAGGTGTCCTCGCTGAAATCCTGGTGGCCCGGCGTGTCGAGCAGGTTGAACGCGAGCCCCTCCTGCTCGAAGCTCATCACCGCCGAGGAGACCGAGATGCCGCGCTCGCGCTCGACCGCCATCCAGTCCGAGCGCACCCGCCGCCGCTCGCCGCGCGCCTTCACTTCGCCCGCCAATTGGATCGCCCCGCCAAACAGCAGCAATTTCTCGGTTAGTGTCGTCTTGCCGGCGTCCGGAAAATCTCGTCCGTCAGGCTACTCATCGAGCTACGTCACTGTTGCGGCGACCGACGATCACTCGCAGGCCGACCCGTCACCCCGGATATGATGGCTGCCAGACGCTTACCCCTTGAGCCGACGCTTCACGGTTGGGCCGGGCGCGCCCTGAGCGTCCAGGGCCGTCCATGCGGAGCGCGGTCAGGACCCGCGTCACCGGGCGCCGGACGTCACCGCCGGCGCTTGTGCTGGCCCCCACCCAGGGCGGCAGGCGCAGCCGGTTTGCTTCGGGTGGGCACAGGAAGTCAAGTAGGCTCGTTTGATGCGGTGGATGGGTCGGGAGTGGCACCTTTCTGACGCTACGCTCCTCACGCCGAAGGTTTAGTATGGGTCGGATTCGCCAGTTGCTCGTCCCCACGGCGAATGGCTGCTTTCAGCGCAACCTCGCCGTTGCCCTGCGTTCCGGCGAAGGTCCCTTGACCATCCGATTTGCAGACTTTCGCTATTGTGCGGTGCAAGCCAGTGGTTTGGTGAGTTATGACGATCTACGCCTTGGCAAGCCGCCCGAGCGCGAGCTGTGTGGAGACAACAACAGCGAGCAACTTCCGATAAGACCGCGCTATCGCTTGTAGGGCCTCGTGCACCTTCAGCACCGGCACCAGCGCCGCCACCGCCGGGTGTGGCACGAGCCAGTCGGCGCAACGAGCTGAATATCGCGTTGGGTGACTGTGTGAGCGCAGGGGGCGGGAGGCCAACCCGTCGGCGGCGGTTCTCGACAGCCAATCAAGGGCCTGCGCAGGCCGCGTCTCGTCTGTCGTCTAATCATGATCCGGACCCCAGAGTGACGGGCCCTTAGCCACGCATTACTTCGTCTGCTTCCAATGTTCTGTCCTGGGGTCAGTTTCCCTGTCACGTTTGCTGGACCCAGGCGCCCTGCCTGCGGCTTGCGCGCGTTCGTTCCAGCGCAGCGGCCCGCGCCAGTAGGCCGAGCTCGTTCGCTTGCGGTCGGCGCTTACGTCCCACAGATCGCGCCCCTCGCCGTCGCGCCACCCGTAGCGCCATGAGAGCGCCGCCGCATAGCAGCGGTCGCACGCGCTCGAGACGCGCAGACATCCGATCCATGGATTGAATGTCGCGTCGCACCAGGCGCCTGATTCGCCTCCAACGATGATCCAAGAAATTGGTGCCCTGCTGTCGTCAGAGGGCGACACCAGCCACCGCGCAACATCGACCGGCTCTACTATTGGCTCGACGCTGAGGAACCTGACCGCCGGGATCGCAACAAGTTGCGGGATGCGGCGATTTGCTTCCTCTTGGTTCTCCGTCGTGGTGCCAAGCCAGACGTGCGGCCAGCCCTGGCCCCAGTCTGTCGGCAGCATGTCGCGGATGTTCTGCGGTCTTTTCGTGAGCAGGAACCAATGGATACGCCGGCTTTAACGGATTGTTCGAGACCGGCAGAATCATCGAGGCGGGTTGCTGGGCGCATGTCCGCCGCAAGTTCTTTGATGTCCATGCCGCGACTGCCTCACCGATCGCCAAACAGGCGCTCGATCGGATCGGCCAGCTCTATGCCAGCGCCTGGTCGACGAAGGCTACCTTCTCGCGGAGGACCTGGAACTGGTGGTCGGCCAGGCATCGCGGCGTCACGAGCTGCTCGGGCCCGTGCGCGAGGCGGTTGCCACTGGCGAATAGAAGGCACGTTCCTCTCGCACCAACGCCGCTGCTACCCGTGTCCGGCGGTTGCGGGAAGACAGACGTAGTGGTTGCGGAGCCGGGAGCTGCAACTGCGCCAAAGCGGCGGCAGGATACGATCGGCACTGAGGCTCATAGATTATCAGGGATCAGGTGAGTCGCCCGGCGGAATCGCACCGCCGGGCGCTCGCAGGTAGGGTCGAGGACTGGCGCGCCGGTTTAGGCCGAAGAGTTTCGACCGCGCCACGTTTCCAGCCCCCGCCACGTCGAACGCAGCGTGCGGATTTCCCGCACTGCGCTCCCCCATTTGCTTCA
>Ga0306920_100013659_pt1 | contig 11069 bp, 9 predicted proteins | sample flu12Cox44000170_FD_204666 | JGI IMG/M metagenome (GOLD analysis project Ga0306920, IMG submission 204666) | Lab enrichment of tropical soil microbial communities from Luquillo Experimental Forest, Puerto Rico - flux4day.12C.oxic.44.000.170 (v2)... | ecosystem: Environmental > Terrestrial >...
GGTCATATCTCTCCTTGAAACGGCTGAATTATTGCGAAAGTCCGAGATAGCGTTGCACTATTTCCGGCTGGTTTTTGAGTTCGTGCGACGTGCCCGAATGGACAATAGCGCCTTTTTCCATGAGAAACACGCTCGAACAGAGCTTTAGCGCGGTCTCGACATTCTGTTCCACCAACAGGATCGACACGCCGCCCTGATTGATGCGGTGTATTTCACGCCTGATCTGCGACACCAGCCGAGGCATGATCCCCTCGGTCGGCTCATCGAGGATGATGAGCCTTGGGCGCATCATCAGGCAGCGCGCGATGGCCAGCATCTGCTGTTCGCCGCCCGAGAGCGTGTTGCCGGCCTGCTTTAAGCGTTCCTTTAATCGGGGAAAGCGGGTGAAGACGTAGTCCTCGCGTTCCCGGTCCCGCTTGCCCTTGAGCCCGATGTTCAAGTTTTCCAGAACCGAAAGACCGGGGAAGATGCCTCGTCCCTGCGGCACATAACCGATTCCCCTGCCGGCAATTTCGTGGGCCGGGTAGTTCGAAAGATCGGATTCGTCGAACTCGATCATTCCGCTTGATTTCGATACCAACCCCATGATCGCACGCAGCGTCGTCGTCTTGCCGACGCCGTTGCGTCCAAGCAACGCGGCTGACTCTCCGGATTTTACCTCGAGATTGACACCCTGGAGAATGTGCAGCTTGCCAAAGTGGACGTGAACGTCGCGGAGGCTAAGCATGTGAGGCCTCCTCCATGAAGTCCTCGTCCTCGGGGCGACCGAGATAGGCTTCGCGAACGCGCTCATCCTCGGCGATCGCGGCCGGATCGCCGTTGGCCAGGATCGCCCCTTGCGCAAAAACGGTGATATCGTCGGCGATCCCGAATACGACATCCATGTCGTGCTCTATGATGACAATGTCGATGCTGCGAGCCAGATCGCGGATTTTCGCCACGGCGCGGCTGGTTTCAGCGGGGCTCATGCCGCAAGTGGGCTCGTCGAGCAGCAGGAGGCTCGGCTCGGAAATCAGCGCCATTCCGATCTCGAGCATCGCGACATCGCCATAGGAAAGGGTACCGGCCGGTCGTCCGGCCAAAGCAGAGAGGCCGATCTGCTCGAGCGTCTGCTCGACGCGCATTCTCGTTTCCTTGTCACTCGAGGCCGCGCGGAACGGATTGAGGAACCGGTTTCGCGCCTGCCTCGTGATCCAGAGATTGTCGGCAACGTTGAGGTCCGGAAATACGCTCTTGACCTGAAGGGTCCGCTTGATCCCCATTCGGCTGATGACATACGGCCTGCATCCCGTGATGTCGCGGCCCCGAAAGAATATCCGACCGCTGCTCGGATTGAGAAGGCCCGTCACAAGGTTGAAGAATGTCGTCTTCCCGGCGCCGTTCGGGCCGATGATGGCGTGAATCCTGCCGCCGGAAAGACTGATGCTGAGGTTGTCGATCGCGGTAAGACCGCCAAACCGCTTGCTCAGATTCTCGGTTCTAAGAACGGGTTCGCTCATGGTTCGGCCCGCAGCGTCAGGCGTGACGGCGCCTTTTTGACGGGTTCACGCTCGCCCAGCCGGATCATCCAGCCGTTCCACAGACCGACGATCCCCTTCGGGGCGAAGATCACCGAGAGGATCGCCAGCAATCCAACGATCAGCGAATGGTGCTCCCAGTGGCTGGATACGATCTCGCGGATCACGATGAACAAGGCGGTTCCAACCAGCGGCCCGAACATCGTGCCGGCGCCGCCGACAATGGTCCAGACCACGGCTTCGCCGGAGACTTGATAGAACATATAGGTGGCGGAGGCATAGCGGCCGAAAAACGCAAACAGCGCCCCGGACACGCCAGCCAGACAACCTGCCAATACGAATGCGATCAGCCGCAGCGCATAGACATTGAGGCCGATCAGCGAGGCGCGAAGGTTGTTGTCGCGGATTGCCAGAAAGCCCTTGCCGAGCGGGCTGTTGATCAGCCTGTACATCAGGAAGAAGCAAAGCGACACCACCGCCAGAACGAAGAAATACTGGAAGGTCGGGTCGGTGAGACCGATCGCTTTGCCGTCGAACCTGAAGACTGGCGGCAGCGTGAAATTGATCCCGTCATCGCCGCCGGTCAAAGGCTTCATCGATACCGCGAGAAAATAGAAGATCAGCGAGAACACGACGGTGATGATCGCGAAATAGTGCCAGCTCAGGCGTACCGCGAAGATTCCGGAAACCAGCGCCATGGTCATGGCTGCGGCAATCCCGAGCCCGAACGCCGGCCAGAACGACAGGCCGAGGCGATCGATGCCGAGCGCCACGCCGTACATGCCGAAGCCGAAATAAAGCGCCTGGCCGAACGACAACAAGCCGACATAGCCGAACAGCAGGTTGACGCTGGCCGCAAACAGCGACCAGATCAGGATTTCCGTGATCACGCTGACCCAGAAATTGTCAATCAGCGCCGGGATCGACCACGGCACCGTGACCAGGAACACAGCCCCTGCGGCGGCGAGCGTCGTCTCGATGAATCGCCGCCTCATTTCGTGAACCCCCCGAACAGGCCCTGGGGCCGCAGCATGAGCACCGCGCTCATCAGCACCAGCGAAGAAATTCGCGCGATGGTCGGATCGGCGACGCTCTGGATCAGGCCCTCGAGAAACGACAGCAGAACGGCGGCAGCCACCGTACCGGGCAGATTGTCGAGCCCTCCGATAATGACCGCCATGAAGCAGAACGGCAGCACATCGACGCCGCCGCGAAAGTCAACCGTCGTGATCGGTGCAGCAACCGCCCCGCCAAATGCGGCGAGCGCAAAGCCTATCCCGAAGGTCATCACATAGACGCGCCTGGCCGGGATGCCCATCGCAACGGCGGTTTCGCGGTCGTGCCGCACGGCCCGCATCCAGATTCCGAGCCTGGTGTGCTGCAGGAACAAAAAGAAGCCGGCCAGCGCTGCCAGTGCGACTGCCGCTGCGAACAGGCGATAGATTTCGTAGTCGACCCCAAACAGGGGAACGGTTCCCGGGATCGGCGCCAGGATCCGCCGCGGCGTCGCTCCGAAGGTGATCCGCACCGTTTCCTGAAGGATGAGGGAGAGGCCGAAGGTCGCCACGATCGACAGCGCAGCCACGCCATGGATCGGCTGGATGACGAGGCGCTGAATGATGGCGCCGAGGAGAAAGCCGATCAGTGGCGCAACCAGAAAGCCGATCCAGAAATCGCCCGTCAAGGACAGGCTGAACCATGCCAGCACCGTGCCGACCATGAAGAAATCGCCATGCGCTATGTTGATGATGTCGAGCAGACCGAAAATGATCGAAAGCCCAAGCGCGATGAGCGCAATGATCAGCCCCCAGATCAGCCCGTTCATTGCCAGCAGAAGTACCGTGTCCTTCATCTTCGGTCGTAACCCATGGCAATGGTGCAAAAATTCGATGCGGCAGCATCCGACCTTCGGCACGTCCACGCAAGAGCCAACACGCGTCCGCAGCTATTTTGGCGCATTCGATGCAGCCGCTGCATAGCGATCGAGCACGCCCGCCGGCACCATGTGCCGGTCGATCTTCAATTGCTCGGGCGAAAGTCCGAGCGCCAGGCCTACGAGTTGCGGCAGGTGCAGAACCGGCATCTGAAGTTTCTGTTTGATGTCCTTTTCCATTTCCGCCTGGAAGCTGTCGAGGACGGTATGACAAAGCGGGCACGGCGTGACCATGGTCGTTGCCCCGCCGGTCTTTGCGGCAAGGACCTGTTTCCCGGTCAGCTTGATCGCAATTCTCTCGTCGTGGGCGGCGGTATGAAATCCGCAGCATTCGGTGCGGCCGCTATACTCGATCGGCTGGCAGCCCAGGATTTCGGCGAGCCGCTCAAGGGCGCGGTTATTGCGGGAATCGACAAACCCGTAATGTGCCGGCGGACGGGTGATATGGCAGCCATAAAAGGCTGCGACCGAAAGACCCGCGAGCGGATTGACCACCTGTTGGCTCAACCGCTGCTCGCCGATTTCCTCGTGCAGGACCCAGAGGAAGTGGCTGATCCTGGTGCGTCCGCTGTAATGCAGGTTCTCTCCCGCAAGCCTCGCATTGACCGATTTTGCAAGTTCGGGATCGCTGACAAAGGCTGCGTGCGCATCCAGCACGTTGAGGGTGCAGGTATTGCAGATCGTCATCAAGGGCAGGCCATGGCTTTCCGCCAGCGCCAAAATGCGAACGTTGAGGGCATAGAAGCCGGCCGGATCGATCGCGCGCAATTCGCGCGCGCCGGTGCAGGTGGCCGATTCCAGTTGCACCAGATCGAGCCCGAGCCTTTTCGCCACAAGATGGGTCGCCTCGTTGAGTTCGGCGCAGGTGCTGCGTGCTGAACAGCCCGGGTAATAGGCGAATTTCATGACTTCCCGGCTCCATTTAAAAGGCGGCCGGCGGCCCCGGCTGCGCTGGTCTTGATCCCGAGGAGGGTTTTGAAGGGGTTGATCTTGCCGCGCGCCAACAGTCGCCATATGCGCCGCAGATTGCGCAAGCCTTGCAGCCCCTGAACCCTCAAGACCAGTTCGCCGGGATCAAGGCGACCACGGCGGGCAACGATGTCGCGCAAGGCAAATGAATGCCTGGCCATTTCGGGTGCGAGCTGAGCCGCCTTCGCCTTCAATGGTTCGATGACCCCACTCACGATCGGGATGTGTGCGGGGCATACCTCCTCGCATTTGTAACAGGACACGCAATTGAAAATCCCGGTCAGCTCAATCGATCGCCTGACCTTCCCGGGGTCGTTGCGAGGATCGAGCGCGGTCTGGCCCAACTGAACGAGAGGGGCGGGGCCGGCGAAGTCGGTCAGGTTTCCCAGGCCAATCACGGGACAGGCCGAGTAACAGCACATGCAGCTGATGCAGTCGAGCGCTTGGGATGCGTTCTTCATCTGCTTGTGTGTGAGCGGCTCGGGGAACTCGGCGTAAGGTTTTGGGCGCTCGATCCACGGCTCCAGACTTGCGACCCGCTCTTCGTAACGGGTTCGGTCGACGATGAGATCCCGAATGACGGGCAAGTTGCGCAGCGGCTCGATGACCATGTTCGGCTCGACCGCTTCCCAGCAGGCGAGGACTTCGCGGCCGTTCATTCGAACCGCACAGGTTCCGCACATCTTCGATCCGCAGAACCATCGAAATGCCAGATCGGGGGCCGCATTCTCCGCAATCCAGTTCAGGGCATCCAGCAGGCGCATCCATTTCTGGTACGGCACCTCAAACTCCTGGTAGATGTCGCTGCCCGCCGCGACTTCTGACCGGCGTACCTTGAGCGTCAGCAGATCGCCCGGCCTCAGTCGGGAATTGCGTGCGGCGAGCGTGTCATGCTGTTCGAGCTGCCCCAACCGACGCGCGTCAATGGAAGCGAGAACGGGCGCGGGAGCGTCGCCGGGAGGAAGCATCGTCACCAGGGAACCTCAAGATTGTCTTTTCTGGAAAAGCCGGGTGCAAACAGTGGCAGTTCATACGGCCGTTTCTCGAATCTCATGCCATTGCCGGATTTCTTCAGAACGTTGGCGGCGAGCCAGCCATCGTTGTCGGTCAGCGGGAAATCCTGTCGAATGAACGACCCGCGGCTCTCCTTGCGTTCGAGCGAGGAGTGAATGACGAGCTCGCAGACATCGATCATGTTGATGAGGTCGATCGCATCCAGCCACTCGTAATTGGCCGATTTGGAGGTGTTGCTGATTTTCATTCCGGGCAATAGCTCAAGGCGAATCCGCTCGATATCCTCGAGTGCCGATTGCAGGTCGGACGCGTTCTTCTCGACGCCGACCTTTTCCCACATCACTGCCCGCAAACGTTCCTTCAGCCTGCATGGCGCCACACCGTCGGCGGAAGAGCTGCGCAAACGATCCAGCCTCTCGCATTCGGCCTCGATTTGCGGTTGCGGCACGGAAGAGATCCCGGCCGTTGCAATGTCCCGTGCCACGCCCTCCGCAACCACGCCGCCGTCATAGGTCGCGAGCCCGATCAGACCGTTGCTGTGGCCGCCAACGCCGCCTGCCGCGTAAAGCCCGGGAATCGACGAGCGCATCGTGCTGGTGTCGACATCGATGCCGCCCTGCCGGTAGTGCGAGGAGACCGCCGTCTCGGCCATGTGCGAGGGAAATGGCAGGCCGAGTTGGCGGAACGTCTTGCCATAGGTCGTATAGGTCTCGACTTCCGCCGCATCGCAATTGTCAAAGCCCGCATAATAGCCGCCGTCATAACGGGCCTTGCCGGCACGAACCTGTTTGACCAGCGCTTTCAACTGCACGGTGTAGGGGCCGAAGGCCAGCGGATCATCCTGTTGCTGGTTGAAGAATTCCTCGCCCGCCGAGTTGAGCATTCGCGCCGATTTTTCCGAACCGAGCATCGGGTTTGGATAGATTTGCATGCGCTGCCAGCACGGAGGGTGCGCCAGGTCGTTGGTGTGCCACCATTGCATTTCCATGTTGAGCAGCGTCGCGCCGGCGCGCCATGCCATTGCGATCCCGTCCGCGGACATCTCTCGCGTCCCGGTGGAGCGGGTATGCAGGCGATCGGAGTAGCCGGTCGCCAGGATGACCGCGCGCGCGACCACGGCCGTGTATTCGCCGGTGATGATGTTGAGGCAGAAGACGCCGCCTACCGAACCGTCGGAATTGCGCAGCAGAGACGTGGCGACCGTCTCCTCCATTCGCGCGATACCAGCCTTGATCACCTGCTTGCGACGCAGGTCCATGAACGGCACGCCCGAATTGCCCTGGACGTTGGCGGCAATGCTGCGGATCTTCCCCGGGCTCGTGACGACCTCGCCGGAATCGTCACGGCGAAAGTAGAGACCTGCCTCCTCCAGCTCCGGGTAATAGACCTTTTCGATCCACTGGCCGCACCGTCGCGCCCAGTTCTGATCGATCAGGAACTGGTTGTGATACTTGATCAGGAACTCGGCCGTATTGCGGGCGTTCTCTTCGCTGTTGCCCAACGCCCGGCCGGAGATCACCAGATTGCCCGCAAACAGCGACGCTCCGCTCTTGCCGACCAGCCCCTTGCAGATGATCAAAGGCTTGATGCCCTGCTTGACCAGGTTGAGCGCGGCATAACAGCCGGCCGCACCTCCGCCGATCACTGCAACATCGGTCGTTATGACCCGCATTTCATGTCCTCAAAGCCGGATTGCCTTGATCCACTATGCGCCAGATTTCCCCGGCGGGAAGCCTTTCGCGCATGTTTTTTCAATATGGAATATCCATTGTGGCGGAAGCAACCGGATATCGCGCTTGGTGACGCGCTTGGCGACCTGCCAGTTCGCTTGCGCAGCGAATGTCAAACCCGCTCTACTGGCCTTTATTGACAATAGTGCTGCGGGCTTCAAAACTGGGACGTCAAACAAAAAGGATCGCCATCATGGCTGACGGGTTGCGCAAGGGGCTGACGAGTTATGGCGATGCGGGGTTTTCCCTGTTCCTGCGCAAGGTCTTCATCAAGGCCATGGGCTATTCGGACGATGCGTTGAGCCGGCCGATCGTCGGCATCACCAACACCTACAGCGATTACAATCCCTGCCACGGCAACGTGCCCCAGATCCTGGAGGCGGTGAAACGCGGCGTGATGCTGTCGGGTGCCATGCCGATGGTGTTTCCGACGATCTCGATCGCCGAAAGCTTTTCGCATCCGACCTCGATGTACCTGCGCAATCTGATGGCGATGGATACCGAGGAGATGATCCGCGCCCAGCCGATGGACGCGGTGGTGGTGATTGGCGGCTGCGACAAGACCCTGCCGGCGCAAATCATGGCTGCGGTCAGCGCCGATCTGCCGACCGTCGTCATTCCCGTGGGGCCGATGGTGGTCGGGCATCACAAGGGCGAGGTGCTGGGGGCCTGTACCGATTGCCGACGGCTCTGGGCGAAATACCGCGCCGGTGAAATCGACGATGCCGAGATCGAAGCCGTCAATGCCCGGCTCGCGCCTTCGGTGGGCACCTGCATGGTGATGGGAACTGCGAGCACCATGGCCTGCATCACGGAATCGCTCGGCATGTCGCTGCCGATGAGCGCGACCATTCCAGCCCCCCACGCCGAGCGCTTTCGTCTGGCGGAGGCGAGCGGCAAGGTTGCGGCCGAAATGGCCAGGGCCAAGGGACCGAAACCGAGCGAGTTGCTGACGCAGTCCTCTTTCAGGAATGCGCAAGTGGTGCTCCAGGCGATTGGCGGCTCGACCAACGGTCTCATTCATTTGACCGCGATTGCGAACCGCACGGCGCACCGCCTCGATCTCGAAGCCTTCGACGGGCTCGGTCGCGAAGTGCCGGTTTTGATCGATCTCAAGCCATCCGGCGCGCACTACATGGAGCATTTCCATCATGCTGGCGGCGTGCCGAAACTGATGGCGCAACTCGGCGAACTGATCGATCTGGACGCCAGGACGATCACCGGGGCAAGCTTGCGCGAGGTCGTCGCGCGCGCCGAAGAGGTGCCGGGGCAGGATGTGATCCGCTCGCGAAACAGTCCGATCAAGCCGGAAGGGGCCATGGCCGTGCTGCATGGCAATCTGGCGCCGCGCGGCGCCGTGATCAAGCATTCGGCCGCGACGCCGAAGCTGCTGCAGCACACCGGGCGCGCGGTGGTGTTCGAGTCGGTGGAAGATATGACGCTGCGCCTCGACGATCCCGCGCTCGACGTCGGTCCCGACGACGTGCTGGTACTGCGCAACGCCGGACCCAAGGGCGCTCCGGGCATGCCTGAGGCGGGCTATCTACCGATCCCGAAAAAGCTCGGGCGCGCCGGCGTCAAGGACATGGTACGGATTTCGGATGCGCGGATGAGCGGCACCGCGTTCGGCACTATCGTCCTGCACATCACCCCGGAATCGGCGGTCGGCGGGCCTCTGGCGCTGGTCAAAAATGGTGACATGATCCGGCTCGATGTCGGAAGGCGCAGCATCGACCTGTTGATCGATGACGCAGAACTTGAGAGGCGCCGTGCGGCGTTGAAGCTGCCTGCGCCGGAATGGGCCAAACGCGGCTACGCGTACCTGTTCAACGAAACCATCCTGCAGGCGGACGAGGGCTGCGATTTCGATTTCATGCGCGCCAAAGGGAAGGGGTAGGGCGAAAGGACCAAGCGGAGCTCCGCCCTCAGTTCGATTGACATCCCGACAAGGCCGATGGGATGATTGAAGAAAGTCAGACGACGGGAGGCGAGATGATCGACCCGCGGTGGAATATCGTTGCGGTTTTTGCCGCAGCATCGGTTTTGTTCGCAGCAAGCGCGCACGCGCAGGAAGCAAAGCACTACCGCTTTGCCTATGACCAGCCGAAGACAACGGGTTACGGAATCCTCGGCGATATCTTCGCCGACAAGCTCAAGACGCTCAGCAAGGGCACCATGCTGATCGATCAATATCCGGGCGCGCAGCTCGGGCAGGAGCCGCAAGTGCTTCAGCTCGTGAAGGCCGGCGACGTCGAATTCTGCATTTCTTCTTCGGCTAACGCCGCGACCCTGTCGCCGCAGGCCGGCGTGATGTCGATGCACTTCCTGTTCCGCTCCGAAGCGCACCTGATCAAGGCAATCGGCGATGGAGAAGTGTCGAAGGCCGTCAAGGCGATGATCGCGGACACGGTGCAGGGCGCCCGTGTCATCGGGCTGGCCACGCTTGGTCTTCGTCACACGTATTCCAAGCGCGAGATCAGGAAGATCGAAGACATCAAGGGACTGAAGGTGCGCGTGCAGGCGACGCCGACCGAAGACACCATGTTCCCGGCCTATGGTGCCCAGATCGTCCACATGCCCTTCGGCAGCGTCTATACCTCGCTGCAGACCGGCGTGGTGGATGTCGCCGAAAACGGCATCAACGTCTATCTCGCCAACAAGCACTACGAAGTCGCGCCCGTGCTGTCGCTGACCGAGCACGAGGCCAACAACAGCCTGGTCTGGGTCAGCGACAAACTGTGGAACAGCCTGACGGCGGAGCAGCAGGGATGGGTGCAGGCCGCGGCCGATGAGGTCAACCGCACCCAGCCAGCCAAGGCGGTCGAGCTCGAGCATCAATCGCTGGAGAAGCTGAAGTCGATCGGGGTGAAGGTCGTGCCCGATGTCGACAAGTCGGGATTTACGGCGATCGCCGATCCTTACCTCGACAAGCTCGCCAAGGAGCTGGGCCCGCATGCCGAGAAAGTCAAGAGGCTGATCAGGGCGATCAATTGAGAAGCGGTATCGGTCAACGATATCGCGTGGACAAGAAAGCAAACGCCAACAGGGGGAAATAGTGAATAGTCGAGCAGGAATCCTCAGAGGATTGTTTGCGGCCGCGACGCTGATGTGGTCGGCCGCAGCGGCTGCGCAGGAGGTCAAGCATTATCGCTTCGCGCACGACCAGCAGCTCAATTCCGGCTACAGCATCGCCTATGACATTTTCTCCGCAAAGCTCAAGGAATTGAGCAAGGGCACCATGCTGGTCGATCAATATCCCGGCGCGCAGCTCGGGCAGGAGCCGCAGATCCTGCAACTCGTAAGATCCGGCGATATCGATTTTGCGATCGTGTCCTCCGCAAACACCTCGACGATCTCGCCGCAGGCCGGCGTGATGTCGCTGCACTTCCTGTTTCGCAACGATCAACACAACATCAAGGCGCTCGGCGACCAGAAGGTATTCGAAGCGATCCGCGACTTGATCGACGACACCGTGCAGGGCATCCACGCGATCGGGCTCGGCACCCAGGGTTTTCGGCACATGTACGGCAAGAAGGAGGTGCACAAGGTCGACGATCTCAAGGGCTACAAGGTTCGCGTGCAGGCCACCGCGACCGAGGACACGATGTTTGCGGCCTATGGCGCGCAGACCGTGCACATGCCCTTCGGCAGCGTCTATACCTCGCTGCAAACCGGCGTGGTGGATTTCGGCGAGAACGCGGTCAATGTCTACCTCATCAACAAGCATTACGAAGTCGCGCCCGTGCTGTCGATGACCGAGCATGAAGCGAATAACGCGATCCTCTGGATCAGCGACAAGCTCTGGCAAAGCCTCAATGCGGAGCAGCGGGGATGGGTGCTGGCGGCGGCGAGAGACGTCAGCCTGCAGGAGCCCAAACGCGCGTTCGAGCTGGAGCGGGCGGCGGC
>Ga0306920_100013660_pt1 | contig 11069 bp, 6 predicted proteins | sample flu12Cox44000170_FD_204666 | JGI IMG/M metagenome (GOLD analysis project Ga0306920, IMG submission 204666) | Lab enrichment of tropical soil microbial communities from Luquillo Experimental Forest, Puerto Rico - flux4day.12C.oxic.44.000.170 (v2)... | ecosystem: Environmental > Terrestrial >...
GCGTTCGAATGGGGATTCGGCGTCGCCTTCCCGTCGCGAAACCTCGTTCGTGTCAACGCCGAAATCAACGGCACCGTGCCCAACGGCGATACGACGACCATCACCGGGACGACGCTCCGCGGCACCGACCTCAGCTTCGCGCCGCTGTCGTCGTCAGTCGAGAACATCCATCGGGCAACGGTCGGCGTCACCTTCCAGTCGCGCAATGGGTTCTTCGCCGGTGTCGGCGGCAGCTGGAACATTCCCGTGCAGGCGCGCGACACGCGCTTCACCGACGAAGACGTCGTCGGCGATTACTTCGACTGGCAGGTTCGCATCGGCTGGCACCCCGGCGTGCGGCAGTACGTGCCGCCACCGCCGCCCGCGCCCCCGCCGCCCCCGCCGCCACCGCCAGCGCCGGTTCACAATCTGACGGTCCGGGCCGCCTGCGATCCGTGCACGGTGGAGGTCGGCAAAACGTCGACGGTCACGGCCACCGCCCAGGATTCGACGAGCTGCGCGGTCACGTATCGCTGGAGCGCGCCGACCGGAACGCTGGCGCAGCCCGCCGAACGGCAGACGCTGTGGACCGCGGGGCAGCAGGAAGGATCGGTCCCGGTCACGGTGACCGTCACGTGTCCGAACGACAACAAGACGGCGAGCGACACGGTCAACATCTCGGTCGTGCGGCCGCCGGTGAGGCAGTACACGTTCGAGGACGTGCACTTCGACTTCGACCGGTACTCGCTGCGTCCCGAAGCGACGCGCGTGCTCGATGAAGCCGTGGCCGCGATGCGCGAGAACCCGTCGCTGCGGCTGACGATCGAAGGCCACACGTGCAACATCGGCACGGCGGAGTACAACCTCGCGCTCGGCGACCGGCGCGCGAACGCCGTTCGCGATTACCTCGCGAGCCGTGGCGTGACCGCGGACCGCCTGAACACCATCAGCTACGGCGAGGAGCGTCCCAAGTACGACAACGCCCGCGAAGAGACGCGTCGCTTGAACCGGCGCGCGGCGCTCGTCGTTCGACTCCAGTAACATCAGGGCGGAGAGCAAAGGGCAAAGGGCATCGTGCCCTCTGCTCTTCTGCCCTGTGCCCTGACGGTGTCAAAGTCCACAGACACGCTCATCGCGCAACTCGCCAGCGATAGTTCCGTCGCGCGCGAGTCGGCCGTCGCGCGCCTCACGGTGATTGGAGCGCGCGCCGTCGATCGCCTGCTCGACGTCGCATCCTCATCCGCGCCATCGATCGCGCGGGCGGCGGCGCTGCAGGCGCTGGAACGCATCGGCGAGCGACGCGCGCTGGCGACGGCGCTGGCGCTTGCCGGCGACGCCGATACGGAAGTCGCAATCGCCGCGATCGGCGTGGCACGGCCATTCGTGAAGGGACGCGAAGGCGTGTCCGCCGTGGACCGGTTGACCGCCATCGCCGTGGACCGTGCGCGCCCCGCGACCGTCCGCGCCGCGGCCGTTGACGCGCTGAAAGAGTTGCCGCCGCCCACCATCGAGCCGCTGCTGAAGCAAGTCGCGGCCGACCCGGCCCTGCTGTCGGCCGAGCCCGAGGCCATGCGCGCGACGATCGCCGCGTCCGCGAAGGCGCCGCTGCCGTCGCTCCTGAAGCTCGTCGAGGACATCCGGCATCGCGAGCAAACGGCGCCGCGCGACGTGCGCGGCGAGTGGCTGGCGGTCCGCGGCGCCGCGCACGCGCTCGTCGCCCGGCGCGGCAGCACGATCGCGCTCTACGACCTGCGCGAAACGATCGAGCGCGCCGCCGCGCCGCTGCCCGCCGACTTCATCACGGCGCTCTCTCGCATCGGCGACGCGACGTGCCTCGAACCCGTCGCGGCCGCGTACGCAAAGGCCAGGGACCTCTGGTGGAAGAAGTCGCTTGCGGATGCGTTCCGCGCCATCGTCAAGCGTGAAAAGATCACGCGGCGGCACGGCGTGATGAAGAAGATCGAACGGAAGTGGCCGGGCGCTGTGAGGGGACTAGGGAACAGGGATTAGGGATTAGGGATTAGGGGGTCGAGGCCTAATCCCAAGTCCCTACCAACAAATCGCTGCCACCGTCAGTACGCCTTCGCGAACCACGCTTCGGCGGTCGCCGGCGCATTGCAGCGGATACACGTTCCGCCCGGCGACACGATTGTCGGCATGTTGCGAATCGTGGCCTGCGTCTCGGCCTTGATCTGCGCCTCGCACGCCGCCTGGCCGCACCATGGCGCAATCACGAAGCCCGGACGCCCCTCCATGATCTGCTTGAACTCGTCGTAGCTCGAGGCTCGATGCGTGTGCTCGTCGCGGAACTGCCGGGCGCGCTGCAACAAGCTCGCCTGCACTTCGTCCAGCAGCGCCGTGATGCGCGACGCGAGACCGTCCATGGCCACGCTCTGCTTCTCGCGCGTGTCGCGCCGGGCCACCAGAACCGCCGACTTCTCGATGTCCTTCGGTCCGATCTCGACGCGGAGCGGGACGCCCCGCATTTCCCACTCCGAGAACTTCCAACCCGGCCGCTCGTCCCGCTCGTCGATGGTCACGCGGACGCCGGCGGCGCGCAGCTGGTCTGCGATCTCCTTCGCTTTCGGCAGCACCGTCTCGCGCCAGTTCTCGCGGCCGATCGGCACGATGACGACCTGATACGGGGCGATCTTCGGCGGCAGCACGAGTCCGCTGTCGTCGCCGTGCACCATGATCACGCCGCCGACCAGGCGCGTCGTCACGCCCCAGGACGTGCCCCACACGTACTGCACGGACTTGTCGCGCGCCTGGAATTTGATGTCGAACGCCTTCGCGAAGTTCTGTCCGAGGTTGTGCGACGTCCCGGCCTGGAGCGCACGGCCGTCGCCCATCAGCGCCTCGATCGAGTACGTGCGCAAGGCGCCGGCGAATTTCTCGCTCTCGGTCTTACGGCCCTTGACCACCGGCATGGCCAGTACGTTCTCGCAGACGTCCACGTACAAGTCGAGGATCTTCAGCGTCTCTTCCTCCGCCTCCCCCTCCGTCTCGTGCGCGGTGTGCCCTTCCTGCCACAGGAACTCCGTCGTTCGCAGGAACGGATAGGTCTTCTTCTCCCACCGCACGACGTTCGCCCACTGGTTGATCAGGATCGGCAAATCCCGCCACGACTGCACCCAGTTCGCGTACATCGTCCCGATGATCGCTTCCGAAGTCGGGCGGACGACGAGCTTCTCTTCGAGCTCTTCGCCGCCGCCGTGGGTGACGTACGCGACCTGCGGCGCGAACCCCTCGACGTGCTCCGCCTCTTTCGTCAGCAGGCTGTTCGGGATGAACAGCGGGAAATACGCGTTGACGTGGCCGGTCGCCTTGATCCGCGAGTCGAGCGCCTGCTGCAGCAGCTCCCACATCGCATAGCCGTACGGCCGGATGACCAGGCACCCCTTGACCGGCGAGTAATCGGCCAGCTCCGCTCGCCGGACGACGTCGAGATACCAGCGGGAGAAGTCCTGCGAACGCGGCGTGATTTCAGTGACGAACGTCTCGGTTTTGGCCATGACAAAATAAGTATTCTACCTGTTCATGGATCCGGTCCGCATCGACGTCCCGACGCCGTCGCGCGCCTACGCGGTCACCATCGCCGACGGCGCCGTCGACCGCATGCGGCGGCTGCTCAACGACGTCAAGGCGCCCGAGCGGCGATTCGTCGTCTCCAGCCCGCTGGTGTGGCGCTTCCACGGGGCGCAAATGGCGCGCGCGCTCGGGGGCGCCGAGCCACCGATCCTCGTCCTCGACGGCGAGCGCAACAAGCACCTCGCGACCGTCTCGCGGATCTACGACGCCCTGACGCGCGCCGGCGCCGACCGCGCGACGACGTTGATCACGTTCGGCGGCGGCGTCATCGGCGACATGGCGGGGTTCGCGGCGGCGACGTATCTGCGCGGCGTCGCGCTCGTGCACGTCCCGACGACGCTCCTCGCGCAGGTAGATGCGGCCATCGGAGGCAAAGTCGGCGTCAACCATCCGCTCGGCAAGAACCTGATCGGATCTTTCTACCAGCCGCGGGCCGTGTTCATCGATCCGCTCGTGCTGGCCACCCTGCCCCGGCGCGAATTCCGCGCGGGACTGTACGAAGTCATCAAGTACGGCATGACGTCCAGCGCTGCGCTCTTCGATCGCATCGGCAAACAGCGGAAGGAAATCTTCGCGCGGGCGCCCGAGGCGCTGACGTCGATCATCGCGGAGTCGTGCCGGATCAAAGCGGACGTCGTCGCCGCCGACGAGAAAGAGGCGGGGCCGCGACGGATCCTCAATTTCGGGCACACGGCCGGCCACGCGCTCGAGGCGGTAACGAAGTACCGCCGGTATCGCCACGGCGAGGCGGTCGCGTACGGGATGCTGGTAGCGGCGGCGCTCGCGCGCGCGCGCGGCGCGCTGGCCGAGCTCGATCGTCAGGCGCTGGCGGACGTCATCGCCAGCCTCGGTCCGCTGCCGCCGATTGCCGACGTCCTGTCGTCTCAAATCATCGACGCGATGAAGCACGACAAGAAAATGGTGGCCGGGCGGCTCAACTTCGTCCTTCCGACTGCAGTGGGCGCCACGACGATTGTCGATGATGTGACGGAGAAGGAGATGCGGGGAGCGCTGAGAAGCGTCGGGTTCAAGGCGTAGCAGCCCTGAAGGGCTGCGCTACCTGCGTCCTGAGCGCAGGCCTTCAGGCCTGCCCGTCAATGCCGTACTCCCTCAGCTTTCCGATCAAGGTCTTGTAGCTGACCTGCAGCAGTTCGGCCGCGCGCCCGCGGTTGCCGGCCGCGTCTTTCAGCGCCTGCTCGATCTTCCGCCGCTCGACTTCGGCGAGCACCCGGCGCGACGCTTCGGACAACGTGCCGGAAAGATCGATCTTCGCCCACGGGCTGTCGCCGTCGCCCGGGTCGGCGCGCGGCGCCGCGTCGCGGAACGACAGATTCAGGTGGCGCGGGTGCAGCGTCTCGCCCTCGCTCAGGATGACGGCGCGCTCGATGCAGTTCTGTAGCTCGCGGACGTTGCCCGGCCACGAGTAATCGCGCAGTTCCTGCTCCGCCGCCGGCGAGAGCATCAACGGCCGCTTGTTCAAATCGCGGCAGAAGCGCTCGATGAAATAGCGGGCGAGCGTCGTGATGTCTTCCGGCCGCTCGCGCAGCGGCGGAATCACGATCGGGAAGACCGACAGGCGGAAGTACAGATCCTCGCGATATTGCCGCGCCGCCACCGCCGCCTTCAGATTCCGGTTCGTCGCCGCGACGACGCGCACGTCGACCTGGATCGAAACGGTGCCGCCGACCCGCTCGAACCGTTTCTCTTCGAGCGCACGCAGGATCTTGGCCTGCAGCGGCAGCGGCAGATCGCCGATCTCGTCGAGAAACAGCGTCCCGCGATGCGCGAGCTCGAACTTGCCCGGCTTACGGACGGCGGCGCCGGTGAACGCCCCCTTTTCATGGCCGAACAGCTCGGTCTCGAGCAGCGTCTCGGGAATCGCCGCGCAGTTGATCGCGACGAACGGACCGTCGGCGCGCGGGCTGAGCGCGTGCAGCGTTCGCGCGAACAGCTCTTTGCCGGTGCCGCTCTCCCCTTCGAGCAGCACCGTCGTATCGGTGGCGGCGGCGCGATGCAGCGCGACCGACACCTGCTTCAGCTTCGGATCGTCGCCGACGATCTGCGGCGCCCCGCGCCGCTGCGCGAGCTCCTCCTTGAGCAGCAGGTTCTCGGTCGCGAGGCGGCGCTGCGACAGCGCGCGTTCGACCATCAGCAGCAGATAATCGGGATCGACCGGCTTGGCGAGAAAGTCGAGCGCCCCTTCCTTCATCGCGGCGACGGCGTCCTGAATGCTGCCGAACGCGGTCATCACGATGACCGGCATCGCGGGATCGAGCTCCTTCGCCGCGCGCAGGACGCCGAAGCCGTCGCCCTCGGGCAGCCGGAGATCGGACAGCACGACGGCGGGACGGCTCGACTGCAGCGCCGCTTCCGCCTCTCGCTGATCGCGCGCTTCGACGACCGTGTGCCCCTGCGCCTCGAGCGCATGGCGCAGCATCGCGCGCAGCGAGTCTTTGTCCTCGACGAGCAGAATGGGGAAATCGATTGTGCGGCGGAGTCGGGTCATCCCTCGCGCCTGCTCGCCGTGCGACGTTGCTCACGGCGACCCTGAGCTCGTCGACGGGTCGGGATGACCCTGAGCGACAGTCGAAGCGTCAACGGAGCCAGCCGGGCGGAACGCCGGCTCTGCGCGCCTCTTCCTGAAGATCGGCGATCGCTTTCTTGTCCTGCTCGACCTGCGTCTTCAGCCGGTTAATCTCGGCGACGGTCTTCTGCCGTTCGCGCTCGATGACCGCCCGCTGCGCCGGATCGTCGCGGTTGACGAAGTCGGTGTTCTGCGAGTTGAGCTTCGTCTGCAGCGCATCGGCAAAGGTTTGATCGCGATCGAGCGTCTGCTGCAGCGCCTTCAGCCGGCCGGACCAGTACGCCTGATCCTTCGGCGGCTCGGCGTCCTTCGCCTCCTTGTCCTTGGCGGGGGCCGTCGCCGCGGTCGCCGGTGCGGCCGGCGGCGGCGTCGAAGACTGCGGCGTTGCGCTCAGGTCCTTGTTCGTGATGACCTTGGAGGGCTGCTTGATTTCCTTGCGGCGCTCCTCTTCCTTCTTGGCGACATCGCCGAGCGACTGCGCGGCGGCAAAGCGCGGCGCGGCCAGGGCGACGAACGCCGCGGCCGCGATGGCCCGGAAGTCATTCCTAATCATGGACTTTCGTCTTATCGGACGGACGGCTATCAGACTTCAGCTATCAGGGTACCAGATCTGAGAGCTGACGGCTGCGAGCTGACAGCTTTACGAAACCCGTCCAGGCTTTTGGGTGTCGGCCGCTAGCAGGTCTATGTGCTCTTTCACGCGGCTGGCATCGTCTGCGTCGGGGGCAAGTTCGAGGTAGCTCTTGTAGGCCTTGACGGCGTCCGCCATGCGGCCGACGCGCTCGAGGCTGATGCCGAGCGACAGGTAGAACGACGGCTCGCCGGGCGCGAGGGCGATCGCCTTCTGAAACTCGACGACGGCCGCCTGCTCGTCGCCCTTCTTGTGCAGCGCGAGCGCGAGGTTGTACTGCGTCGGGTAATCTTCGGGCGCGAGCTTGATCGCCTCGCGGTAGTCGGCAATCGCGAGATCCCACTGGTTCAGGCGCCCCTCGGCGTGCGCGAGGTTGAAGCGATACGCCCACTTGTCGGGCACGAGCTCGGCGGCGCGCTTGAACCGGGCGACCGCTTCTGGCAGCGACCCGGCGCGCTCGAGCGCGAGTCCGAGGCCGTTCAGCGCTTCGGGATCGTCGGGCTTCAGCTGCAAAGCCGCTTCGAACTGCTCGCGCGACTTCGGCACGTCGCCGGCGTTCAGAAGCTTGTTCGCGTTGACGCGCGTATTGGCCGCAAGCGACGCGTCAGCGAGCGCGGCGGGATCCGGTGCGGCCGCCTGCGGCGCCTCCGCCGGCTTGGGCGGCGCGCTCACGGCAGCCGCCTGGCTGGCCGGGCGCGCCACGGTATCGGCCGGCCGCTCGGCGGTCATCCACAGCAGGACGACGAACCCGACGATGACGGCGCCCGCCACACCGCCGACAATCGTACCGGTCCGGTCCGACGTCTTCAGCGACCGCCAGACCGGCAATGTCGACTCGTCGACGTGCAGCGGCTCGAAGCAGCGCAGACACCGCTCGCGCGTGGCCTTGATGCGCGACCCGCACGCCGGACAGACTACGTAGCCGTCAGAAATCTCGTCTTCGAATTCTTCCGCCACCTATCGGACCTCGCGCCAGGACAGGACGCGGACGCCGGCCTGGCCCACGCCGTTATTGTACGCGTTCGGATCGCCGAACATCTGCAGGTTGCCGCCCGCGGCGAACGCCAAGTGCTGGTCGACGATGAACGGCGCGGTTGCGCGTTGACCGGCAATCGACTTCACGAGCGGCGTGTCGGCGCCGGTAATCGCGTTGTCGCCGGTGTTGTCATAGGCCGGTCCGCCGATGAACGTGAACGCATACAGGTTCGCGGTCGGCGCGGCGCACGGGTCCGACGGATTGATGGTCGTCGTCGTGAAGAAGACGATGTCGCCGGCCACGGCAGGAAACGCCGTGACGCGCTCGTCCACCGTGATGGTGTTGCCGTTGGACTTGCTCAGCGTTTTGTCGAGCGACTTCGATCCGCTGGCGCCGTTGTCGAGGATGCCCAGCAAATGGTAGTTGGTGCTCTTGTCGGTCGGGCCCAGCAGGTCGCTGCCGGTGCCGAAAAACACGTACTGCTGCGTGCCGCCCACGTTCACGGTCGCCATCGACGCGAAGATGGGCTGCGACGACCCAGCGGCGTATACCTTCGTCGTCGCGTTGATCAGCGGGGCGTTGCTCCCGTTGAGGATGATGTCGAAGCGCCACAGGTTGCCGTCGAGATCGCCGGTGTACGCCATCGTGATGAACCGCGAGCTCGCCGGCCCCGTCGACACCGGATCCGCCTGCAGGGCGTTCTTGATGTTCACGCAGCCGCTCGCGGCCGCGCGGCAGTTGTTGGCCGAGTTCCCCGTCTCGTTCAGACCGTCGTTGCCGACGTCCTTGCTGGTGTACACCGTCCCGGTTTTGGCGTCGAGAATGTAGAACGTCGTCCCGGCCTTCGTGCCGCCGCGGTTCGCCTGCTGCTCGGTCGCGTACGGGAGGAAGCCGGATCCGACCAGCACGCTGTACGGGCCGCCCTGCCCGACAATCTGTCCGATGGCCGGATCCGACCACGTCTGGCCGACGCTCTTCTCGACGGCGGGCGCCGTCGCCTTGATGTCGCCGTAGGCCAGCGAGTCGCACGCCCCGGTCACCGTGTCGCAATGCTGCGCGGCGCTCAGCGTGGGATCGAAATCGCTGTAGCTGGGAAACGCCCAGTTCAACGTGATTCTCGGCGTCGAGAAGTACCCGAGCACCTGGGTGATGTCGTCGCTCGCCGACGTGACGTTCGCCGTCATGTCGCTCATCGTCACGTCGAACGACTGGTAGAACGTGCCGCCGCCGCCCTCGCCGATGACGAGGTGCGTGTGCCATGTCCCGTCGGGGTACCGAACGTCTGCCACCTTCGGCGAGCTGTCGACGAAGTAATCGAACGTCCCGATAGGCTGGCCGTCCAGAATCGTCTTCAGCTTCGGCAGCAGGTTCAGCGGAATGAAGCCCCACACCTCGATGCCCAGCCGCGCGTCGATCCCCTCGAGGATGCCGAAGTTCGTACCGACCCAGATGATGCTGCGGCGCCCCTTGTTCGCGACGGCGAATGAGGGATACGAGTCGTCCGGCGGCGGATCGACCGACGGCGGGTTCATGATGGCCGGCGTCGACGTCAGGATCGCGCCGAGCGGCAATTGCCGCACCGCGGTGATGATCGCCGATGCGGCCGTGGGGTTGAGATTCATCAGCGGCGCGAGCGTCGCGACGTTGCCGGTCGTGAACGTAATCATGTTGCCGTTCGCATCGACCGTGTACAGATTCCGCTGGTTCGGATCGGTCACCAGCGTGCCGCCCACCGTCGAACAGCCGTTCGCGTGATCCATCGTCGCCGTCGAACCCGGTACGCAGGCGGTCCACAGCCGCGTGCCGTCTGCCGAAAACTTGTAGCCGGACAACTGCGTCGTGTCGACAACGGGCTGGTAGACGCGAAACGCCCGCAGGTTGCCGGTCAATCCGTTGACCGTCGGCGTGATGACGCTCGTCGTCACCAGCATGTCGCTGCGCTGCGGAATCAGGTTGCTGGCCTTGTCGTAGATCACCGTGTTCGGCAGCAGGTTGTTGTTGATGTCGCGTCCGTTCGTCAAATCGACGGTGCCCGTGATCGGCGCGACGGTCGGGTACTCGCTGAGCTTCCCGAACGGAAACGACAACTTCGGATACGCCACGGTATTGAACGTGTTGAAGTCGGTGCTCACCGCGAACGCGTGCGCGACCGCGCGATCGATCGCTTCGACGACGTCGGGAACGATCACGTTGTTCGGCAATGCCGAAGGGGTCGGAAACACGGTGGAGGCCAGGTTGAACGCGGCGTCGATCTGTGCCTTCGAGATCTCGATGTACTGACCGCCCGTTGTCGTCGCCACGGCTTTGAGGCCGGCCCTGTCGGTCGCGGGCGGCGCGAGCGCGATCACGTAGATGGGGACGCGACGCCCCGAGATTGCGACGAAATTGGCCGCCGTCGTCGCCAAGGTCGTGTTGTCGACGCCGTTCGTGGTGTTGCCTTCGCCGCCGCCGACGATCAGCACGACGATGGTGTTTCGGCAGGTCGGATCGCTATTGATGCCGATCAGCCGCGTCACCTCTGTCTGCGCGTCCACGAGCAGATTGTTGACGGGCGCGTCGAGCGTATTCACGTCGTCGTTCCCGGACGGCAGCAGACCGCCCGCGGTGCGCACATCTTTCGCCAGGAGGGTCTGGATGTCGCTGTTCGACGTGCTCACGTCCGACTTGACGAGCACGTTGGTCGAAGAGGAAGCGTTCTGTCCGCCGTTGGTCCCGGAGACGGTGGGACGCGAAATGTTCCACTTGCCGCTGGAGACCTCGGTCGTCCCGCTCACGCTCTGCGTGGGGTCGGCGTCGGTGACAGGACCGGAGTTGCCCGCGGTCGCCACGGCCGGGTTCTTCTGCCGCATCTGGATCAAGCCGAAGCGGGCGACGCGATTGTTTTCAACGATCGCCTGGTAGATCGCCGCTTTCGCGATCGCGAGGCGCGTCCGTGCCTCGAACGAGGCGTACGCCGGATTCTGATCCGTGGTGACGCTGATCGTGTCGGCGTTGAACTTGTCGCTGCTGCCGGACGAGTTGGGCGCGAGATCGACGTACTTCCGCCGATAGTTCGTCGTCGTGTTCGCGACCGTCACGCCGAGCGTCGCCTCGGCGATGACATTCGTTCCCCGTAGGTACAGGACCGGGTCGTAGTACGAGCTGGTCGAATAAAAGTGCGAGAGATCGCTGGTGTCGGTCGGGGCATCACGCTGCATCCGGTTCGCGACGTCGATGGCAATGACGACGTTCGGCCGGCCGGTCGTGGTGCTGCTGTTGGTCGCCGACGAATAGCGTTTGAAGAACTCCATCGGATCGGTCTGCGCCAG
>Ga0306920_100013662_pt1 | contig 11068 bp, 12 predicted proteins | sample flu12Cox44000170_FD_204666 | JGI IMG/M metagenome (GOLD analysis project Ga0306920, IMG submission 204666) | Lab enrichment of tropical soil microbial communities from Luquillo Experimental Forest, Puerto Rico - flux4day.12C.oxic.44.000.170 (v2)... | ecosystem: Environmental > Terrestrial >...
CGGGATGATTCGTGCATGTGCCGAGCAAGCTGCGGCGCTTCGAAAGCTGCCGCCGGAGACAATTGTTCAAGCGGTGCAGCTCAGCGATGATCAACGTGCTGCATTGGAACAGGTTCAAACCTCCGCCGACAGCGCGGCCAAAGCGCTAGATGCCAATTGCCCCAAGAGCATCCCGGCGGAGTTGAGCGCCAAGCTCGACACGTTGGACAATGTGCTAAGCCTGCTTGCGGACTCGCTCAGCGGATTGCGTCCCGCCCTCCTCAAATTCCACGCTTCGCTCGACGACGAGCAGAAAGGTCGGCTCGTTGCCATGAGCCGTTCCAGCAAGCCGGCGCCCCGCTCGGGTCGAACAGGGACCCGAAAGGGCCCTGCCGCTGGCGGCGGAGCTGAGGAGAAGGCGAAGTCGATCTGCACCCAATGGGCCGCGATTCTGAGAACCTGGCCCGTAAGGCAGTTCGATACCCAGATGCAACTGTCCGATGCACAGCGTGCGGCCTTGTATGAGCTGAGCGCAGCGATCTATCGCTCGGCCGGGGATTTGGTCGAGGCCTGTCCGGCGGAGAACCCTGTTACTCCGTACGGCCACCTGGATGCCAGACAGAATGAACTGCAGGCCTTGCGGGAGGATATCAAGGCCATTCGGCCGCCGGCCGCCGCCTTCGAAAATGCCTTGAATGAGGTGCAGAAAAAACCACTCGCCCTGGCAACGGACTCGGAAACGCACTGGAGCGGGGGGATGACGCCAGGCCACCCAGCCAGAGAGATTGTCTCTCAGTCTTCAGGCAGAAGCGGTAAATACCACGGTGGGCTCAAGAACGGTCCGATGGGGCATCGGTTTGGGCCGGCTCGCTGGCCGCAGTGGGGATTTGCCTATGTGCCTCATTGGCACCGGTATTAGAGCTGTCCTCCCCTGAGTGTGCGATGCTGCGAGAGCCTCTTGATAGATTTTGCCTGCGGTCCGTAACGAACGCCGCGCTGACTCTGAGCAAGTTCTTGTTCGCCTAACTTCGATTTGCGTTGGAGGGATAGCAGTTATCCGCGCTGCATAGGCTACCTCTCCGTCCCATTCGACTTGTCAGAACATGTTGCCGCACTGCATGAAAGCCGTCCTACTCCTGTCGTCATTCTCGGCAAAAGACAACCACCGGCAAAGACCCGCGGGGGGCCGCAAGCGAACAAGAGGTTAACGATGTTTCCCCCGCCTGGTACGGTATTTGATCCTGATGCGCTCGCCGTGTTGACTGCGGCCTACGAGAAAGCAGTCCGGGGGCAGGCCGGTTCTCTGCACGAGACCATCGCCAAACGCATCATCCAGTTGGCATCCGAGGGCGAACGCGATCCAGATCGGCTATGCCACGGGGCGCTTGCCCCGTCGAGACGCAAGCCTCAATCGCGTCGAAGCAAGGCACCGCAGCCGTGAGCCCAACAACAACGAGAGCTTTAGGTTCACTTGTGAAATTGCTTCAGGAGGGGTTGGGGTCCGCGGCAGGGCGGCCCATCCCGTCAACTTCGGTCACCTCGGCCCGAAAGGCGAGCACGCCTGGGTGCCCTGATGCCGCCCGCGACGTTTTGCTTGATCAGCGGCGGATATGCCTCTACCACCCTTGGTGGAGATGCACACGCGACCTAACGCGGTGGTTATATCTGAAGGGGCAATCGAAAATTGATTTGCATCAATCTTCTTGCAATTCTGGGGAGTAGTTCTGTCAAGCGCCATTGTGTCGAAAGCTGCGGAGCTTGACGCGCAACTGTTAAGATTTGCCGCCGGCGAGCCTCAGATTGGAGCCGCATCATGAGCAGCATTGCGGGAGGATTGCAGAGTTCGCCCGGACTGGAGCCGCTGCGCGCAAAGTCCGGATGGATCGTGGCGTTGGGCATCGTCTATGCGATCGTTGGCATCATAGCCCTCGGCAGCGTGGTGACCGCGACGGTGGCAAGCGTTTTTGTAGTCGGCATCATGATGGTCGTGGCGGGCGTCGCAGAGGTGATCAATGCGTTCCAGATCCAGACCTGGGGCAAGTTCCTGCTGTGGCTCCTCCTTGGCCTGCTCTACATCGTCGCCGGGTTCGTCACGTTCGAGAATCCGCTTCTGGCTGCGGCTTTTCTGACGCTCCTGCTCGGAGCGGCGCTTCTGGTCTCCGGCGTCATGCGCATTGTTCTGGCCTTCAGCATGAAGGAGGGAATGCCCTGGATCGGAGTCGCCCTTTCCGGCGTCATCACTCTCCTTCTTGGACTGGTGATTCTGGCGCACTGGCCAGTCTCCAGCATCTACATCCTGGGAATATTTCTCGGCATTGATCTTATCTTTGCCGGCGCCGGCTGGATCGCCATCGGTCTTGGTCTGCGTAGGCACGTGCAGGCATGAGGAAGCTTTGAGGCGCTAGTGCCTGATTGGCGCCGCCGACTGCGCAAAGGGGAAACGGGAGAGGTCATGCGGATATCTGCGGTCGTGCTCGGCATCGCCCTGGTGGCGGCCTTCGCTTCACCTTCATCGGCGACCGTGCGTATCACTCACGATGCTGGCGGCATGATCGGGACGTATGTGGAACGGTTCGAATCGCTGCGCCACTCTGGCCAGAAGGTGATCATCGACGGCCCGTGCCTGTCCGCCTGCACCTTGGTGCTCGCCGTGGTCCCGCGTGACCACCTCTGCGTCACCTCCCGGGCGCGCCTCGGATTCCATGCCGCATGGCGGCCGGCCGAGTCCGGCCGCCCGATTGAAAGCCAGGGCGGAACAGAGCTGCTGATGGCCATGTATCCACGCGAGGTTCGCGAATGGATTGTCCAGCACGGCGGCCTTACGCGCCACGTGATGTATCTGGCCGGCAGCGAGCTTGCGTCGATGTATCCGACCTGCCACCCGAGAGACCAGAGCATTGTTGCCAGCGGTGACGCCGGTCCGACGCATGCTCTCGCAAGGCCGCTTGCTTCCAACTTTGCCTCGAGTGGGAGGATGGGGCGAAGGACGCTTCGTCCCTGAGCCTGGGTTTGCGAACGCGACGGTTCCGCATACGACGGTCCGGAGTTAATCGGGCCGTTGTGCTACGTGCGGCCTGCCGCCGTTCAGCGTCACGCACGGGAGCGCCATTGATCAGAATCAAAGTCACTCCCGAAGAAACGCGCTAGGTTTAATTTTAGAGCACACTGCCACCTTTCGGAGGATTATCGGGGATTGAGAGGAAAACAAAATGTCATGTCCTAGAGCAATTTACGTTGCCGCGATTGCCGCGCTCGGCATCACGTGTGTTTCGGCTGACGCCTTGGCGGCCCGCGTCGCAGCCGGCGGTGGCGCTCGCGCTGGTGCCGTAGGGGCCCGCGGTGGTGCCGTGGGGGTTCGCGGTGGTGCCGTAGGGGTTCGCGGTGGCGCCGTAGGGGCTCGCGGTGGGGTAGCGTATCGCCGCGGTGCCGTAGCGGGCGGCGCTTACCGTGGCGGATATTATGGCGGATACCGCCCAGGCCTGGGCGCCGCCGCAGTCGGTGCTGCTGCCGTTGGGGCCGCAGCGGGCTATCCATATTACAATAACTATTACAACAATAACTACTACAGCCAACCGTACTCTGGCAGCTATTACGGCGGCTACTACAGCCAACCGTACTCTGGCAGCAATTACGGCGGCTACTACAGCCAACCGTACTCTGGCAACTATTACGGCGGCTACTACAGCCAACCGTACTCTGGCGGCTACGCGAACCAGAGCTACATTACCGGACGGCCGACGTTGTTTCCGCGATACTACGGCGGCTATGGCACTGGCGACTATTACGGCGGCTACGCTAACCGGAGTTACGTCACCGGACGGCCGACGCTGTTTCCTCGCTACTACTAGGCGCGTGAAACGGCTCGGGGGAGCGGCGGAAGGCCTGCGGGTGGGCTTCCTATGGCTCACCAGGGGTGAGCCTTCGATAGAGCGCCGTTCAGCGTCGAAGGTTTAAACGGGGGGTCAACACCGCCCAGTGGCGTCCATGATTTGGCCGCCACGCCGAATGCGTGGAATAAAAGACACGTTGCTCGGGTAACGGCGCCTCAGCTTGCTGCACTGTCTTCCGCCTGTGCACCTTCGCGCGCGCGGAGCGCGCGCAATGCGAATTGCTGCCAGGCCGTGCGGCCGGTTTCGTTCTTGCCTCCGTGCTTCTCCTCGTAGCGCTTGCAAGCAGCCTCGAGATCGATGCCGAGCAACGCTGGGCCGAGCAGGGACAGGTCGTGGGAGCGGTCACGAACGTGAAATAGATCGTCTGTTGATTTGCGGCAGCCCGGTCCCCAAACGCCACGGCGCCGGTAAACGTTATTTGTCTGTTCGTGGGTGCGGCGGAGGCGGTCACAATTCTTCTTGGAGCCGAAGCACACCGTCGGGCTCTCTGGATTCTTGAAACGTGCCGGTCTTGTCGAGCCGTCGTATGGTCTGGCTCTCGTGCCGCGTACTGACTACATCTCACGGTCTCTAGGGTGCTCGGAGTATGGCTTGACTTCCTCTCGCCTAAGGCGGTTCGCCTCCTTTTCAGCCTGGAAACGATTGCCCAGTTCGATCAGTTGCCTACGTCCATTGGAATAGCGGATGGCGACAGCCCATCGATCCTGGAGATCATCTCCCCAAGGAATCACTTCCACGTCGAGGATTTGGATTGGCATGACCGGACGCCCCGAAAGGTTCGGGTTGACCCGGCATGTACGAAGCTATCTGGAATTTCCTCGAGATGGTAGAGCATGGCGCCCGACTAGGTGCGGCGTTGCCCGTTACCTTCGGGGCGGATCGAGAGCCTCTTCGAGACCTCTTACCAAGCTCATGCTTCTCGCGCCGGGTCGAAAACGCAAAGTCCGCGTCGCGCTTACCCGATCCGCTTGAGGCCGGCCACGTAGCGCTGCCAGCGCTTGACGTAATTATCAGCCACGCGGGCGGTCTGCTGTGCCTCCGCCTCGCCGAGCGTGCGTTTCAGACGCGCCGGGGCGCCGACGATCAGCGAATGATCCGGAAACTCCTTGCCCTCGGTCACCAGCGCGCCGGCGCCGACCAGAGAATAGCGCCCGATCTTGGCGCCGTTGAGCACGATCGCGCCCATTCGACGAGGCTGTTGTCGGCGATGTGGCAGCCGTGCAGCATCACATTATGCCCGATGACGCAATCAGCGCCGATGACGATGGGAAAACCCGGATCGACATGGAGCGTGGAGTTGTCCTGGATTTGCGTGCGCTCTCCGACCTCGATCCACTCGTTGTCGCCGCGCAGCACGCAGCCGAACCAGACGCTGGCATCTCTCCGAAGGCGCACCCGTCCAATGACGGAGGCGGATTCCGCCACCCAATAGCGCTGGTCGGTCGGCAGCTCAGGTCGCTCGGCATCGAGCTGATAGATGGCCATTGAAACGCGCTCCTTTTTCGTGCGCCCGGCCTTGGAGGTTGCTTTAGATCCTGTCGGAGCTGGATCATTCACGCGGCGGGGTACGTAAAGAATCCGCGACCCTTCTTGCGTCCGAGATACCCGGCATGACACATCTGCTTCAGCAATGGGCTCGGTCGGAACTTTGGATCGTCGAAGCCCTGATAGAGCGTTTCCATGATGTCGAGGACGACGTCCAACCCGATCAGGTCCGCTAACGAAAGCGGACCCATGGGATGGTTGGCGCCGAGCTTCATCATGACGTCGATATCTTCGGGCGACGCGAGGCCCTCATGAACGCAATTGATCGCCTCGTTGATCATTGGGATGAGAACCCGATTGACAACGAATCCATAGCTATCCTTCGATACCCGAGCCTTTTTTCCCAGCGAGTCGATCAGGGCCACGACGGCTTCACAGACGGTCTCGCTGGTTTGCAAGGCTCTGATAACCTCGACGAGCTCCATCATCGGCACGGGATTGAAAAAATGCATCCCGACAACGCGGCTCGGATTGCGCGCTGCCGCCGCGATCTTTGTAACGGAAATGGATGAGGTATTCGTGGCATAGATCGTGTCTGCACTGGAAATTCCGTCGAGCTCGCGGATAAGATTGGCCTTCAATTCGTAATTCTCCAGGACCGCTTCGACGACGATATCGCATTGCGCAAGATCCTTGAGTTCGGTCGTCGGCCGGATGCGCGCCAGCGTCGTCTCGCGGTCTTGGGTGCTCAACTTTCCTCGCGTGATCAGCCGGTCCAGACTTTTGGAAATTGTGGCCATTCCGCGATCCAAATACTCTGTCTTAAGGTCTCGCATCGTGACCGGGTAGCCGGCGGCTGCGAAGACTTGCGCGATGCCGTTACCCATTGTCCCGGCGCCGATGACCCCAACTTGACGGATTGCAATCGACATGGCGTTTACTCGGCTTGCGGAATATATCGTACAACTCGTCGGCCCGGCCAGCTTGGCGCCCGCTGCGGAAGGTTTAAGCCAGTTGAACCCTCTGCCGTTGATGTGGATCAATTGCCGTCAATTTCCCGATTTTTCAGTCGCCGGGGTCGGACTGGGCCGAACTCGGCGGATGGGCTCAGAAAACCACGACATGTCCAACACCTTCATGCGCAGCTCCAGATCGACATGGGGGCGAACCAGGGTCTTGAACGCGTGGTCGACTGTTTGGAACTCGTACTCGCAGTTCTCGGCGCGCTTCTTCGGCAACACCCCCTGCTGCGTCGTCGGCATCACTCCCTTCTGCGTCATCATGTTGGTCATATTCTCGGTTACGTCCGCGAAGGTCACCGGGTCGGCGCCGTAAGCCAGGCAGATCAGATTGTAGAAGCGCTGCTGGGGCAGACCGTGAACGCTCGCGTAATTCTTACCCCAAGGCACGTCCGCCATGAATTCATCAGACGTATAGGCCGCCCCCTCGACCCAGCGGCGTGCCTGGTCTCGGCCGAACTCCAGCATGATATACGCGGCGAACAGATCGGCGGCGTCCTCCTCCCGCCCGAGCAGCGGCATCTGAAAAATATCGAAGACCGCGTGCCCGGTCTCGTGCAGGGTCCAGAACATGAATTGACCGACGATCGCGTCATGCTGGGTCACGTTGGGGCGAACATTGTCGGTGTTGCTAATCTTGATGATGTTCTGCAGCAGCTCATAGCACATATGGACGGTCGGCCCCGGATCGCCTGGATCATCATTGTTGTACCAGGAATTGATTATGCCGTCGCATCCCATTGTCTTGATCAGCAGCCCTGGCTTCGGCAGTCGCAGCGGGCTAAGGATCCTCTGTATCGTCTCGAGCACCTGGTTCTCCTTGAGGCGCTCATAGAGCATCTGGTGCTCGGGATTTTTTGGCGGATCATATTGAATGCGGACTCGGCCAACCTGCTCTCTGACGGCGTCGACCACCAGACGGTCGGGCCCGCCCGGCCTGCCCCGCTCGAGCGTCAGCGGTGCGCCCAGGATGTAAAGCCGGTCGCCGTTGCGATAGATGATGGCGCCGGGCCCCAGCTCACGGCCACCCAAGTCTTTGATCGCGGCGGCAGCATCAGGCTTCGCCTGCCCGGGGACGATGCTGAAGCTCTGCCCATCGATGAAGACGCTCTCCTGGTCGGCGATAATGCCGGGCGCAGGCTGCGAGCGGGCCTCTGGCAGCGCTGAAACTCCTGCCGCCAAGCCGATCCAAGCCGCAATAATTGCACGGGGCGCGCATTTGAAGCTGGTCATGATGATCACGTGAGGTTGCTGAACGGGGGAGGAGCGGGCGCCAGATGATCATTCGGCGTTTCCCGCTCCGATTGTCGCCTCAGCCAAGCTTCGGCGTCATGCTTACTTCGACTCGATGGGGGTCCAGTTGTCCTGAAAAATCTTCTTCAGCTTGTATTGGGCATAGTCCGGATCATCGATGACCACCCGCTCGCCGCCGTAGCGATCAGAGCCGTAGTCGTTGCGGCTGCCGCCGTAGCGATCAGAGCCGTAGTCGTTGCGGCTGCCGCCGTAGCGGTCAGAGCCGTAGTCGTTGCGGCTGCCACCGAACCGATCAGAGCCGTAGTCGTTGCGGCTGCCGCCGTAGCGGCCAGAGGCGTAGTCGTCGCACCCTCTAGGGTCGAAGCACTGGCCCAGGGGGCCAATCTTGATGCCGCCCCGGTCACCCCGGTCAGAGCCGTAGCGGCCAGAGGCGTAGTCGTCGCACCCCCTAGGGTCGAAGCACTGGCCCAGGGGGCCAATCTTGATGCCGCCCCGGTCACCCCGGTCAGAGCCGTAGTCGTTGCGGCTGCCGCCGTAGCGGTCAGAGCCGAGCCTTACCCCTTCGATCGGCCCAGTGCCCGCGATATAGAGTTTATCGCCGGAGCGGAAGACGACCGCGCCCGGACCTAAAGCCTGCGCGCCCAGCTTCGTGATCAAGGTCGAGGCGCCGCCCTTGCCCTTCCCGGGCACGACCGTGAACGAGTTCCCGTCGATTAAAACACTGTCGTTATCGCCGATGCTGAGGGCGGATTGAGCGACCGCCAAGGACACTGGAGCTGAGATCAGCACGACGGCGGCGGTGCCAATCAGCAGAGATTTGAGCTTGGTCATAACACCCTCCCTTAGGGTTGTTTTCCAAACGGGCTCGAAGCGCATGTCACATAAGGAAACGCCGACGCGTCCCGCAGCCGGGTGCAAGCAAGCCACGTTTTGGTGCCTATGGCTGTAGGCACCGAACCGAAGCTTTTGGTCAGCGCCGTCCGTCCATGTGAGGCTCCTCCCAGGATATGGTGCGTGAGTGTGTATTTATTGATTTAAATCAAGGATCACTGCGCCCAGTTTCTGCGCAGCCGCTTCCCTATCTCTGAATGGGGTCGACCACAGATTGGGCTCGACGCCGGACAGTCGGCCGTGATCGTTTGGTCAGGGTCGGGCCAATTGCGTCGATTTCCCATGTCCGCCGTCCGTTATCCCCAACGTGATGAGGCCTTGCCGCCGCTCATACGTCCTGACGCGCCGCGCTGTATGCTCAACCCGGGCGCACCAAAGGCGCAAACACGTCTGCGCCATTGAGGGCGGCGCCCCTACTAGACTAGTTTCTGTCGCGAAACGCAAAATAGCGGGGAGAGACGGGCATTTTCTACGGGCGTGTGCATATTGTTTTGCTTGACATGTACGTGTGCTGTCTGTCACACAGACGGTATGAAGGACGCCCGATTCGAGACTTCGTCCGACGTGGTTGGCTGGCTGCAGAGCGAGGCAGCGGGGCTTTGGCCGGCGCTGCTTGGCTCCTTGAGCTTTCGCCGCAGTCCCTGCGTGCGCGAGAATTGCCCGGCCTGTTTGGCGGGGGAGCAGCATGCAAGTTACGTCCTGTACGGCCGGCAGAAGGGGCGGCGGACTGCAGTCTACGTGCCCGAAGAGCTTGTGGCTGAGGTGCAGCGCGGATTGGCTAACGGACGTGCCTTGCAGGAGCTGCTGCAGCAGGCTGCGCCGCGCTACGTGAAGGCATTGAAGCGAGAGCGAAGCAAGGCGCGCAAGAGCAAGAAGAGCTGAGCGGTGTGAGAGCGACGACGCGACAGATCAGTTTTGCCGATTGGGAGCTGCTGCGGCAAGGTGATCAGGGCGTGCGGCTGGAGCCGCTGTTGGAAGCGATATCCGCCTTTCTCGACAAGCAACGGGACGTCATCGAGTGTATCCGGCGCGATCTGGTACGGGGCCTGAAGCAGCCCGGCAGCGGTCGTCACGGATTGACGGCGACGCAGGTCCTGCGCTCGCTGGTTCTGATGCGGCTCAAGAACTGGGACTATCGCGAGTTACGTGAACGCATTGCGGATGGATTGACGCTGCGTCAGTTCACTGACTTCTACTGCGCGCCGGTCCCGAAACACGATGCCTTCCAGCGCGGCTTTATCCGTCTGACGCCACAGACGCTGCAAGCGGTCAACGACTTGGTGGTTCGGGCGGCGGTCGAGCTCGGATTGGAGGACGGTGCGAAGCTACGGGTCGACACTACGGTGGTGCAGACCGACATTCATCATCCAACCGACAACACGTTGCTATGGGATGTGGTCCGCGTCGTCACACGCTTGGTCCGCCGTCTGGCCAAAGCGCTGGAACTACGACGAATCAAGGGGTTTTGCGACCGCACACGCTCGGCGCGGCGGCGAATGTACGAGATCCAGCGCATGACGACGAGGCAGCGTCACGAGCAGCAGACCCACGCATACCGGGTGCTCATCGACATTACCGAGGAGGTCGTAGGAAACGCACGCGCAGGGCTCGAGCGGACCCGCCCGCTGCGCGGCAAGGATATGTTCATCGACATGGCCATCGAGGAGCTGCGCGGGCAGATCGAGCACTTCTGCGGGCTGGGAGATCGTGTCATCGATCAGGCGCGTCGTCGTGTGCTCTTGGGCGAGCAGGTCGCTACCGACGAGAAGGTTTATTCCATCTTCGAGCCCCATACCGACCTGATCAAGCGCGGCAAGGTGCGCACGCCGGTCGAGTTCGGCCACAAAGTCTTCCTCGCCGAAAGCGCGGAGGGCCTGATCACCCAATACGAGGTGCTGAAAGGCAATCCGCCCGACGAGGTCCACGTAGCATCTTCCCTCCAGCGTCACCGGCAAGCCTTTGGCCGGGCTCCGGAGCTGTACGGCTCGGATCGCGGCTTCTTCAGTGAGCAGAATTTGGCATCGTGCAAGCACGCTGGCGTCAAGCTGGTGTGCATTCCGCAGCGGGGTGGCAAGAGAACACCGCGGCGCCAAGCGTACGAGAGCAGCCCCGCATTCAAGAATGGCCAGCGCTTTCGCGCCGGCATCGAGGGACGCATCTCGGTGCTGTTCCGAGGCCGCGGTATGAAGCGCTGTCTCGCCGAAGGACGCGACCGCTTCGAGTTGTGGGTCGGTGCTGCTGTGCTCGCCAACAACCTCATGGCAATCGCGGCACTACTGAAAACTCGGTCGCTTCGCAGACCAAGAGCTGCTTAACCGACACGCAGGCCGCCCGCTTCCCAGCAGACCAGAACGGCCGCGGCTCAACGTGTCCCGCGCTGAAAGTTTGCCGAGCAATGCCGAGCCCAAACTCGAAAATCACCCGTCCGCGCCTTGCCGACGCCGGCCTCTGCTGGCATTTTGTGCCCAATCCACCGAGATAACTTGGATCGCCACCATTCAATCCGCGCGTTTCGCGACAGAAACTAGCTAGGGGACGACTGGTCCATCG
>Ga0306920_100013663_pt1 | contig 11067 bp, 10 predicted proteins | sample flu12Cox44000170_FD_204666 | JGI IMG/M metagenome (GOLD analysis project Ga0306920, IMG submission 204666) | Lab enrichment of tropical soil microbial communities from Luquillo Experimental Forest, Puerto Rico - flux4day.12C.oxic.44.000.170 (v2)... | ecosystem: Environmental > Terrestrial >...
TTCGCCCACCCCATACTGGTCTCGACGTATCCGGTCGGCACAGGTTGCTGATAAAGTGGCTCGCCGAGCCTCGCGATCGCGTGCGCCGGGCCGGGATCGGTGCCCACCGTGCCGCCCACGGCGCGAATCGAGCTCACCACGAACTCGAGCGGGGTCTTGAACTTGGCGCGCGCGCCGGCCGTCGCCCAGAACTCCGGTGTCACGACGATCGCCCGCACCACCTCGCGGACCGAGCCGTGGCTGTGCTTCCACGCCAGAACCCCGGCCTCGACCGTCGCAGCCGGCGGATCGTCGCCGATGAAGCGCTGGCAGAGCTGGGTCGTGACGTGGAGCATCGTCGCCGGATGACGGGCGAGCATCCGCAGCAGCTCGTCCCCCTCCCCGCGCCCGCGGCCCGCGCGGAAGCGGACGCCGAGCACGTGCTTCTCGCCGTCATCATGCGCCCAGTCGCGGAACGTGAATCCGGCGCCGCGCTCGGGCGGGTCGATCCCCCAGCCGGTGAGGATGCGCGCGGCCTCCTGCACGTCGGTCTGCGTGTAGCCGCCGTCCACGCCGAGCGTGTGGAGCTCGAACAGCTCGCGTGCGTAGTTCTCGTTGATCCCGCTCGGGATCCGCGCCCGGATGCGCGCGATCGCGGAATCGGCGCGCGGCGAGTACCAGCGCAGGCTCCGCATTTCGGCGCGCGCGAGCTGCGGCGGGATCGCGCCCTTCGCCACGCTGAGCGTGTTGTCGAGGTAGACCATCATGGCCGGGCTCTCGGCGGTGGCGATGAGAAGATCCTCGAAGCGGCCGAGCACGCGCGGTCGGATCGTCTCCTCGACGTACGAGGGCAGCAGGAAGCGGTCCGCGCCCTTGCCGAGGAAGACGTTGAAGTGGTTGATCCAGAAGTCCGAGAGAACTTCCTCGAGCTGATTGTCGGCCATCACCGCGCGGGCCGCGGCGAGCTGCTGGAACTCGCCCTCGAGCTCGCGGAACTCGCGGACCGCGGGATCGTTCGCGGCCGCCATGGAATCGGCCTTCGCCTGGCGCCTTGCCTCGCGCTCGGCGACGAAGCGGCGCGCGAGGTCCTCGCGATGGAGCTTTTGGATCCGGAATTGCGATTCGAGCGTCGCGCGCGCGCGGTCCCGGCGCGGATCGAGCTGCTGGTTCACCCAGCGCATCACGCCCATGGACACGACGCGGTCGACGTCGCCCGGGCGGGGCCCGTACGCGAGCCGGTTGAGCACGATGCGCGCGCAGTCTGCGGAGGTGAGCGCCGTGCCCGCGGCGGAATCCATCGTCCGCATGGTCGGAGTTCCGGGAAGGAGATGCGAGCGGCCGCGCCGTGGTCACCAGAATATCACAGCGTGGACACGGTGCCGGCGCGGTCGCGTGATAGTGTGACGAGGTGCGCACGCCGCGCGATACCGGGCCGAGATCGAGCGCTCTTCATGCTGCTGCACGAGCTGGCGAGCCGGATTGGTGAAAGGACGGGCTCACAGATGCGGACTCGGAGCGACTGCTCCAGGGGCCGCTGTCGGATGTGATGACGCACGCGGGTCCGGCGCGCTGATCTCCGAGCGCGTCCCCTGCCTAGAGCGTGCGCTTGAACAGCGTCGCCGCCATGACCAGCATGAGCAGCGCGAAGCCCGCCATTGCGAGGAAGTCCGGGAGCACCGCCTGGAACCCGACTCCCTTGAGCAGAAGATTGCGGAGCGAGTGCACCGCGTACCGCATCGGGAACGCGGCGGAGATGGCGTTCAGCCAGCCCGGATAGCTCTCGGTGGGATAGAGCGCGCCGCTCGGGAAGAACGTCAGCACGTTCAGAATCCCGAACAGCGCCCGCGGCGTGATCGGGTTCGAGACGCGCGCCATCAGCGTGAACATGAACAGAACGAGCCCGAGCGCGAGCAGCAGGATCGTCACCATGGTGAGCCCGAGCGTGGTCACGCCACCGATCAGCGGAATCCGCGCGATCAGTATCGAGGACGCCAGCACGATCGTGCCGATCACCATCGCCAGCGTGATCGCCGACAGCGTGAGACCGCCGACGATGTCGAGCGCCGTGAGCGGGGTCACGAAGTAGCCCTCGTGCACGCCCTTCGCCCGGTCGTCCACCAGGATGATGCCGCCGGCGAGCATGGCGACGAAGAACAACGCCAGCGCGATCACGCCGGGCACCAGGTACTGCATGAACTCCTTGTGCCCGTAAACGTCCACGCGCTGCACGTCGATCTGCGGCGCGGATGACACGCTCAGCGGGAGGGCGGCCGCGCCGGACGCCGTGGTGGAGAACGCGCCGCGCAGCACGGACTCGATGACGTTCGCCGAGTTGTTGTCGGTGTTGTCGACGATGACGCCGAGCGGCGCCCGCTCACCGCGCTCCGCGGCGGAGCTGAATTGCTGGGGGATGATCACGACCGCCTTGTAGGCGCCCTGGCGCAGGCCTTCCACCGCCTGTGCTGGCGAGGGCTCATCCGAGACGCGCAGCAGCTGGCGGCTCTGCTGCAGCGTGAGCAGGCGCTCGTGCACGACGACCGCCGCGGGTCCGCGATCCTCGTCCACCACGGCGACGCGCAGGTCGTGGAGGTCGCCGCCCATGGCCTTGCCGAGGATCACGAGATAGATGATCGGCATGAGCGCCATCGGGATCATCAGAGTCGTGTTGCGGCGGAAGCGGCGCAGGTCGCGCTCGGCCACCGCCAGCATCCGACTCCATTTGAACTGGAACATGTGCGCTCCTCTCAGGCGGCGCCGAAGGCGCTTCCGTCAGCGCATCATCGACGGAATCGCGTAGGTGTATTCGCCGGCTGCGGCATCGCGAAGGCCGCGGCCGGTGTAGTGGATGAACACGTCCTCGAGCGACGGCTGGAGCAGCGTGATGCTCTGGACCCGGTTGCCGCGGGTGCGCGAAATCTCGGTGATGCCTTCCAATGGCACCTGGCCGGCGTTCAGGATCAGTCGCGCAACATGCGGTTCCTCGGTGCCCGCATCGTGCACCTCGGGCAGGCCCTTCAGAGCCGCGAGCAGGTCGGAATCGACCTCGCGGAGGAATCGCACGGTCAGGATCTCCTGTCCGGGCACGGTGGCCTTGAGCTCGCTCGGCGTGCCGAGCGCCACGATCTTGCCGTGGTCCACGATCGCGAGCCGGTCGCAGAGCCGATCGGCCTCGTCCATGTAATGTGTGCAGAGCAGGATCGTGAGGTCGCCCTCGCCGCGCAGCCGCTCGAGCAGCTCCCAGATCACGCGCCGGCTCTGCGGATCCAGTCCGGTCGTGGGCTCGTCGAGAATGAATACGTGCGGCCGGTGAATGAGCCCGCGCGCGATCTCGAGGCGGCGTCGCATGCCGCCCGAAAACGTGCCGGCCGCCTTGTCCTTCCACTCCGTGAGCCCCACCGCTTCCAGGAGCTGGGTCGCGCGCTGCTGCCGCTCGCGCCGGCTCATGCCGTAGAACTTCCCGTAGATGTCCATGCTCTCCCACGCGGTGAGATCGCCGTCCACGGTGTTCGCCTGCGGAATGACTCCGATCTCGTGCCGCACGGCCGCGGTCTCGCGCGCGACGTCGAACCCCATCACCGTGGCGCGGCCGGACGTCGGAACGAGCAGCGTGTTGAGCATGCGGATCAGCGTGCTCTTGCCGGCCCCGTTCGGGCCGAGGATGCCGAAGATCTCCCCCTGACGGACCGTGAATTCGAGCGCGTCGTCGGCGGTGAAGTTGCCGAACTTCTTCGTCAGCTTGTCCACCACGATCGCCGGCGGCCGGCCGTTGTCCTTGCCATTGTGCGCGTTCATCGCCGGGCCACCGGGCTCGGCCGCGGCGACGCGGTCGCGAGGATCGTCACCTCCGCGGTCATGCCGTCCTTGAGCAAGCGTTCGGGGTTCGGCACGCGCGCCGTCACCGTGAACGTGCGGATGTCGCGCCGCTGTGCGCCCCAGTCCTTGCGCGTCGCGAACTCGCCGGCCGGCTCGATGTCGGTCACGACGCCCTCGAACTGGCGGCGATCGAACGTGTAGACCCGCACGCGCACCTTGTCGCCGGCGCGCACGGCGCCGACCCGGGTCTCATCGACCGGCGCGAGAACCTTGACCGTGTCGAGCTGCGAGAGCGTCACGACCGGCACGCCCACCGCCACCACCTCGCCGGGGAGATGCACCTTCTCCGAGACCTGTCCGGGCTCGGCGGATCGCAGCTCCGCGTACGAGCGCTGGAGCTGCGCCTGCGCGACCGCGGTCACGGCCTGACTGACCTGCGCCTCAGCCGCCTCGAACTGCGCACGGCTCACCTGCTCGGCCGATTGGGCATCGTCCACCAGCTGCTGCGAGGTGGCCCCGGTCTTCATCAGCTCGACCTGGCGGGCGAGATCGCGCTCCGACTTGCCCTGGTTCGCCTTCGCCTGGGCCGCGCTCGCCCGCGCCGCCGCGAGCGCCGAGCGCGCGGAGGCGAGCTGGACGTCCAGGTCCTGGGTCTCGAGCCGGCCGACGAGCTGGCCCGGAGCGACGGCGTCGCCCTCGGCCACTTCGACGTCGGCGATGCGGCCGGGCACCTTGAAGCTCAAGTCCACGTGCACGGCCTGCACGGTTCCGGTCGTGACCACGTTCCCGCCGGTGTAGCCCTCGGCGCGGTGCGTCTGCCACCAGACCAGGAACGAGACGCCCCCGATCACGACCAGCAACACCACCGCGCGGATTCTCGCCGCCGCGCCCCGGGGCTTTGCGTCCGCCATGACTCAGCACTCCCTTCGCGACGCGCCCGTCTCCTCGGGCAGGTAGATGTTCACGATGGATGCGGCCAGGGCGGCCGTGTCGGTCGGAACCTTCTCGACCTGAACGACGGCGCCCGCCAGGTGATAGAAAAGCAGCGATCCGTGAAACGATCGCGCGATCACAGCCGGGTCTCCGTGAGCCGGCGCCGGTTGCGACGCGGCCGCGGCCTTCGCGGCCTGCTCCGCGAACGCGCGCTCGAACAGGCGCGTCTCGAGCGCCAGCACGCGCGAGAGGAAGTTCTGATAGAACTCGCCTGCAAGGTGCGGCGTTTCGACCAGGCCCGAGAACACCACGCGGAAGATCCCGGGCTCATCGCGCAGCCGCGTGAGGAACTGCTCCGCGATCTGAAGCAGCGCGGCGCGCGGCGGCATCGGATCGAGGACCCGTTCCATCATCGCGATCCGCTCCTCGAACCCGATCGCCTCGATCAGCGCGTGAATCAGCGCGTCCTTGGTCGGGAAATGGTGGAAGACGAGCGCTTCGCTCACCCCCGCATGCCTGGCCAGCTCGCGGGTGGGCGTGCCGTGGAAACCCTGCTTGCCGAAGATCTCGAGCGCCTTCGCGAGCAGCTGGCTCCGGCGGTCTTCCGCCGGGAGCCGGGGGCGATGCGCGTGGTCCTGCTGGGTTGGCTTCATGAGGCCTTCTGATTGTGTACTCACTCAATAGGATTCCGGGAATCTCCCCTCCCGGTGCGGAGCGAGCTTAGCTGCGACGCAGCTTCGACTTCCGTCGTTTCGGCCTCCGACCCGTGCGGGTGACGCCGACTGGTACTCTAAAAGCCGTGAATCGGCCGTGCATTCTCCGCGTCGCTCAAGAAGGAGGCCACCCATGACCCGAGGCTTGATCGCCCTGCGCGCGATCTCCGGCATCCTGTTCCTGATCCAGCTCACGCTCGGCATCCTGTTCTGGACCGCTCACGCGCTGTCGCTCGTTCCCCTGCACATGCTGCTCGGCCTGCTGTTCGTGATCTCGCTTCTGACGCTCGCGGTTCTCGCAGCCCGCGCGGGGGCGCCACGTGCGCCTGTGATCGTGCTCGCCGCCCTCGCCGTCGCCATCCTGGCGCTCGGCTACACGCAGACGCGGCTCGTCCAGGGGCCGACTCACTGGGTGATTCGCGTCGTCCACCTTGCGCTCGCCATGGCGGCCATGCCGATCGCCGGGCGGCTGCCCGCCATGGTCCCCTCGTCCCGCGCAGCCGGCGGTGGCGACGGATCGCGCGGGCGTCACGAGGGCGCAGGCTCGATGCCTCGAGCGTTGTAGCCCGCGGGCACTTGCACGCGCCCGGAGGCGTGGCCATCTTGATTCGAGCATGAGCGCGCGCTCGAAGCTCTTCTGGCTCGTGTCGTGGGCCATCGCCTTCGGCATGGTCGAGGGCGCCGTGGTCACGTACCTGCGGCGGCTCTCCTATCCCGGCGCTGCGCTCGACGGGCCGATCTTTCCGCTCCGGATCGCCACGCCGGCCGTGCTCGCGACCGAGGTCGTGCGCGAGGCCGCGACGCTCGTCATGCTCGGCGCGGTCGCGATGCTGGCCGAGCGGCGGCCGGAGCGGCGCTTCGCCGCGTTCGCGCTCTGCTTCGGGCTATGGGACCTCAGCTACTGTGCGTTTCTGAAGGCCGCGATCGGCTGGCCGCACGGCCCGCTCGAATGGGACATCCTGTTCCTGATCCCGGGCCCGTGGGCGGCGCCGGTGCTCGCGCCGGTGCTCGTGTCGGCGGCGATCATCGCCGGTGCGCTGCTGATTCTGGTTCGCGCGGACGAAACGCAAGTGCTTCGCCCCCGCGACTGGCTCCTGCTCTGCGCCTGCGGCCTTCCGATTCTCACCTCGTTCTTCTGGAACACGCATCCCCGCGCGGAAACGCCCGACCGCTACCCGTGGTGGCTGTTCCTCGCGGGCTTTCTCGCCGGCATCGCGTGGTTCGCGAAGGCCTGGTGGAGCGGCCGGGCGCGCGGCGCCGGGCACGGCACTCAAAAGTGGTAGTTCAGGGTCGTCGGCAGCGAAAGCGCCGGAGTCTCGAAAACCGGGCCCGCGTCGTCCGGGTCGATGGTTGACAGGCCATCCGTGGAAAAGAACAAGGCAATCTGCTTCTGCGCCGACAGGGAGAGAGCGTTGGGGCGAAAGTCTGGTTTGAACTGACCGGATGAATTCGGGAACAGGTTCAGGAACGTGTGCGGATACAGGTCCGAGGGAGGCGGGAGATCAGTGGGGTTGGCCGCCAGCGCTTTATCGTAGCGAAACAGCGTCGCACGGTCGGCCAGGCCTCCGGCCTTCAGAAAAGCGGTGGTGGACGGATTGGGAATCCGCCGATCCCCGAACGCAAACTGAACGATCAACTTCTTGGGCTGGGAATTGGGCAGCGGGTGACTGACGAGAAACGGCGCGAACGCGATCGAACTCGCGCACTGCAACGCCCACTCTGCGTTGTCCAGCGCCTTCTGAATCTTGAGAGCCGCGGGCGTTGCATTCGTGACCGGTGACTTGATCGTTTCGGTGAGGCCGTTCTGGAGGACCACGTCGAACGAGGCGCCGTCCTTCAGTGGCAAGTCCTCATCGAACCACGGCGGGTCCACCGGCACGACGTCCACCTGACGGACGCCCGGAGTATTGATGAGCGGCGGCACCCGGCCGCCAAGCTTCCCGGGAAAGTTCCCCCGAACGGCGGAGAGACGCTCATCCGATCCGTTGGGGACGTTGAGAACTCCCCCTCGGATGTCCGGTTCGACTGCCAGAAGGATCGCACCTTCGCGCCCTCCGCTCGAAGGTCCGACGTAGTAGATGCGAGTCTTGTCGAGGTCGGGGACACTGTTGCCATCGACATCGACGCCGGCTTCGATCATGCGAACCAGCTCCATGTGATCGACGGTCCACTGGCGAAGGCCGTCGCCGCGACCTCGACCGAGCATCGTCCATGGCCAGGGATCGAGTCCCTCTTCATCGTCGATCTTTCCGTCCTGGTCCAGGTCCACCCCGCGACCACCGGAGAGCAGAGTCGTGACGGGCTGGTTGTTGTTGAACGTGATCCTCAGCTTGCTCCCGGATCCACCGCCGCTGCCGGGGGCATTGATCGCGATCGTGGCAATCCCGTACGCGGCGAGTTCGGCGGCAACGTATCCGCTCGCGCTCCTGTTGGTTTTGCCGCCGTGGCCATAGATCGCGACCGGGTAGCCGTTCGGTGGCTCGGGGGACGAGGGAAGGAACAACACGAATGAGAGCACGGGGTGGCCTTGGATCGCCGGCTTGCCGGTCAAGGTTCCGACCTGCGGAATGTAATTGCCACCAGGCACTCGGAAGTCGGCTGACGAGTACCGGCCGAAGGCAACCTTGCCGATCCCCGGAACGATCCTGAGAACGCCAAGGGGAGCGATGGAAGAGGTGGGTTGAGCCTGGGGATCGGTCTTGGTCTGTGTCAGGTTTTCGACCTTCTTGATGTTGACGAGATCGAAGACCGTCTTCGTCACGCCGCTCAAGCCCAGATTGAAGTCTGCCACGGGTGCGGGATCCTGCATGATCCGTTTGCGCATCTGTTCGAGGCTGGCGGTGGCGCTGAGGGTCGTGAAGAGGCTGGCCGCCACGACGTCCTGCTTGAGGACCGGCGGATTGACGTGATTCGGCAGGGCGGCAAGAACAGCGCGGACCGCGACACGGTACTGATCGAGCACCGGATCGCCGGTCGACACGCTATTGGCCGGATTCGCAAAGTTCAGGAACTTCTCCGAGGGTTTGGCCGGGTGTTTGTTCGGTCCCAGCACGTTGTTCGTCACGACGAGGATGTAGTCCGTATGCTGATCGAGCGGCTTGTCGCACTCCGCGTACAGCGTGTTGTCCGCTTCATCCCGAACCACCTGATCGATCCCGATCGTCCCTGGCTCGGGAAGCACGGCCCCGCCCTGGCTGTAATTGATCTTGATCAGGAATACCGACTGGCTCGTGACCGAGTCCCATTCGATGGGCGCATCGAATGGGATCGACAGCCGCGGCTGCAGATTGAACCCGTCCAGCTCGTTGAGGACGGCGATGTCGTGACAGCCGGAGAGCGGGGAGGACGGGGCGCAATCCGACGGAAGCTGGACGTGTCGGCCGGTGATCTGGTCCGGATCGGGCGCCGTGAAGCGATTGCTCGGAAACGGACACGTGTCGATCGAGGTGAGATCGAAGCGGGGATGAACTGGAGCGGTCGCGGCGGCTGGCGGAACGCCAAGAAGAATCGCGAGAAGAGCGACGGGCAGGTGGGCCGGGATGCGAGGGGCGGCCATGTGACGTCTCCTCTGGCGTGATGCCGGAAGAACTGCCACAAGGATTCGCGATCGACTTTCGGGCAGTGGGGGCTGCCGTGCGTCACGCCCTTCGCGCGGCACGCGCATTGTCCCCCTGCCGCCTCAGTGGAACAATTGGTTTTTCTACGGCTTGTCGGAACCGGATCGCCTAATCAGGCACTCCCCGTTGCATGGCTGGTTCGCCTCGAGAGCCAAGGAGGACACATGACCACGAAGCATTCGCTGGTGGACGAGATTGCGCGCCTGGGAGCGTTCGAGCAGCAGGTCATCGACCGGTTCATCCACCGCCAGCGGGCGCTGCCATTCGAGGAGCGCCTGACATTCGGCGATCGCGTGGCGGATCAGGTGGCCTCTTTTGGCGGTAGCTGGAGATTCATCTTCATCGCGCTCGGGCTGATATTCGGGTGGATGGTCCTGAATCTGCGAATGCCAAGAGCGTTCGATCCGTATCCGTACATCCTGCTGAATCTCGTGCTTTCATGTCTCGCCGCACTTCAGGCTCCCGTAATCATGATGAGCCAGAACCGTCAGGCGGCACGCGACCGCGAGCAGGCGCGCCAGGACTACGAGGTCAATACGAAGGCCGAGCTCGAAATCGTGGCGCTGCACGCCAAGCTCGACGAACTTCGCACCCAGAAGTGGATCGACCTGATGCAGGCGCAGGAGCAACAACTCGAGCTGCTGTCCCGCCTCACCGCTGGACGATGATCCGGCACTTGCTGGCCTGAGCTTGTCCAGCGGCCGTGGTCCGTCGAACGCTCAGCGCGTCAGCGGATCCCCTGGATCCAACCGAGCGCGTCGTCCAGGTCCCGCATCAGAGTGTCACGGGCGCCGCCGAACGTGTGGCTGCCCTCGATCGCATAGAAACGACGCCGGGGTGTGTCGGGGCCGAAGCGGGATCGAGCCTCGTCGGCACCGATGTAGCTGTCTTTCGTCCCCTGGATGACCGCGAACGGCAGTGATCCCGCCGACGGGATCGCCTCGTAGGTCTGGAGGTGGCCTTCGCCATCCACGAGGACGGTCGACAGCGGTTCCTCGCGCGTCGGGGGTTCGAGGTAGTCGGTGTTCGGGCACAACGCGATGGCGACCGCCCCCGCGAGGTGACGACGCAGGCTTTCGATCCCCGCGCAGAGCACGACCATGTTCGCGCCCCGCGAATATCCGGTGACGATCACGGGAACCGTGTCCGGAAGGCTGAGCGAGCGCCGGGCGTCCACCAGCATCGTATCGTACAGGGCTTCGAGATCCCGGATCTTGGAGCGCGACTTGGATTTCTTCTCGCGGGCGATGAGCTGGCGGGCGTCGTACGTGACGAGATAGTAGCGCTCGTCCGCCAGGTGCTCGATCATCTCGCTGCTCACGCCCCAGTACCCGGCATCGCCGCTCGCGAACAGGATCAGGACACCCCGCGTCTTGGGGACAAGAGGCGTGACGTACGTGACCTCGATGGCGCGCCCGCCGAACTTCACCGGAACCGTGCGGGCCACGAACGCGTCCGGCTTGGAGCGCAGAGGTCCGGCGCAGCCGAGCAGGGAACAAGCGGAGGCGATCGCCAGAGCCAACGCGGACAGGAAGCGTCTGGATTGTCGTCGCATCGATCCCGCTCCATCCTCGATCCGCACGACATTACGCGCGTACACGCGGCGGCTACGGAAGCGGCGAGACTTTCTTGACCACCTGCTTCGCGATCCCGAACAGATCGATCGCGGCTGGATCGGCCAGCAGCCGATCCTCGAGGCCTTTGAAATCCTTGCGCGTGGGATGTTCGGGATCTTTCGGGAAATTGCGCAGCGCGGGATCCTCACCCGGCATACTGTCGATCGCGGCTGCGCTCCCGCGCCGCGCCTGGGTCAGGTGACTGAAGCTCCGGAGCGTGCGGGTCTGCGTCTCGCGCAACGACGCCAGCGCGCGCGCCTGGTCGGGCTCGCTCATGTGCGACTGCGAGATGGTCACGACCTCGACGGCGTAGGCGACGTGTCCTCATCGCGGGAGCCTCCCTGGCTGTGGGTCCGCTGCTTCCCGGCGAGCGTCCGGGACGCTCGCACGATAGGT
>Ga0306920_100013664_pt1 | contig 11067 bp, 8 predicted proteins | sample flu12Cox44000170_FD_204666 | JGI IMG/M metagenome (GOLD analysis project Ga0306920, IMG submission 204666) | Lab enrichment of tropical soil microbial communities from Luquillo Experimental Forest, Puerto Rico - flux4day.12C.oxic.44.000.170 (v2)... | ecosystem: Environmental > Terrestrial >...
ACCAATTCATACGTGGTGGGATTCTGCACTGGCAGCTCGCCCGGCTTTGCGCCCTTGAGGATACGATCGATGTATGCGGCCGCCTGTCGGTATTGCTCAGCCGGGTCGTGTCCATAGGATGCCAGTCCGCCTTCAGCGACGAAGTAGCGGAAATCGTAAATCGCGGGCAGGCGATGCTGCGCCGCGAGCTCGATGATCTCACGACGATGCGCGTTGGTGACCGCGCTCGCGAACACGATGAGCCCGCTTTTCGATTCGCGCGCAGCTGCGGCGATGGCGCGCTCGATGTCGGCACCGTCACGGGCGCCGGCCACCGTCACGTTGACGTGCAAGGACGGGGCGGCAGCCTCGATGGCGCGTGAGATGCCGATTTGATTGGATTGGCGTGGATCCAGAATGACCGTGACGCGTGCAAGGTCACGTGCAGCTTCCTTGAGCACCTCGAGCTTTTTCCCGCCCATCGCATATTCGCCGGTCGTAAAGCCGGTCATGTTGCCGCCCGGCTGTGCCAGACTGGCAACAAGGCCGTCGGCGACCGGATCGGGCACCTGCACGAACACGATCGGTATCGTGTGAGTTTCTTGTCGCAGCAGCGGCAATACCAGTGCGTGATTGACCAAGACGACGTCCGGCTTCATTCCCAAGAGTTCGCCGGCATAGAAGCGGGCGCGATCAGGATCGCCGCCGGCCCAACGAAATTCGATCCGCAAGTTGCGGCCGTCGGCCCATCCCAGCTCCTGCAGCCTCTGCAGCAAGGCCGCCACGCGACGCTGTCCCTCCGGATCGTCCTTGGAGAAAACGGTGAGCACGCCGATCCGGCGCACCGGGTCCGCCTGCTGCTGCGCGCGCGCCGCACGCGGCCAAGCTGCCGCGGCACCGCCGAGTAGTGCGATGAAATCGCGGCGCCTGATCCCGGACTCGTCATGCGCGGGCTTGACCCGCGCATCCATCCTCTTACGAAGAAGGATGGATTGCCGGGTCAAGCCCGGCAATGACGCTATGGCGCGCCGTCTCATTCGATCAACTCGTCGGCGCGCAGAATCAGGCCGGCCGGTATTTCGAGCCCGAGCGCCTTCGCCGTCTTGAGATTGACCACCATCTCCAGCTTGGTCGGCTGCTTGACCGGCAGATCGGCTGGCTTCGCCCCTTTGAGGATCTTGTCCACGTAGACTGCAACCCGCACCGAAACATCGTCGAGGATTGGTCCGTAGCTCATCAGCCCGCCCGCGTCGGCGTACATCTTCCAACCATAGATCGACGGCAGGCTGCGGCGCAGCGCGAAGGCGACGATCTTCTGGCGGTTGAAATTCTTCAGCGCGTCAGGGAATGCCAGCAGCCCATCGCACTTGCTGTTTGCGATCGCGGTAAATGCCGGCTCGAAGCCGTCGTCGCTTTCGACCGGGAAATGCTCGATGGCGAGCCCGAGCGCGCGCGCCGCCTCGCGCGTCGCCTTGAGTTCCGACACCTCGCCGGGATGCGTGGGATTGGACAGCACCGCCACGCGAGTCATGGCTGGCATGGCTTCCTTGAGCAGCTGAACGCGCTTGACCGAAAGGTCGAGCGAGAGAAGCGAAACGCCGGTGACGTTGCCACCCGGCCGCGCGAAGCTCGCGACGATACCGGCATCGACCGGATCGCCGCTGAACAGGAACACCACCGGAACCGGTACGGAGGCCAGTCGCCAGGTTCGGAACGCGGGGCCGCCGGCGACGATCAAGTCAGCTTGCGCACGCAGCAATTCGTCAGCCAGGGCAGGAAATTTGCTGTAATCGCGCCCGGCATAGCGCGCCTCGACGACGAAATCGCGGCCCTCGCCATAGCCGACCGCGCCCATTCCCCGAAGGAAGCTTTCGAGATTGACGTCGGGCGGGGAACTTGACGACAGATATCCGATCCGCGCCGGCTTTGCGCGCTGTTGTGCGCGCGCCGTGAATGGCCAGGCGGCGGCGCCTGCCACAAACGCGATGAAGTCGCGTCGTTTCATCGGATGGCCTCACGGGCCTGCCGGCGAAGCTTAGCACGTCGCACGGGCGATTGGTGAGCCAGAATGAGCCCCATCCTGTCACCTCACGATAAGCGGCTGCGTCGCTATTCCGCGGCCTCGCCCACGCGAGCCCGTTCGGCTTGCCGCACTGCCTCGCTCGCTGCCGCAGTTGACGCGGCACCTCCGGCCGGCAAGCGAATCGTGAAAACCGACCCCTTGCCGACCTCGCTGGTCACCGTGACGTCGCCGCCCATCATGCGGGCGAGCTTGCGCGTGATGGCGAGGCCCAATCCTGTTCCGCCGTACTGGCGCGCCGTCGTCGCCTCTGCTTGCGAGAATTCCTCGAACAGCTTTCCCATCTGCTCGGGAGTCATGCCGATGCCGGTGTCGGTCACGGCGAACTCGATCCAGCTCCCGCCATCGATGGTCGCGCGTCGCACGTTCAATGAAACCTGGCCCTTCTCGGTGAACTTGCAGGCGTTGCTCAACAGATTGAGGAGAATCTGGCGCAGCCGCATCGGGTCGACGGTAAGAGTTCCCAAGTCGCGCGGATAGTCGACGGAAAGCTTGTTGCTCTTCTGCTCCGCCAATTGCCGCGCGGTGCCCGCCACCTCGTCGATCAGCGGCGCGACAGTGACCGATTCCGGATTGAGCTCGAGCTTGCCCGCCTCGATCTTTGAGAGATCGAGCACCTGATTGACCAGCCCAAGCAGATGCGTGCCGGCGCGATGAATGCGCGCCAATGGCTCGGCCGCCTTCTCCGTTCCAAACCGCGGGGCGTGCTGCACAAGCATGTCGCTCAGCCCGATGATCGCGTTGAGTGGGGTGCGCAGCTCGTGGCTCATGCTGGCGAGGAACTGGGACTTGTTCTTGCTGAACGATTCGAGCTGCTCGTAGAGGCGGCCGAGCTCCCCGGACATGCGGTTGACGTCGGCCGCCAGCGCGCCCAGCTCGTCGCGATTGACGACGTTCAGGCGGCGGGTGAAGTCGCCGGCCGCGACCTCGTCGAGCCGCGTCTCGATCTCTTTCACCGGCCCGATCAGCGACCACGAGATGGCATAGCCGAGCACCAGCGCGAGCGCGATGCTGCCCAAGGCAAAGGCGATCACGATCCACTGCGCGTCGCTATAGACCTGCGCGCTCGCCTCGATGCCCGCCACCATGTCGGCTTCCGCCTTGTTGACGAGCTGATTGGTCAAGCGCTCGAGCTGGTCGGCGAGCGGGGTCGCCTGCTGCATCTGGGTCTCGCGCGCTTCCGCAGTGCGGCCGCCGCGGATCAGCTCGACGACCCTGGTCACCACCTCGATGAAGCGGTTGTAATCGCGGCGGAACTGCTCGATCAGCTCGACTTCGTCCTTGGCCACGAATTCGAGCCGGTCGACGTCGTAGCCGAACTGGTTGAGCTGGCGCAGCGTGCTGTCGAGCGTCCGCTCGTCGGAAGAAACCAGCGCCGAGGACACGCTGTAGAGCTGGCTCGTGGTGTCGTGCTGGACCTGGCGATAAGCCTCGATCTTGCGCTGCAGCTTGATCAGCTCCTCGGTGCGCTCGTTCACCCCGCTCAGCTCGCGCAACCCGCCCGCGCCGGTAATGACCAGCAGCGCAACGATCGTGAGAAATGCCGCAAGCAGCTTTGTTTGTACGCGGGCCGGCGCCCGCGCCACCAAGCCGACCAGCGGGCTTAAGATTCGAGTCATTGCTCTTTCAACAGCCTTACCAGATCGCGGCGGAATTCTTCCGGATCGAAGCGCACGCCGAGATATTGCACGCGCAGGATGCCGCGCCGATCGATGATCGAGGTGAGGAAGGTATGGTCGATGTTCCCGTTTTCGGCCTTCGCCGCGAACACGCCGTAGTGGCGCGTCACATCGCGAATGGCCTCGGGCGGCCCGGTGAGGAAGCTCCAGCCGGAAAGATTGGCGCCGAATGCGTGCGCATACTCCTTGAGCACCTCCGGCGTGTCGCGCTCGGGATCGATGGTAATCGACACGAAGCAGATCTTCTCTCCGAAATCGCTGCCGAGCTGGTCCTGCACGAACGACATCATGGGGGTGAGCACCGGGCAAGTGTCCGCGCACAGCGTGAAGATGAAGGTCACCGCGACCACCTTGCCGCGGTAGTCGGCCAGCTTGACCGGCGCGCCGTCCTGTGAGGTCAGCGCGAAATCCGGCGCCGGCGCGATCTTCGGCAGCGCTTGTTCCTGCGCGATGGGATCACGGGCGCCATAGAACTGCACTAGCACCAGCGATGCCAGAACCACGAATGCAAGGGCGACCGCTGCCCGCATGATCAGCTCTTGAGCTCGCGTTTGAGCTCGTTCAGGAATCGCCAGTCGGTGCCCTGCGCGATGATCTTCTGGGGACTCGACTTGACGATGCCGCCTTCGCGCAAGCGCAGAGAATAAAAGCGAACGGTGTCCTCGTGATCGTACAGGCGCCATTTGTTATAGGGTATCTCTCTCAGCGCCTGCAGCGCATAGTCGTAGTGGTCGGCATAACCGTTGTCGACGAGGAAACGCGCCGCGCGCACGGGATCAGCGGCGCAAGCGTCTGCTGCCTTGAGAATTGCGCGTAGGGCGCGCTTCGTCGCCATTGGATTGCGGCGGACGAACTCCCGATGGCCCACCACCATGCAGCAAAAGTATTCGGACCAGGGACGATCCAGCACGCTATTGACCACCGCGTGGCCAATGCCCCTCGCGCGGAGCTCTTGCGGATCCGGAGGCAACGCGAGAAAGGCGTCGATCCTTGCTTCGGCAAGCCGCTGCTTGGCCTCCGAAGGTGGAACCGTAGACCACGTGACGTCTTTGCGCGGATCGAGCCCGACATGCGTCATCATACTCGAGATGAAAGTGTACTCGGATCCGGCGAGTTCCCCGATGGCAACCGTCCTCCCCTTTAGGTCCCTGACGGAACGTATTCGCTCGCTGCCGAACAGTTCGAAGCAACCGGGTTGAATGCCGGCCAGCACGACGATGGGCTCGCCCGCATCGATTTGCAGGATGGACGGGCCGACGTATTGCATGGTGATGTCGACGGCGCCAATAGCCACGCCTGCGGTGGCTTCGGATGGTCTCTGCCATGGGATGTACTTGACATCGGTGAACCCTTCGCTGCGCAAGAGTTCCTCAGTCATGTATTGCGGCGCTCGGCAGATGCTGGGAATGCGCGCGAGTCTTATGCTGGTGGTTTCGGGTGGCGGCTCGGCAGGAGCGGAATGCGGGCGCGCGGAAAGAAGCCCGAGGCCGCCCAGGGCCGCAGCGCCGCCGAGGAGTGCGCGTCTGGCAATCATGCTTTCAGCTCGCGCTTGAGCTCGTTCCAGAAACGCCAATCCGCGCCGTCGGCGAGAATCTTGTTTGGACTGGACTTGATCATGCCGGCGTCGCGCAGCCGCAGCGCATAAAAGCGCACCGCGTCCTCAGGATCGTAGTTGCGCCACTTTGCGTACGGGATTTCCCGCATTGCCTGGAGGGAATAGTCGTATGGATAGCCTCGGTCCGCGACGATTCGTGCGGCGCGCTCGGGCGCCGTGACACACACGTCCACCGCCTTCAACAGCGCCCGCATCGCGCGCTTGGTCGCCACGGGATGCTTGCGGACGAACTCGCGATTCCCCGAGATCATGCAGCAGAAGTACTGCGACCAGGGCCGGTCGACCGAGCTGTTGAGGATCACATGGCCGATGTTCTTCGCCCGCAGCTCCTGAGGGACCGGTGGAAAGCTCAATAACGCGTCGATCCTGCTGTCGGCGAGCAGCTGCATGGACTGGTTCGCAGGATACGTCACGAAGTTGATGTCGCGGCTCGGGTCGAGCCCGACATAGGCCGCCATGCTGGCGAGAAAGACGTGGTGCGGCGAGCCGAATGCCGGGATCGCAACACGCTTTCCCTTGAGATCGCGAACCGCGCGAATTTGTCCGGTCCCGAACAGCTCGAAGCAGCCGACGTGCATACCTCCCAAGAAAACGACCGGATCACCCGCTTCGATGCGAAGGATCGAGGGCGCAGAGAACTGGCTGTTGATGTCAACCGCGCCGGAGGCCAGCAGAGGATTCGGCAATTGACCGGTTGGCTCGTCCCTTACGTATTGCACGTCGGTGAAGCCTTCGGCTTTGAGTAGCTCCTCCGCCACGAACTGCGGCGCGATACAGAGGCCGGTCCAGTCGTACAGCCGGATCCGGGTCGTCTCCAACGGGGCCTCTTCGCCGAGCACGCTCGAAGTATCAAGAAGCCCCGCCGCGGCGGCGCATGAGAGGCTGGTGAGGAAGCGCCGTCGATTCTGCACGACTGGCATCAGCAACCTCCCTCTCGCTTCAGATTGCCCATGACAAGTAACGGACGGGCCGGCATGCTAAACCTTCAGCTCGCGCTTGAGCTCGTTCCAGTGGCGCCAGTCCGTGCCGTCGGCAAGAATCTTGTTCGGATTCGACTTGATCATGCCGGCTTCGCGCAGCCGCAGCGCGTAGAAACGGACCGAGTCATCGGGGCTGTACTCGCGCCACTTCTGGTAGGGAATATCCCTGAGCGCCTGGAGCGCGTAGTCATAACGACCGGTGAAGCCGGCACCCACGATCTGCTGTGCGGCTCTTGCAGGATCGGCAGCGCAAAAGTCGGCCGCCTTGAAGATTGCGCGCAATACGCGCTTGGTCGCGATCGGATGTTTGCGCACGAAGTCCGAGTTCCCCGCAATCATGCAGCAAAAATACTGCGACCACGGGCGATCTCTTGCCGTATTGACGATCACGTGACCGATCTTGCGCGCGTGCAACTCCTGCGGCTCCGGCGGAAAGCCGAGGAACGCGTCGATCTTGCGGTTGGCGAAAAGCTCCAGCGGATTCTCGGCTGAGCTCACCACCCACTCAATCTCCTTGACGGGATCGAGGCCGACATAGGAAGCCATGCTGCTCACGAGCATGTGCGGGCTTGAACCCAAGTGTGGATGGCCCACCGTCTTGCCCTTCAAATCCCGGATGCTGCGGATGTCTCCGTGGGCAAACAATTCGTAGCAGCCGATGTGCAAACCGCCCAGAATGGTAATCCGTTCTCCGGCATCGATCAGGGCGACCTGCGCTCCGACGAAGGCGTTCTCGATGTCAACCTCGCCGCGCGCCGCCAAGCGGATGCCGGTCGCCCCGCTCAGGGTCGGCACATAGCGGACATCGGTGAAGCCTTCGGCGCGCAGCAACTCTTCGACGACATAAACGGGCGCGCCGCAGATAGTGTTGGAGAATTTCGGAAAGCGAACTGTCGTGGTTTCTGGCGGCGGTTCGGCAGCAAACGAATGAGATGCGGGGATTAGGCCTGCAACGCTGGCCGACGAGAGCGCGCTGAGAAAGCGCCGCCGCGTTTGTCTCATCTGTATCATGATATCCTCCTCACCCCTTCAGCTCGCGCTTGAGCTCGTTGAGGAAGCGCCAGTCGGTCGCGTCGGCGATGAGCTTGTTGGGCGGCGACTTGACCATGCCCGCATCGCGCAGCCGCAGCGCGTAGAAGCGGAGCGTGTCAGCGGGGTCGTAGTCGCGCCACTTGTTATAGGGGATTTCTTTCAGCGTCTGCAGCGCATAGTCGTAGCGCGCGGTGAAACCGCGCTCGACCATTTCTTGCGCGGCGGCGGCCGGATTGGTGGCGCAAAAGTCGGTTGCTTTGAGAATCGCGCGCAACGCACGCTTGGTTGCCGCCGGATGCCTGCGAACGAATTCCCGGTTGCCCGCCAGCATGCAGCAGAAGTACTGCGACCAGGGGCGGTCCGTTGAACTGTTGACGACCACATGGCCGCCGATCTTACGGGCACGCAGTTCCTGCGGCTCGGGCGGAAAGCCGAGGAACGCATCGATCTTTCCGTCGGCAAAAAGCTCCATTGGGGCAGGACTGGGGCTCGAGACCCAGTCGATATCCTTGGCCGGATCGAGGCCGACATGGGCGGCCATCGCCGCGATGAATGCGTGTTGGTGGACACCAGCGCCTTGTATGCCGACCTTCTTGCCCTTCAAATCCCGAATGGTGCGGATGCTTTCATTGGCAAACAGTTCGAAGCAGCCGACATGCACGCCGGCAAGCACCGTGACGGCTTCGCCGGCATCAATCGCGGGTAGGAGCAGTGCCGCAAAATGCAAAGACAGATCAACCTCGCCGCGCCCAATCGCTTGCGCCATAGCGGCCACCGGCATCGTCACATGCCGAATCTCGCTGAAGCCTTCTGCGCGCAGCAGCTCGTCGGCCACATACTGCGGTGCGATGCAGATGCCGGGATTTTTGACGAGGCGGATCGTCGTCGTTTCCGGCGCCGCATCCTGGGCAGAGGAACGCGATGGCCCAATCAGCGCCGCGGCGGCCGATGACGACAGCGTCGCGAGAAAGCGGCGTCGATTCTGCGTGGAAGCCACACTCACGTCTTCAGCTCCCGCTTGAGCTCGTTGAAGAAGCGCCAATCGGTGCCCTGCGCGATGATCTTGTTCGGCGCCGATTTGATCATGCCTGCTTCGTGCAATCGCAGCGAATAGAACCGGACCGTGTCTTCCGCGTCATAGTCGCGCCAACGCGCGTACGCGATTTCTTTCATCGTCTGCAGTGAATAGTCGTAGCGGTAGCCTTTGTCCGCGACCAGTCGGGCGGCACGTTCGGGCTCGGCGGCACAGAACTGCGTGGCCTTGAGGATCGCCCGCAGCGCGCGTTTGGTCGCCACCGGATGCCTGCGCACGAATTCCCGATTCGACGCTACGATGCAGCAAAAGTACTGCGACCAGGGCCGGTCGAGGCCGCTGTTGACGATCACGTGCCCGATCTTTTTCTCGCGCAGCTCCTGCGGATCGGGAGGAAAGCCCATCAACGCGTCGATCTTCCTTTCGGCGAGCAGCTGTATCGCGTCGCTCACCGGGTGAGTGACGAAGTTGATGTCCCGCTTCGGGTCGATGCCCACATAGGCCGCCATGGCGGCAACAAAGACATGGTGGCCCGCCCCCAGCTCGGGCACCGCCACCGTTTTCCCCCTGAGGTCACGAATCGCCTTGACGCGCTCGGTCCCGAACAACTCGAAACATCCGGCATGGACTCCGCCCAGGAGTACGATCGGCGCGCCCGCGTCCACCTGAATGATGAAGGGCGCAATGAAGGCCATGCTGATGTCAATTTTACCGGCGGCGAAGCCTGGGTATGGATTGGAGCTGGTAGATTCGAAATACTGGATGTCGGTAAACCCTTCGGTCCTGAGCAGCTCTTCGGCCACGTATTGCGGCGCAACGCAGATGCCCGGGATCTTCACGAGGCGGATTGTCGATGTTTCCGGCGGCGCCTCTTGCGCCGCCCCGCGCCTGCCAGCCATCAGGCCGGCGGCGGCAGCCGAGGAAAGCGTGGCGAGCACGCGCCTGCGACTTGGCGCCCACTGCATGATGCCTCCCCGCCGGTCCTGCCCGGCCAGGTCGTCAGTGGCGGCGACAGGCGTTCACGGCCCCGCCTGAGCCACGCCTGTTCGGCTCGAAATATAGCATAACGCGCCGGGACTGGGGTGAATTAGGCCACATACGTAGTACCGCTGGCCCGTCGTGACCAAACGCCCTCATTGGCTTTGAGCCGCCACGCGAACCACGGGCCTCGGCCGTTCAATCCTCGTATTCGGCGGGCTTCGTTTCCGGCAGGAATGCCCACAGCAACGCCAGCCCTGCACCCGTTACCGCCGCCATGGCGGGGAACGTCACCGCGCCACCGAGGTGCCTGCGCGACCGCGCCCCACCGGCTCGTGCTGAGCGCGGCACGCCTTTCTTCGTGCGGCAAAGACGTGGATGGCACCGCAACTCGGGCTTGCCCGAGTTGCGCATAGTTAAGTGCCGCAAGTCGGGTAAACCCGACTTGCGGTGACTAGCCCGGCCATGACGGCGCGAATGGCCATGCCCGAAGAAAACTAGCAGCTCAAAACAACTCGAAATATTCGCGCTGCTCCCATTCGGTGACTTCCGAGTTAAAGCGCGCGATCTCCGCTTCCTTGATGCGCAGATAATAATCGATGAAGTCACGACCGAACCCGCTGGCGAGACAGGTGTCGTCGCGCAGCGCGCGCAGCGCCTCGTCCAGGCTTTTCGGCAGCCGCGGCGCCTGCGCCTCGTAGGGCGTATCTGCGGACGGGCCGGGCTCGAGCTTGCGGTCCACGCCGTCGAGCCCGGTGACGATCTGCGAGGCCATGTAGAGATAGGGATTGGCGGCTGGCTCGCCCACGCGATTTTCCAGGCGCGTGCCGGGATCGCCGGCGCCGCCGAGCACGCGGATCATGGTGCCGCGATTGTCGCGCCCCCAAATCACCCGGTCCGGCGCCAGCGTGTAGCCGCGATAGCGCTTGTAGCCGTTGATCGTCGGCGTGGTGAAGGCGGCCGCCGCTCGCGCGTGTGCGAGCAGGCCGGCGAGAAAATTGCGGCCGATGCGCGACAGCGGCTCCTTGTCGCTCGACATGAACGCGTTGGTATTGGAGCGGCGATCGCGCAGCGACTGATGCAGATGCCAGCCGCTCGACATCACGTTTGCAAGCCTCGGCCGGCACATGAAGCTCGCGTGATAGCCGCGGCGCCGGCAGATCTGTTTCACGGCACTGCGGAACAGCATCATGGCGTCGGCGGGCGCTATTCCGAGCATCGGCTGAAACGTGAACTCGCATTGGCTCGGCCCGAGCTCCACCTCGATCGAGCGCAGCGGCAGGCCGAGCGCGATCACCTCGCGCCGCACCATCTCGAGGATCGGCTCGATCTGATCGAAGCGCGTTTCGGTCAGATACTGGTAGCCTTGGGCGAGGAAGCTCACCTCCGGCGCTTCGCCCGGCCATGAGGCATCGCTCGGGGCAAGGCGCGGATTGTCGAGCTTGAACACGTGGAACTCGATTTCGAGGCCGGCCATGTAATCGAAGCCGGCATCGGCCAGCTTCTTCAAGACGCGGCGATAGAGGTGGCGCGTCGAGAACGGCACCGGTTTGCCGTTCGCGAAATAGATGTCGCACAGCACCCATCCGGTCTGCGGCGCCCAGGGCAGCACGCGAAACGTCGCGGGATCGGCGATCATGAGAAAATCACCGCCGCCTTCCATTTCCGGCATACCGAAGCCGCCGCCCGGC
>Ga0306920_100013665_pt1 | contig 11067 bp, 11 predicted proteins | sample flu12Cox44000170_FD_204666 | JGI IMG/M metagenome (GOLD analysis project Ga0306920, IMG submission 204666) | Lab enrichment of tropical soil microbial communities from Luquillo Experimental Forest, Puerto Rico - flux4day.12C.oxic.44.000.170 (v2)... | ecosystem: Environmental > Terrestrial >...
GGCGGTCCACTGATGCATGTGATCGCCGCCAAGGCGGTCGCCCTGCGCGAGGCCTTGCAGCCGGCGTTCAGACGCTACGCGGCTGAGGTCGTCGAGAATGCCAAAACGCTCGCGGCAACGCTCGCGGCAGCCGGGCTCGTGATTGTTTCCGGTGGAACCGACTCGCACCTGATGCTGGTGGACTTACGGCCCTTGGGGGTCACCGGCCGGGATGCCGAAAAAAGCCTCGAACGCGCCGGGATCACCTGCAACAAGAATGGGATCCCGTTCGACCCGCAGAAGCCGACGGTTACCTCCGGCATCCGCCTCGGCTCGCCGGCAGCGACAACGCGCGGCTTCGGGAAACACGAATTCCATACCGTCGGCAGATGCATCGTCGAGATATTGCGCTCGCTGGCTCGAGAACCCGCCGACAATGGCGCGGCCCAAGCCTGCGTGCAAAAGGAGGTCCATGAGCTGTGCGCCCGCTTCCCGATCTACACGGAGCTCTGAGCGGGTCGCGCGCGCGGTAGGTAGCGTCGCTCGGTGCATTGGAGCGACCGAACAGGCGGAGGAGGAAATGCGCTGCCCGTTTTGCGGAACCGATGACACCCAGGTCAAGGATTCGCGTCCGACAGACGATCGCGGGGCGATCCGACGCCGGCGGTTCTGCCCCAATTGCGGAGCCCGCTTCACGACGTTCGAGCGGGTACAATTGCGCGAGCTGACTGTCATCAAGAAGAATGGACACCGCGAACCCTTCGACCGCGATAAGCTCGCCCGCTCGATCTACATCGCATTGCGCAAGCGGCCATTCGAGCCGGAGCGAGTAGAGCGGATCATCAACTCACTCGTGCGGCAGCTCGAGAGCTCAGGAGAGACCGATATTCCGAGCGATATGATCGGGGGCCTCGTCATGGAAGCGCTGTCGAGTCTCGATCAGGTCGCCTATATCCGCTTCGCCTCCGTCTACCGCAACTTCCGCGAAGCCAAGGATTTCGGAGATTTTGTGGGGCGGATCGCGGCGGATGGCGATTGAGGCCAGCGCGCCGCCAGCTTCGGCGGGTGATCTCGGTGCCATGCGCGCCGCCCTGGCGCTTGCCCGTCGCGGGCTCGGTACCGTCTGGCCGAACCCCGCGGTCGGTTGCGTCATCGTCAAGCAGGGCCGGGTCGTCGGACGTGGTTGGACCCAATCGGGCGGGCGACCGCACGGCGAGACCGAGGCGCTGCGCCGGGCAGGGGAGGCGGCTCGCGGGGCGACCGCCTATGTTAGCCTCGAACCCTGCTGTCATTGGGGGCGCACCCCACCCTGTGTCGATGCGCTGATCACCGCCGGCGTCCGGCGGGTGGTCGTTGCGCTCGAGGATCCCGATCCGCGCGTGGCCGGCGAGGGGATGCGCAGGCTACGCGCTGCCGGTCTCGACGTCGAGGTTGGGCTCTGTGCCGAGGAGGCGGCCGAGGTCAACGCCGGTTTCCTAAGCCGCCTACGACTCGGGCGGCCGCTGGTTACCCTCAAATTCGCAACTTCTCTGGATGGCCGCATCGCCACCGCGAGCGGCGAGAGCCAGTGGATCAGCGGACCGCCGGCGCGCGAGCGCGCGCACGCCTTGCGCGCCAGCCATGATGCGATCATGGTCGGCACCGGCACCGCCGTTGTTGACGATCCCCAGCTGACCTGTCGCCTGCCTGGGCTCGACCATCGTTCACCGGTGCGGGTCGTCATCGACCGCCATCTACGCATTCCGCCGACGGCGCGACTGATTGCCGATGCGCATCAGGTGCCGACATGGGTGTTGACTTTACGGTCGGCGGACCCTGATCGGCGCGCGGCGTTTCTGGCGAACCGCGTGACCCTGATCGATGTCGATCACGACAGCACCGGCCAAGTCGACCTCGCCGCGGCGCTCGGAGTGCTCGGCGAGCGCGGCATCACCAGGCTCCTGGTCGAGGGGGGCGCCGGGCTCGCGGCCGCTTTCTTCCGCGCCCGCCTGGTCGATCGCCTCGTCTGGGTTCACGCCCCGCTGGCGATCGGCGGCGACGGGATCCCTGCGATCGCCGGGCTTGATCTGACAGCACTGGCCCACGCCCCTGCGTTCGAGCGGCTGTCGACGCAAACGATTGGCGACGACGTGCTGACGACCTTCCATGTTCGAGCGATTTAGCTCCCAGATCGGCGATTTTACGTCTCTGTTCGTTCGATTTATTTCCGTGTTCGGTCGCATAGGGATTTTCTCCTCCGACCCGCCGAGTATCAATTACTTAGCGGGCGTCGGGTGGCCGTCTGGCGGCGTGAATCCGGCGTTTTCGCCTTTTTTTCCCAGCGACAAGGGATTCCGGTCTACGAGCCCTGGTAAACTGTCCCACGGACTCGTAGTTTTACCGGTATGTTCACCGGCATCATCACCGATATAGGCCGGGTACGGCGGTTGCGCCGCGGCGAACTTCTCGATCTGAAGATCGCCACGGCCTTTGACACCGCGACGATCCCGCTTGGGGCGTCGATCGCCTGCTCTGGAGCGTGCCTTACCGTCGTGGCGGTCGAGCCCGGAGCATTCGCGGTGCAGGCGTCGGTCGAAACTTTGGCGCGCACCACCCTCGGCGAGTGGGAAGAAGGCACGTTGGTCAACCTCGAAAAATCGCTCCGACTTGGCGACGAGCTCGGCGGGCATCTCGTTCTCGGCCATGTCGACGGCATGGCAAGAATCGTCGAACAGCGTCCCGAGGCAGAGTCGGTCCGGTTTGTCTTCGAGGCACCCGAAGAACTGGCACTTTTTATTGCGCCGAAGGGTTCGGTCGCGCTCGATGGGGTGAGCCTGACCGTCAACGAAGTGGCGCAAAATCGCTTCGGGGTGAATATTATTCCGCACACTCTCGCATGCACTACTTTTGGCTCCGTGCGGGTCGGGCAACGGATGAACCTGGAAATCGACCTGATCGCCCGCTATGTCGCGAGGCTGCTGCGGCAAACACCATGACACGACCACCCCACATCCTGCTCGTCGAAGCGCCCTATTACGCCCACATCTCAGCCGAGCTGCGGCGCGGTGCCGAGCGGGCGCTTGCTGCTGCCGGCGCCACTCATGAGCGCATTGCGGTCCCCGGGGCGTTCGAGATCCCGGCGGCGATCGGCATCGCTAGTCGGACGAACGAGCGTTTTGACGGGTTTGTCGCGCTCGGCTGCGTGATCCGCGGCGAGACGACACATTACGACCACATCTGCGCCGAAAGCGCGCGGGGGCTCCAGGATTTGGCGATCCGCGAGGGTATCGCCATCGGTTACGGCATTCTGACCGTCGAGAACGAGGCCCAGGCACTGGCCCGCGCCTCACCTGACGGCCGCGACAAGGGGGGCGAGGCGGTACGCGCCTGCCTGGCGATCGTCGACCTGAAGCGGCGCCCGGCCGGGAACGGCGGGTGACGATCTCGGTTGATAGTGAGCATCGTCAGCGTGGGGGCAGCCGTCGGCGCAGCGTGGCTCGGCTGGCGGCGGTTCAAGCGCTCTACCAGCTCGAGGCGAACAACGAGGCCGATCCCCGATCTGTCGTGCGTGAGTTCGTCCACCACCGTTTCGGCAAGGAAATCGATGGCGATCGGTTGGGTGACGCCGATCCCGAGCTGTTCGCCGACATCGTCTGCGGCGTGACGGATGATAGAGAACATCTGGACACCGAAATCTCGGCGGCGCTAACCCCGGATTGGCCGCTGCCGCGTCTGGATTCGGTTCTGCGCGCGATCCTGCGCGCCGGCGCGTACGAACTCGCGCACCGCCACGACGTGCCGCCACGGGTGTCGTTGAGCGAATATACCGCGATTGCCTACGCTTTTTTCATCGGCAAAGAGCCGGGGCTCGCGAACGGCGTCCTCAATCACCTCGCCCATGCCTTGCGCGAAGACGACCTCTAGCTAGCAGCCATGGCCGGCGAAGGCTCTGGAAAACCCCTCGGTGAGTTTGAGCGCATAGAGCGTTTTTTCGCGCCGCTCGCCGGGCCGGGCGGTCTCGGGCTGCTCGATGATGCCGCCATCGTCGATTGCCGCGCCGGGCAACACCTTGTGGTCACCGCGGACGCGATCGTCGCCGGCGTGCACTATTTGCCGGACGATCCGCCGGATCTCGTCGCGCGCAAGCTATTGCGGGTCAACCTGTCGGATCTCGCCGCGATGGGAGCCCGACCCCTCCATTATCTCTTGACGACGGCGCTTCCGTCGGCGCTCGGCGAGGAATGGGTTGGCGAATTTACCCGAGGGCTGGCCGAGGACCAGCGCCGGTTCGGGATCGACCTGCTGGGCGGCGATTCGGTAGCAACATCGGGGCCGGCCGTGCTGTCGCTGACCGCCATCGGCCAGGTCTCGGCGGGAATGGAGGTCAAGCGCAGCGGCGCCCGCGCCGGAGACCTCGTCTGGGTGTCCGGCACGATCGGGGATGCGTTCCTCGGTCTCGCGGTACTGCGCGGGGCCTATCCGCAACTCGCCCCCGAGCATCGCGCCAGGCTGATCGAGCGCTTCCGCCTACCAAACCCGCGTCTCGACCTTGGCGGGCGATTAGCCGGGATCGCGCATGCGATGATCGACATCTCTGATGGTCTGATCGCCGACCTCGGACACATCTGCAAGACCTCGTGCGTCGCCGCCGTTGTTGAGCTAGCGTCGCTGCCGCTGTCGCCTGCGGCGCGAGTCATCGTCGATGGAGAACCGGGCGTCCGAACAGCTCTCGCCGCGGGAGGCGACGACTACGAGCTCTTGTTCACCGCATCGGCAGGTTTGGCAAAAGCGATCGACGATCTGTCCTCGGCAATCGACATACCGATAACACGGATCGGCAAGATCGAATCTGGAGAAGGCGTGCGGCTCGTCGATGCGGCGGGGCAGACGGTCCCGATCGACGAACCCGGCTACCGGCATTTCTGAGCGATCGCGCGTGCGGTTGCCTGCTGGTTGCTCTTCTGGCATGTTTCGCGCGCGCTGAAACGCCCCACTGCGCCGGCCTTGGCGGGGCTGCCATCTCATCTTCGTGGTCGCGAGGAAATCTTTCGCATGCCTTCCGCATATCTGCTGGTCATCGCCTGCGGCGTCCTTGCATTGCTGTACGGCTTGGTCACCAGCCGTCAGGTATTGACAGCCAACGCCGGGTCCGCCCGGATGCAGGAGATATCCGGCGCCGTCCTGGTCGGCGCCCGCGCCTATCTCAACCGCCAATACCGCGCGATCGCGGTCGTTGGGGTGGTGGTTTTGATCGTGCTCGGGGTAACCCTCGGCATTCGCGTCGCGATCGGTTACCTGATCGGGGCGGTGCTGTCGGCATCGGCCGGGTACATCGGTATGAATGTCTCGGTGCGCGCCAATGTCAGGACCGCGCAAGCCGCCCGCAGCGGCCTGAAGGCCGGATTAACGATTGCGTTCAAGGCTGGCGCGATCACGGGTTTGCTGGTGGTCGGTCTCGGGCTTCTCGGGGTCGGGATCTATTATTTCGTTTTACGCGCAACAATGCCCGGCGAGGATCTGCGGCCGGTGCTTGAGGCTATGGTGGCGTTGAGCTTTGGCGCCTCGCTGATCTCGATCTTCGCCCGTCTCGGCGGCGGCATCTTTACCAAGGGTGCCGATGTCGGTGCCGACCTCGTCGGCAAGGTCGAGGCCGGCATTCCCGAAGACGACCCGCGCAACCCCGCAGTTATCGCCGACAATGTCGGCGACAACGTTGGCGATTGCGCCGGGATGGCTGCAGACCTGTTCGAAACCTATGCCGTGACGATCGTCGCGACGATGCTCCTCGCCAATATCTTCTTTGCCCCGCCGCTGCGCGACAACATGCTCCTGCTGCCGCTCGCGATCGGCGCGGTGTGCATTGCCACCTCGGTGATCGGCACCTTCTTTGTCCGGTTGGGTCGCGATAACGGGATCATGAAGGCGCTTTACCGGGGACTCATCGCGGCCGGGATTCTGTCGATTGCGGCGATCGCCCTCGTGATTTATTGGCTTCTAGGCCTCTCGGAGCCGCTGGCGATGAGCACTGGCGCGTCGGTGACCGGGCTGGGATTGTGGCTCTGCGCGATCGTCGGTCTGGGGGTCACCGGCTTTATTGTGTGGATCACTGAATATTACACGGCGACCACTTACCGGCCGGTCCGCAGCATTGCACTAAGCTCGACGACCGGGCATGGCACGAACGTAATCCAAGGCCTCGCGGTGTCGATGGAGGCGACGGCATTGCCGGTCATCGTCATCTGCGTTGGCATTATCGTCTCTTATTTGATCGCCGGATTGTTCGGGATCGCGGTGGCCGCGACGACGATGCTGGCGCTCGCCGGTATGATCGTCGCGCTCGACGCTTATGGTCCGGTCACCGACAATGCCGGCGGCATCGCCGAAATGGCCGACCTGCCGCGCGAGGTGCGGCGCACGACCGACGCCCTCGATGCAGTCGGCAACACGACCAAGGCGGTGACCAAAGGCTACGCGATCGGTTCGGCTGGGCTGGCCTCGCTCGTGCTGTTCGCCGCTTATACCGAGGATCTAAAGCACTATTTTCCTACCCTCGATGTCCATTTCGGGTTGCAGGACCCCTACGTCGTAATCGGGCTGTTTATTGGCGGGCTTCTGCCTTACCTCTTCGGCTCGCTTGGCATGACCGCGGTCGGACGAGCGGCCGGTTCGGTCGTCATCGAAGTACGGCGCCAATTCCGCGAAATCCCGGGCATCATGCAAGGCAAGGCAAAGCCGGATTACGGGCTTGCCGTCGACATGCTGACCCGCGCGGCGATCCGCGAAATGATCGTGCCATCCTTGCTGCCGGTGCTGGCGCCGATCGTCCTGTATATCGTCATTACGCTGATCGCCGGGCGTACGGCGGCATTTAGCGCGCTGGGCGCGATGTTGCTGGGAACCATCGTCACCGGGATCTTTGTAGCCATCTCGATGACCTCGGGCGGCGGCGCCTGGGATAACGCAAAGAAGTACATCGAGGAAGGCCATCATGGGGGCAAGGGTTCGGAGCCCCACAAAGCTGCGGTGACCGGAGATACCGTCGGCGATCCCTACAAGGACACCGCCGGACCCGCGGTGAACCCGATGATCAAGATCACCAATATCGTTGCCCTGCTGCTGCTCGCCATCCTCGCGAAATGGGCTGCCTGAAACGGCGACCGCCCAACCGGGAATCAGTCGTCAGGTCTACCGGTTTGGTGGGTGCTGCCGGTGCCGCTGCCTCCTCCCGCGCCGCCTCCGCTGCTGTTGAACCTTCCGAGGTTGCCGATGATTTGCTCGAGGAATGACAGCTCGCGGCCTGGCGCCGGGGTCGCTTTGGCTACCGGAACAATCTCCTTCCCGTCCTCCAAGCCTTTGTGATCGACGGCGGTGACGACGCCTTGGTTGTCGAAGTTGACGATATAGACCTGCTGGTCGAGCACATTCGGGTCAAAGAAGGCGATTTGCCCGGTGCGCCTGCTGATGTAGTACCAAGATTTATCGTTGAAGACACTGACGCTCGATGGCGAACCCAGGATCTTGATCACCTCCTCCTTGGTGGTGGTGCCTGGATGAACCTCCGCAATCTTATCCTGCGCCGGCAGGTTGCCGCGCTGCTCGACGCTCGTCGCACAGCCCACGACCAGCACCATCCCCGAAATTGCGCTGAAGATGGAAAAGCGGTGTCGGAAAAGGCTCGCTCGCCGGTGGAACATGGGATAACGCAACCGGTCCTCCGTTGAAGCAAGTGGGGGCCGCGCCCATTTCTGCCTCGCAGCTTTTAGCCGAGAGTCGTTCGTTGTCAATGTCTCCGACGGCTTTGGGCGCCGTGACACCCAGCTTTTGCCGAGGTGTCCCGGGTGCGACCGGTTTGGTGCTACCGGAGGGTCGCAATGACCGATGCCATACCCGAATTCTCACGGCTCGTCCCGCTCGCCCGTTTGGGTTTCGCCCCGTTTCGTCAGCAGATCGACGCAACGCCCAGCGAATGTGAGAAACTTTGCCAGCGTTTCGACCTCCTCGCCCTCAACCGTCTGAGCGCCGCTGTCGAGCTTCGCCGCCAGAGCCGGGAAATCATCGTGTTAGAAGCCGCGTTCGAGGCCGAATTCGTGCAGAGCTGCGTCGTCACTCTCGAGCCGGTCGCGGGCTCGGTAGCCGACCGCTTCATGCTTGTCTATGGTCCGGCTGAAGCAGAGCAGCAGGAAATCGGATCGCAACTAGACGAGGCGGCGTTCGAACCATTGAATGGCGATATGATCGACATCGGAGAAGCGGTGGCGCAGGAGCTCTCACTCTCGTTGCCGGCCTTTCCGCGGCACCCCGACGCGAAGACCGACGCCGAAACCATTGCGCAATCGACCGGGAGCCCATTAATTTCCTTAGCGCGCCTGAAACAGCCTATGGAGAGCTGAGGAGTTCGCGGGACACGAGCAGTTCCGCGGGGCGGTGCGCAAAGGCCGCATGATTGTTGCCGTGACCTCTGTTTTTGGCTAATTAGCGGCGTTCTTTGGCGTCGCGTTTCGCGAAAGCGAGCTTGCCATGGCTGTTCCAAAAAAGAAAACCTCGGCGTCGCGCCGCAACATGCGACGCTCGCACCATGCGCTCAAAGCTGCCGCTTACGCGGAATGCCCCAATTGCGGCGAGTTGAAGCGCCCGCATCATCTTTGTAAAGCGTGCGGGTACTACGACGGGCGCGAGGTCATCGCGACGCCATTGGAGACGCCCTGACCAGCGAACTCGGCCAGAGGTCGGGCACGGTGAGCGACACCATCACGATTGCGATCGATGCGATGGGCGGCGATCACGCTCCGGGTATTGTGCTAAAAGGTGCCGAGATCGCGCTCCAACGATATCCCAACGTTCGCTATCTGCTCTTCGGCGCGGAAGAGAAGATTCGGCCGCTCATCGCGAAGCTCCCGAGCTTCAGCGGGATGGTGACGCTATGCCACGCTTCGGAGGTCGTGGCAGACGATGCAAAGCCCTCGCTGGCGCTTCGGACCGGTCGGCAATCGAGCATGCGGCTCGCAATCGACGCTGTCGCCGATGGACGGGCTGACGGGGTCGTTTCTGCTGGCAATACCGGCGCGCTGATGGCGATGGCCAAATTCGCGCTTAAAATGTTACCCGGGATCGATCGGCCCGCCATTGCGTCGTTCTTTCCGACCCGGCGTGGCGAGAGCGTGATGCTGGATCTCGGTGCCAACATCGAATGCGATGCCGAGAATCTCGTGCAATTTGCGCTGATGGGTGATGTGTTCGCGCGAACCGTCCTTGGTCTGATCGAGCCCACCGTTGGGCTGCTCAATGTTGGCTCCGAGGATTTGAAGGGGAATAATGCGGTTCGCGCCGCGAGCGCGCGCTTGCGCCTAGCGAATATTCCGATCCAGTTTCATGGATTTGTCGAGGGCGACGATATTGCCGCGGGGACGGTCGATGTTGTCGTCACCGACGGTTTCACGGGCAATGTCGCCGTCAAGACCGCCGAAGGAACGGCCAAGCTCTTCAGCGAGTTCCTCGAGGCAGCTTTCCACCACTCGCTGTCGGCGCGGATTGGCTATCTCTTTGCACGCGGGGCACTGAGGAAGCTGCGCATGCGCTGCGATCCACGGCGATATAATGGCGCCATGTTCCTGGGCTTGGGCGGCATTGCGGTCAAGAGCCATGGCTCGACTGACGCTTTCGGCTTTGCCAACGCCATCGGCGTAGCCATCGACATGAAGGTAAACGGCTTTCTCGACAAGATCCGGGTCGAGCTGGAGCGCCTCAACGATGCGCGTTCCGTACCGCAGTCGGCGGCGCTCTAATCACCGGGACAATGACTCCGCGATCCCAGATCGTCGGATGCGGCGCCTACCTACCCGAGCGAATCATTACGAATCACGAGCTCGCCAGCCGCCTTGACACCTCGGATGAATGGATCCGCCAGCGCACCGGGATAGGAGAACGCCGGATCGCCGCACCGGGCGAGTTGACCTCCGACCTTGCCGTCTGTGCTGCCGAACGTGCGCTTAGCAGCGCCGGTATGAGCGGCAGCGATCTCGATCTGCTCGTCGTTGCCACAGCAACCCCCGACAACACCTTTCCGGCCACGGCTACAAAGGTGCAGGCGCGCCTTGGGATGAAGCGCGGTGCGGCCTTCGACGTTCAGGCGGTCTGCGCGGGGTTCATCTTTGCACTCTCGGTCGCCGACAATGCGCTGCGCCTCGGCCAAGCCCGAACCGCGCTCGTGATCGGGGCCGAAACATTCTCTCGCATCCTTGACTGGGCGGACCGCAGCACCTGTGTGCTTTTCGGCGACGGAGCCGGGGCCCTCGTTCTCAAGGCGGTCCCAGCCGCGGCGCCGGGTGGCCGCTTTATCCTCTCGAACCATTTGCATTCGGACGGACGCCAATATGACATCCTCTATGTTGACGGCGGCCCGTCCTCGACCCGCCATACGGGCTTTCTGCGGATGGAGGGACGCGAGGTATTCAGGCTGGCGGTTGAACGTTTGAGCTCGGTGGTAGACGAGGCGCTCACCACGAACGGCCTTACCGTGGCGGATATCGACTGGCTCGTCCCGCATCAAGCAAACAGCCGCATCATCGACGGTATGGGGAAAAAGCTCGGTCTCTCGACGGATAAGGTGGTCGTTACGATCGAACACCATGCCAACACCTCGGCTGCCTCGATCCCGCTCGCCATCCACACGGCCGTCGAGGACGGACGGATTCAGCCGGGGCATCTCGTCTTGATGGAGGCCCTGGGTGGCGGCTTGAGTTGGGGAGCGAGCTTGGTGCGCTGGTAGCTGGGTACTCTGCCGCCGTTTGAAGGGAACGTGGCAACGCTTTGGAATTTGACGAGATTTTTCCTGCGGGTTAGGCTTTCTACAAAGCAAGGGAGGGCCTCATGGCTGGAGAAACGGTGACTCGCGCGCGGCTCAGCGAGGCAGTTTATCAAGAGGTCGGATTGTCGCGGAACGAGTCGGCGGAGCTCGTCGAAGCTGTGATCGCGGAAATCTCCGGCGCACTCGAACGCGGTGAGATTGTTAAGATTTCTTCATTCGGGAGTTTTGCCATCCGGCAGAAGGGCCAACGCGTTGGCCGTAATCCCAAGACTGGTCAGGAAGTGCCGATCAGCCCGCGACGCGTT
>Ga0306920_100013666_pt1 | contig 11067 bp, 9 predicted proteins | sample flu12Cox44000170_FD_204666 | JGI IMG/M metagenome (GOLD analysis project Ga0306920, IMG submission 204666) | Lab enrichment of tropical soil microbial communities from Luquillo Experimental Forest, Puerto Rico - flux4day.12C.oxic.44.000.170 (v2)... | ecosystem: Environmental > Terrestrial >...
CGAGGCGAGCGGTCCGGTGCCGGTACGGGTATTTTCTCGGCCAACTGAAGGCCTCGGTGGCTCGCGCCCTCTGCGACGTGTTTCACCGCCAGCGGCGAGCCGCGGCGCTCGAATGGGCGATCCGTCAGCCCAATAAAGCCATATTCGAGGTGCGCCCCCGCGGCCGACTGCAACGGCAACTCATAGCTGGAGCGCGCGACGAACTGTAGTCGCGAGTCACGCAGACGGCGTTCCTGATCGGGCTGGAAATTGTGTCGCGGCCGCAGAGCGCTGTACCCTGCTGACGCGCCGGCCGGCGGCTTACTGGTGCCCGCCGCTTACTTCGCCGCTGCCGCTAGTGTGCAACGCTGGCCTAGCAGCCCACGCAGATAGTCGCTGCGGATCAGCGCGTTGTCGCGAGCGCTGCCGGCGCGCTCCATCGCCCGCGCGCCCGATGCATCCGTCGGCGAATCCACTAGCCGCATCAGACCTCCAATATAGGGTATCCACTCTTCGGCGGTGCTGTAAGCGGACGCACCCGGCTCGAGCGATCTGTACTTGGCCGCTTCGCGCCGTGCGGTCGCGTCCTGCGCGTCGATTTCGGTTTGGATCTGCGGGCAGGTGAGCGCGTCGTCACCGGGCTTTTTGGGATCGAGAGCGCTCGCGGCACAGCCGACGAGCAGGACCCCGCATACGGCATAGGCCAGACCGATCAGATTGCGATTCATCGCATCCCTCCTCGCTCGAGGTCGCCATTCAAGGATAGCGGCAGAACGACGGAGGTAATGTGAAGCCGATCACACCGACGCGAATTGCCTAGGATACTCGGGATCGCTTCTCCGAGAAGAACGCCGGTGGGTGCTTGGAGCTGTTCAACAGCGCGACAACCCACGATCTATGCTATAGTTGGTTAGAGAGCGTTAGGAAGGTCTGCTTCGCCGCGACCAGCGAAATCATCACTCTCCCCGGTCATCTGCGTGTGCAGTTCGACAAAGTCTACGAAGGTGAGCCGGTGGCCGGACTGGGTGGGTCGTCTGGCTACGCGTGCTGCAGGCGCGAATTCAAGATGCTTCTTTCTTTAAGCGCCTGTCCTCAGTGCAACCCGCGTGCAGAAACTTGCGTCTGGAGGTGGACGGTCTTCCTATCGGCGGTGGCGAATGCGGAGTTGCAGCAGAACTTCCCAGCAACCGCGCAGCCGGTGATGCAGTTTCTCGCTGTCGAGACCGGCGCCAAGGATGGCACCGTTCCCCCTGCTGACGACGCCCGAGCGTTGTTGGATGGTGCGCCCGCAGCTTAGCGGCACAGGGCATCCGAAAACCCTCTCGCGGGATTATTCCTGCGCCGCGCTTCATAAAATTAGCCGAAATCAGCCGGAGTGTGGGCGGCTTCACATCGCCGCGCTCTCTTCGCGCGTATGCTGCAGACCTGCCCCGATTCGGGAGGGTGACCATGAACGGAAATGTAGTTGTCCTGGTCTATGCTGCCTGCGGGTTCCTGATCGTCGTTTATGCCTGGGGATGGTCGAATATATGCCGCCGCCCAACCTGAGGCTCGTCCTGCTCGTCTATTTGGCCCTTGGGTGGCCCGCTGTTCGCCCACGCAGTGACGGAGACGCAGCAACGCCGGGCCGTCTGATGGTGGCTGGCAACATCGCTCATGTGCAACTGGTGACGATCGGGATGGCGGTGTGGCTGATGCAGCGTCACGTCTACCTCAGCCGCGCCCCCCCAGCGATGCGCCGGGCCTTTCCGCCTATATCGCCAACACCGCCGCCGCGGCCCTGTCTGCCGCGGGCGTCAGCCTTGTCTTCCATTTGGGTGACGCCGACCCGCTCGCCGGCGCCGGGTACGATCTGCGGGGCATGCTGCTCAGCTTCCCGCTGTGCGCCGCGGCAGCATTTTTCCGCGATCACTGCGCCGGGGACGCGACCCGGCCGACCGGCTTGCACCGCGCCGAAACCGCCGGCTGCGTGTCGATGATGGTCTTCGGGATCGCCCTGCTGTTTTACGGGGAACTGTTTCCCGTGGCGGCCAACTTCCTCCAGGGCTGGTGGCTTGGTGTCCTGATCGCGCTGTCAAGCGCCATGGCCCTGATGATCGGCGGCTGTGTGCCGAGAATCCATCGCTCCGTTCGCCAAGCTGCGATGGCACGCCCCGAAACGGGCCAGGTCCCCGTTCCAACGGCGTGGGATCAACCGTGAGACCTGGCGCGGAGGCCACTGCGTTTCTGCAGCGCGGGTCCGGCTTGCTCGCAAGATCCGCGGTGATCTGCTATGACGATCAGACAAGAGGCGAAACGTTCGGTTCATCCCAGGAGCGGCGCCGGGTGACGCTCACCCTCACGATACTCCGCTGTCCTGACGCGGTGGCGCCGGAAACGCGCGTCCTGCAGGGCGGCGAGTTCTCGATCGGACGCGGATCCGAGAACGACTGGGTGCCACCCGACCGCGAGCGGTTTCTCTCGAAGCGCCACTGCATACTCGCCTATCGTTCGGGAGGCTGGCAGATTGAAATAACCGGAAATGGGAGAATGGCGGAGGGGATGGGATTCGAACCCACGATACGGCTGTTAACCGTATAACGGTTTAGCAAACCGCCGCCTTCAGCCACTCGGCCACCCCTCCACCCATGAGCGGATAGACGCGGGGTATGCGCGAGCCGTTGTAAAACAGTGGTTCCTACCGAGTCAATTGGCCGTGGTCCGGACAAACAACGGAGCCACCGTAGCTGTGCCCACCGCGGCCCGCGCATGGGCTCCTGACCCACCGACACAGTCCTCATAACCCGGACCACGCTGGAGTGAAGTCCAGCGCATCGACAGTGATTTTATGCTGATCTACTTTCCTCCTGCTTTACTGTTCGACGCGCGAGCAGTAAATTGGCTTCGCTTCCGCGACCGCAGCTTACGGGAGAAAGAAAGGCAATGCCCGGGTTTCACCGCCATTGTCTATGGCGCCGTTTAACTTTTGCCGGTCTTTTATCCGCAAGTATCTGTCCCGGTGCGCCGGCTGGGGAGCCGGCTGCCCTCGTTAAAGACGCCGACCAATACTTCGCGGGAGGAAATCTTAAGGCCGCCGAGATCGAGCTTAAAAACGCCGTTCGCCAGTCGCCGCAGGACCCAATAATCCGCGCAAGGCTCGCCGAGATATACCTCCAGCTCGGCGATGCCGCCGCGGCGGAGAGCGAGGCCCGCGCTGCACGCGAGCGCGGCGGTGGCGAAGCGGACTACTTGCCAATTCTCGCTGATGCCCTGCTTCGCCAAGACAAATTTGCCGAGGTCCTCAATTCAATCCACCCGAGCGATCGGAACGCCGCTCTCGAAAGCAAGGTCAGGGCCGCGCTCGGCACCGCGGCGGCCGGTCTGCGCGATCAGGACAAGGCTGCAGCGCTGCTGCGCGACGCGGTGCGGCTAGATCCGCGGGCGGTGAAGCCGAAGATCCAGCTCGCCCAGCTCTTGAATGCGAACGATCCGGCAGAGGCCGATAAGCTGATCGACGAGGTGATTGCCGCCGATCCGCGCTCAACCGACGCGTTGCAGGTCAAAGGAGAAATGCTGCGGGTGCGGGGCGATTTGGATGGGGCGTTGCGCCTGCTCGACCAGGCACTGCAAATCGACCCCAAGAGCCTCCCGGCGATTTTGGGCCGCGCAGAGGTCGACATAATTCGCGGCGAATTCAAGGCCGCCGGCGACATTCTCGGCCCGATCCTGGCGGCCGCCCCCGATAATTTTATGGCCAATTATCTCCGCGCTTTGGGACTCGCCAACGAACAGCAATTCGCCACAGCAGACCGAATATTGGATCACATCAGCCCTGGCTTCGCGCGGTTTCCCCCCGGCTATTATCTCCAGGGGGCCGCGAAATTCTCGCTCGGACAATTCAAAGAGGCCGAAATCGCCCTGGGCAAATACTTGAGCCAGGGTTCCGATGATCCAGAGGCGGTGAGGCTGATGGCGAGAGCCGCGTTGCAGCAACGTGCCGCGCCACGGGCGATCGAGTATCTCAAACTCCTGACCGATCGATTGCCTGCGGATACCGCGACACTGACTCTGCTCGGCAATGCCTACATGGCCGACCACAAACCGGAGCTCGCGCTGCAGGAGTTCCAAGAGGCTGCCGCAATGGATCCCAAAGACCCGGCGATGAGGACCCGTGTCGCGATCTCGCAGATCGATACCGGCCAACACAAGCAAGGCTTGGCGCAGCTCGAGCAAGTATTTGCCCGCGATCCGGGCGCAGCCATAGCCGGACCCACTCTCGTGTTGGCCGACCTAGGTGCCGGACGGGTCGGCAAGGCCGCCGAAGTTGCCAGGTCCTTAGTCGAACGAGATGCCAACAACCCGCTGTATTTGACATTGCTGGGTGAGGTCCGCGCTGCGCAGCAAGATTATGTCGGGGCGGAGGCCGGATTTCACTCGGCGACGGCGCGCGCTCCAAACTTTACGCCCGCCACACGTGACCTGGCGCAGCTGTACTTAGCGACCGGGCGGGCCGATGATGCCAAGAAGGTGTACATCGGGCTTCTTTCAAAAAAGCCAAATGATGCCTCCAACTCCCCTTCAGTAAAGGCAAGTGACGTGATCGCCCTCCTCGGGCTCGCAGACGTCGCAACCGCGGAAAAGAAATGGGTCGAAGCCATCGACTACCTCGGCCGTGCACGCGCCATCGCCAGAAGCGACCCGGCGCCCGGAATCAAACTCATCAAGCTTTATGAATTGCGTGCCGACTGGGAGAGTGCCAAGGCGGTCGCAGCCGAGCTTGCTCAGCAATTCCCGCGCGATCCACAGGTCGCCGACGCGCATGGCCACGCTTGTCTCGAAGCCGGCGACAGAAGGGGTGCAATAGCCAGCTTCAAACGCGCCCAGATGCTCGCGCCGAGCTCGGTTCCGATCCTCGCCCGCTATGTCTCCTTGCTGCGCCAAGCAGGATATTTTCGCGACGCCCGGGACGTGTTGCAAGACGCCATCGCGCGAAACCCACAGGACGCATCCATCAAAGCTGATCTGATCCGGGTCGAAGCCGAACTCGACGGTTTGGACACTGCTCTCTACGAGGCGCGTGGTTTCGCAAAGGACGATCCTGGCAACACGCTGTACGATCTGGTGTCGGCCGAAATTTACGAAAACGCAGGGCGAGCCGGAGACGCGGCTGCGCTGCTCGAGAAGGCGCTTGCCGTGCGGCCGTCGGACGATCTCACCATCGCTTTGGCCCGGTTGCGTGTGCGGATGGGTGATCCTGCCAAAGCGGAGGCATTGCTGAGCAACCGACTACAGACGGACCCGAAGAATCTTGCAGCAGCGTCCGCCCTGGCGCCGCTCTACCTGATGACTGGTCGCCCGGACGACGCCAGAAGAATCTACGACCAGGTTCTTGCGCAGAGACCAAACGACCTCGCGGCGCTCTTGGGCCTCGCCGACATCGCCGTCGGGGAGATGAAATGGGAGGAGGCCACCGACTACATCAAGCGTGCGCGCGCGATCACTCCGAATGACCCGGCACCCGGACTCAAACTGGTCAATTTGTACGCAGCGCGCCAGGACTGGCAAAACGCCTTGGCGACTGCCACCGAGTTGGCCGAAAAATTCCTAGCGAACTTCGATGTGATCGACGCGAAGGCGCGGATCGAGCTCGGTGTCGGCGACACGGTCGGCGCGGTTTCGACGTATCGCCGCGCCTACGAGCGCACACCGGATTCGGTCCCGGTATTCTCCCGGTATCTCGCCGCGCTCAGCGCGGCAAAGAAATTTGATCAAAAGCGGCTTGTCTTAAAGGTGGCTCTAGACCGCAATCCGCAGGATGCATCCTTGAAGGGCGACCTGATTCGAACCGAGGCCGAAATCGGTGGCTTGGATGCGGGACTCGAAGCGGCGCGGAGTTTCGCCAGGAACGATCCGGACAACAGCACGTATGACGTGGTGTCTGCCGAACTTTACCAAAAAGCCGGGCGTAGCGGGGAGGGCGTGGGGCTGCTCGAGAAGGCTGTCGCAGCGCAACCCTCGGATGACAATCTCACGATAGCGCTCTCCGATCTCTATCGGCGCACGGGCGAACCCGAGAAGGCCGAAACGGTGTTACAAACCCGGCTCAAGACGGACCCGAGCAATTATGCAGTCCGCTCAGCTCTGGCGTCGGTATATTCGAAGCAACAAAAGTATGGCGCCGCTATCACCGAATATTCGCGTCTGATCGCCGAGCGGCCCGCCGACCCGGCCGCTCCCCCAAACTTAGTCAGGTTTGAGATGGATGAACCGGTATAAACTTGGAAATTCTCACCAGTCTGCACGGATCCGATGATTACATCGGTAATCGGGTGGTTGCTCACGATCGCGACAGAGGCTCTTCCGGTGATCTCGCAGTCAGTGGCTGCGGAAGTATCCGTGCACGCCGTCCCCGCACCGGTGGCGTTTTCACCAAGGCCGCTCTCGTTGAAGGGATTGTTGGGTGAAGTGGTGACTGGCGGGTTCTCGGGCTTCCAGCTCAACGCTGTGGCTGTCGTGAACGCATTGCTGTAGCCCGTAGCAACGAAGGTGCTGCCATTGGCGGTGAAAGTTTCCCCGTTGTTGCAGACAAGACCTTTGTCGGCGGCGACGGTGTGGGCGCAGCCGCCAGGACTTGGTGTCAGGGCGCCGAAGTCGATCTCGGCGGCTTTCGGTGGCCCTGCGCCGACAACAAGGGCAACTAGGGCCAGGACCGGGCCGCGCGCTAACCAGGGGACAACCGGGGGTTTCGTCTGCGACCTCCGGAAGCGCGCTGATTCGATACCAAGCGGCAGTTTTCCTCGGAAAATACAGTGAATAATTTGATCGATGCGCTCAGGAATAAAAATTATGGCGGAGCATCGCCGGATCGGAAATCGCCAGCTGCTCCCTCTCTTTCGGGATTTCGACCATTTACTCGAACATCACCATCTCGAGGGGTGTAAAGAACTCCGAACGAGATTCCCAAGTCGGCCACTACTTGCTCAACCTGTCACGACGTTACTACGTCAGACTATCACATTTTCTCAGTGGAGCAAAAGGCTTTGCGAAACGGTAAGACGACAGGCTCGCCCATCATCCGTCTAGGCGGTCGCATCGGAGAGTTGTCCGACAGCCGGGCACCACGATCGGCGGGATCAGATGCGGAGGGAGGCGAGGACACATTCAGCCGACTCGTCGCCGAGGTTCGTGCTTGCACGATCTGCGCGGCGCACTTGCCGCTCGGCCCGCGCCCGATCGTACGTGGGCAGCCACCAGCGCGGCTGTTGATCATCAGCCAGGCGCCGGGTAGGCAAGTGCACGACACGCGGCTGTCGTTCAACGACCGTAGCGGTGATCGGCTGCGTGCGTGGCTCGCGATCGACCGCGAGATCTTCTACGACGAGGCGCGGGTTGCGATTCTCGGAATGGCGTTCTGCTACCCGGGCCGCGACGACAAGGGCGGCGACCTGCCGCCCCGTCCCGAATGCGCGCCGCGCTGGCACGCACCCCTCCGCGCTTTCTTCCCCGCGGTCGAACTGACCTTGCTGGTGGGCAGCTACGCGATCGACTACTACCTGCCGCGAACCCGCCCGCGATCGATGACCGAGGTGATCGCCCGCTGGCGCGAGTTCCTGCCGGAATTCTTCGTCCTGCCGCATCCGAGCTGGCGCACGACGAGTTGGCTGCGCGCCAACCCGTGGTTCGAAAACGAGGTCCTGCCCGAACTGCGCGGCCGCACCGCCGCGGTGCTCTGCGCGCCCCTTGCATCGGCAAGCCCGGCACCTACATAGGCCACATATGTGATAATGTCAATTATGGAGTGAGATTTCGATGCGAAAAAACCACGTAAACCAGTCGCCAAATTCCGCTGCCAATCGGCTGCCAATTCGCGTTTCGGCGCTCGATTTTCCGCTGCCGGCAGCCTCGGAAAACAGAACTCAACCCACTGATATTCAATATATTATCGTCACCAAAAGAATGCTTTTCCGGGCCAGAAATGCGTTTTTCCGCTGCCGTCAAGGAGCTAAGATTCGCTCGGCTTTGCGTCGGGCTCAGTCCTCCTCCTCGATACGCGCCATGTCCTCGTCGCTGAAGCCGAAATGGTGGCCGATCTCGTGAATCAGCACGTGGCGCACGATGCGGGTGAGGTCCTCGCCAGTCTCGCACCAATGGTCGAGGATCGGGCGGCGATAGAGGAACACCATGTCGACGTCTGGTCGCGGATCGCTGATGCTCTTGTGCGGTAGGGCAACCCCGCGATAAAGGCCGAGGATGTCGAAAGGGCTGTCGAGGTCCATCGCTTCCTCGGTCTCTTCGTCGGGAAACTCCTCGACGCGGATCACGACGGGCCCGAGATGCCGTTTGAGCCCACGGGGGATTGTCCGGAGGGCGCGGTGTGCCAGTACCTCGAGATCGGCGAGCGATGGCGGCAGATGCTCCGTCATGGTATCAATCCCCCAAATATGGAGGTAGCGATGGTCGAGAGGCTGGTCGGGGCGGCGCGGCAGGCGGCATTACACGAGATCCACGGCTGGGTCGAGGTCGAGGACCGCGACGCGATCCGCAAGAGCTATCATTTCGGCAACTTTTCCGAAGCCTGGGGCTTCATGTCGCGCATGGCACTGCTGGCCGAAAAAATGGACCATCACCCCGAACTCTTCAACGTCTACAACCGGGTGGAGGTCATCCTGTCGACGCATGACGCGGGCGGGCTCAGCGAACGCGACATCCGCCTCGCACACGCAATCGACGAAATCGCACCCGAACGAGACCGGCGCCCGCCGCTGCCCTGATCGCGAGCGCCCGGCGAACTCCCCGCCGGCCGTTCGCGCCTCGATCAGCGAAACGGCATCGTCAGAACGACAGTCACCAATTGCACGCCCGGGTTCTGCTTGCCGATCCCGGCGTTCGACATGTGATAGATGCCGACCCCGAGGCGGGTCAGGTTCTCAAACCGGTAGTCGAATTCCGCGCCTGTGCGAAACTCGGTATGCGCCCCGAGATCGATGCCGGTGCCGTGCTCGAAGTACCCGACCGCAGCACTTGGGGTGACGACAAACCGGTCAAGAAAATTAATGTCGAAGCCAAAGCCGCCATAACCGTAAAAGGCGCCTTTGCCGGTGCCAAACGCACCGACAAACGGTGCGACGATCCACAGCACATCGCCAAAACGGAATTCTCCCAGTGCGAGACCTGTGGTTCCGTTGCCCGGCTTCTTGCTGTCTGGGTTCACATCAAATGCGCCGCCGCCGATCGCGATGCGCGGCGGATCGGCCGGCGATCCGAAGGTAATTTGCGCGGCGACGGGATGCGCTGTTGCGACACCCAGCGCAACCAGGATGCCGGTTCCCGCCCACGTTGCCGGTCGCCTTATGCTCACGATTGTTCCCCCGCGGCCCAACGATGGCCGGCGGACATCCTAAAAGGCGTACCATTCCGCGCAAGCAAAACCCTTCGGACAAGCCTCAGACCTGCTTCATTCGCTCCGTCGCCAAGACCAGCTGTTCACGAATACCCGGCTCCATCGCCGAGTGGCCGGCATTGGGCACGATCAGGTATTCCGCTTCGGGCCAGGCGCGTGCCAACTGGTCGGCACTGCGAATCGGGCAGACCATGTCATAGCGCCCTTGCACGATGATCCCGGGAATGTGCCGGAATTGCCCGACCCGGGCGATCAGATCACGCTCGCCGGTGAATAAATGGCCGCTGAAGAAATGGGCTTCGATCCGCGCCAGACCCAAGGCGAGTCTATCCTCGCCAAAAGCCGCCACGGTTTCCGGGTTCGGTAGTAGTGTCGAGCATGCCCCCTCGTAGACGCTCCAGGCGCGCGCCGCCGGCATGTGGATGCGCGAGTCGGGGTCGAGCAGGCGGCGGCGGTAGGCGGCGAGCATGTCGCGTCGTTCAGGCTTAGGTAGAAACTCCGAGAAGGCGCGCCAGGCCTCGGGAAAGACCCTCTGCACGCCATAGAGAAACCAGTCGATCTCCTCCTCCCGGCAGAGAAAAATCCCGCGCAGGATGAGCCCGGCGCAGCGCCGCGGGTGGGTTGCGGCATAATCGAGCGCCAATGTCGAGCCCCAGGAGCCGCCAAAGACAAGCCATCTCTCGATACCGAGGAAGGTGCGCAGGAGCTCGATGTCGGCCACGAGATGTCCCGGGGTGTTGTCCTCGACCTCGCCGAGGGGGGTCGACCGGCCAGCGCCGCGCTGATCGAAGATGACGATCCGCCAAAAGCCGGGATCGAAAAACCGGCGGTGGACCGGGGTCGCACCAGCGCCCGGGCCGCCATGCAGAAACAGCACCGGCGCGCCGCGCGGGTTTCCCGACTGTTCCCAATACATCGCATGACGGGCATCCAGTCGCAGCGTGCCCACTTGGTAAGGCTCGATCGGCGGATAGAGGTCGTGGCGTTTCGTCATCGTGAAGCAGTGCGGATCCCCTACCGACCCGAGGGCCGCTCACTCCTCGCCGCCACCAAAGCGCGCCGACCAGTCGGCGATCTCAGTGTCCTCGATTCGGCGGAACAGCAACGGCAGGTGGGCGACCGGGGTGCCTCGCGGCAATTCGTCAAGCAGCGCCGCGGCCGTCGTCACCGGCCAGCGGAGCGGACGATCCGCCACCTCGAACGCATCGAGGATCGTTTGCGCGGTGTGCGGCAGAAGCGGTGCCGATATCCGGGCGGCGAGGCAGGCAAGGTTGAGCGCGGTGCGCAGGCTGCAGGCGGCGGCCGGCGCATCCGCCCTGATCGTCGACCAAGGCGCGGCACGTTGCAGATACTGGTTCCCGGCCGCCCAGATGGCGCGCGTCTCGGCCGCAGCGCGGCGAAACTCCATGGCCTCGTGGTGCCCGGTCAGCTCACGCAGGTGGGTGTCCAGCTCTTCGAACAGGGAGCGTTCGAGCGGTCCCGGCGTCCCACCATCGGGCACGACGCCGGCGAACTGCGCCTCGCCGAAGCGCACCACCCGATTGACGAAATTGCCGAGCACATTGACCAAATCGGCATTGACCCCGTTCTGAAAGTCGCCCCAAGTGAAGGCGTTGTCGGCGTTTTCGGGCGCGTTGGCCATCAATCGCCAGCGCCAGTAATCCGCCGGAAGCAGGTCGAGCGCCTGGTCCATGAAGACGCCGCGCCGC
>Ga0306920_100013668_pt1 | contig 11066 bp, 13 predicted proteins | sample flu12Cox44000170_FD_204666 | JGI IMG/M metagenome (GOLD analysis project Ga0306920, IMG submission 204666) | Lab enrichment of tropical soil microbial communities from Luquillo Experimental Forest, Puerto Rico - flux4day.12C.oxic.44.000.170 (v2)... | ecosystem: Environmental > Terrestrial >...
CTGCCAGGCTGTTGATTGTGAGGAGTAAGACGCCCAGGGCCACCAAGTAGGCGCGCACTTGCGGTCCTTGCGTCCCACCGAGCGCTTCGCGCGCCGCCGAATGCATGCAGAAATCGCCACGGTGGATCACGATACCCAGCAAGAGCCCAACCGGCAGGCCGAGAAGTGCCCGCATACCAGACGAAACTCTGCGAGCTCACGCAATATTCCGAAGTTCTCGAGGCGGCGGAATAAAGGCGGCGCGAAGTGGGTTTCGGGGATCAGTACCCCTACGGAAAGGAGGTGAGCAGGAAATGGTGAAAAAGACTGCGGCTGTCCTTGCAGTGGCGGGCGTCCTGGGGCTCGGCACTGCCGGTGCTGCCCTTGCCCAGAAGTCGAATCCTTGTGCGGCAAAGAACCCATGCGCAGCGAAGTCAGCCAACCCCTGTGCCGCCAAGAACCCCTGCGCGGCCAAGAATCCGTGCGCCGCCAAGAACCCGTGCGCCGCCAAGAAGAACCCCTGTGCCGCCAAGAATCCTTGTGCGGCCAAGAACCCCTGCGCGGCGAAGAATCCGTGCGCGCCGAAGAAGTAGACGCTGCAAGACACCCCGGACGAGGCCGGAGGCCCCCAGCCTCCGGCTCGTCTATGGAATAGCTATCGCGCTTGGAACTCCTTGTATCGGTCCGTTCCCAGGCTGGGGCCGAAGTTCTGCGGCGCCGGTCGTGCCGCGGCCGCGGGCTGCTTCGCCGCACACGGGTTTTTCGCGGCGCATGGGTTCTTGGCGGCGCAAGGATTCTTGGCTGCACAGGGGTTGACGGTCTTGGCGGCGCAGGGGTTCTTCGCCGCGCATGGGTTAGCCTTCTGCGCGAACGTGCTGCTTGACGCGAGCGTCATCACACCGATCACGGCGACGCCAGCCACGAATGCACGAACCATCGGCCTTCCTCCTCGCAGTGGGTGGTGAGAAACAGAAAGGCCGTCGCGAGCTCCGTGAACTCGACGACGGCCTCCTGCAGGTCAGGTCAGCTATAACTCTGACGACGTCCCGACTACATCGGCAGAGCCCTCAGCACATCACGATCGATCTTCTCGATGACTTCAACATCCATGATCCGACCGTCGTTCACGGTGACGATGAGGCGACCGAAGCGTCTCGCCTTCACACGGGCCAGCGCGCCCAGTACCAGCTCCGCCTCACGCTCTCCGATGCCGACGGACGAAGTCGACTCGTCTCTGTCCGAACCCATGGCTGCCTGATCAACACCGCTCAGCCGCCTCCTATTCCCGATCGAGTGGGCGACTTGCTCGTTCCGGCCTCCGAGTCAGTTTGTGGTCGGGGCGCACGTCGCGACAGCCGCGAGCACTCGGAAGCGGCCAAGACGACGCTATTCTTGCCGAGCGGCTCGACGACCGGATAGGGCCTCGGACAGAGGCCTCCACTCGCCGCCGTCGATTCGGCGCCGAGCAACCACTCCCTCGTGGGAAAGGCCGACGACGTAGCGACTCGTCGGCCCGGGCACGAGCGCCACCAGCGGCCCCCACCACTCGGGCGCGGCCTCAGCCGGCCGCCATTGCCTCGCTGTGATATCTGCGGCGAATATCCCGTCCTCGGTGGCGGCCATGACGACATCTGGCGCGCCCGCAACGACGGCGAGTCCGGCTGCTGGCTTCTTGAGGCCATCGGCCGGTTGCTCCCAGCGTCGTCCACCGTCGCTGCTCAGCCAGATGCCGGTGGCGGTGGCGGCGTAGAGTCTCTCCTGATCACGCGGGTGAACGGCAAGCGCCCGAACGTCACCGAGGCTACGCGCCGGCGCCAGACGGTGCCAGCGCTGCCCTGGGGCGTCACGGGTTAGAAGACCGTGGTCGACGGCCCAGACATATACGCGACTTGGCCTCCGAGGATCGATCGCCAACGCGTGCAGGTCGTGTGTGGGAAGACCGTCGGAATCATCCTTCCAGGTCTGGCCACCATCCGGGCTCACGACGAGGCCCTGGCCATGGGTCGCGGCGCTGATGCGGCCGGTCGCAGGGTCACGTACAAGAGCGTGCACGTCCTCGCCACTGAATCGTGCGGCGATCAGCTGCCACGTTAGCCCGCGATCGCGACTTCGAAAGAGGCCAAAGTGAGTGCCCGCGAGCATCCAGCGCGCCAACGGCCCCACCAGGATCGCGTGAAAGTGACCGCCACCCGCTGCGATGAGCCGAGCGGGATAGGTGACGCGTGGGTCGATCGGTCTGCTGCCGCCTGAGCGGCTTCCGCGCGGCGCGTCATGTGCGTACACGTCGCCGAACATCGCCGCCGCGAGCGCCACCGTGGCCACCGCAAGATACGTGAGATGTCGAGGCGCCATCTGTTGCATGACCAACCCGACATTCGGTCATTTCATTCCCGCGAGGAATCGTCAGGGCACCGCTACCCGCCAGCGGCTGGGCCAACGCAACGGAACGCGATGAGGATGTGTCGGCTCGATGCGGATCGGGCGTGCCGGAACGCAGGCCGGCAGAGGCTCTGTTCGTCGTCCCAGGCGCAGCCTTTCAGCACTCGACGACCATCCACCAGGCTCGACGACGTCCACTGAAAGACGTTGCCGGCGGCGTCGAGCATCCCGTACGGGCTCGCTCCTGTCGAATGGCGGGTCACTGCGGTCGTGCCGCCGGGTCCAAGGTCAGCGCTGTTGAGAGCAGTCGCGTCCCACTTGTCGCCCCACGGAAATCGCCGGCCGTCGTCGCCGCGAGCAGCCTTCTCCCACTGCGACTCAGTCGGTAGCCCGAGCTTCGGTCCGCGCCAGCGGCAGTAAGCCTCGGCGTCGGTCGTGTCGACGAGCACGACAGGATGGTCCTCGCGACCCCGGGGCGGCCGCCCCTCGCGCCAGAGATACGCTCGCACCTCGCGGTGGTAGTCGTGCACGAGGAAACCCTGGGCCTGATAGTCCTGTTCCGAGATGCCGGGAACCCGATGGCCGGTGGCCGCGACGAACGTCGCGTAGTCCCGCTGGGTGACGAGTGTGCGATCGATGCAGAACTCCGGGAGGCGCACTTCGTGTCGTGGGAGCTCGGCGTCGAACCAGCGCGCGTCTCGTGTGGCCCTACTCGAGGCGGCGTAGGCGGCCGCACGCTCGGCGGAATCGCTGCCCATGATGAACCGACCGGAGGACACCTTCAACATTCCAGGCGAGCAGGCCGATACCGCCAGAAACGAGGCCTGGAGCAGGATCGTCAGCAGCATACCTGCTACCATCCGCGCGTGAGTGCCGCTGTCAAGGCTATCGCTGAGTTCGCTCTCGTCGCCGCCCTGGTGTCACCGATCACGGCCGTGGCGCAGCCCATTGAGCGGCTCGTGCAGCCAGGGCCCTGGGACTCCGTCTCGGGACTCGTGGCGTACGGTGAGCGGGTCTGGCTGGTGAACAGCGTGAAATTCATCGATCACAACTCAGCCGACGTGTATTCATACGATCCTCAGCGGCGGCGTGTCCGGTACGAGCGCCACCTCTTCAGCCAGGACGCCGGCACTCCAGCGGTGGCGGGTGGGCTCCTCTACTGGCCCTTCGAGGACCCGCGTTTCTCGATCGGCCGGGGCGAGTATATGGTGACCGACGGCACGCGCTGGCGATGGGCGATCCTGCCCACCGGCGAGGTCTTTCACGTCCACGCGATCGCCGCCTCTCAAAGCGCGCTCTATGCGGCCACGTCGGCCTGGCGCGCCGGGATTCAGCGCTCGGACGATGGGGGTGCCACCTGGCGCGTTGTCTACGACCACCCGACACCGCCTGGGCTCGTTAGCCGGATCACGGCGCTGGCGGTTATGGACGGCATTGTCTATGCGGCGCTGAGCGCGCCGGACGACGGTGCCAAGTTGTTGCGCCTCGCGGGCGACGGCGTGCGCAGTGTCGCCACCTGGCCCTCGGGGAGCGCGGTGGATGCACTGACGACATACCATGGTCATGTCTACGCGGTGAACGTCGATCCCGCCGGCACCGCCGTCTGGCAGACCGATGGTCACCGGACAGAACGCATCACCGCACTCGATGGCCACCGTGTCCGTGCATTCGCCGCGGATCAGAACCACCTGTGGGCGGTGACCGCACGCGAGGGCGGCGGTGCGCTCTGGTGCAGTGCCGACGGCCGCACGTGGACACGCGCGCACGCCTTCGACGGCGACGAACCCATGGACGTTGCCGTGTACGCGGGACGCCCTTACGTCGGGACGCGCGCGCCAGGTCGGCCTGGTGCCTTGTGGGGGCCACCAGCGCCGGCGCCCGTCGAACCACCGGCTCGGCGTCACCCGTTGCCCTCGCCTTCCGCTCGGACGGTCGACTTGCCGGCGACTCTCGCCCGGCTCGAGCGCGCCCTCATCGACCCTGGGGCTTACGAGCGCCATGCATCTGGACTTCGCGCGGCCCTCGAGCCGCTCGCTCTAGCAGGCCTGCCAGAGGTCGGAGAACTCATCTCGAGGCGGCTCGAGGGCCCGTTCGCCAACGGTACGGTGCGGTTATTCGGCGGCGCACTGCGCGAGCCGGCGGCGAAAGTCGCGCGCTGGCATCTTCTCTGGGCGTTGGCGGCCATAGGGCGGGGCCGCGTCCCCCCGGCGCTGCTCGCGGCCCCCTGGGGCGCCGCCACAAACCGTCCGGAAAAATATCTCGAGCCAGCGCCGGCGGCGGCATGGGCGGCGGCCGCCGTCGGTCAGGATGACGAGGCCACGCTCGCGACGCTGATCGCTCGCCTCGGTGCGCCCGGCCAGCCTGGTTGGCTCGACGGCGATTTTGTCGGGGCGCTGACCGCGCTGACCGGCAAGCGGTTCGATCTGGACGCTTGGCGCGTCTGGTGGGCGCAGCATCGGGCTGCGAGTTCCGTGCCCATGGTTCGCGTTCCCCGCGGAGAACTCCTCATGGGCTCGGAAGCCGGGGAGCAGGCGGAGGCACCGGTTCACCGCGTCACGGTTGCGATGTTTTCGATCGACCGGTTTGAGGTTACGAACGACCAGTTCGCCGCGTTCGTTCGTGCCACCGGGCACGTTACAGACCCCGAGCGCACTGGGATCGGCTGGCACTGGGTCGGCACCTGGCGCGAGGTACGTGGAGCGGAATGGCGCCACCCCCGGGGCCCGGACTCAACGATCGACGGGCTGGATCGTCATCCCGTGGTTCAGATCTCATGGAACGATGCCGCCGCGTATTGCCAGTGGCGCGGCGCGCGGCTACCGACCGAGGCAGAATGGGAACGGGCCGCCCGTGGGGCTGGTGACCGCGTGTATCCGTGGGGAGACGAGTCGCCGCGCGATCGGGCCTCCTATGGCAGTGACACGTGCTGTCGGGCCGACGACGGCGACGGCTTCCTGTATACGGCACCGGTCGGCTCGTTTCCCCGGGGTCGCTCGCCCTTCGGTGTCGATGATCTGGCCGGCAACGTATGGGAATGGGTCGAGGACTGGTTCGACGCGACCTTCTACGCGCGCTCACCGACGCTCGACCCGGTGAATCGCGTCGAGGCGTCGCGCAAGGTCATCCGCGGCGGCGGCTGGGGTAACGACGCGGTCGGTCTACGATCGACTCTGCGGCACGCCAACCCGCCCGACATCGGATTATCAATGGTCGGGTTCCGCTGCGCGGACGACGCGGCTGACTGAGCGCTCCTTTTCAGTTCTCCTGCGACCACCACGATGACGGCCGCTGCCCTCTTGTTGATCACGGTGTCGGCTCTGATGCACGCCTCCTGGAACTACCTCACGAAGAGCAGCCGCGACAAGCTCGTCTTCCTCTGGGCGACGGGAATCGAAGGATCGCTCTTCTTCCTGCCCCTGCTACTGTGGACCGATACCGGCTCATGGTCCGCGCGCGTGTGGCTGGGCTTCGGGCTGGGCGCGGGGCTCCGCGCCTTATACTTTCTCTCGCTTGGAGCCGCGTACGCGCGCGGAGATCTCTCGATCGTGTATCCCGTGGCGAGAGGGATTGCGCCAGTTCTCGTGCCATTGGCGGCCGCTGTACTGCTCGGCGAGCGCCTGTCGGCGGCCGGCGGGCTGGGTGTGGCCGCCTGACGCTCGGCGTGTACCTTGTCCACCTCCCTGCCTTGAACGTTCGGGACCTGTTCGTGCCGTTCACCCGGCTGCGCGCGGTCCCGACGAGATACGCGGCAGTCACAGGCGTGTTGACGACGACGTACTCGCTCGCGGACAAGTGGAATATCGGTGACGGGGTCCCACCGCTTCCCTACGCGTATTTCACGATCCCAGTGGCGGCGCTGTTGCTCACGCCGGCTATGCTGCGGCGTCCGAGGCGCGCGGTGCCGGAATGGCGTGAGAGCGGCTGGAGGATCCCGGCCGTTGCGCTGCTCATGACTTCGAGCTACCTGCTGGTTCTGTTCGCCTTGCAGTCGACGCAAGTCAGCTATGTCGCACCTTCACGGGAACTCGGGATCGTCTTCGGCACGATCCTCGGATCGGTCGTGTTGCACGAGGGAGCCGCGCCACAGCGGATTGCCGGCTCCGGCGTCATCGTGCTCGGTGTCGTGCTGCTCTCGCTCGGGTCGTGACGGCGACTGAACAGAGCTACGTCGCAGCGAGGCGTCTCACGATCGCCAGGCGCTGCCGGGGGTGCGATCGGCCGGTCCTCGCCAACGATCCGCGTAGCGCTGCGTGTCGAGCCCGATGCTGTGACGGAGCAGCAGCCACGCGCTGAAGGATAACGTCCGCCAAGGGCCGCGCGAGAGGAACCGTCGGCCCGACGTTCTCAGTGGCGCGCGCACGAGCACCGTCCGCCCCATGCCCTTGAGCCGCTGACTCAGGTCCAGATCCTCCATCAGTGCCCAGTCCCTAAAGCCACCAAGTCGGCCGAAAGCCTCGGTGCGGACGAACAGTCCCTGGTCGCCGTAGTAGTTGCGCGTCAGCCGGTAACGCACGCGATTGATGTAGCTGATCGCCCGTAGGCTCCATGCTCGCTCCTCGAAGCGGTGTTCGAACGCTCCTCCCACGACCGTCGTGTCCTCGAGTGCGCGTTCGATCAAGGCCACGGCGTCCGTCGGTGGCAGCGAGTCGGCATGCAGGAAGAGGAGGACGTCTCCGGTCGCGACGGCCGCGCCGGCGTTCATTAGCGCGGCCCGCGTCGAGCCATTCGGCCACACAGTCTGCGCGCGATCCCTGACGGCGTTGACGGTGCCGTCACGATCACCAGAGGCGCCGACAATGACCTCCGCAGCGCGCGCGATGCCGGTATCATCGAGGTGATCGAGTGTCCGGGCGAGCGCTGCGGCATCGTTGCGAGCGGGAATCACGATGCTGATCCGCGGCCCCATCACAGGAATCCCAGCTCGATCAGCCGTGAGTGCGCGTGACCGGCGGGCTTCATCGCTCTCTCGAAATCCTCAGCGACGTGGACGAGATACGCAAACGGATCGACGTCGCGCCGGTGCGCCTTTTCGATGATCATCGCGTGATGAGCTTCGACAGTCCTTCGCCGATACTCAGGTTGAGCGCCACGAAGCCATCATACTCGCGTCCGGTCGAGAAGAAATTCGCATCCTTCTCAATGCGGCCATGGCCAGGCTTGGTCAGAGCGCCGGTCGGGAATAGAGAACAGTGCTTTCGTGTTTATATCAGTTGTGGGCGCGAGATCTCTCATTTTTGGCGGCTATTCGCTTGACCACCCGAGACCCGGGGACTACAGTCACCGCACCGCCGAAAGATTGTTCGTTCGTGAAAGAGAGGGTGCCGCGCGCCTCAGTCCGGTACGAGCGTGTGCTCTCGGCGATGAAACGAGAGGAGACTCAATGACCACACTGCGGACTCCCCAGCTGTCGGACTTTTCGGCGGAGGATCAGGCCACGCTGGAGCGCGTCGCCAAGCGAATGGGCCAGAAGCCCCAAGATCTGCTGCGCCCCGGTATCTTCGGCGTGCAGACCCACTGGCCCGCCTGGCTCGAGGCCAACTTCGCGCACACGCTGGCGAGTTATCGGTTTCACGGAACGCTGCCGGCACTGGCCAAGGAGGCCATGCACGTCGCAGTCTCCATGACGAATCGCTGCAACTACTGACTGACCTTGCACTCGGCCGCCGTGGTGCGGCTGACGGGAACCGAACGCGCGGTCGCCGAAGTGGCCGCCATCGCCGAGCATGTCACCAGTCTCACGACAGCCACCGCGGCCTTTCAGCTGCGACCTGACATCCCGTCGGAAGCAGCGGACGGCGTCGGAGCGGCCGTCGTCCCACTGCTTGATGAACACAACGCTGCTGAAGCGGCAGCCATCCTCGCCGAGATCCGTGCGTGGGCCCACCAGGCTCTCGGCGTTGACCGCATCCCTGCGGTCTGGCGAGCGCTGGCCCACCAGCCGCGGCTGCTGGAGGCGACATGGCGCAAGGATCGGCTGGTGCTCGGCGCTGGCGCCCTCGACGAGCTGGTCAAGGGGTGCGCCGCGCTCGCGGTGGCGCAGTTCCGGCAGAGCGCCTACTGGATCGCGTATCTGACGCAGCTCCTACGTGCGCGGTGCGGGCTCGAAGACCGCGGCATCGTGGAGCTCGCGGGCACGGTGATGCACTACGTATCGTTCAACACGATCGCGCACGGCATGCGGCTGGAGGCACCGTTCAGCGACATGGAGGCCGCCGACGTCGCGCAGGGCGGGCGCTACGAACATCTTCTGCCGAGCGGGCGTCCTCCGGCGGGCGCGCCGGCCTCGACGCCTTCACGCTGACGCTCGAGGCGAACCCCGTGAACGAGGCGACTGGCATCGAGCTCGAACACTAGCGCCGGCGGACACGAGCCTAAACCTTCTCAACCGGTGCGCCCAGAGCCCTTAGGTTGAGGGCGGTGAGGACGGCCATGAGTCGAGTCGATCGCTCGCTCGGCCTGATTATCGTGCTCCTCGTTCCGCTCGTCGTGCTCACCGACACCGGGCCGGTGAGCGCGGCTCCCGAAGGGCAAGTAGTGTGGGCCGCGCACACGTCGCTGGTCCCGTCCTGGTTCGATCCCGCAGAGATGATCCAGGGTACGGTGTTCATGGTCCTCTACGCGATGCACGATGCTCTGGTGAAGCCCATGCCCGGAAAGGGCTTCGCGCCGAGTCTGGCGGAGTCGTGGACGGCGTCGCCCGACGGGCTCGTCTACGAGTTCGTCCTCCGTGATGGGGCCAGGTTCCACAACGGCGAGCCCGTCACCTCCGAGGACGTCAAGTTTTCGTTCGACCGCTACCGGGGCATCTTCGCCAACCCGCTCAAGAACAAGGTCGCTGCGGTCGAGACGCTGGATCCCAGGCGTGTCCGGTTCCGGCTCAAGGAGCCGTGGCCCGACTTCCTGACGATCTACGGCACGCGGGCCACCGGGGCCGGCTGGGTCGTGCCGAAGAAATACGTCGAGAAGGTGGGCGACGACGGCTTCAAGAAGGCGCCGGTCGGAGCGGGGCCGTACCGCTTCGTCTCGTTCACACCCGGCGTGGAGCTCGTGCTCGAGGCCTTCGACCAGTACTGGCGCAAGACCCCGAACGTTAAACGCCTCTTGTTCCGGGTGATTCCCGACCCGGCCACGCGGCTGGCCGCGCTCAAGCGCGGAGAGGTGGACATCGCGTACCTCATCAGTGGCGAGCTGGGCGAGGAGCTCCAGCGCACGCCGGGGCTCACGATGAAGCCCACGTACCCATCGACGCATTTCCTGGTCTTCGCCGATCAGTCGGATCCGAAATCACCCTGGCACGACAAGCGTGTCCGTCTCGCCGCCAACCTGGCGATGGACCGCCAGGCCCTCAACCAGGCCGCGACGTTCGGACTCTCGCGGATCACGGCGAGCATCGTCCTCTCGAGCCTCGATTTCTACTGGGCCCCGCCCATCTATCCGCACGACCCCGCCAGGGCTCGGCAACTCCTCGCCGAGGCCGGGTACCCGAACGGCTTCGACGCCGGCGACTACTTCTGTGACCTCCAGGTCACGTCCTGGGCGGAGGCCCTGATCACCAATCTCCAGGCGGTAGGGATCCGGCTCCGACTCCGTCCGCTCGAGCGGGCAGCCTTCTTCAAGTCGCTCTCAGAGAAGAAATTGAAGAACATCATCCACGTCTTCAGCGGCGACTTCGGGAACGCCGCGAGTCGCCTGGAGGCCTTCGCCGTCTCGGGCGGCACCTATGCGTACGGAGGCTACCCGGACATCGACGGCCTCTTCCGGGAACAGGCCGCGGAGCGCGACCGAACGAAGCGGGAAACGATCCTGAACCGGTTGCAGCAACTCATCCACGAGCGGGCGATGTTTGCGCCGATCTGGGAGCTCGCCTTTCTCCACGGCGTCGGCCCGCGCCTGGAGGAATCAGGACTCGGGCTCATCGCCGGGCACGGGTTCTCCGCGCCGTATGAGGATGTGAAGCTGAAAGGTAAGTGACGAGGGAAAAACGCCGAGGGGGTCAGCGCTTCAGCGAGGCGCGAAATCCGGCCCGGTTCACGGCCTCGACCATCTGCTCGACCGTCACGTGCGAAGGATCAAAGATCACGCGCGCTTCTTTGTCGCGGAAGCTCACGTCCGCTCGGTCGACACCTTTGAGCCCCTCCAGGGCCTTCTTGACCGTAAGAGGTCAGGCCCCTCAGGTCATTCCCTCGACGGCCAAGACGACGGTCGACGTGGCGGCGGAGACTGACTGCGAGAGCAGGAGCAACAGAAGCGTGAAGAACGACAAGAGAGCGGCTCGACGTCTCATCGCATCCCCTTCATGTCGTGACCGGACTGAGTCGGACGATCTCCGGTGACGGTGAGCCTCGCCAGCAGATCCGACGTCACCTCGGGGAACCGGTCCAGCACGATGGACGTCGCGACGACCAGGCTGGCCAGGACGAGCATCGCAAGCGTCACGCGACTTCCTGCCATGCGGCAGGCCATCGCATCGCATCGGCGCCGCTCGCGGAAGTACAGCACAAACCCGGCGACCACGCCGACGACGCCGAGCGGGATCAGAATCCACCGGTAACGCATGGTGACGGCCATGAACGCTCCGCTGCCGAGTCCCAGCACGATGACGGCGAGCGGCAAGAGGCAGCAGAGCGAGGACAGGATCGCGCCGGCCCAAGCAGTCAACCCGGCGCCGATCGGGATCACTCTCTCCGTTCGATTTTCTCCGGTGGGCG
>Ga0306920_100013669_pt1 | contig 11064 bp, 7 predicted proteins | sample flu12Cox44000170_FD_204666 | JGI IMG/M metagenome (GOLD analysis project Ga0306920, IMG submission 204666) | Lab enrichment of tropical soil microbial communities from Luquillo Experimental Forest, Puerto Rico - flux4day.12C.oxic.44.000.170 (v2)... | ecosystem: Environmental > Terrestrial >...
CGGTGCCATCGCGCAGAGAATGGGTGCCGATGGGTTGAGCGGGGGAGCGTGCGCTCTGGCGTTCGCCTTGGCGCGCAAACCGAGCCGGGAGGGGCAGGTCGCGCGCGCGCGCCTCCGGTCCTTGCGCGGCGATGGCGTGCAGCAACTCCAGCACGGTTTTGATTGCATGCTCCGGCGCGATCGTGCCGAGCGTCACTGGGTTTGCACTTTCGGTGGCGATCGTAACGTCGAAGCCTATCACGCCGCCCGCACTCTCCGCGCGCAGGCGGATGTCGCAGGGCACCGCGTCGAGGTGCAGCGCGCCGCCGCCGTCAAACACGACCGAGACTTTGGGAGCAAGTCCTGCGGCGAGGCCGCTCTCAACCAGCAAATCACGTAGTCGATCGGCGACCGCGCCGACATCAAATATTTCGTGTGGATCGACCTCACTAAGTGGACCGGTGAGCACGCGCCCGCCAGCAGCATCGGCAAGATCGAGCGTCGTCATCGCGGCAGCAAAGTTGGGCGCCGAGATGGGCGTTAGGCCACGCACCTGAAGGCTGCCGCGCGAGGTGATCTCGAGGATTCCATTGCCGTGGGCTCGCGCGCCCGTGCACAGCGCCGCAAACGTTTCGAGCGGGACCGGACGCGTCACCGCCAAACGCGCAAGCAGGCCGTCGCCGGCCGGCAGGGGATCGGCCAATCCCGGACAAATGCCACGCCGAAGTGTCATGTCCCGACTTCCCCGCGAAAGGAGGCGAGCGTTGCGTCGACATCGTTGCGGCGGGGATGCCACAGGCCCTGCCGATGCGCGCTCGCGAGCCGCTCGGCGATCGCACGTGCGGCGTCCGGATTCTCTCGCAACAGAAACGCGCGGACTGTGGGATCGCCAAGGTAAGCTTCGTGCACGAGATCGATCAGCGTGCTCGGCACTGCACCGGTGGTCTCGGCAAAATCAATGAGGCGGTCCACGGTTTCGGCGAGTTCAGCCCCACCGCGCGGACCGTGACGCATTTGCCCCGCGATGAAACGTGCATCGAGGGCGCGGCCGCGCACGACGCGAGTGAGCGCCGTCGACAACGGTCGCGCCCGCGGGCGCTGAGGATCGGTCACGTCGAGCATGATGAGATCGGGTGCACGACCGAGCGCCGCAGCTGCGGCCGCGAAGCCGCCGACGAAGCCCACGTCCGCAACGCCTTCCAGCAAATCGCGGCCGGGATCGTCACTTGGGTGAAGTAGCAGATCCGCAGCGGCCACCTGGGCGGCGAACGCGCCAGCCGTCGCGGTGCCGTCGCCGGCCGCGGCCCCGTAGCTGTGCGACGCTGCCGCCAGATACGCGGCACCGAGAGCGGCGCGATCGTGCTCGCGTCCAAGCAAATGCTCGATGCCCGCCCCATACGCGCCCGGTGCCGTCCCGAAGACGCGCGCCAGTGTGGTGTTCGAACTGCGGCGTAACTCACCTCTTAGAGGATTGTCCTCCTCCGGTTCATCACGATCGGCGACGGCACGCACCGCGGCATCGATCAGCGCGATCTGGGTTGGGAACATGTCGCGGAACAGGCCGGATACACGCCACGTGACATCGACACGCGGCCGGCCGATGGCGGTGGTCGGCTCGACCTCGATGCCGGTGACCCGGGCCGTGGCGTGATCCCAGACCGGTCGGCAGCCCATCAGCGCCAACCCTTGGGCGATCTCTTCGCCACCGGTGCGCAAGGTCGCGCTCCCCCACAGGTCGATGACGAGGGCGCGTGGCATTTCGCCGTGTGTTTGCAAATAACCGCGGACCACTTCGCCGGCTGCGAGGCGGCTAAGATCGAATGCGGTGCGGGTCGGCAGCGCGCGCGGGTCGGCAGTGAAGAGGTTGCGGCCGGTCGGGAGCACGTCGCGTCGTCCCCGCTCTGGTGAGCCGGCAGGGCCGGGTGCAATACGTCGGCCATCGAGCGCCGCGAGCAGCGCTGCGCGTTCGGCACCCGCACTGGCCTGCCACAGCGGGTCCGCATTCGGCGCAGCGCGACCGTAAACGTGCTGGCCATCTTTGATGCGCAAGTCTTTCAGGTCGCACAGCCACGCATCGACGCGGCGCAGCGCCTGGTCGGGATCGACGTTAGACCCGACACCGGCTTCGCGCGCTAATCCGGAGCGCTCGGCATGCTCGACGATGAGCCGCGCCAAGCGCTCGCGCCGCCGCCGGTCGAGGCCGTCGGCTTGCGAATATTCGTCGACGAGCCGTTCCAACTCGCGCGCCGTTCCGCTGAGGCTGCCGGAGACGAGGGGCGGCGGCGCGTGCCCGATCGTGACCGCAGCGATCCGCCGTTTCGCTTGCGCCGCCTCGCCCGGATTGCTGACGATGAAGGGGTAAACGACGGGGAGCGGCCCGACGACGGTCTCGGGATAACAGGTTTGGCTCACGGCGACCGCTTTGCCCGGTAGCCATTCCAGCGTTCCATGGGCGCCCATGTGGACGAGCGCATCGACCTTTGCCCGATGGCGCAGCCACAGCCCGAAGGCGACGAGCGCGTGCCGTGGCGGCAGCACAGGATCGTGATAATCGGCGCGCCGTTCCGAGCCGCGGCCGCGGTCCGGCGCCAGCGCGACGATAACATTGCCATAGGCGTGGGCGCGGAAGCGAAACGCGCCGTCACGCACATCGGGATCCGCCGCCGCATCGCCCCATGCGGCTTCGATCCCCACGAATACGTCGGGCGGCAATGCGCCTGACAAGCGCATATAGTCGTCAAGCGACAGGCACGATTGTTCATTCTCCGCTGGAGGATGAACGGACGTCGACGCGAGGGCATCGAGCAGCGCGCGTGTGGTTTGCGGCGCGTGGTCAATGCTGTAGCCGGCAGCCTTCAGGTCCGAGAGCAGCGCGACGACACTTTGCGACACGTCGAGACCGACCGCATATCCGGTGCGGCCCGCCGCGCCCGGGTAGTCCGGCACGAGCACAGCGACGCGCCGGTCGGCGCGGGGCGTAACTTGCAGGCGGACCAATGCGGCGATCCGGTCCGCGACCATCGCAACCCGATCGGGCTCCGGCTTGTTGGCGAGCGCCGTGAAGGCGAGGCCCTCATGGGGTGGCAGCGGATGCTTGAAGGCAATCGCACCCGCGAGAATCCGGCCATCGAGTTCCGGCAACACCACGTGCATCGCCAGATCGGCGGCGCCGAGCCCGCGCGGGCTGTCGCGCCAAGCGCCGAGCTTGGTGTTGGCGATCACGACCTGGAGCACCGGCACGTCGGGACCGTCGAGCGGCGTCGGTTCTGCTCCATTGCCGGCCGCGAAAGCGGTCGTGGTGACGATCACCGCTGGACGCAAACGCGCGAGCGCACCGCGCAGGAACTCCGCCGCGGCGTCGTCCTTGAGACCGGGTGCCACCAGCGGCGCCGGTGTCAAGCCGCGCGCAGCCAGCGCCGCGCACATCGCGTCGATCGGCGCGAGGTCGGCGGCAAGAAGCAACGCGCGGTAAAAGATGATCGGCACGACCGGTCGGTCGGGCGCAAGCGAAGCGACGAGGCGGTCGACATCAACAGCCCCGATGCCCGGCAAATAGCCGGCGGTGCGCGGCACCGGTCGCGGCTGATGCACATCAAGCTCGGCCCCCGCGTGGTAAGCGAGGCGGCGCAGCAACGCGCGCAGATTCTCCGTACCGCCCTCGCGGAAGAAGGCCAGCAAACAATCGAGCTCAGTCGCGGGCAGCGTCGAGAGATCGGCGAGGCGCACATCGTCCCGGTCTTCGCCGGGCAAGAGCGCCAGGGCGATGCCGCGCTCGCGTGCGAGAGCCGTGAGCCGTTCGACACCGTAGCGCCAGAAATCGCGCCCGCCGAGCAGACGCACCATGATGACTTTCGCGTGCCGCCCAACGCGATCGAGCCACATATCGATCGAGAGGGGGTGTCGCAGGTCTGAAAGTTGCGTCAGGCGCACGCTCGGCAGCGCGTCTTTCTCGATCGCCCAGGCAGCGGCGAGCCCGACGAGATCGCTTTCCGCAAACGACAGCACCGCGATGTCTCCGGGCGGCTGGCGGAGATCGACCGCCTCGACGATTTCGTCGAGGCTCGTGGACGTGGTCGTGAGCAGATGCATGACGCCTCTCCGCTACTCATCGGCTGCGCGGGCAATGCGCGCGACGCAGTCACACGCCCGCGAGCGCTTGCGCGATTGCCGCGCGATCGATTCCTTTCAGTCCGATGACGACCAAGCGTCCTTCGCGTGCTTCCCCGGGCTCCCAGCGGCGGTCGTACTGATGAGTTACGCGCGGACCGACGGCTTGCAGCAACAGCCGCATCGGCTTGCCAGCAATCGCGGCGAAACCCTTCACGCGGAGCACCGAACCTGCTTCCGCAACTTTAGCGACCCGCGATGCAAGCACCGTCGGCTCGGATAACTCCGGCAGCGTCACCACGAAGCTGTCGAAATCGTCGTGGTCATGCTCGGGCTCGAGATCGTGGCGTGTGCGGCGGTTGGCGATATCGTCTTGTGTTCCGATCCCGAGGCCGAGCAACGCCGCGGGATCGACCTTGCCGTCCGCCGCGGTCACGACCGTGACTGCACGCGGCAGGGCGCGGCGAACCGCGGCAACCGCAACGTCGAGGGCGGCTGCATCGAGAAGGTCGCGCTTGTTCAGGACCACGAGATCGGCGCAGGCGATCTGATCGTCGAACACTTCTTCGATCGGGTCATCGTGATCGAGCGCCGTATCGGCGGCGCGTTGCCGCGCCAGTGCATCGAGGTCGGCGGCGACACGTCCTTGCGCCAACGCGGCGCCGTCGACGACCGCCACCACGCCGTCGACGGTGACGCGGCTCTTGATCGCCGGCCAATGGAACGCCTGTACCAGCGGTTTAGGAAGAGCGAGACCCGACGTCTCGATGACGATATGCTCCACGGCGGGCGTCCGGGCGAGAATGGCGTCGAGCGCGGGCACGAACTCGTCGGCCACCGTGCAGCACAGGCAACCGTTGGCAAGCTCGACGATGTTTTCTTCCGGGCAGGCGGCATCGCCGCAGCCTTTGAGGATTTCACCGTCGATGCCGATATCGCCGAACTCATTGACGATGACGGCGAGCCGCCGACCGTCGACGTTCTGCAGGACGTGACGGATCAGGGTCGTTTTTCCGGCGCCTAGAAAGCCGGTGACGATGGTGCAGGGGACGCGGGCGAGCGTCGCGTTCATTCGACCTCCTCGTAATCGTCGGGCGGGACGCGGGCGATCAGCCCGGTCTTGAGCGGCTGCGGTCGTCCGCGCCACGGCATCACGCCATCATCGGCACGGGCGAAGAGGCGCGCGCCAGCAATCAGCGCTGGCGCGGCTGTCGCAGGATCGAGATCGCCGAAAATATAGGTCCATCCCGCCTCCCGCCGGACAGCGGCCGAGAGGCCGCGCTTGCAGTTCGCGAGGCAGCGCACGCGCTTGACCCGAACGCCGGTATTTTTCGCGGCTTCGGCAACGGCGTCCGCGAACGCCAGGCCCGGCCGAGGGAAATCCTCCGGATCGGCGGGGCGGCGGCAGGTGATGCAGACAATCACCGTCGAGGCCGAATCGATCTCGGCCTCGGTCGTCGGCTGTTGCGCGATGTCGGCGAATGCCACCCGTGCCGCTCCTTCGGGCAAGACGCCCGGCTCGGGTGCTGTGCGCGAATGGCTGTGGTCAGGCCCTGCGCGTTTCGACCGTCATCGAGGCACCCCGCCCGACACGCGACCGAACCGACGGTAGGTCTCCTGGCTCGCGGGTCCTCGCCCGTCACCGCCTTCCCGGGTTCGACCCAGTGGCCTGTGGCACGGGCTCGCCGCTTACAGTTGCGGGGGCAGCCGCGGATTTGGGATCAGATGTCCCGCACCGCATTCCCTGTTGCTCTTTCGCTCGAAAGAGACCGTTCAGTCACCGGCATAAAAGGCGTGGCAGAGGTCTTTGTCAACGCACTGCGCCCCTGGCGCCGCGGGGAGATCTGCGCGAAAATTGCGCCAACAAGGTAATCCACCCAGGAGGCATGTATGGCTTACGAACTCGACGAATTCGTCGCCGACTGCTGCACCTCGCTTAAGCGCGATCCAGGCCCGGCCGGGCGCGAGGAGGTCCGCAAAGGGCTGGAGCGGCTGCTTGCGAATTCAGAGTTTGTGCAAGCGTACTGCGGCGACGATGCTCCGAGCGGCACCAAAATTCTCTACGAGGATCCGCAACTCGGCTTCCAAGTGCTCTCGCACTGCTACGACAGTCCAAGCGTGTCGCCGCCGCACGATCACGGCGCGTCATGGGCGATCTACGGCCAAGCGGCGCAATACACCGACATGACCGAGTGGGAGCGCCACGAAAACGGCGGCGCGGCAGGGCATGCCGACCTCAAGCCGGTGACCAAATATCGGCTCAATCCCGGAGAGGCCGGAATTTACCAGGACGGCCGCATCCACTCGATCGACTATCCCGCCAAGACACGGTTTGTTCGCGTCACCGGCGTCGATCTCGAGCGCATTCCGCGGCACAAATTCGACATCGCGACGGGCGTGGCGACACGCATCGAGTCGCGAACCACCAAGTAACGTTCGGTCATTTGCAATGAGTGAGCCTGTGCTGCGCGGCGTCAGTCCGCGCGATCTCAAAGCGATGCTTACGGACGGAGGCGAACTCGCGCTCCTCGACGTGCGCGAGGAGTTGATCTTCTCGCGCGACCATTTGCTGCACGCGCGCTTGCTGCCGCTGAGCCGGCTGGAGCTGCGCATCCGGGTGCTCGTCCCGCGGCGGGCGACGCGCGTCGTGCTGGTCGACGAGGGCGACGGCCTCGCGCAACGTGCGGCGGAAACCCTCGCCCGCCTCGGCTACACGAACGTTGCCGCTCTCGACGGCGGTATCGGCGCCTGGACCGCGGCGGGATTTGAGCTGTTCTCTGGCATCAACGTACCGAGCAAGGCGTTCGGGGAATTTGTCGAGCACGCCGACGCGACGCCGAATATCGGTGCGGAAGAGTTGGAGAAGCTGCTGCGCGAGCGCGCCAACGTGGTGGTGCTCGACAGCCGGCCGTTCGACGAATACTCGCGCATGTCGATCCCGACCGGGATCGATGTCCCGGGCGCCGAACTGGTGCTGCGCCTGCGCGACCTTGCGCCCTCGCCGGAGACGACGGTCGTCGTCAATTGCGCGGGACGCACCCGCAGCATCATCGGGGCGCAGTCCCTCATCAACGCGGGCGTTCCTAACAAAGTGGTGGCGCTGCGCAACGGCACGATGGGCTGGAATCTGGCGGGGTTTACCTGCGACAGCGGCCAGACGCGTCGCGCGCCCAATCCGTCGGCGGATGCGCTGGCGTGGGCGCGATCCGCTGCCGGCCAGGTGGCCGAGCGGTTCGGCGTGCGGCGCATCGAGGGCGACGACTTGGATCGTTTCCGCAAAGACCACGAGCGCACGCTCTACGTTTTTGACGTGCGCGACCCCGCGGAATACGCGGCCGGACACGTGGCGGGCAGCGTTTCGGCGCCGGGCGGTCAGTTGGTTCAGGCGACCGATCAATACGTCGGGACGCTGGGTGCGAGAATCGTCCTCGTCGATGAAAAGGAAGTGCGCGCGTTCATGACCGGCTCGTGGCTGCGTCAGATGGGCTTTCGCGACGTGTTCGTCCTGGCGCAGACGGGCGATGAGCGGGGCTCGCCTGCCGACGACGTTCCGGGACTTAATCAGCGGCCCGAGCTTGCCATCGATCCCGCGGGGCTCGCCGATCTAATCGCGCGCGGCGCCACAACGGTCATCGACCTGTCGCTCAGCCGCACCTATCGCCGCGGGCATATTCCCGGCGCATGGTTTGCGATCCGTGCTCGGCTCAAGCAAGCGCTCGGCACCGTTCCGGCGCGCGAATATTTCGTGCTCACGTCGGAAGACGGTAGGCTGGCGGATCTGGCGGCGCCAGAAGTCGCGGCACTGAGCCAGCGGCCGGTGCGCTATCTCAAGGGCGGCAATGCGGCGTGGCAGGCGGCGGGACATCCGCTCGCGGCCGACAATCCCAACCTGGCGGACGAGCCGATCGACGTATGGCTGCGGCCCTACGAACGCGCGGGCGGCGTGCGGGAAGGCATGGTCGAATATCTCACCTGGGAGACCGATTTGCCGGAGCGCATTGCGCGTGACGGCACCGCGGACTTCGCGCAGTTTCGCTCGTAAGCAGCGCTTCCCGTATTTCACAAAAGCGCTTCCCGTATTTCACAAACAAGAAGGGCTGCCCGAGGGCAGCCCTTCCATTGTCGGACCACGGCCCGGCATCAACGTGTGACGACATGTGTCACGCGGCCTTGACCCCGTGGAAAGCAAGGATCCAGGCCGTTGCCGGCGACCGCGGCGATTGACAATGAGACACTGGATCACCTCCTTTCTGTTGGTTGACGATACGCCCAATGTACGGAAGAGCGCCGGAATGGCAAGTCCGGTCGGACGCAAGATAGTTGGAAAATGTGCGGCATCTCGCCGGCTTGCGGGCTTGCTGTTAGCCGGCCTGCTGGCCCTCTTCGGAGGCAATGCCACTCCGGCGCACGCGCAAACGCCGGTCGATCTCCAGCTCGTGCTTGCGGTCGACGTCTCGGGCAGCGTCAATCAGACCCGTTTCGAGCTGCAGCGCGACGGCTATGTCGCGGCCTTCCGGAGCACGCGCGTCTTGGAGACCATCCGATCCGGGCTGCATCAGGCGATCGCGGTCACGATGGTGCAATGGACCGGACCGGCGCTCCGGGTGCACGTGGTGCCGTGGATGCGCATCGCCGATTCTTCTTCGGCTGAGGCGTTCGCGGTTGCCGTCGGGCAAGCGCCGCGACAGTTGTTTGGAGGCGGTACTTCGATCTCCGGCGCCATCGATTATGCCGCGACATTGTTTGCGGGGAGTCCTTTCCGCGCGCGCCGGCGTGTCATCGACGTTTCCGGTGACGGTTCCAACAACCGGGGGCGATTGGTCAATCTTGCCCGCGATGAGGCGGTGGCGGCCGAGATCGGCATCAATGGATTGCCGATCCTCGCGCTCGAGCCGGACCTGGATCGCTATTACGAGCAGAACGTCATCGGCGGCCCTGGCGCTTTCGTGATTGCAGCCAGGGATTACGAGGCGTTCGGTGACGCCATTCTCAAGAAACTGATCACGGAAATTGCCGGAGCCGGCGAGCGTCGACGGAATGCTTCGAGTCCGAACGACCTAAGGTCGGGGGGCCTCGTCGGTTTTACTAAAGGTAAGTAGTTTATTTATCCGGTTTTAATCAGCGCGTGTGCGGTAGCATCTTGCTTCCAGCTGCGCCGTGCCGATTGGACGCTTTTCGAGAGGCCGTCGCGAACCATGTCCTCCGGGCTGGCGTTCCCGTTTTGATTCAGTTTCGTTTCCGGTTCGATTCGCCCTGGCGTCAGACGCCGATCGGCGCGCCGTCACTTTTCCCTTTGACGAATCAGGCAAATTCCGCACCCTAGCGGTGTTCAGGTGATTCGGAGCGCATCCATGGACGTCCTCTGCTTCGCCTCGCGCAAGGGTGGCTCGGGCAAGAGTACGCTCGTTGCGCATCTCTCGGCCCATGCGACGCGGCCAAACCGGCGCTGTCTGCTCATCGATGCGGACTCGCAGGGCTCGTTGACCCTTTGGCACAAGCTGCGCGGCACGGGCGAGCCGGCGCTCAGGAATGGCGCGCGCGGCGTAGCCGAGGCGGTCGCGGCGGCGCGAGCCGAGGGTTACGACTACGTCTTCATCGACACTCCGCCCGACATGTCGACAGTCGTGACCGAGGCGATCCAGTCGGCGACGCTGGTGATCGTCCCGACGCGGCTCGCGGTCTTCGATCTCGCGGCCATCAAGGAAACGATCGATCTCGCCCGCCATTTGCGAAAGCCCTATGCGGTCGTGATCAACGCGGCCCCGGCGCGGCGCGACAATACGGAATCGCCCTTCGTCACCCAGGCGCGCCAGATGATATCCAGCCTCAATGTTCCGGTCTGGTCGGGCCAGATCACCAATCGGGCGAATTACGCCCTGTCGCTTGCCTCCGGGGAGGGGGTGCGGGAGTTCGAGGCGCAGTCGCAGGCGGCGACCGAGATCGGCCGTCTCTGGCTTGCCATCGACCGGTCGGTGAGAGCGATCCACGGGGCGTACCAGAGCAGCGGCGTCATGCATCGCGTCGCCGCATGACGGCCTGATCTAGCGAAAGCCTGATCCTGCGACAGCGCCGCGTATGGCGCGGACTGCGTGCGGCGCACGCCCATCATTTCGTTGTCGTTCTATAGGTTTCCGCGGCGGCGCCCGGTACAACGGTTCCCGCCGGGTACCGTAAATGCATCAGCCTGCCGTTCGCGTCGCCGATTCGAAATCGTCGTGGGTCCTCGCGACCGTCTGCGTTCTCATCCTGGGCACCGCCTTCGGCGCTCCCTGGATGGCCGCGGTCGCGCTTAAAGATATCGCCGCCGAGGTGGGCGGCACCCGCTCCGTGCCCGCGCTGGCGAATGCCTTGGCATGGTTCGGTGCGGCGTTCGGCGGCATCGGAATGGGATGGATTGCCGAGCGCGTCGGCGTGCGCTGGACTGTAACGTTCGGCTCGCTGATGATGGCGGTCGGGCTCGCAATCGCGACGGCGGGCCCAAATTGGTCCCTCTACCTCGGATACGGCGTATTTGTCGGATTGATCGGCCTTTCCGGCATCAACGCACCGCTTTACGTCTACATCAGCAAACGGTTCGAGCGCAGGCGTGGCTCAGCGCTCGCCCTCATCTCGAGTGGGACTTACATCGCCGGCGCACTGTGGCCGCCGATTTTCGAGCGCGTCATCGCCTATGCGGGCTGGCGCCAGGCGATGCTGTGGTTCGCCCTGCTCGAAGCCTGCGTTGTTGTGCCGCTTGCGTTGATCTTCCTGCGCCGCGCACCGCAGCGGCTGCCCGTGAGCGTGACGCACCACGCCGGGCGCGAACCGGCGAGCGTGCTCGGCTGGCCGCCCAATCTGGTATTTGCCGCGCTCTGCGCCGCTATTTTTATGTGCTGCGTACCCATGTCGATGCCGCAGAGCCATCTCGTTGCGTTCTGCAGCGATCTCGGCATCAGCAAGGCGCACGGCGCCGTCATGCTTTCGGTGTTGCTGGGAACC
>Ga0306920_100013673_pt1 | contig 11063 bp, 13 predicted proteins | sample flu12Cox44000170_FD_204666 | JGI IMG/M metagenome (GOLD analysis project Ga0306920, IMG submission 204666) | Lab enrichment of tropical soil microbial communities from Luquillo Experimental Forest, Puerto Rico - flux4day.12C.oxic.44.000.170 (v2)... | ecosystem: Environmental > Terrestrial >...
TAGGCGACTGGCTCGCCCCTGATGCTACCTATACGATTCTGAGTCGGACACTTAGGAAGCGGATCCGGCTGTCCACGCTCGGGGGCCACCTCAGGAGGCCACCACAGTCGACATGCGGACAATTGCCGGCAAAACGAACAAGGCGATTGGGTCGCCAATCATACCCCTTACCGGAACATATCGGCGATCTTTTCAATGACGAATTCGACGGCGGCGAGCTCTTCTTCGAGCAAGCGCAAATGATGGTCAAACCGCGCCGCGGGCTTCTATTGGTCTTTCCCAGTGACGCCGAACATGTGCATGAAGTTCTTCCCGTGCGTAGCGGCGTCCGATACACGATGCCGATTTGGTTCACGAAGCAGCAATGCTTTGCACTGCCAGTGGCTACGCTTTAGCAACTGGCGCCGACTGTCCGGTGATGCAGGTTGCAGAGAAACCGATCAACCCGCCAAACCGTGTCGCAATTGCCTTCGCCGCCACCCCCGCCGGGGAAATCAACGGTCACGAGTACAGCCTCTTCCGATGTAGCGGGTCATCGCACACCTCCGATAGTGAAAGTCACCGGGCTTCTGCGCCCGGAGCGCGGCACTATCGGCGCGCCCATCTGTTGCCGCGATTACCCGATGTCCCCACATGGGCGCTGGCGTCCGCCAGTGTGACAAACGTCACGAGATCGCCGCTACATCTGGCGGGAAGCTGTGCTCCAGGGCTCCAGGCCGAGCCGAAAGAGGAGATCGTGATCATCCTTGATGAGATCGAGCGCGTCGAAGCGGAGGCCCGACGGCTATGTTTTGGAGGCGTGATCGGCGACTCAGCGCTGCCGAACCGGACGGGACCGGAAATCGTCTCGGGCTGATAGGGGTCGGATTTACGTCCGTTGGAATATCACTCGGGCTTCGAGCGGTAGGTCCTGTTTCAGTTCCAAAGATAGCGCGGCATCGACACTGCGCAAAATATCCCACGCCCATGACGGTAGTGCCGCGGTGACTTGTTCGTCGTTCAATCCCTGGGCCAGTCTGAGATATGTTCGAGTTTGCATCACAAATGCGTCTTTGCCAGCCCACAGCGGCGTGATCTCCAATGAAATCCGATCCATCCCCGCCGCCACAGCAGCGAAGTAGTGCCGAGTAAACAACCATTTATCATCGATTTTTTTGAAGATCTCCGCAGACTTATCGCTGCCAGCGCGTACCTGGAAGTCATAATTCAGTGCTCGAAGGGTCCGGGCTGTCGCTTCGGGAAGGTTTTCGGAGCCACGTGCCTCATCCTCCGCCAGAATACGCTCGTACGCCATACGCAGAATAGCGTGGCCGGCCTCAAACGGTTCAAAGAATAGAGCGATTCCGCCACGACGGAGCGCCGTGCATGCGCGCTGGATGCAAGGCACCGGGTCTATGAGGTGGTGCAAGATGGCAGCACCGATCACAAGATCAACGGATTCCTCGATGAACTCCGCGCGGGTGGCGTCAACGCACACAAGCGAAATTCGTTCCTGCGCCGAAGCATTTAGCCGGAGATAGTCTCGCAAGATTGCCAAAAGGCGTTCACTCAAATCGCAAGCGACGATGCGCGCTTCGGGGAACATTTCCAAACTTGGCAGGACCGAGTTACCTGACCCTGATCCGATATCCAGTATCATAGAAGGCGATTCCCGAAATCGCCCTCTTGTCGCTTCACTGATAAGCCATGACCAATAAGGAATATTCGAATAGCGTTCATGATATATCTTCGCCTCTCCCAGAAATTGTTCGGTAATTCCAACCTTAACGGTCCCTAACTCAGTTTGAGGAGTAAGTATTCCGGCGGATTCGTGACCTCCGAGCTGTGCCAGATCGACAAGCGGACCGCGAACAACCCTGGCGGCGAGGTCCTCAATCATGGTCTGCACGTGACGTTCTCCGATCGGTGACCAGGGGCGACTATTGGATACTCAAGCCCGACTTTATCAACACCGCTCTGCGGCTCCACTCCCGCCGCGTGCCGGCTGCTGGTAGGCGGCGAACCTGATCATCAGATTCGAAACATCGGGTCGGGGCATTCCTGGTGAATGCCTTGCGCCGAGCCGACCTCGAAGTGAAGGGTCTGAAAAGCGAGCGACTTCTCGTCGAAGACTGCTTCGAGAAAGCGTGATACCCGAGGAGCGAAGCATAGTAGGCCACCCGAGGGCAGGACCATGCCCGTATGGAGAACCTTCGTGCCAGGGCACCGGGCTACCTCCCTATCGAACGGCTGCCGCCCACCGCGGGCTCGTCGATCTCGATGGGGATCGCGACCGCAGCCTCACTCGCGCAGATACGCGTCGATCGCCGAGTGCTCGACCGCGTTCTCGACGACCGAGTAACCGTCGCTGATCAACTGGGAGATATTGCCGCCCAGTGCAAGGTCGGTGCTCCAGTTTTGCGACAACGACGTCGCGATTCGTGTGATCGATCGACAGCCTTCCGAACTTGCTGAAATACCCGGTCATAGCGCTACCTCGGCCACAGTCCTCAAAGATCGTACCGCGGAGCGGAATGTTGTCATCCCGCAAACCGATCAAACACGGGTACAGCCGTCCGCGCGGCCGGACCAATTCTCATACAGCTCACGCTCACTCCGATCAACCGCCGCGATGGCACCCCAAGCCATATGCTCGCCCGGTACTGGGTGACAGTACCGACCGCGTGAGTCGTCAGATCTTCCGCCTGGAGGGCACTGGACCCGATGTTCGTCAAGAGGCTGACCGAAAATGAATTGAGTTATTTCAGTCGGTTATGGCATGATGGTTGTGCAAAACCAAGCATTGAGGCACAACATGCGGACTTAAATCACTCGTCGGCAGTATGAGCGAGAGTGACAACGCTACGTGTAGCCCAGCCGGGCCTTGCCAGTCGTTGGAGAGTACATCCGCCCGAACGTATAGCCCAAGAAGTCAAACTCTCCGTCCGGAACCCTACAGATCGGTGTCTTCCCCTCGTTCACTGTCAGCTTCAGTTTGCCCATGATCTCGCACAGGTGAGCCAATGCGTTCTCCGCGCTGCCCCCCTCGGCACAGGATCACAAGGTCATCCGCATAATTGACGAGGCGAGTGCCGAGGCTTTGCTCAAGGCCGAGCTTCTTCCACCCCCGGGGTGAGCCCTGCCGGATACCTCGCCGGCTGTTCCGGGCTTCCGTTGTGCGTGTTGTCCGGCCCCGTTGGTCGGTTCCTTCCACGGGGCATTCCAGCCACATCTTGATCAGATGCAGCACGCGCCGATCAACGATCCGACGCGCCACCGGCTTTAGGAGGTCGGTATGCGGAATGCTCCCGAAGTAGTCCGCGAGGTCGGCGTTTATGACGTCTGGGTGACCACGGAACAGCAGCTCCTCCACCTCAACGACTGCTTGCTGATAGGCGTAGATTTCCGGCGGGAGATCGGCTTCGAAGATCGGCTCCAGCACCATCAGCGCTGCTGTCATTCACACCGATCCCGCACGCTCGAGATGCCCAGCGGCCTGAGTTTGCCGTTGGCCTTCGGTATAAACACTCGTCTGATTGGCGCTGGCCGGTAAGTCTCCTGCCTGAGCGCAAGCGCCAGTTCAGCGCAGCCATTGCTCGACCCCGTATGCCTCGGCCAACAGCTTCTTCAGCTTGGTGTTCTCCTCCTGGAGCCTCCTCAGCCGCCGGGCGTCGGAGACCTCCATCCCGCCGTACTTGGCCTTCCATTTGTAGAGGGTGGCGTCGCTGATGCCGTGCTTGTGACACACCTCAAACGTCTTCGCTCCTGCCTCCTGCTCCCGCAGGATCGCAATAATCTGCTCCTCGCTGAACCGGCTACCCGTCCCCCTACTCGGGTCTCGGGTCGGACTCTACTCAAATCTGGACGAGTTTCACGGGGCTCAGGTCACGATGGGCCTGCAATTGCCCAGCAAGTCGCCCAAGCGTCGGGTCACGCCTCAGCGGCGCGAGGACCTGTCAACGCTAATCGCGGCCAACCAGGTGTGGACGACTTTGTCCACGATCAGCTCTTCGACGGACGCAAGATCCGTATTTTAACGATCGTCCATGCTTTTACCCCACTGTCGCCTGCGATCGACGTGCGGCCGCATTTTCGCGGCAGCGATGTCGTTGACACGCTGGAACGAGTATGGCTGCCCAAAGACAATCCGGCTCGACAATGGCCCGGAATTTGTCAGCAGAGAGCTCAATCTATTGGCCTTCATGCGCGGCGTCACGCTCGACTTCAGCCGGCCCGGCAAGCCTACCGACAAGGCGTTCATCGAGAGCTTGAACGGCAAGTTCCGGGCTGAACACCTGAACGCTCATTGGTTCCGTGGCTCGACGAGGGGTAGCGAAAATGCGAGGCTTGGCGTAGAGATTCTCACCCCATGCCCTACCCCAGAGGATCATGAAGCACTATTTCATGAACGCCCTTCTTTCAGCAGGCTGCTAGAGTATTAAGACGGGTCGACCGAGAAGATGGGTTGTTTGATGCCCCCAATTGACGGTCTCCTTTCCCAATAAAGCGCGCACGGCTCCCTCCTCCACCCACATGCGTAAGCGGATCTGATACAGCTCGCTCCAACCACTCGTAGTTACGAATAATTTATTAGCGATCCAGCAGATCGGCTCAATCGGCCTGTCCCTCTTCAGGAAGGCCAGAACACCTTCCGTCACTCCGAGAGTCAGAGGATTCAGGAAGTCATCAATCGCGATGATGCCGCCTGGGCACAGAAGCTGGGAAACGTTCAGCAGATCCCGCTCAACCGGCTTTGGCTCGTGCGATCCGTCGACGGAGGCGTAAGCAATCAGCTTATCGTCAATTGCGGCGCGGAATGAATCGATATCGAGATTAAATGTATTCGCTCGTCGTAAAACGATCGTTGTCGAAGGCGAAACCTCCTTGAGAAAACGAGCCACCTCGTCAGCCTGATTGTGGATCCAAACGTCGATCCCATAGGCGTCCCGATCCGGTGAAATGCCGATAATAACGCCGAGATATTTCCCCTTCCAGACACCAATTTCGAGGCTGATCCCATCCACGCCCATGTCGCGCTGCGAGACGATGAGCAATTCCGTTGCGTAGACAGCCTGCTCCCAGAGCCAACCGTCAACGCGATTGAAGTGCCTTTCAATATAATCTCGCGCGTTCATAGACACCCTCTCATGCTGCTGCCGGAGTCAAGCTAAACCCGTTGCTCACGAGCTCCATGTAAATCATAGTAGGTTGCCAACGGGTTGTGATAATCAGGACGGTCGGGCTGCCCTCGAACTTGTGAGATCGGCTCCTCAATTAGCCGTTCTGCAAGTCGGGAAGGATCGAGCATCGCCTGCATGGGCCAAAGCGCGCCAGCGTTCGCAGCCCGAATACGAGACGCTACTGCCCCAATGTCAAATGCGATCGAAAATAAACCAGCTGTCAATACTGCCGACAGCGTGTACGAGAACGTCTCCGGCCAGACTGCAGGAAACCAAACCAGATCCGGCGCCGCCGATATGAGACGGTCCACCGCTTCAGTCTCGACGTAGCGTCCTGTAATCTCAACGTTACCAAGGGTCTTGAGGTCGCCATCACGGTCAGTGTAGCCTACCACCACGAACTCGAGCGGGAGCTGGCGCAACTTCGCAATGCGAGCCACCTCGAAAAGCAGCTCTGACCCTTTGACGTTGCCGATCGCCCCGATTAGGGCAACACGCCGCACTCTGCGGATCTTGGCGGCCGCTTCGCGAGAGGCCGATGTGGGAGCAACGGGGAAGGGGTTGCGGTGCGCACGCAAAACGTAGTTCAGAGCTGGGAAGAACCGCCGCATTCGAATCAAAACGTCGATGTCAGAGACAAAAACATAACGTGCATTCGATAGAAATCTTTTGAACCTATCTCGCCACTCCCAGACCGACGGGTTTCCGAATGGCGAGCCATCGCGACGAATACACTCTTCACAAACAGGCAGCGGCGGCTCGCCGCAATATACACCACTCCGGTCGACCAGGTTTATGCGAGGGCAGACCGCCATATAGTCGTGCAACGTAACGTCGTACGCTAGGTCCGAGGCTCTAGCAGCCATGCGAATAAAATCAGCGGTATTTTCCGGCATTCCGGCCAAATGATGAACGTGTAAATGGAAGATACCACTGGCAGCCAAAAACCGGCAAAAGCGCTCGAGATCTCGTGCCACTACGAAGTTTGGCAAGTTAACCGTATCGAGTGAGCCAGGATCTTCTATCTGGATGTCGCCCAGATTGCTCCGCGAGCTGCGGCAAAAGAAAACGGGGATACCGCTATCTTCCAACAGTCTGGCCATATCTTGCACGTGCTGCTCGGTCCCTCCTCCCCGCGTGTGAGTTATAAATAGCATGGCCCCCTTCCCGGCGCGATTAGCAAGTCGGGCAGTATCTAATGATTCCCTCATCGGCCGCACCGGATCCTCCCGTATAAACTGCGCAATAAGCTCTTGGTATCCTGAATGTAATCTCTCCATTGTTTCCATAGCTCTTTTCACTCGCGCAATCTTAGTTTCGCCAAAAGATACCGCACCATAATGCCGGACGAAGACGTCGGCTGCCAGAATATTGCGCCATCCCGCGTTTGCTGCTCTGCGGCATAAATCGTTCTCCTCGCCGTAGCCTACCGGGAAGTTGGCGAGGTCGAACAGTCCGATTTGATCTAAGCATTGTCGCCGCACATAGATGCAGAACCCAACACCGGTGGGCAACTCGACATAGCAACCGCAGTTGACAATGGATGCAAGTCGATCCAGCGTCCTATCATCGACCTCCAGTTGGCGCCAGTTCTCCTGGGTAAATCTTGGGTAGCTGCAGATTTCGGCGTTATTCGAGAAAGGCGTTACCGTGGCAACGCGATTGTAGCGGAGCGCTGCGCCTCGCAAACGATCAAGCCAGTTCCCGAATACCTGCGTGTCGGAGTTCAGGAGAACCACGTCACAGTCGCGGTGAAGCATCATCGCATAGTTGCACGCGCGCACAAATCCCAGGTTTTCCGGCGTGCGATGAAGGTCGATAAGGCCGTTCGCGGCGAGGCGCCTCAGGGTCTCAGTGATCTCAGGTTCGGGAGAGCAATCGTCGATCACAACAGCCCGAAAGGGCGTCTCCTGCTTTTCGGAGAGCACGCTGAACAAACAACGCAGGGTCTCGTCAAAGCCGCGAAAGACCGGTATCACAACGTCGACCACGGCCTTCTCGGGCTGAGCGAAACTGGTGGAGAGTGCCTCCCACTCCGCGGCGGTCGGGGCGAATGGCGGTGGAACGGCGATCATGTCATGCCGCCGCCTTGCCGGGGACATAGGCGCCCGCCCCTCAGCTCTGCCATACTGAAGAAAATGCAGCAACGGATTTTGCCCTTCACAGGCCACATCGTCATTAACGGCGAGGTAATATTCTGTGCTGAAGCCGGGGCCGGGGTCTGCATTGCTACGCCAGCCGTCCTCGAGGTAGTCCTTAATCGCAGCTGCCGGACTCTCGGCGGTAAGCCACGCTCGCTGACGTAAATAGAACTCCAGGTCAAATAACCCGCTGTCGGCTATCAGTGTGATATTGTCAGTCGATAATGGCCTTCGATTTTTAGAGGAATCCATGCGGTCACCTTTAAGCAAAAGTTTGTTTCACGGCAGTTAGCGTCATTTTGACCCAGCGCAGGGGCGCGGTCACCCGCCACGATGTCGACTCCCGCAACGCCTTAATCTCTTGATCACGTGCCACTATCAATTGTAGGTCGGCGTCATGCACTTTTAGAAAGTCACTGCGGGTTTGCTCCTGCGCTGTCAAAACTTGAATCCGCTCCTGTTCCTGTGCTGCGGCGGCCGCAAGAGCCGTTGCTACTCGGTCTTCCGCTCGTCGCAGTTGCTGGCTCAGACTTGCAGCACGAAACTCCAGACGGGCTACGTCGCGCGCGGCCGCTTCCCTGACAGCTTCCAGCTGTTTCTGTAGATCGACGACATTGCAGGCAGCGGCTTCTCTGGCGGCTTGGAGTTCTTCCTGTGCCGTCCGAATGCGAGCGTCCAGACTGCAAACTTGCTCCATGTTCTCATGTTCGATCTGGGCAATCGCCTCGCGGAGCTGTGCCGGGCTTCGATCTTTGATCGTCCGATCTCCATATCTGGGCGTCTCCAAAATTGCCGTGGCGAGCGAGTCTAAATCGGATATCTCAATCAATACGATTCCAAGTCTCGGTTCCCGCACCAGATGTATGCACTCATTCGGAACGAATAGTAGCCCGGATTCGTTCGCAACGCCGAAAAAGTTTTCGCCGTTTTTCTTGAGGTTATAAGGATTGAATGCCGCCACACGATAAAGGAACTTCGCGTAATCTCGCCATTTATTAGCTCGCAATATTTCGACGCCATTCGTCACAGTGTTGCATTCACACGCTACTACCGGACGCATAGTTTCGAGCGTTGTAGCCATGCCGAGTACGACATCGGTTTCCATACCCTCCGCATCAACCTTTATCAGATGGCATGCCTCTAGATTGTAACTGTCGAGTGTTACAATTGTAGTAATCTCGCCCGCCCGATTGTCTGCCACGGGGAGCAGGCGCACTCCGCCGAGGTTCGTATGGCCGACGTAGTCAACGGGAGGCACCATCATCTTTCCTGCGGCTGCACCAACCCCGGCGTGCACAGCGCGAACATTGGCCAGGCCAAGCTCCATTACGTTGCTTTCTAGCACTTCAAACACTCTCTGCTGGGGTTCGAAAGCAATAACGCATCCAGTAGGGCCAACGCGTCGGGCGAACGCAATGGTGTGGGTTCCGATATTTGCTCCGATGTCGACAACCTTGCTCCCAAGTCCAATAAACGCGGATAAGAGCTGGATCTCATGCTCCGCCCATTCTCCGTAGCGCGTTAAGGATCGTCCTATCGGATCGTCGTTTTCGAAAAAGCGAATCTGGCCGTATCTCGTCTTAACGCAAGGGAAATTTGGTTGCAGTTTGCCTCCAACATTGTTCAATTCCGCCCCCTCCGGCCGGCTACCCCTTCTGGCAGCGGTGGAAAGAAACCCACGTGCGTGGTGGAAATCAAGGGGATCATGCAAACGGAGCATAGACCTCGGGTGTGCGCGACGACGAAGTAGAACATCAGTGACGGTGGGCGCCGCTCGGCACCCAAAAGAGAGCGTCACGCGGGCTGAGGGACTGCCAACCAAGAATAGATCCATAGTACCGCGGCGGCTTGAGCGTCGAACCGCCTAGTGAGGTCCTAAGGTTGCTGAAAAAAGGGTTGGGGCGCGCCCTCGCTTGATTGGCGAATCAACGAGGTCGGGTTCTTGCAGTTGTGTGCGTCAAGTTCTGCAAAAGAGGTGCTGGTGATATTGGGCGTGGCGGCGCCGAGGCCCCGTGTAGCGCAGCGCCCGTCACGCAAGGCCGCTGTCCACAGCTGTCCGGTTGATTTTTGCTGGACACGGGGCATGGATTGATTCCACTCGGTTCGGGACGCATCTTCGATGCCGCTCCCAGGCTTGGCCCGGCACGCCATGGCGTGATATCCCACACGCTCGTCAGGGTCCATCAAGTGGGCGACGAGGGGCCGGCATGGTGGCGACAAAGGCTTGTTCTGCAGCCAGGCCGATCTTCTCCAGCGTGCAAAGGCGCCACTCCTGGCAGCCAGACCGAGGTATTGGCTCCAATCCCGGCCACATAGCTCATACCCAGCGCAGTGATCGCGGTTCGCAGCTCGGTGTCGTTGCCGTAACCGGCATCCATTAGCACGACCCGCTCAGGCAACCCCGCCGATCGGGCCGCTTTGGTCTGTTCGAGGGAAATCTCGGCTTGGTCTGGAAGGCGATCGCCTCCGGTACCTTGGCCTTGCGGCGGCGCCCCTGATCTTTCGTCCAATCCTCAGGAAGACATAGCCGGTAGGCGACAGGCAGGCTGGCATGGTGGTTGGCCACCGATAGTGTCACCGCAACCTGACAGCCGATGCCATTCTCGAGACAATCGCGCGATATTGCTCTCAGACCCTGACCATTCATGCCGCGATTTCTTAAACGAATTTCTGATTCGGGACACTAGCGGAAAACGACGCTTTCCCGCTTGCGATTCGCTGTTTCTGGGATATACTACGCTTTGTCGGTAACCAAGGATGCGCCAAGAGTCGATACCTTGACGGAAAGCTGGCTGGGTTGGCACACAAGCCGGCGGTTTGGGTGATCACAGATGGTCGACAAACTGCCGTCCTGACTGGAGGAGGGGATGAAACCATGCTAAAATTACTTGGATTGACCACGAGTGCGTTGGTGTGCTCACTTGGTGTCGCATCGGCGCAGACGGGAATGCAAGGCGGGCCTACCGTGGCGGAATTGCCTAGCGCGCCTACCGTGCCGGAATTGCCCAGCCTATCGCCGCGAGCAAAGTCGGCGATGGCCCAGAACGCTTCCCGGGGCTTGGGCGGTGTCGTGTCGTTGACCGGCACGGTCCCGTCGAATATTGCTACTGGCTGGTACGTTTTTCACGTCGTCAATTGTATCAGCGTTTCCGGCAATCCAACTTTCCCAAACGGGTATCGCGTCGTGTACCCGTTTGAGAGCGGCTTCCCGGTGTTCTTCGCGGTCGTTCTGGACCACCTTATCCAGCTGGGAGGAGCTTGCTCGTCGGGTGGTTCGTCCGGCCAAGCCCCGACGGTCTACGGCAACTGGATCGGCTTTCATGTTATCGATGCCGCCGGCGATTATGACCAAATCCTAACCTGGAATTTTAAGTAGGGCGCTTTCATCACCTGTTAATCGCGCTAGGCGACGACGTCTAGCCTTCTCTACGGCACGAGCGCCCGGCTTAGGTACGACTCTGGCGACACCGTATTTTGCAGTTCGAGAAGGAAGCGGAAGCGGCTCTTGGCCTTCCGGCCGCTTTCCACTGTATGCCCTGCTGCCGATCGGCTCCCTCATGGGCCGGTTCGGGCCAATCCGTCGTATCGCGCTCGCCGCGCGCAACGACGGTCACAGCGGCGGTCCCGGCTAACACCGGCTCCATCCAGATCCGAGGGACGGTGTTGATCGTGTGCTGCTGGCCGCTTTGCGGGGCCTTCGAGTTGAAGATGAACTTCCTGCCTGCCCATTCCTCTCGGTGATGTCGGCGAGGAATTTGGGTTG
>Ga0306920_100013674_pt1 | contig 11062 bp, 10 predicted proteins | sample flu12Cox44000170_FD_204666 | JGI IMG/M metagenome (GOLD analysis project Ga0306920, IMG submission 204666) | Lab enrichment of tropical soil microbial communities from Luquillo Experimental Forest, Puerto Rico - flux4day.12C.oxic.44.000.170 (v2)... | ecosystem: Environmental > Terrestrial >...
GGGTTCCCTTGTGGTGGCTGGGCGCCGTTGGGCGGGTTCCCTTGCGGTGGCTGGGCGCCGTTGGGCGGGTTCTCGCCGTTGGGCGGGTTCTGGCCAGATTCTGTTGTGGCTGGCCGTACTTCCTGGTTCCTGGTTTTACGGGACGACTATTACGGGGCAGCGGGCGTGGCGGGCCAGCCAGCCGGAGACGGAGCCGCAGACCCGGTGCCAGATGTGCTTGGGGGCTCCGATCACGAGGGCGTCCGCGCTGAACTCCTCGGCGGCCGCGGCGAGTTCCCTGGCCGGGCTGCCCCGCCTGGTGCGGACGTGCACCTCCACGTCAGCGGGCCCGGTGATCTGGTCGAGTTCGGCGAGCAGCCACCGCTCCAGCGCCTCGGCGTCCCTGGGCACGCCCACGACCTGGCCGGTCAGCGGCTCGCAGTAGACCCCCGAGGAGCACACGTACACGACCAGCAGCGGCCGGCCGAGCCGCTGGGACACGCCGGCCGCGTACGCCAGCGCGTTGCGGCTGGAGGCCGAACCGTCATAGCCCGCGATCACCGGATGCTCGAGCCGGAGCGCGGATGCCTGCAAGTCGGCGTGCGGAGCCGGGTCCGGAACCTTGGCGCCGGTTTCTGCCGCCTCGGGAGGCGGCGTGCGGGAAGGCTGTCCCTTCCGGCCCGGCTGGTCCGGTCCCGGCTGGCCCGGTGACGGGCTTGATTCTGCCTGGTCCATAATCCGCGTCCTAGCGGAAGACCGTTTCCTTGACAGCCATACCGTGATGATTGCCCCGGATGGACGGCCTTACTCGTTATTTGAAAAGCACTATAGATCAGCGCGCGGCCATATGTGAGTACTCATCGGTGGCCACATGGCACGATGTTCAGGTGACCGCAGAGCAAGGGGGGACGGTCGGCAGCCGGACGGACGCCACGGCACGCGCCGTGATCGAATGTGCCGCCGACGCGATCGTCGCGTTCAGCACCGATCGCACGGTGATGCTCTGGAATCCCGCAGCGGAGCGGATGTTCGGCTGGGCCGCCGCCGAGGTCGTCGGCCTGGAGCCGCAGATCATCCCGGAGGAGCTGAAGGCGGAGCACAACGCGGTCCTGGAGCGGGTCAGGGGCGGCGGCCAGATCTCCTACGCGACCCGCAGGATCCGCAAGGACAGCACGGTCATCGACGTGCGGATCGACACCAGCGCGCTGACCGACGGGACGGGCGAGGTGACCGGCTGGGTCAACGTCTGTCACCAGGCCGGGGAAGACGACGTGGCCAGGCACTATATGGCCGAACGGGCGCGGGTGGTACGCCGGCTCGGGGACGTGGTCGCCGACATGAACGCACAGCGCGACCTGGGGTCGGTGCTCGACCGTATCGCGGCCAGCCTGCGCGAGCTGACCAGCGCCGACGCCGGCGGCTTCGTGCTCATCGAGGACGACACGCTCAGGCTGGTCAGCACGGCCGGCCTGCCTGCCCGGCTGCGCGGGAAGGCCGCGACGCTGTCCACCAGCCTGGTCGGCGAGCTGATGAACTCGGGTAAGACGGTCATGATGGCGACCGGTGAGTCCGGCGGCTTCGACGACCTGATCTGGTCGGCGCTGCCCGGCCTGCACACGATCGCGCTCGGCCTCTCGCACGTGGCGGGCAAGCCCTACGGGGCGCTGTACGCGCTGTACAGCCGGCGCAAGCTCAGCCACGTCGAGCTGGAACTGCTCGAACTGCTGGCCGGCCACGCCGGCGTGGCCCTCACCAACGCGATGGCCTTCGAGGAAGTGGTCAGGCAGCGAGCGCATGAACGGGCGGTCATCGACGGCAGCGCGGACGGCATCGCCGTGCTCGACGAGGCCGGCCTGGTCCGGCAGTGGAACCCGGCCGCGCACCGTATCACCGGGACAGCCGCGGCTGACGCGATCGGGAGGCCACCGTCCTTCCCGCTGCCCGAGCCGGGCTCCACGCTGAACTGCAAGCTGCCGAACGGGCGCTGGCTCGACGTCCTGTGCACCTCGCTCGCCGACGGCGGCGGCGAGCTGGTCATCGACTTCCGCGACGTCACCGCGGCCAAGGAGCTCGAGGAGGCGAAGGACCTGTTCCTGGCCACCACCAGCCACGAGCTGCGCACGCCCATCACCGTGGTGCAGGGCTTCGCCAGCACGCTGGCCACCCGCTGGGACCAGCTCCCCGACACCGAACGGCGGGCCGCGGTGCAGACCATCGCCGAGCGGGCCGGGTCGCTCGGCCGCCTGGTCGAGCAGCTGCTGCTCGGCGCCCGGGCCGGCGCCGACCAGCTGCCGGTCAGCAACGGCCCGTTTGACCTGGGCGCCGTCCTGCACGGGGCCGCCGCCGCGTTCCGGCCGCTGTCGGACAAGCACGTGGTGGTAACCGACATCCCGGCCGCCCTGCCCGCGGCCAGCGGCGACGCCATGGCCACCGACATCATCGCCGGCCAGCTGCTCGAGAACGCCTTCAAGTACTCGCCCGACGGCGGCACGGTCTGCGTCCGGGCCCGGGCGGCCGAGGACTGGATCGAAGTCACGGTGGAGGACGAGGGCATCGGCATCGCCGCCGGCGACCACGAGCGCATCTTCGACCGGTTCTTCCAGGGCGAGGCGGGTGACCGGCGCAGGTTCGGCGGCGTCGGCATCGGGCTGTTCATCGTCCGCCGCCTGGCCGAGGCGCAGCACGGCGAGGTCACCGCCAGCTCGCGGCCGCAGGGGGGAACCTCGATGTGCCTGCGGCTGCGGCCCGCGGAGGCTCCGGCTCCGCCCTGACCCCCGGTCCCGTCACACCGGTACCGCCAGTAACGGACCCGTTGTGGCTGCCGCATCCGCGCTGCTGGAACGCGCTGCCGCTCGGCCTGAGTTGATCGTGGGCAGCCAGCACGTAGCCCCGGACCCTGGCTCCTGGTGCTGCTGCTCTCCCGGCACGCTGCCGTGACTGATGAAACGCGCCCGCCGCCCGGCCCGGCTCCAGGGATAAGGCGTGGATGTCCCAGCCATGTCGCTCACTGATACGAGGTGGATGTGGCATCCACGCCGTATGAATGGGGCCGCCCGGTCAGGCGACTGCTCATGGCACGGCGGGGCTCACTCGGTGGCGCTGTGCTCGTTCTGCAGGGGCTTGTCCCGCTTGCGCGGCTCGCCGCCGGTGGCTTCCAGGTAGGCGTCGACGATCGCGGGCACGTCGTAGCCCTGCCGCATGATCTTGCCCTTCTCCAGCCAGATCACCCGGTTGCAGCTCGCCTCGATCTCGGCCAGGTTGTGCGCGACGAGGAACACCGTGCCCGCCTCCCCGCGCAGCTGGACGATCCGCTCGTGGCTCTTGGCCCGGAAGTTCGCGTCCCCGGTGGCCAGCGCCTCGTCGATCATCAGGATCTCGTGGTTCTTGGCGGACGCGATGGAGAACCGCAGCCGCTGGGCCATTCCGGTCGAGTAGGTGCGCATCGGGTAGTCGATGAAATTGCCCACGCCGGAGAAATCCACGATGGACTGGTAGCGGTCCTTGGTCTCCTGCGGGGTCATGCCCATGGCCAGGCAGCCGAGTACCACGTTCCGCTCCCCGGTCAGATCGTCGAGCAGCGCGGCGTTGACGCCGAGCAGGGCGGCCTGGCCGCTGGTGTAGACGCAGCCCTGCTCGGGCGGGAGCAGCCCGGCGATCGCCTGCAGCAGCGTCGACTTGCCCGAGCCGTTCCGGCCGATGATGCCCACGGCGTCGCCGTGATTGATCACGAACGAGATGCCCCTGATCGCGTGCACCTCGCGGACCGACGGGCGGCGCTGGCGCTTGATCACCCGCATCAGCGCGGTCGCCGCGGTGCCCTTGTCGCCGCCCGCTCCGTACACGCGGTAGACCACGTGCAGGTCATCGACGACGACGGTGGGTTCGGCACCGTTAGCCACGGGCTCGCTAGCCACGGCCGTACCTCGTTTCCGCCTGCCAGAAGAACACGAACCCCACCACCAGCGCCACGACCGCCCAGCCGATGCCCCACAGCCACAGGCCGTTCATCGACACCGTCCCGTGGCAGTAGGCACTGTATTCCAGGTACGCCTTTTTCCCGGTGTGGTAGAGGGCGCAATTCGCGGCGCTGTACGGCTTGCTGCCGGGCCAGCCGAGTCGCTGCGACTGCAGTATCGCGTTCCGCACCAGGCTGATGTAAACCGCGGCGGGGTTGATCTGCAGCAGGTATGTGATCGTCGGATGGTCCCGTAGCGAACTGATCGTCTGGATGCTGAACATGACGCCGGAGGCGTACAGCCAGGTCCGGACCAGGAACGGCAGCAGCTGGCTGAAGTCATCCGCGCCGGCGCCCAGCCGGGCCAGGCTCAGGCCCATGCCGACGTTGAACAGCGCCTGGAGCGCCAGGGCCGGGATGGCGAGCAGCCAGTACCAGGTCAACGGCTCGCCCGAGACGAGCACGATCACGGTGAGCACGATCATCGACATGACCAGCTGCTCGAGCTCGATCAGCACGTACCCGATCGGCAGGCAGGCGCGCGGGAACGGCAGCGCCCGGATCAGCGGCAGGCTGTCCGGCATGACCCGGGACGTGGTGATGAACGCCCGCTGGGTGAAGTTGAAGACGAAGAGCCCGGTGATGAGGAAGGCCAGGAAGTTCGGCACGCCGCGGCTGGTGTCCAGGATGATGCCGAAGATCAGGTAGTAGACGGCCGCGTTCAGCAGCGGGGTAAGCACCTGCCACAGCTGGCCGAGCCGGGCCTCGGTGTACATCGCGACGTTGCGCGCGGTGGCGAAGCCCACGATGAAGTGGCGCCGCTGCCACAGCTGCCTGGCGTAGGCAAATATCCCGGGCCGGGCCGCGCTCGGCCGGAGCCGGTACCTGGCCGCCAGCTCGGCGAGCGGCTCTTCGGCCAGGGTCGACGGATCTACCTCGGGGATCTCCAGGTCATCGGTCAGCGTGCCCGGACCGCCCTGGTCACGTGCTCGCTCCCTCATACGGGCGAGCCTATGGCGCGCCGGGCGGCCAGCGCGATGTGGCAGTGGGCGTACAGGAATGGACTGACAACCTTCACGGTGAGACGTTACCGTGCCGGCGGCGGGTGCCGGGGCCACCGGGGGTTTCTGCTGGGACGCCGTTACCGTTCAGATATCTGGGATGCTCGCGTGTTTCCGGAACGCGCCCACGGGGCATTTCCGCTCGTACCGGGTTCGCTCAAGGTCGGACATACGGGCTGGGGCTGACATGGAGGTGACTGAGGCGGGCGTACTGCTGCTCCCGTTCGCCGCTGCAAGCGTCGGCGTGGCCCGCCGGCGCCTGGTGTCGGACCTGATCGCGGCCGGCGTCTGCGATTCAGCCGTCTGTGACGTCGCGCTGGTCATCAGCGAGCTGCTCAGCAACGCGCTGCGGCACGCCGTGCCGCTACCCGGGTCCAAGATCCGCGTGGCCTGGCGCATCGATCCGGGTAGTGTCCTGGTCTCGGTCAGTGACGGCGGCGGGCCGACCGTGCCCGAACTGGGCGAGCCGACCCAGGGGGCGACCGGGGGCCGGGGGCTGCGGATCGTGGAGAGGCTGTCCAGCCGCTGGGGCACGAGCACCGGCGAGGAGGGCACCACCGTGTGGGCCGAAGTGCCGGCCGGGAGCCAGATGACCAGGGTGGGCGTGCCGGTGGTGGCGGCGGAGAGCGGCTAGCGGAGGGTAGCGCCGCTCCCGGCCATTGATCCAGGAACCTCTAAGCATGCGCTCAGCGCCGTTGCCTGGCTTCCGGGCGCCCGGCACGGTAAGGTTCGGCTCGTGGAGCTAAATGTCTCAAGTCGATTTCATGATGATCACACCGTCGTGACCATCTCCGGTGAGATCGATCTATATACCGCTCCGCGGCTGCACAGCGAGCTCACGGCCGTACTGGCCGACGGCATGCCCACCCGGGTCGTGATCGACATGTCCGGCGTAGAGTTCTGCGACTCGACCGGCATGAACGTGCTGCTCTCCTGCCTCCGCCGGGTACGCGAGCGGGGCGGCGAGCTCGAGATCGCCTCGCCCAAGCCCGCGGTGCGCAAGATCCTTCAGGTGACCGGCCTGGATTCGGTGTTCACGCTCGTTGACGACGTCAACCGGAGCAGGCCGAAGCCGGCCGTCCCCCAGTAAACGACGCGGTGAACGCGGACGCGGGCGGGAGTTCGTTCGCCTAGTATCGGCCCCATGTCAGCAGGGTCCCAGGTCGGCGACGTCGCGGTGGTCATCCCGGCGCGGAACGAAGCCGATCGCGTCCGCCAGACCGTGACCGCGGCCGCCGGGCTGCCCGGCGTCGGCCTGGTCGTGGTCGTCGACGACGGCTCCCGGGACGGCACCGCCGCCGTGGCCCGCCGCGCGGGCGCCGTGGTGCTGCGGCACGCCCGCAACCGGGGTAAGGCAGCCGCGATGCAGAGCGGCGCGAACGCGGTGGGCCTGGTCGACCAGCGGGAGGACCGCGAGCGCCCGCGGCACCTGCTGTTCCTCGACGCGGACCTGGCCGAGTCGGCGGCGCAGGCCGGGCCGCTGACCGACCCGGTGCTCGCGGGCACGGCCGACATGACCATCGCCGCCTTCGCCGCGACCGTTAAGCTCGGCGGGCACGGCCTGGTCGTCGGGCTATCCGGGGCCGGCCTCCGCCGTGCGGTGGGCTGGCAGCCGGTCCAGCCGCTGAACGGACAGCGCTGCCTGACCCGGGCGGCGTTCGAGGCGGCACGCCCGCTGGCGCGCGGCTGGGGGGTGGAGACCGCGCTCACCATCGACCTGCTGCGCCAGGGATTCCGGATCACCGAGGTCGAGGTGGAGCTGGCGCACCGGGCCACCGGCACCGGCCTGCGCGCCCAGCTGCACCGGGCGCACCAGCTCGCCGACGTCGCCAGGGCGCTCGCCTCCCGCCGATGACCAGGCGGCCGGGGGACGCGGAACCGGCCGGGCGTGCGGGACTCATCGCCATCGGGGTGAGCGTGGCGTGCACCTTCGCGGTGGCGGTGGCCGGGCCTTCGGTCATGGAACCGGCCCTGCCCGGTCACCCGGGTCAGCCGCCGTGGTCGTTCGGCCTGCACCCGTCGCCCTACCCGGCGGTGGGCCTGACCGCGGCCGGGCTGGCCGCCGGGACGCTCGGGCTGGTGCTCGTGCTGCGCGCGATCCGCGGCGGCTGGTCGGTCCCGGCGCGGGCGGTACTGGTGGCGGGGTTGCTGGCCGCCACCGCACTCACGCTGGTGCCGCCGTTCGGATCCTCGGACCACCTCAGCTACGCCGCCTACGGCCGGATGCTGGTCACCGGCCACGACCCGTACACCACGACGCCGGCCCAGCTGGCCGCCCTGGGTGACCCGGTGGCCCGGGCGGTGCAGGACTGGTTCGGGGCGCCGTCGGTCTACGGCCCGCTCGCCACCGCGATCCAGGCGCTGGCCTCGCTGGCCGGCGGAACCTCGGTGCGGCTCACCGTCTTCGTGCTCGGCCTGGCCAACCTGGCCGCCTTCGCCGGCACCGCGCTGCTGCTGAACTGGATGACGCGCCAGAACCCGGAGTGGCAGCTGCGCGCGGCCCTGCTCTGGGCGGCTAACCCGCTGCTGCTCCAGGTGCTGGTGGCCGGCGCGCACGTGGACACCCAGGCGGTCGTGTTCGGCGTCGCCGCCGTGGCGGTCCAGGGGGGGACGGGGGGGCGGGCAGCCCCCCCGTGCGCGGGGGGTTTCGGGGGGTCGCCCCCCCGGGTTAGCACAGCGGCGCTGGCCGGCGTCCTGGTCGGGCTGGGGTTCGCGGTCAAGGTCACGATCGCCCTGGTGGGGCCGGGCCTCGCCCTGGCCATGGTGTTCCGGTCCTGGCGCCAGCGGGAACGGCTATGGCGCTGTCTTTTGCCGGCGCTGGCGGGCCTCGCCGCGGGGTTCGCGGTGACGGCGGGCGCGGCGGCGGCCATCGGCGGGCCCGCCATGCTGCGGCAATCGTCGCAGGCCAGCGACATGGTGTCGATCGGGTCGCCGTGGCGGGTCATCCGGACGACCATCCACCTGGCGGTGACCGGGACGGCCGCGACCGACATCGTGAAGGCCGGGGCGGTCGCGCTGGCGATCCTGCTCGCGGTGCTGCTGATCCGCGGGCTGCCGACGCCGCCCGGGTACGCGGCGGTGGCCTGCGCGCTGGCACTGGCCTGGCTGTTCGCCTGGCCTTACGTGCTGCCGTGGTACGACGCCTTCGGCTGGGCGCTGCTCGCGCTGGTGCCGCTGCTGGCGGGCGGTGCCGCCGAGGCCCTCTGCTGGCTGCTGCTGGCCAGGACCGCGGCGCTCGGGTTCGGCTACCTGCCCGCCCGGCAGGCCGACGTGACGCTGCCGGCCGGGCTCGGCTGGCTGCAACCGGTGATCAGGCACGGGGTAACGCCCGCGGTGCTCGCCGCCGCCACCGTGTGGCTAGTGATTCTGATGGTGCGGGCGCCCCGTGAGGTAGGCCCGGACGTGCGGGGGAACGCAGGCGCCGCGGACCCGGAGACGGCCGTGGCCACGGCCAGCACGACGAGCGCCGAACGATGAGCGCCGAACGATGAGCACCGCTACCGGGGTCCCGGCCGCGGCCGAGGCGGGCCGCCGCGGACCCGCGAACTGGCCCCGGCGCCTGGCCGGCTGGCCGCCGTGGGCGGTCACCGTGCTCGCGGGGCTGACCTGGGTCGCGGCGCTGGCCGCCGTCGCGCCACTGGTCCGCGGGTACCTGACCAGCGTGCCCGACCAGCGGATGGTGGACCTCAACGTCTACCGGGCCGGCGGCCTGGCCGTGCTGCAGGGCCAGCCGCTCTACACCGCGCTGACCCCGCCGCCGCAGTTGCTCCCGTTCACCTACCCGCCGGCCGGCGCGCTCTTCGCGGTGCCGCTGGCGCTGCTCCCCTGGCCGGCCGCGCAGCTGGCCTGGGTGCCCTTCGTCTACGTCCCGCTCGCGGTGATCATCTGGTTCGCGTTCGCGCCGCTGCTGCGCCGGGCACCTCCCGGGCCGCTGCGGGCCATGGTGTTCGCGGCCATCTTCACGGCCTGCGCCTACCTGTTCCCGATGCGCGACGACATGCGGTTCGGCCAGGTGGACACCGTACTGCTGGCGATCGCCCTGGCGGACTGCGCGGCCCGGTCGCCACGCTGGCCGCGCGGTGCGCTGGTAGGGCTGGCCACCGCGATCAAGCTGGTGCCGGGGGTGTTCATCGTGTACCTGTGGCTGTCCGGCCGGCGGCGTGCCGCGGTGACCGCGACGGTCGCGGCGCTGGCATGGACGCTCGGCGCCTGGCTGCTGCTGCCGGGTGATTCGGTCACCTACTGGTCGAGCGCGATCTTCCAGTCCGGGCGGCTCGGGTCCAACTCCGGTACCTCCAACCAGTCGCTGCGCGGCATCCTGCTGAGGGAGTTCCTGCCCGCTCAGGCGCCTGGCGCGCTGTGGGCCGCGGTGGCCCTGGTGGCAGCGGTCGCTGGCTTCGCGGTGGCCCGGCGGCTGGCCCGGCAGGGCCGGGAGATGGAGGGCATCGCGGTGACCGCGCTGCTCGGCGTGCTGCTCTCACCGGTCTCCTGGATCCACCACTACCTCGTCGTGGTGGTGGTCATCGGCGCGATCTTGGCGGACGGCCGCTCCCGGCGGCGGATCGCCATCGCGGCTGGGACGGCGGTGTTCTTCACACTGACCATCCCCTGGTGGGGCCGGTCCCTGCTGGGCCAGCCGGACGTGCCCGCGGCGGTGGCCCGGGTGGTGGAGGACGGGTTCGGGATCGCTGCCGTGGCGCTGGTGGTGATCATCGCCCGGCTGCCCGCCGCGGACCGGCAGGCCCCCGACCCGAGGTGACGGTCAGGACCCGCACTGGCCTCCCGCTCCGGGCACCGTCGCGGGGCTGGCATCATGTGGGCTATGCCTTATGCCTACCTGGGGCCCGAGGGAACGTTCTCCGAGGCGGCGCTGCACGCCGTCGAGCCTGGTGCCGAGCCGTTGTCCTGCCCCACCATCCAGGCCACCCTCGCCGCGGTGCGTGACGGCACGGCGGAGCGCGCCGTGGTTCCGATCGAGAGCTCGGTCGAGGGCGTAGTCACCGCGACCCTCGACGACCTGGCCACCGGGAACGGCCTGGTCATCATGGCGGAACTGCAGATCCCCATCGCGTTCGCGCTGCTGGCCAGGCCGGGGATCGGGCTCGGCGACATCAAGCGGATCGGCGGCCACCCGCAGTCCATGCCGCAGTGCCGCGGCTGGCTCGCCGCCAACCTGCCGGACAGCGAGTGGGTGACGCTGGCGTCCAACGCCGAGGCGGCCCGCCAGGCCGCGGACGGGCAGGTGGACGCCGCACTGGCCGGCGCCTTCGCCGCCGGCCGTTACGGCCTGGCGGTCATCGCCCCCGACGTGCACGATCGGACCAACGCCGTGACCCGGTTTGTCGTGGTGTCACCGCCCGGGCCGCTGCCCGGGCGCACCGGCGCGGACCGCAGTTCGGTAGCCGCGTTCCTGGCCGAGGATCACCCGGGCGCGCTGCTCGAGATCCTCACCGAGTTCGCGGTGCGCGGCATCAACCTGACCACGATCCAGTCCCGGCCCACGGGCGACCGGCTCGGCCAGTACTACTTCTTCATCGACTGCGAGGGCCACGTCGACGACGCGCGGGTGGGCGAGGCGCTGATGGGGCTGCGCCGGGTCTGCCGCGAGGTGCGCTTCCTCGGCAGCTACGCCCGGTGCGACGGCGGGTCCACCCACGTCAGGCCGGGCACCTCGGACGCCGAGTTCGCCCAGGCCGCGGCCTGGCTGGGGCGGCTGCGCTTTGGCCGTCCATAGAGGCCGTCGGTAGCGGGCCGTCCCTAGCCCGGCGCCGCAGTCACGGTCGGCAGGGGCACGCGCCCAGGCCGTTCGGGACCATGACCGTTACAGGTACGGACCCGAGCCCGGCCGCTGGTGCTGGGCCTCCTGGTCGGGCGGCTGCGGCATCATCCCCGGCGGCAGCGCGCGGCGCATCTGCTCGAGCTGGGCGCGGGCCGCCATCTGCTGGGCGAACAGCGTGGTCTGAATACCGTGGAACAGGCCTTCCAGCCAGCCCACCAGCTGGGCCTGGGCAATCCGCAGCTCGGCGTCGCTCGGCAGCTCGTCCTCGGTGAACGGCAGCGAGAGCCG
>Ga0306920_100013677_pt1 | contig 11061 bp, 9 predicted proteins | sample flu12Cox44000170_FD_204666 | JGI IMG/M metagenome (GOLD analysis project Ga0306920, IMG submission 204666) | Lab enrichment of tropical soil microbial communities from Luquillo Experimental Forest, Puerto Rico - flux4day.12C.oxic.44.000.170 (v2)... | ecosystem: Environmental > Terrestrial >...
CGGAAAGATCAGCTTGGCCACGACGCCTACGATGAGCCCGAAAATCATGTGTCCGATCACGTGCATGGAAGTCTCCTCGCGAATCGCCGCTACTTCTGTTTGGCGATGATCAGATCCTTGATCTTGTCGTAGGTGGCCTGGGGAATGACTTTCTTCTTCACGAGATCGGTTTTTTTGGCGTATGGGCGGCCGTCGATAATCTTCTGCGAGTAGGCGGCGCCGATGCCCGGGAGCGCGTCGAGCTGTTCTTTCGTGGCGCTGTTGATGTCGACCAGATCCTTGGCGGCGCTGCTGGCGGCGGTAGTGGCCGATTTCTTCGTGGTTGAGGTCTGGGAAATGGCTACGCTCACACCCAAGACGAGGACAAGAACGACGAGCAGTACGCGCAAAGCATTTTTCTTCATGCAAGCTTCTCCTTAATTGTAGTGACGCCAAACGAACGGGGCCGCGAAAACTCAGTTCTTTTCAGAGGCGCGATAACCGGCCTTGAGGGCATCGGCCTCCGTCATGTACTTGCCTTGCTTGGTCTTTCCGTAATAACGGCTGCCAGGCTTGTGGTAAACGCCGGAGTCGGTGTTGACCCAAACCATGCCGCTGCTGTTGGCGGGCGGTGGAGTCGGCGGGGTGGTGGCGGACTTGGTCGACGGGGTGGACGCAGTCGCCGGAGCGGCGGCTGGCGTGGCGGAAGCAGGAGTCGTTGCGGTCTTGGCCGCGGGCGCCGGTGAGGTCGTGGTGGCTTTGGCCGGCACGGCGGCCGGAGCGGCCGCTGGAGTCGCAGCGGGAGCAGCTGAGCTGTCGGTCGTGGATTTCTTGGCCTTCGAAGATTTCTTGCTCGAAGATGAATCCGCTGTAGCGGCAGAACTATCCGCCGTGTCGGTCTTTTTCGACTTCGAGGACTTCTTCGAGGTGTCGGCGGCGGTGGTGCTGTCGGCGGCTTCGGACTTCTTGGATTTAGAGGAGGACTTTTTCGCGGAAGATGCGTCGGTCGTGCCGCCCGCGGTGTCCGACGCCTTGCTCTTTGAGGATTTCTTGCCGGAGGAGGTGTCGGCCGCTTGATCCGCATTTTCCGATTTCTTCGATTTCGAGGACTTGGACGAGCCCGAAGAGTCGGCGCTGGAATCGTTGGTGGTCTTCTTTTTCTTGCTGGACTTCTTGGTGCTGTCGGTCTGGCTCTGGTCCCCTGGCTGCGGCTGCTGCGGCTTCGGGGCCGCCCCCAAAGCGAGATTTCCGGCAAATAGAAACAGAGCCGCAACTACGGCCAAGAACACAGAATTGTTGCGGAAACGATTCATTGTAAAAAGGTCCTTTCGTCGCCCGGGCGCAGCGTCCACCTGGCGCGCACACGGGCCAGGGCGGCGGGCTCGGAACAGGAGGCGCGACTTAGCGCTTCACGGGACTTCCCGATCGGGGAATTGGGCGAATGATGAAAGAGAACGGCGGGGATGTCAAGGAAGATTGCGGCCCAAGCAACTGGCCGCTCCGTCGGTAAAGAGAATAGAAACAGCGAGATCAGTCGCCCGCGAGTTGCAACCGCGGTGCCTCGACGGACTCGGCCAGGCCGCGCCGAACCGGACCCAAGACGAAGGCGGGAACATCGCGCTCGGGTTCAACGGAAAGGCTAGGGGCTTTCAACGGGAACTCCATGCGGCGGTCGAGTTGAAGTCCCGCTTCCTTGAGGAACTCCGCCGAAAACCCGAGGTCCGCGGCCCGGTCCACGCCCCAAAACCAGAGCTTTTCTTCGTTCCGTTGCAGGAAGCGGAGGGACTCCTCGAGTTTCTTCATCGCGCGATCGAAAGAGGAAGCGAGGAAGAACACACCGAGGTTCCAGGCGTGACGGGGATATTGAACACGGACTCGAACACAATATTTGCCGGATTGGTTGCATTCGATGCTGCAACGGTAGGCGTTGCGCGCAATGGAAGAACGGCGAAGGGCTGCTTTGGCCATGAGGACTTTCCTAGTGTTGAAGAATTAAGCTGGCGCGACCGAGACGCCCGTCGATCAGGGCCCGGAAAATGAAGTCAAGATTCCCGGAAAAAGCGAGCCGAACCAGACAGTAATAGGCTATCCGGCGGGAAGGCCGAGGGCAAGGGGGTGTGTCGTTAAATGTTAAGTCTTTTATTTTCTATCAACTAGTAGGCAAGCCGGACTGGCCAAGGTTCCCAAAGCCCCGCAGTTTGTCGGGCATAATCTTCAGTTTGCCTTCCGACTTTAGGCGTTCCTCGAGGGAGGTGCGGAAGGCGTCGAAGGCCAAAGCGCGTTTCGATTGCAGCAAGGTGTCGGTGAGGGTCTTCTTTTGCTTCTCAAAATCGGCCGGATTCGGCTCGACTTTCTCGGTGAGTTGATAAAGAGACCAGTTCGGACCGACTTGCTGGGGCGCCCCCAGGTCCCCCACGCTCAAAGAGAAGGCCGAGGCGAGCAGTTTACCGCTGCCAAGACCCGTCACATTGCCGTTGCGGGAGAAAAGATCGGAAAGTTTGGGGTCGAGGCCGAGGGCTTTGGCGGCGGAGTCGAACTTTTCGCCCGCTTTGATGCGCTTGGCCAGTTCTTCGATTTTAGCGTGCGCCTCCTGGTCGGCTTTCTGTTGCTTGAGGTCGCTCGCAATTTTCTCCCGGACCTCTTCGAGGGTAGCCGGATGGGCGGGGATGATCTGTTTGAGAGAGAGGACCACGTAACCACGGTCGGTGCGGAGTGGGAGGCTGAGGTCGCCCTGCCGGAGGCGTATGATTTCGTCCTTCACGGCCTGGGAGTTGCCGAGTTCGAGAACCGGCTCGTTGGCAGCAACCGGGTGCGTATCGGCGACGGTCAAGTGGTACTTCTCGGCGAGTTCGTCGAGAGTGACCTTATTGGACTGGCGAATCTCGGAAGACATCCTATCGGCGATGGCGGCCGCCTGCTGATCAACCTTCTGGAGCAGCAGGGGAGTGCGGATCTGGTCCTGGACTTCGTCGAAAGGTTTCGTGTGGGCGGCCTCCTTGTCGATGACCTTGATGATGTGAAACCCATACTGGGTTTTGATCAGGTCCGAGACTTCGCCCTTACTCAGGCTGAAGGCAGCTTTTTCAAACTCGGGAACCGTTTGGCCATGAAGAAGCCAGCCGAGATCGCCTTTTTTGGTTTTGGAGCCAGGATCCTGGGAGTATTTCGTGGCTAACTCCTCGAAGTTAGCGCCCTTCTTCTTGGCCTCGGCGAGGACGGCTTCGGCTTGCTTCTTGATTTCGGCGACTTCGGCATCGGTCTTGCCGGTCGTAAGGAAAAGGATGTGTTCGGCGTGCACCCGGTCGGGGACCTGGTATTGCTGAATATTCGCCTGATAGGTAGTTTTCAGCTCGGCCTCGGAGATGACGGTGTTTTGACGAAGCTGGGCGAGATCGAGCAGCCCGTAGCGGACGATGCGCTTGTCAGGAATCTGGAATTTGGCCTTGTTCTGATCGAAGTAGGACTTGATTTCGGCGTCATTGGGATTGATTTTCGCGGCTAATTCGTCGGGTTTCGCCAAGACATAGTCGAGCTTGATTTTTTCGTTTTCGAAGCGGAATTCCTGCTCAATTTCGGCGGGGCTGACACTCACTCCGTCGGTGAGCAGTTTGCGGAATTTCTCTTCGACCAGCCCGGAGCGGACAAGTTCTTCGAATACCGGAACGGTGATCTGGAAGCGGCTTTGCACCTCGCGGGCGTACGCGTCCATGCCCACAAAGGTGTCGCCGTTAAACGCCGTCGGGAGGTATTGCTTGATCCGGTCGGCGCGCTCTTTATCGCTGACCGTGATGCCGAGGCGCTTCGCTTCGTATTCGACTTCTTTCTGGAAGATGAGCTGTTTGAGGATTTGGCTGGCGTAAAGCGACTCGAGCTGAGGAGGGATCTGATTACCCCGCTGGCGGATTTCGTTGAGCTGCTGGTTAATCTCCGCCAACGTGACACTCTGGTCGCCGACCGTGGCGACGACGTCGGTCGCGGACTCTGCTGTGCCAGGCCCTTGCGGCACAAGGTAAAGAAGCATGCTGATCGCCAACATGCCAATGATGACGCCGAAAAGAATGCGGACGCCGGTTTTCTGGTTGTCAAATACGCCAGCCATTCCAGATGTCTCCTGAGTGACGGAACAAACCTAAGATTATAGAGGAATGGGAGGAAAAGTGCGAAGCCCAATAGAGCAGAGTGCCTTCAAACAAACCAAAAGCTCCGGGCAGACCTGGTGTCGCCCGGAGCTTTTTGTGATTCAACGGGGTGGCAGTTTGAGGAATTCCCGTCAGGCGCCGCGATAGGACGGGTAGCGGCGCGAAGCATAGCCATTGCGCTTGAGGCGCTTCGATTCGCCGATGGCGGAAAGAGCGATGCAAGTGAACAGCAGCAACGTCAGGCCTGCGGTCACCCACGGCGAATCGATTAAGGCGCGGTGGTTCGTCGCCAAAGAAGCTTGGATCGAAGCGACCTCGTTCATCGAAGGCACGGCGGCGGCTACGGGCACTGGCTCGGCGGAGCGCTCGGCCGCGCTGGGTTGGGAAAAAGTGGTGACGTTTGGGCCGTCATCGAAAACCGTGTTGGTAATCTCCTGGGAATGCGCCGAAGGCGTGATGAACATCAGAGCGGCCAGCCCCGCGAGAACCAGTTGCCAGCGAACCATGTTGAGAACTTTCATAATGTACCCCGTTTCTTTCGTTGTCCTCTAGCGGACGCTGCTAGTAAAGGCATGCGCGATGCCAAATCTGCTGCGAGATGCTTTCTATTGCTTGGTTCTCCATAACTTCCCGTTAATCAATGAATTACGGCAACATCGGTAGTCCCGAAGTCCCTCCGAACAGAGGAGGTCGAGCGAGAGGTCTATCTGAATGGTTAGGCCCCCGACTCGTTCGACCGGCGACTGTGCAGGGCGACATTTCCGGCCGAATCCGCCCAGGAGAGAATTCCATTTAAAAACCGGGACTTAGAGGAGCATACGGGGCGTTCGGACACTCCAAAATGAGTGCGAACCGAATGGATAGCTGTCTATCCACTTGGATAGTGCGATCGGGAGGAATTACAGCTAGAATACGCGCCGCCGTGGAGTTCCCCAGCCCAAATCAGCCAAAGAGGGCCGCCGTGCATGCAAAACTGCTGGCGATTCGGGGACCACTGCGAATGTCGGTATTTCGCGTGGCCGATCGTGTGTCGATCGGGTGTGGGGAAGGCAACGAGATCCGTCTGGCGGACGGCGCGGTCTCCGAGCGTCATTGCACAATTGCCTTCGAGGACGGCCGTTTCGTGCTCAGAGATCTCGAGAGTCGGGCCGGAACGCTCGTGAACGGCATTCCCATCAAAGAACGCGAAGTGACGAAGGGCGACGAAATTACCGTTGGCAGTTCCGTGTTTCTGGTAAGCCTCGAAGGTCCGCTGCGCGTCGAAAGCAACGCCGTCGAGCTCGAGGAAAACGTGGCTGCCGCGGCCCAGTTGAAGCAGCTGCGCTATGAAGAGTTGACGTTTTTGCGACCGGAATCGTTGGCGGCGCTGCCGGCTTCGGAGCGCATGGCCCGGAATCTGAGCGTGTTGTTGCGCATCAGCACGGGAATCGGCGGAATGCGCGATGCCGAGCTGCTGACATGGACGCTGCTGGGGATGGTGTTCGACGTGATTCCGGCCGAGCGCGGAGCGATTCTGCTGCTCGATGAACAGACGCAGGAGATCCGTTCGCACACCGCTTGGGACCGGGTGAAGGGGCCGGATCATCCCGTGCAGGTGAGCCAGGAGATTCTGAGGCGCGTGATGGCCGAGCGGGTCTCGATTCTCGAGGGCGATGGCGGCGAAACGAAGGCGCAGTCCATTCTCTGTGCGCCGCTGGCGGCGGGCGATCGTTTACTGGGCGTGGTGTACCTCGATACGGCGAACGCCTCGACACGCTTGACCGAGGAGGATTTGGAGCTGCTGTCAGGAATCGCAGGCCTGGCCGCGATGGGAATCGAAAACGCACGGCAGTTCGAACGGCTGAGGCAGGAGAACGACCAGCTGCGTGCCGAAGCCTCCCTGACGCACGACATGGTGGGGCGCAGCGCAAAGATGAAAGAGGTGTATCAGTTTATCGAGCGCGTGGCACCGAGCGATGCGACCGTGCTCGTTCACGGGGAGAGCGGCACGGGGAAGGAGTTGGTGGCGCGGGCCATCCACAAGAATAGCGCGAGGAGGAAGGAACCGTTTGTGGCGCTCAACTGCGCGGCGTTCACAGAAACGCTGCTCGAGAGCGAGCTTTTTGGGCATGAGAAGGGAGCGTTTACCAGCGCGATCAGCCAGAAGAAAGGATTCCTCGAGGTAGCCGAGGGCGGGACCGTTTTCCTCGATGAAGTGGGCGAGCTTTCGGCGATATTGCAGGCCAAGCTGCTGCGCGTGCTGCAAGAGCGGGAGTTCGTGCGGGTGGGCGGAACCAGGCCGATCAAAATCAATGTGCGTTTTCTGGCGGCGACCAACCGTGATTTGCAAAAAGCGGTAAAGGAGGGTGAATTTCGCGGTGATTTGTTTCATCGGCTGAATGTGATTTCGATTGTGCTGCCGCCGCTGCGCGAGCATGCCGAAGATATCCCGCTGCTCGCGGAACACTTCGCCGGAAGATATGCCGAGAAGTGCAATCGCCTGGTTCGAGGGATTTCGAAGGAGGCCTTGGCTTGCCTGGTGAAGTACGAGTGGCCGGGAAACATTCGCGAGTTGGAGAATGCCATGGAACGGGCAGTGGTGGTTGGCACGTCGGACTGGATCATGCAGGACGATTTGCCGGAAATGGTGATGGAGACTGGCGAAGGACCAAGTGGTGAGCGCGAGGCGACGCGCGCGAACTACCACGAGGCCATACGCCAGCAGAAGAAAACGTTGATTTTGAGCGCCCTCGAACAGAGTGGAGGAAGCATTACGGAAGCGGCGAAGTTGCTTGGCGTGCACGGGAACTATCTACATCGGTTGATGAGGAATTTGGACGTACGGGCGGCGATGAAGAAGCAGAATCAGGCCTGAGCCGACGGCGCCGACGCTGGACAGGGGGCGCATCGCGCGCGTTCGAGCCGCACCGCCGAAAGCCCGGCACTGACGACCGAAGTGTGAAGCGTTTCGCCCGCGCGATCGGCGAGGGCGTCGTTTGCTCCGCGGTAGAAGAAGAACCACCAGAATATGCCCGCACGCAGCGTTTGAGGATGGGCCGGAGTTCAGGAGCATGGACTTCCGGTGCTCGATGGGCCAGACTTCCTATCGCGATGCCAGGGGACCCGAGGTTCCGATGGATGAATCGGCGGAATTAAACCGGCTGGTAAGAGAGATGAATGAGGGTCGGGGGGCCGACGCCGGGGAGCTGGTAGCGACCGTACGACTGGATCGCTGGCTCGAGGCGCTGGTCGCGCGGGGCGGAAGCGACTTGCTGCTGGTCGAGAATGCGCCGCCGTGCGTGCGGGTGCAGGGGGAGGTCAAGAAGCTAGAGCCGGTCGCGCTCGACGGCCCGGATGTCGAGGCGGCGGTGTTGCCGGCGCTTCCGAGGCACGCGGTGCAACAATACCGTGAGAGCGGAATCGCGGATGCATCATATCGGATCGAGGGAGTGGGTCGGTTTCGAATCAATCTGCATCGCGAACGAGGGCGCGCCGCCGCGGCGATTCGCGCGCTGCCGTCGAAAGTACCGGCGCTGCAAGACCTGCATTTGCCGCCGGCGGTGGCACAGCTGGCGCATTTGCCCCGCGGGCTCGTGCTGATTGGCGGGCCAGCGGGCTCGGGCAAGTCGACGACGTTATCGGCGTTGATTCATGAAATCAACGCGCGCGAAGCGCGGCACATTGTAACCATCGAGGATCCGATCGAATACGAGCACACGCATATTCGCAGCGTAATTGAGCAGGTCGAGATTGGGACGGATGCGCCGGATTTCCCAACCGCATTGCGTGCGGCGCTGCGCCAGGCGCCGGATGTGGTTGTCGTGGGCGAGATGCGCGATCCCGAGACCATGCGGATTGCGGTGTCGGCAGCGGAGACCGGGCATCTGGTTTTGTCCACTCTGCATACGATCGATGTGGCGTCGACGGTGGCGCGGATTTCGGATTCTTTTCCGCTGGAGCGGCAGAATGCGATCCGGCAGGAGCTGGCCATGGCCCTCTCGGCCGTGCTGACCCAGATTCTGCTGGCAAGCAAGAATGGCGGTCGGCTGCCGGCGGCAGAACTGCTGATGGTGGCGTACGGGGCTCGGCACCACATACGCAGGAATCAGCTGCAGCATTTGCATCAGGAGATTCCGCTGACGAAGAAGAAGGGATCGTTCACGCTCGAGGACTCCTTGGTGACGATGATCAGGAATGGGGATATTGAGAAAGAGGATGCGCTGCTCTGCGCGATTCACCCGGATGATTTGGAAATATTGCTGAAGAACGAGGCCATGAGGTAAGGAAAAGACAGAACCGCGTGGCTTTAAGTCCAAGAAGCCCGTTCTCTGCAAACGGCGCGAACGATTGCGCACCCGCGAGTTCAGAGGAACCTGCCGTTGGATCGAGCTCAAAAGCGGCGAGCCGTCGCCGCACTCCAAAGCGTGGGCGGTTTATTCTTGCTGCTGGCCGCCTTACCCCCCGTTAGAGCACAAGATGAGAGCCGGCGGACGGTGACGTTTTATCGGGAGGTGCTGCCGATTTTGCAGCGGCGCTGCCAGGTGTGTCATCGAGCGGGGGGAATCGCGCCGATGGCGTTCGAAACGTATCAGCAAACGAGGTCTTATGCGGACGCGATTCGCGTGGCGGTAGAGAGACGCACCATGCCGCCCTGGTTTGCGGAGAAGGCGATCGGGAGGTTTTCGAATGATCCGTCGTTGAGCGATGCGGAGATCGCGACCCTCGTGGCGTGGGACGTCGCCAAGGCACCGGAGGGAAATGCCGCCTCGGCCCCGGCGAAGCGGCGGTGGGCGGAGCGCTGGACGATTCCCGAACCCGATGTGACCATCGCGATGACCGAGGGAGTCAACATTCCGGCGGATGGTGAGGTCGACTACACCTACGAAATTGTGCCGACGCAATTCAAGGAGGGGCGCTGGGTCGCAGCGTCGGAGATTCTGCCCGGGATGCCCGAAAATGTGCATCACGCGGTGGTGTATGTCCGGCCGCCGGGATCGGCGTGGCTGCGACACGCGCCGGTGGGGAAACCATTTACGGCAGCGATGCTCAATACGGAAGAAGACCGGCAGAACGCGATGTGGACGGATAGTGACATTCTGCTGGTGTATGCGCCGGGCAGCACTCCGGACAATTGGCCGGCAGGAATGGCGAAGTATGTGCCCGCAGGATCGGATCTGGTGTTTCAGCTGCACTACACGACGAACGGGAAAACCGGGACCGACGTGTCGCGGATGGGATTGATCTTCTCTAAACAGCCGGTAGAGAAGCGCGTGCTCACCCTGCAGCTGACGAATGATCATTTCGTGATTCCGCCGGGTGCGCCGGACTATCGTGTCGAGGCGCGGGGCAGGCTGCCAAGTGACGCGCTGCTTCTGAGTTTCTTTCCGCACATGCATCTGCGCGGGAAGCGCTTCGAATACAACCTGGTGCGGGCGGATAAGTCGATCGAGCCGCTGTTGCGCGTGAATTATCACTTTCACTGGCAGATGAGCTATCGATTGGGGGAGCCAGTGGCGCTAAAGGCCGGGACGGAACTACAAGCGGTGGCATGGTTCGACAATTCGAAGGCGAATCCGCATAATCCTGATCCGCATGCGGCGGTGCGGTGGGGAGAGCAGACTTCGGATGAAATGATGGTGGGATTTTTTGATGTAGCGGTCGACAAGAAGTTTGATAAGTGGAGATTCTTTGCAGCAGGAAGAGAACAAGGAAGCAACTAGTGAGAGAAGAGAACGGAAGCAGGCGCGGTTCTCCCCGGCTCAAGGCAAGAAGCAAAGAGAAAAAAATCGGTTCCTCAAGTGGCTAGGACTCCCTCTTTGCAAGGGCGCGGACGGCAGCCAGCTGGCGTTCCCCCCGGGCGAGCTTCCAACTCCATGCGCAATTGCCGCCCGGTCGATTGCCAACGAGCAGCGGGTTCCCGAATCTCGCTTCGCCTCGGCGGGCTCCGTGCGAACCGCGCTTCGAACTGTCCTTACGGGCAGGGGAAAAGCGGCGGATGCGCTATTTGCAAATTAACAACGAGGGAACGGGGATTTCGTGCGCCCGTGAAACAGTGTGCTAGATTGCGAAATTGGAGCAACGGCAGCACTTACTTCTGTGACCACACAAACACCGACGGAACCCCGCCGCCCGACTTCAGCCCCACCGGTGCCACCCCAGGCGCCGAAGATTCATTCGGTCGAAGTGTATTGGCACACGGTGACGTACAAGACCGTGGCGCTGATCGTGCTGCTGGTGATGGTGATTATCGTGGCCGGAATGTACGTGACGGTCCCGAACTGGACCGAAGTGGTGGCCAAAAAATTGGACAAAGCGCTCGGCAACCCGGCCGAGGAAGCCGTGGCCACGGCACAAACGCAAGCCAAATTTGTGAACCTCGACGGGCGTGTGCAGGTTAAGAAAGTCAATTCGGTGACCTGGGTGGATGCGGACTATCACACCACGCTCGACAAGGGGGATTTGATCCAGACCGGAAGCGACGGCGCGGCTCGCATCACGTTTGCCGACGGTACCGAGTACACCGTGAACAAAGAGACGCTGATCACCGTGGAAGAGAACAATGTGACGCGGGACCACTCGAACACCGCGGTACGCATCAATACCGGCGCGGTGGACCTGGCAACGCCGACCTGGACTTTCCGGGACGCACAGGCGGCGGTGAGCGTGGAAGATGCGACCGCGTTCATGAAGCAAAACAGCCGCGCGACGGTGAAGAACGACCCGACGAAGAACGAACATGAAATCGTGGTGGCGAACGGCGGCGCTGAGGTGCAGCGCGGCAATGAGAAGATCGAGCTGACGCAGTGGGAAAAGGCGAGTTTCCCTGCGGGCGGATCGATCCAAAAGTCGAATGTGCTGGCCCCTCCGGGGCTGGTTTCGCCGCTGAACCTGGCGCCGATCATCTCCGAAAATCCCAAGACCGCACAGATTCGATTCGAATGGCAGTCGGTCGAAGAGGCGGTAG
>Ga0306920_100013678_pt1 | contig 11061 bp, 11 predicted proteins | sample flu12Cox44000170_FD_204666 | JGI IMG/M metagenome (GOLD analysis project Ga0306920, IMG submission 204666) | Lab enrichment of tropical soil microbial communities from Luquillo Experimental Forest, Puerto Rico - flux4day.12C.oxic.44.000.170 (v2)... | ecosystem: Environmental > Terrestrial >...
TCCTCGCTCTCGACATGCGGAATGGGCGGCTGGTGCATGGTGACCTCCTCGGGCACTGCGCGGCGCCAGGTGACCGGGGAAGCACGGCCCTGCGCGTTGTGCCCTTCATCATGCCGAACGGCGGCGTCGTGGTACACAGCCAGCCGGGTTGCTCGCCGTCCGGGGTGATCAGGCGAACGATGTCGGTCCTGCGTGAGCCTGCCCCAGTTCGGCCTGACCCGGCGGGGCATCAACTGCCGGCGGATCACCAGGCCGGGCACCAGGAGCCCTGATGAGCAGGTTGGCCGCGATCACAAGTCCTCGTTGAGGCGGCTGTCTTCAGGGAACCTCGCTCACGCTAGGTTCCCCGGCGACCCTGGCCAGTGAGCGGTCCCTGTCTCGCCCGTGACGCCCGTCACGCCCGCTGACCATGCTCCATGCGGCCCGTTCCTGCCCTAACCTTGATCACAGCGGTGTTAGGGACGTGTCCTCTGCGTGACCCGGATGCTGCACAATCATGGGTATGCGCCTGTAGCTCAGTCGGATAGAGCAGCTGCCTTCTAAGCAGCGGGTCGCGGGTTCGAATCCTGCCAGGCGCGCAGGTCAGAGACATATTGCGATACTGAGTTTGATCGATAGGAGCCCAGCGGGGAGCCAACGGGAGCGGATGGCCGCTGCAGCGGCACGTCCTCCGCACGGGGAACCGACACCGGCTTACCGCGCTGCCAACGGCGCGTGGCCTCTGTGATAACCGCGCGCCTACCCGCCGCTCTGCGCGGTTGGCGCCCTTTGGTGATCAACAGCCCAGGCGTGCAGAACTGACGCTATGGGCGCTCGGCGTCGCCCGGATCTGCCGACAAACGAGCACGCTTCCGTTTGCCGCCTGTCCGGGATTCTCACTGCGGCGAGCAATGATCTCCTGTGGGCAGGTGCGGCGTGAACATCTCAATGTCAGCTCAGGAAGTCAGGTTGATCTTGCCTTGCCATACTGCAGCGAACCAGTGAGCAGGTTGAAGCCACATGCAGCGCTGACCGTGGACCCGCCGAGAGATGGAGCGTGATAAGCCGACCGCAGATCGTCAGTACTTAGGCTTTCGCCGTGGATAGCCCAGACAGCTCCAGGAGGATGCGATTGACAATACTCCATCGGCTAATGAGTCCGATATAGCGCCCTTCACTGGTGATTGCTAGGTAGTCAGTTTCCGAGGAAAGGGCAGCTCTTAGCCAGTCAGGGCCAGACAGGCTTTGATCAACAGAGGCGATATTGAGAACCGGCTCGAATAGCTCGCGGACCGCGCTAGCAGTCATCGGCGATGACTTCTCGCTCTCGATTCTCTGGACGTGCATTCCCAGATATCGCTCACTTGGCGGGACGTCAGGCATGAACTCGTCGCTGCTTTTCAGTGGTGGTTTCGGCACTTGCCCAGCGACGTACCTGACCGAGTCCGAGACGGCACTCTCGTAGGCGGTTAGCAACTCTGGGCGGACAGTCAGCAGTCTGTCGAGCAGTGCACCAGGGCTCGACCAGCCGACAAACTGGTAGCCCTTTCCTGCCAGATCGGCGGTGAATACCACGGCAGAGGGTTCAGGTCGTCGAGCGGCCACGGCGAACAGCATAAGCAGCCTTGACTCCCACCATGCGTAGCCGTCCGCGAGATCAACTATCAAGATTCGATTCCGGGCAGCGGCCTCCGAGGTACGCAGCACTGATTCCATACCGCTGTCAGGGATTGGCATACCAGGTACGGCCGCGTTCGCAGGCACCAGAGATCCCGACGGCGCTGCGGTCCCATCGAAGGAGAGGCGGAATCCACGCCACTCCAATGCTCCTCCCTGACGAGCCATGCCATCAAGCACCAGAAGAAAGAGCGGGACAAGGCTCAACACGACCAGTGCCAAAACTACCCAAGGCATGGCACCTCGGTCGGGCCAGCTCATGACTGACCTGGCTACTCCAAGCGCAATCAGAAGTGAAATCAGGGCCAGAGGCACCACAACCACCGCGCTTCGCGGAGACCACGGCCAGAAGAACGCGTTGTAAGGTCGCTGACCAGGTCGGCCAACCGTCATGAGCCTTCCTCCCTCACTGTTTGCTACACGAGGCAGCGCACCTGATGTGGCCAGGCCTCTATTGGGTAGCAGCCCACATCGAAGTCCTACGCTAATCTCTAACGATTCCTGCAGTTCGTGGTCAATAGCGGGATGTTTCTTTCCCGAAGACAGCTGGAGGACTTCCTAGCAGCAGCGCGCGCTCTGCCATCGCATCAGCGAGCGCGACAGTGCGCCGATGACGACCCCGCTGACGCCCTGGCAGCGGCTAGCGCTTCCCGATACAGCCATGGCAAATCCGGATCTCTTTGTGCCAGCGATCATAACGAAGCCATACGATCCAACGTCTGTAAGAACATCCCCGCAGTGCGGTCAACGGTTAGCGTGGCAGGGAACAGCGCTAGTGGTCGCCGTCGGGCGGGCATGCTGACCGGCATCCTAATCTGGCTCCCTTCTATGACGGGTGCGTGTCAAGAGGGCGGCCCAGGCGATTTCGAGTGTGCGCCGGCGCTGGTCGGTGTCAACGTCGTTCGTCCGGCTGGGCGCTCGACGCCGTCACCTCGGGCGCGCCGGCGGGGCTGGGCGCCTGCGCGGGCCGCAGGGGTTGCCTTCTTCGCCGGTGGCGGGGGTAGCGTCGTGGATGCGGGTCCGGGAAGTGGCTGGTCCGAAGTGCCGATGACCGGGGGAAGGTCGGCCGCGCTGGACAATAGAGTCGCCCCGGAGTGCCCTCCCGGGCCCGTTTGCCGCGGTGGCCGGGCGTCGGCGGCGAGCTGGCGGTAGACCACGTCGGACAGGCGCCGGCGCAGGCAGCGCATCGCCCGTTCGCCGCGCGCACCCTGATGTCACCCGCGGGGCTTCGCCGGCCAGTTTCGCGGCTCATGCCACGGGCCTGCCGTCACGCGTTCATCCAGACCCGGTGAGCGGCGGGTCTCCTGCCGTCGCAGCGCCGGCTACCTGCTCGGCCACCCGGCCGATCTTCGCCAGGCGGGCGAGGGTGGGCCGAGACAGCACCTCACCGATGTCGTGCAGCGCCACGATCAGCTCCTCAACCCCGTCCAGGGGCGTGTCATTGCCCGCGTACAGAAGGATCCCACGGTAGTCCTCGGGTGAGACGCTCGCACCGGGCAGGTCGATCTGCTCAGCGTCGGCCAGGAACAGCGCCGGGACCGAGGTGTCGAGGGCCAGGGCAAAGGCGGCCAGCTCGGCAGCCGTGAACGCGCGGCGCCCGCGCTCGGCCTGGTGGACGGCTTGGCGGCTCCAGGATCTGTCCAGATAGCGTCCGACAGCCTCACCCAGCTCTGTGAGCGACATATGCCGCATCTCCCGAAGGCGCGCGATCTGTTTGCCTATGGCCACCTCAACTCGCATGCCCCGCTCCCATTGTCATTCTCCATGATGACACCGTAAGTCACCCATTGACAGCCCGACAGTCAGCACCCTAGTGTATCTGCATAGACTCCGCTGTCAACGCTCATGATGACAGGAGGCAAGCGGGCGCGACCATCCCGCCACACAGACAATGGAAACCCACATCCAGCCCATTCACCTGGAGTCCACCGCCGGTGGCGGCGACTGCGCGGTCCTGCGGGTCACCGGCGAGATCGACGTTTACACCGCTCCGCTGCTGCGCGAGCGCGTGATCCACCTCGTGGATGAGGGCGTCCGCCATATCATCGCGGACCTGCGCGGAGTAACGTTCCTTGACTCGACCGGGCTGGGCGTGCTGGTGGGCAGCCTCAAGCGGCTACGCAGCCACGAGGGATCACTCAGTGTCGTAATCAACGCTGACCGGATCCTCCGGATTTTCCGGATCACCGGCCTTGTCAACGTCTTTGTGCTGCATCCATCGGTCCAGGAAGCGGTCAGCGCTGACGGGCACTGGCGAGCGGCCATGGCGACCGAGGGCCGCACCGCCGCTGAATGGTGCCGCACGCACGGGCTTACCGCTTAGCCCGAAGCTACGGATACGACATCTGGCAGGCCCCGCAGCGGCAAGGGCTCAGATTGGCCGTGACGACGAGCATCTGCGTCGACATGACCTGAGCGCAGCGGCGCGGCGGGAAGCCGTTGCTGCCGGCTCACCCGCAGCAGGGCACCGTGAATGATCAACGGCTGGTGAACGCCGCGATTTGTTCCGGACCAGGCGGGGTTGACCGCAGCGGGACCTGCCGGAGCGCTTCGGGAACTCGAGGACGGCTGTGCGGCTGGCGAGGGCACATTCGCCAAACTCCGCCAGCACCACGCAGTCGCCACCGGGCTAGACAAGCCAAGCTTCGCCTAGCCGGAGCCGTCAACGTCGCCTCGATCAAATGTGTCCGCGCGGCCAGTCCCGTGATCTACAGGACACGCTTTAGGTGAGCCAGCAGCGCGTATTCGGCAGGCGTGCTTGCGATCCCTCACGCGCGTCTGCGGCGCTCGCGTTGCGTAGCAGAGCGCCCGGCTCCGGCTGGCTGTAGTAACCAAGGCAGCGGGAACCGGTCCGCTGACCCGAAACCCGGGGCCGGGAGCGCAGCGAACCTTTAGGTACGTAACGACGCCAGGCCTTCTATACAGCCCACGGCACCTCCCTCGCGGCTGAAGCCTGCCGCCCCCTGTAAACAATCACGCCCCAGCCACGCCACGCTGCGATTACTCGTGCCAAGTCTGTCAGATACGACAAGACGATTCTCGTTGGCAATGGGCACACTTCGACGATCCGCTGTGGAAGCGAGCCCGGAAGCTGGTGACCGAACGGATGCGTCACTGAGCGTTTTTCATCCGGTGATCTCGCGGGCCCGAAGAACGTGGATGGCTTTGGCGATCTGGCCTGCGCGCCAGGGGCAGCAGCGGAGTTTGCGCAAGATGCCTCTGTTCTTGAGCTGGGCGTGGGCACGTTCGCCGGGGGGCGCAGCCGGCGCGGGCGGAGTTGGCTGCTTTCTGGGAGGCGGGCTTGTTCTGGCCCCGGTACGGGGTGAGGACGTGTTCACCGGCGCCGGTGTGGCCCTTGCCGGCGAGCACAATTAACCCGGCCGCGGCCAGGCGGCGCACGATGACCCAGATCCTCGCGGCGGTCAGGTCGCAGGCGCCGCCGGGCCAGGGACCGGAGACCCACACGATCTCACCCTGCCGGCTGGCGATGACCTGCAGGTTCATCCCGCGCTTGCGGTTGGGCTGGGCGTAACGACCGCCACGGTCGCAGCGGCCACGGCGTAGGCGGCCGCGTGGATCGCGGCAAGCGTCGCCGCCTCAATCGCGGCACGATCCGGGCCGTTGCCGGCGTCCGGGAAGGCGGCCACGGCGCCGGTGGCATCGCCGGGCAGGGCGGGGCTGGTGGCCCAGTGCCCGGCGGCGACCTCGCGCAGGCGGTCACGCTCGGCGCGCTGGCGCCTGCCGGGGTAGCGCACACGGTCCAGGCCGAGCGCGCAGGCCAGGGCCGCGGAGGAGGTCTGGCTCAGATCCACCGGGCCAGCGGAGCAGGCGATGAGGTCCAGCCGCTGGCGGGCTTCGGCCAGGCGCGGGGCTTGGGTGATACGCCACCGTGGCAACCGGGTGATCCCGGACCTGCTCTGTTCACAGATCACCCCCGCCGCTATGAGCCGCTCCAGGTACCTGCTGAGGATCCCTGGCCGCGGCACCCATTCGTCCGGCCACGGCGGGGTGGCCGGCTCGCCGATCCTGGCCAGCGCGGCGTCCAGGTCCGCATCACCGGTCGGTGCCGGGCTCCGCACTACGACCTGGCCGTCCACGATGTCGATCCGCCCGCAGGCGGCGAGCCGGACCAGTTCCGCGCCCATCAGCCCGTAGCTGATCATGAAGGTCCGCCCCAGCCGGCCCCGGCCAGCATCGAGCGCCAGCAGCAGCAGATCCTCGCCGAGCCAGTCCACGCCACTCACAGTAGGAGCCCCAGGCCAGGGAGCGGCTGCACCCACCGGCAGCGGTTCGCGTGATGCCTCCACGTCTCTGGCCCACGACAGCCGCCTGGGCGCTCGCGCCGCGACGCACACCGCAGGTCATCGCCAGCCAGCAGGGTGAGATCTTGTGGGTCTCCGGGCAGCGGGCCGGACACCCAGAGGATGTCGTCGACCGGGCTGGAGATGACCTGCAGGTTCAGGCCGTGGCGCCGTGACCGGCGTCATCTCCGCGATCGGACGTCCTTTGCGTCCAGTCAGCGGTGCGGCTCGTCTCCTCGCATATGCTCTAGCTTTTAGATGGTCAGGCTACTTAATTTGAAAGGTCTCGGGGGAGGGCAGCAATGAGTCGCCGTTCCTACAGCCAGTTCTGTGCGACGGCGAAGACGCTGGACGTCGTGGGAGAGCGCTGGACGCTGCTCATCATCCGCGAGCTGGTCACGGGTCCTAAGCGCTACAAGGACCTGCTCGAGAGCCTGCCAGGCATCGGGACGAGCCTGCTGGCAGCGCGCCTCAGGCACCTCGAGTCGGCGGCTCTGGTCAGGCGTACCGAGCTTCCGCCGCCCGCAGGGTCCACCGTGTACGAGCTGACCGAGTCAGGCCGAGACCTTGAGCCGGCGATCATGGCGATCGCGCGCTGGGGGCTGAAGTGGGCGCTCGGTGAGCCAACGCCTGATGAGGTCTTCCGGCCCGGCTGGGCTGTGCTCGCGATGCAGGCCGCGTACGACGAGCGGGCGGCAGCCAACATCGATGAAACCTATGAGTTCCGCGTTGGTGATGACGTTTTCCACGCACGGGTCCAGGACGGCGCGGTGCAGGGCCGTCACGGCCCCGCGCATGAGCCGGATCTTGTGATCACCGCGACCGCCGAGGCGTTCATGCAGCTCGCTGCCGGGCAGGCAACGATCGAGCAGGCTGCAAAGCAGGGCCGGATCACCGCTGCTGGCTCCCGCATCGCCCTGCGCCACTGCTCCGCGATCTTCAAGCGCCCGTAAGAGTCCAGCGCACGCTGCGCGATTGACTGCGGCTCGGCGGTGGTGTCGCGAAGGGTCGGCGAAGTCCATGGTGAGCGCGTGTCGCGCTGCTTTGCCGAGCTCGCGGGGCCGCGCCGATCCGTGACGACGTCGCGTAACGACCACCACCACGAGTGTCAGCGAACGCGACAGCTCTGTGAGCACTCTCTTTTTTCGCTGTTGACAGTTCTAAAAGAAGTAACTTACGCTACCGCACAGGAGAGCCGGGAGAGTCGATGACCATGACTGACGATCTTGCCTTTGCGTCACTCAAGGAGCACGGTCGGCTCCTGCGGTGCGGAAGAGTTTCCGCTCGCGAGCTCGCTGAGTCGTGCCTGCGACGCATCGAGAGCATCGATGACCAGCTGGGGGCGTTCGAGGTCGTGGACGGCGACCGCGCGTGGCGCCAGGCGGACAGTGCGCAGGCTGCGCTGATGGGCACCGGCGACACGCGGCCGCTGGTCGGCGTGCCGGTCGCGGTCAAGGCCGATTCCGACATCGCGGGCAACGTGACAACCCACGGCGGCGACGCGAACCGACGGCCCGCGCGGCAGTCGGCGGCCGGCCAGGATCGCCTGCTCCGGGGCAGGCCGTCGCTGCGAGAGCGCGTCGCCGCGCTTGGCATCCCGGTGCGCGTCATCTGGGGGGCCGCCGAGCGTCTTTGGCCGGTCGAGGCCGCTGAGGGCCATCTCGGGCTCCACGACGTGCAGGTCTTTCGCTTGGAGGGTGTCGGTCCCACGCCGATGATCGAGGCACCGGTGCAGACGGCCGAGCTGATCGAAGCGTTCGCCGCCCTGCCAGACAGCGGGCACGGCAACGGGACTGCCGCGCCGCGGGCCACCGAGGTCGCGCAGTGACCCGGCCGAGCTGGGTCGATGATTCGTTGTTCCCGTTCGAAAGCCGGTACGCCGACATCGGCGGCTGCACGGTGCATTACGTCGATGAGGGTCAGGGGCCGCCCATCCTGTTCCTGCACGGGAACCCGACCTGGTCGTTCCTCTACCGCGACGTCATCGACCTGCTGCGCCACCGTTTCCGCTGCATCGCGCTCGACTATCCCGGATTCGGGCTGTCGTCGGCGCCACGCAGGTACGGCTTCACCCCGGCGGAGCACGCTCACATCGTCGAGCGGTTCATCCTGGACCTTGAACTCGACCAGCTCACCGTGATGGGGCATGACTGGGGCGGGCCCATCGGGCTTGGTGCCGCATCCCGGCAAGCAGGCCGCATCGCCGCACTCGTGGTCGCGAACACCTGGGCATGGCCTGTCAACTCGAGCCCGTTTCTTCAAGGTTTCTCGCGCCTGGCCGGCGGCCCCCTCGGAAAGGTACTGATCGAGCGTTACAACTCCTTCGTCGAGCTCAGCATGCCGCTGGGAACCGCGCGTACGCGCGTTGCCCCCGAGGTCGTGGAGCATTACCGACGCCCGTTCGCCGACCCCGCGTCGCGGTGGCCGACCTGGGTGTTTCCTCGCGCGATCCTGAAGAGCCGCGACTACCTGATCGAGGTCGAGCGTGGCCTGACCGGCCTTGCCGATCGCCCGGCCCTCATCCTCTGGGGCACGCGCGACATGGCGTTCGGCCGCAGTGCCCGGCGGCGCTTGGAGCGCGCATTCCCCGATCATCGCACCATCCTGCTGCGCGGCGCCGGGCACTACATCCAGGAGGACGCCTCGGCCGAGGTCGCTGACGCGATCTCCATCTGGCACCCGCTTGCACCGAAACGGAACCGGGCGGTCGCCTGAGCAGCCACAACCACCGACAACAGGAGCAAAGATGCAGCACTACGAGATCAGGCGAAAAATCGACGCCCCCCGAGCCGACGTATGGGCTGTACTGTCCGACCTCAACGGCTGGGCCGCTCACGCACCCAACCTGAGCAAGACGAAGGTAATCGCCGGCTCGCACCAGGGCGCCGTCCGCCGCTGCTACAACAACGCGGGCAAGGGCTGGAACGAGACATGCACCCTCTGGCAGCCCGGCCGACGTTACGTGATGGAAGTCGACACCTCGGACTACCCCTACCCCCTGTCCGTCATGCGAGGCACGTTCGACGTCGACGACGCCGACAACGGATCGATCATCCGCCTGCGTTTCGACTACAAGGCCAAGGGCGGCCCAGCCGGGCTCGTCCTCGGCGTGCTGCTGCGCCCGGTGTTCGCACGCACCTGCAAGCGCCTGCTCGACAGCCTCGAGGAGGCAGCCGTCTCGCGTGCCGCCACCGGCATGGAGGAGTCGCGGCCGGAACAACGCCTGAACCGTAGGTGAGCCAAGAGCCGCACTGCATGAGCCACTCCGCGATCGACTGCTCGGTCACCAGCCCGCGCATGGTCGCGAGCCGGCCGGTGCCTGATGCCCGCAAGCCAGGACCCCCACCGGCCCATTGTTGGCCCGGCTTAGCAGGTGCCGGGCCGCGCTGCCCGCGGTCCTCCCCCCCGGGCCGCATCGCCGCTACTGTAAGTGATAGCGATGGTCAGGGATAACGCGCGCCGAGCCGCCGCTATGGACGCCGACCGGAGTGTGGCGGCATGACGAGCGCGGCATGCAGATCTGGCTGTTCGGGTGCGGCTGCCTGCGCTCGGGTCGGGTCGTGCTGCGGGTGCGGGTACTGCCTGGCATGGACACAGTAGGGATTTAGCCCCGCGCTATGGCACCAGCGTGCCTCGCCGGCCAGCCAGTCGCTGGACTGTGTGATGGCCGCAGGCCGCCGTTAGCCCGCGAACCGCGCTCACCACCTGGATTGCCCGAAGCATGAGCCCGGCGGCGGGGCTGGGGCAGGGCGGTGGGGCTCGTGGCGCAGGGGACCTTCTGCCTGCCTGGCGCTGATCGTGCCGGGTAACACCGGCTCACGAAGAGGATGGTTGTGTGGGCGTCCCTCGTTTCTTCGACATATGTAGCCTACACGTGTAGGCTTGGGCGTCGTGAAGCTAACCGGACCGCTGGAGCGCGTGCTGCGGGTACTGACCGCTGACCCGGCGGCGCCGCACTACGGCTATGACCTGATGAAGGCCGCGGGGCTGCCGAGCGGCACCTTGTACCCGATGCTTGCCCGGCTGCAGCAGGAGGGCCTGGTGCAGTCGGAGTGGGAGGCCCGGCGCGAGGATGCTGGCGGCCGGCCGCCGCGCAAGTACTACCGGCTGACCGCGGAAGGCGTTCGCGTTGCCCGCCTCGAGCTTGCCCACGCCTCCGCTCAGGCCCGGCGGGCCGCCCAGGGTACTGCCGCCCGGCCTGTTCAGGAGGGTACGCGATGAGCGGGACACCGCGTGTGCAGCGGATCGCCGAGCGCCTCATCCGGGCTTCCTGCCGGCGGCTCCCCGGGGACCTGCGGGCCGAGCGCTGCCGGGAGTGGTCGGCCGAGGTGCCGGCGATCCTGCACGACGAGACCATCCGCTCGGGGGTCATCCGGGCGATGCGGGCGCTCAGTTACTCGGTGGGCGTTTTCACGGCCGTCTGGCGGCTGAGCCGCGGTGCAGGCCGCTCCCGGCGCGGGCGGCTCACCGTGGCAGCGGCCACGGCGACACTGCTGGCATCGATCGCCCTGTACCCCCTGATGTCCGGCGGCAGGTGGTTCTGGGCCGGCCTGGGTGCGGTGATCGTCGCCGGCGCCATCGGCGCGGTGACCCGGCGGCGGGCGATTCCCGCGATCCTCTGTTTCGCAGCCATGATCGCCGGTGAATTCGTCTACCTCAACATCCTGTTCGCTCGCCATTGGTCCTTGGCTGGCCTGGTGCCAACGGGGGCGTCCGTGCACCACCTCAGGCTGCTGGTGGCGCAGGCAACGGCCGAGACGTCGAAGTACGCGCCGCCGATCCCGCCCAGGCCGGGCATCGTGCTGGTGACCGCGGCGGGTATCGGCCTCGTTGCCGCCCTCACCGATGTGCTCGCGGTGCGCCTGCACCGGCCAGCCATCGCCGGGCTTCCCCTGCTCGTCCTGTTCTGCGTGCCGCTGACCACCGATGCCCGCCCCGGTGCCGTCGGCGGGGCCCTGGTGTTCTGCGCGGGCGTGGTCGGCTATCTGGGTCTGCTTTCTGCCGAGCTCGCCCAGCCAGCCCGGCGACCCACCCGGCATAGCGGCTGACGCCCTCGCGGAGGCACTGGCGGCCGGGCCGTCGTCGCGCAGGCAGGCCAGGGAGT
>Ga0306920_100013679_pt1 | contig 11060 bp, 11 predicted proteins | sample flu12Cox44000170_FD_204666 | JGI IMG/M metagenome (GOLD analysis project Ga0306920, IMG submission 204666) | Lab enrichment of tropical soil microbial communities from Luquillo Experimental Forest, Puerto Rico - flux4day.12C.oxic.44.000.170 (v2)... | ecosystem: Environmental > Terrestrial >...
GTGACCTTCTTGGAGTTCTTCTTGAGCTCCTCGACCACGGTCTCGACCGCGAGGTCGATGCCGCGCTTGAGATCCATCGGGTTCATGCCCGCGGCAACCGCTTTGGAGCCTTCTTTGACGATCGCGGCGGCGAGCACGGTCGCCGTCGTGGTGCCGTCACCGGCGATGTCGGAGGTCTTGGACGCGACCTCGCGCACCATCTGGGCGCCCATATTCTCGAACTTGTCGTCGAGTTCGATTTCCTTGGCGACGGTGACGCCGTCCTTGGTGATGCGAGGCGCGCCGAACGATTTGTCCAGCACGACGTTGCGGCCCTTGGGGCCGAGCGTCACTCTCACCGCATTGTTGAGAATGTCGACGCCGCGCAGCATCTTGTCGCGCGCATCGACCGAGAATTTTACTTCTTTAGCAGCCATTTCGGTTTCTCCTGAATACTAAGCGCTACGCGGCTTTCCGCCGGCTGACCTGTTGGTCGAGCACGCCCATGATGTCAGACTCCTTCATGATCAGGAGTTCCTCGCCGTCGATCTTGACCTCGGTGCCCGACCATTTGCCGAACAGCACCCTGTCGCCGACCTTCACATCGATGGGGATCAGCTTGCCGGACTCGTCGCGGCCACCCGGACCGACGGCGATGACTTCGCCCTGGGAGGGTTTCTCCTTGGCGGTGTCGGGGATGATGATGCCGCCGGCAGACTTTTCCTCGGCATCGATGCGCTTGACGACGACGCGGTCGTGAAGCGGACGAAACTTCATGGTATCCTCCTAACTAATTGAAAACACTGCAGATGACGTGAAGCGGCGATCGCCGGAAAAGCTTGAAATTGCTCTGTTTTCCCCTCCCGGAGGACCGCTTGGCCGCGACATAGGGGCGCGATTTTTTGCCCGCAAGAGGTGCCAAGAAATTTTTTAGCACTCACCGAAATCGATTGCCAACAACTCTTTTGGCGCCGGTTAACGCTATCGGGTTCCCGGCCTTTCGACCAAAATTTAGTGACGCCTGGGAAGGAAACGCAGTCTGATGCGCCCCCGTTTAATGAGGGCGTCAGGCGTAGCGCGGCCGTACTGTAATGCACGGGCTGCTTCTGTTAGCAGGCGAGTTTGGATGCTGCTAGTGCCTTGTAAATAAACAGATTTCTTATTTTGAAGGCTTGCCTGGAGGAGCGAGTCACTTGAACATTCCCGATGGCGGGATGGAGGGCACTATGGTGTCGCAAGATTTTCGCAAGCAGCTCGAGGGCTATGGGCTGACGACGGCCAATATTCTCTACCGGCGGCCAGATCATCCTTGGCTCCTTCAGACCTATGTCTGGCAGGACTACGATCTCTGCCCGGCATTTCCGGCGCTCAATAAATTTCTCAACTTCTGGCTGGAGACCCTTGAAGGACCATTGCACTCGGTGACGGTGGCGCATGCGCGGCTGATCCGGCCGACCGAAATCCGCGCCATCGATGGCGAGTTTCGATTGCATTGATTGGGGGCCGAGCAGGGCTTGACCCAGGAGTGATTATTCTCCCGGATCGCTCCGGCGCGATGTCGGTCTGCTTTTTAACTGCGTGACTTCGCACTGGCATGCAGTCACGTCAGCACTCCGACAATCGCGCCGAGCAGGCACGTCGTCAGCGTGCCCGACACGATCGACTTGAGTCCAAGCGAAACGACTTCGCCGCGCTTGCCCGGGCACATGGTGGCGAGGCCCGCGATCATGATGCCGAGCGAGCCGAAATTGGCGAAGCCGCACATCGCGTAGAGCAAGATCAACCGTGAACGAGGGTCGAGCGCGCCGTCCGGCAGCGCCGCCAACTCGAGATAAGCCACAAGCTCGTTGAGGACCGTTTTAATTCCCATGAGTCCGCCCGCGGTGACGGCCTGCGACCACGGAATTCCAATGAGCCAACATATCGGCGCCATGACCCAGCCGAGCGCGCGTTGCAGCGTGATCGGGCCGCCGAGAAAATCCGGCAATAGTCCGAGTATGGAGTTGGCGAGATAGACCAACGCCACGAATATGATCAGCATGGCGACGATATTGAGAAGAAGCTCAAGACCCGCGCCGGTGCCTTGCACGATGGCGTCCATCGTGCCGCTGGCGGTCTGCTTGACATCGTCGAGCCGGCCGCCGGTGTGCCGGCGGTTAGGGTCTGGCACCATCAGTAGACTGATGACGATTGCCGCCGGTGCCGCGAGCACCGAACAGACCGCGATATGGCCCGCGGCGTTCGGGATGGCGTTGGCGAGGATCGTCGCGTACAGCACGAATACCGTGCCGGCGATCCCGGCCATGCCGCCGGTCATGACGATGAACATTTCGCTGCGCGACAGCTTGTCGAGGTATGGCCGTATGAACAGCGGCGCCTCGACCTGGCCGACAAAGATGTTGGCTGCGGTCGAGAGGCCGGCCGCGCCGCCGACGTCGAGTGTGCGCTCCAGCGCCCATGAGAAGCCGCGCACGATCGGCGGCAGGATGCGCCAATAGAACAGCAGTGACGATAATACGCTCATCACCAGCACGACCGGCAGCGCCTGGAACGCGAGAATGAAATCGGACCCCGGGGTTTTCGGGTCGAACGGCAACGCACCGCCGCCGACATAGCCGAAAACGAATGCGGTACCGGCCCTGGTCGCTGCGGCGATCGCCTCGACCGCGCGGTTGATCCACCCGAACACGATTTCGGTTTGCGGAATTTTCAGCATCAACAGCGCGAGCGCGAATGTCAGCGCAAGCCCGATGATGACCGGCCGCCACGGCACCGCTCGGCGGTTCTCGCTGAAAATGAACGCGATCGCGACGATGGCGACGACACCGAGCGCGGACTGCAATGATTGCATGCGGCAAGCCACGATTCCCGTGACCAACTTAACTCTCCGCGAGGCCGTGGGGGAGGTCGTTTTCAATGCTAATCGCGGACGTATACTCTGGCTCTCGTCTTGCCCCCTTCGTGATTTATCCGGGAGTACCGTCATGCGCGTCCGCTTCGACTTCGGCTCGCTTAACCTCGACGCCGAGCTCCTCGACACCCCGACCGCGAAAGCAATCGCCGCGGCGCTGCCGATCACGGCCTCGGCGATGACCTGGGGCGAGGAGGTCTATTTCGAAATTCCAGTCAAAGTCGCGCGCGAGAAGGATGCGCGCGCCGTCGTCACGCCAGGCGAGATCGCCTATTGGCCGGACGGTCATGCCATTGCGATCGGATTTGGCCGCACCCCGATTTCCAAGGGCGACGAGACCCGCCTCGCCAGCCCCTGTAACATCTGGGCGAAGGCGCTCGGCGACGTGAAGACGCTCGGCAAAGTGCGCGGTGGCGCGAAGATCAAAGTCATTGCGGCCTAGCGCGCTTGCGAGGATGCGGATGTGACGACGCTCGGCAAAGTGCGCGGCGGCGCGAAGATCAAAGTGATTGCGGTGGCTTACCATCAGAAGCAGCGTCTGGCCGAATTGCGACTGACGTGACCGTTGTCCTCCCGACGCGTGAATTCAGAAGGCTTTGTGGATCATGACGCCTCATTATCTCGAATTCGACCCCGCCGTTATCGAAAAGCGTCAGGTTTATCGCCTGCTGACGGGGGCTGTCGTGCCGCGTCCGATCGGCTGGGCGTCGACGCTAAGCAAAAGCGGCGTCAGCAACCTCGCGCCGTTTTCCTTTTTCACCGTGGTCTGCGTCATTCCACCGATGATCTCGCTGACGATTGCGCGCAATCCTGACGGTACCGAGAAACACACGCTCAAGAACGTACGCGAGACTGGGGAATTCTGCTTCAACGTGGTGACCGAGGAAGTGTGGCGGGAAATGGTGGATTCGGCCAACGCCTTCCCGTTCGGCAATTCCGAGTTCAGCCAAACCGGTCTCACCCCGATCCCGAGCGTCAAAATCGCGGCGCCCCGCGTCAAGGAGGTGCCGATTCATTTCGAATGCAAACTCGAGCGCGTCCTTGAGCTCGGTCCGAACCGACATACTTTGGTCATCGGCGAAGTGGTTTATATGCATGTCGATCCGTCCTGCATGACCAATGGCTATATCGACATGAAGAAGCTCAATCCAATCGGAAGGCTCAACGGCTTTTCTTACGCGACGCTAGGCAAAATTTTCCAGCGCGAATTTTTCGATGGACAGGCGCGCTAGAGCATTATCCCGAAAAGCAGATGTCGCGCAGTTCGGCGCGCCGGGCGCGCTCAGGTATCCGTGTTCTTGTTGGCGATCTGGCGGGCAAAAGCCAGCATCAGATCCCAGGCATTGCGAATGTTGACCGCAAGAAGAATGAGTAGTGCGGCGGCCAAGATGCCGGCAGCAAGCTTCGCGCGCGAAACGACAACACCCGCGGCGGCGAGCACGGCCGCATAGGACGCGAGCGGTAAAATCCCGTAACCGAACCGGTCGGCGATATCGCTGATCGAGGCACGGGCAAGGCCGAGCAGAACCACGGTGGTGTAGCCAAGTCCGGCGACGGCGACGAGCGCAATGCCGATCGCCAGCGACAGCGCGGTGTGAGTCGGCACCATCACAATAAGGCTGATGAGCAGAAGCGTGCTGAAATGGAAAACGACCGGACTCATAAAGGTGCGCGTGGCGACGCTGCGCTCCGGCGTGAGGAAACTTGCGCCGATCGACACCGCGACGAACAACAGTGCAACCAGCGCAGCCGAGGCGGTACCGAGCAGCATGTGAAAATCATGCCAGTCGTGCCACTCGATCAGCATCATGCAAAATCATCCGCGCCCGACATAAGGCATCAAATTGGCCATCACGGTCATGAACAGCACATTGGTGTCGAGCGGCAGGCTCGCCATGTAAACCACGGCACGACCGACATCTTCCGCAGCCATGCGCGACTCGATCATCTTACGGCCGTCGGGCTGCAACACGCCTTCACCCTGCACCATGCGTTCGGTGAGCGGGGTAGCGGCATTACCGATGTCGATCTGGCCGCAGCAGATGTCATGGCCGCGACAGTCGAGTGCGGTCTGCTTGGTAAGCCCGGTGACGGCGTGCTTGGTCGCGGTATAGGCGGCCGAATGGGGCCGCGGCGTGTGCGCCGAGATCGAGCCATTATTGACGATCCGCCCGCCGCGGGGGCACTGCGCCTTCATGATCTTGATCGCCTCCTGCGTGCACAGGAACAGGCCCGTGAGATTGGTGGCGATCACCGCCTGCCATTTGTCGAGCGGCAATTCTTCAATCGACATCGCCGGCGCGCCAATGCCGGCATTGTTGAAAAGCAGATCGAGCCGGCCGTAACTGTCCTTGGCCTTGGCGAACAACGCTTTGATCGAAGCCGGATCGGCAACGTCGGTGGCGACGGTAAGGGCTTCGCCGGGGGTCTGCGCGCCTTCCTTGGCGACCGCGTCCAATAGCTCCTTGCGCCGTCCGGCCAGCACCACGGCGTAACCCTCCCGCATCAAGGCGAGTGTCACGGCGCGGCCGACGCCGGTCCCGGCGCCCGTCACCAATGCCACTTTCCGCTCCGCCATGACTGTCCTCCCTCCAATTTGCGCCGAGCGGATAGTGGCGAAGCCGATGCGCTGCGGCAATCCCCGTTTCGTCATTCCGGATCGCCGCGTGGCGACGAATCCGGAAATCCATAGTCACAGGTTGTCCAATTGAGTTCGGGGACAGGAAGTGAGGATTCCGGGCTCCTTGCGGAGCTTGTCATCGGGCCGCGCGACTTCGCGCGGCCCCCTTCGCTCGGCCCCGGAATAATGCGCCCGCGATCACGCCCCTGTCAGCTCGCGACCGCAATTTCCTGATCGGGACTGGCGACCCAGTAGGCTTCGGGCGTGGCGAGGCGATCATCAATCTCGGCCGCGGTGACGGGCCTGCCGAACCGGTATCCTTGCATCGAATGCACCCCGGCGGCGCGCAGGAACAGGTGTTGTTCGGCGGTCTCGACGCCTTCGGCCGTCACTTTCATGCCGAGACCGCGGCCGAGGCTGACGACGGCGTGAACGATGGCTGCGGCGTCGGCGGCCTTCTCGATCGAACGAACGAAACTCGAATCGATCTTGAGCTTGTCGAATGGAAAACGGCGCAGATAAAGCAGGCTCGAATAACCGGTGCCGAAATCGTCCAGCGCGAAGCAGACGCCGATCCCTTTGAGCCGCAGCATCGAGAGTTCCGCATTCTCGAGATTGCCGAGCAAGGTGGTTTCGGTGAGCTCAAGCTCGAGCCGGGCGGGCTCGAAGGCCGTCTCGCCGAGAATGCGCTCGATCACCTCGACGAAATCCGGCCGCCGGAACTGCACGGGCGACACATTGACCGAGACCGCCAGCCCCGGCCACTTGCGGCCGTCGAGAGTGGCGCGGCGCAGGATGTATTCGCCAAGCTCGACGATCAATCCCGAATGTTCGGCGATCGGAATAAAACGCGCCGGAGGGATTTCACCTTGCACCGGATGGATCCAGCGGGCCAGCGCCTCCACGCCGACCAGTCGCTTGCCGCTTGGATTGACGATCGGCTGATAGACGACGTGGAGTTCCCGGTTCTTGATCGCCTGGCGGAGCGCGCCTTCGAGCAATTTACGATTGGACAAGTCGGCATCCATAGCGGCGTCGTAGATGCAGGCGCGGTTGCGGCCTTCGTTTTTGGCGCGATAAAGCGCCATATCGGCGTAGCGCAGGATGTCGCCGGCTTCTTGCGTTGAGCTGTCGATTACGGCGATGCCGACCGAAGCTCCAATATTGATGCCATGCCCGCTGACGACGAACGGTGCGCAGATCGCCGCGAGTATGCGTTCGGCTGTCGCCTGCAACGAATAATTGTCCGAAGCGCAGGTCATGATGATGGCAAACTCGTCGCCGCCGAGGCGGGCAACGAGATCGTCGCCGCGCATGATCTGGCTTAAACGCTGCGTGACGTTGAGAATGAGCTCGTCGCCGATGTGGTGGCCGAGAGTATCGTTGACGTCCTTGAAGTGATCGAGATCGATGTAGAAGACGGCGGCTGTGAGGCCGCCACCGCGCACCTCGGCGATTGAGCGCTCCAGCCGCTCCGAAAAATAAATCCGGTTTGGCAATCCGCAGACCGGATCGTGCAGCGCAAGATGACGCAATCGCCGCTCGCCGCCGGCGATGGCGGCCGCCGTTCGCCGCATATGACGCATGATGATGAGGAGCAGCAGCGCGAACGACACGAGCGCCACTGCAACGAACGGTACTATGCTGACGATGATCACTTCGCCTGGCCGCTTCGGCCGCCAAGCGAAGCGCGCCACGGATTGTCTTTCTGCGTCGGCCACTTCGATGATCTGCTCGCTGCCAGACGGCGCGTCGTCTTCGATCATGCGCAGGCCGTCGACCTGCAAACGCTCGCCGATCCTGGTCAGCAACCGGTCATTCATATATTTGATCGAGGCAACGATCGGTGTGTGGTCGTTTCCGCGCGCAAGGCTTGCCTCCTCGCCAACCGCGACCGCGGCGACGATTGCGGGTTGCCCGTAAAAGCGCTGAAGAAGCGCCACAGCATTTGTGGGCTTCGCTGGATCCGGCGGCGTAACAATGACTGCGTGAGACGGTGGGGCGGAGAGGTGGCGGCGCAACACAGCCAATGCCGGACCGAGTTCAATCGGCAGATCGGAGGGGGCCGCTTCGCCGACGAGGCGAGAACGGAAATATTCGATCCGGTCGTCGGCGTCGAACACCGCGACAATGTCGGCGCTGTAGAAAGTCTCGAGCCATTGTCCGACGCGACGATCGACCCACGCCGGGTCGTAATGGTCGCGAATATTGGTGATGGCCTGCGGCATGGACGCGACGCTCTGCAGGTGACGGAGCGCGCGATCGGCATTTTCATCGATCGAGCGCCGAATCGATTGCTGCTCGCCACCGGCCGAAATCTCGTCGGCGCGCTGTGCCGAGCTCAGCACGCCCACCGCAATGCAGACGATCGCGATAGCAACGATGATGCCGATGGGAACGAGCAAACGGACGCGCGCCTGATCCCAGCGCGATCGGTTCGTTCCCCCGGCGGTTTGCATCTGCGCCGCAGGCAACACTTGCCACCTTTTGGTATCTCGGCCGGCGCCGAGATTAGCGGGCAAAAGCTTGCGAATGACTTGCGATTTGTCTTTAAATCGTCGCCGGCGGAAACGGTGGTGTCCTTTGCGACGGTTAACGGCGGGTAAATGGATCGCTTTCGCTTTGAGGCGGCCTGCGTAGGTCAGCGCTGGTTGGCGTAGGGCGGCCGCGGTATGCCGATATGGGCGGCGCGCAGCGCGGCCGACCAGCGCTCGCGTAGATCAGTGAAATACGGCTCGCCGGGTTCGATCCGATAGATCAGCTCCGGATCGCAAGTGTCGCGGCGGAGCACCATCAAATCGATCGGCATGCCGACAGAGAGATTCGATCGCATCGTTGAATCGATCGAGACCAGCCCCACTTTGAGCGCGTCGTAGATGTCCATTTCATAGTTGATGGCGCGGTCGAGCACCGGTTTGCCGTATTTGTGCTCCCCGATCTGCAAATAGGGCGTATCGACGGTGCATTCGATGAAATTGCCGGCCGAGTAGATCATGAACAGCCGCATCCGCTCGCCCATGATTTGTCCGCCGAATAGAAACGAGACATCGAACGTGACGTCGGAGGCGTCGAGCGCCTTGCCCTCGGCAGAGTGGATCGTGCGCACGACCTGGCCGACGCGCCGCGCCGCCTGGAACAGGGTCGGCGCGTTCATCAGAGTCTCGCGCTCGCCGGTCTCAGGGTTGTCGTAGCCCTCCGTCAAAGTGCTGACCACGGATTGGCTGATCGAAAGATTGCCGGCCGAGGCAATCGCCATGACCCGTTTCTTCGGATCCTTGAATACGTGCAGCTTGCGGAAGGTGGAGATATTGTCGACACCGGCATTTGTCCGCGTGTCGGCGAACATCACCAATCCTTCCCGGACCAGAATACCACCGCAATAGGTCATCGATTCGGCCATCCCCGTCGTGCCGCCTGTATAGCATTGTCGGCGCCACCGCGGGCGAGATGCTTTGCGGTTTACGCTGTTTGTGCGGTCCGGCAGTCGTCGTTGCCGGCCGACAAGGAACCTGAAGCGCGCTGCCAGAATATCTGGAGAACTGAAGCGATCTGCTCGGTTATCGGGGCTTGCCGCCCCGCTCCTGAGGTCTCCCCGAGGACGGACGTTTGATCCGCCGCGCGCTTGAGCCGTGAACGGTGTCGCGCTAGAGGAGGCGGCGGCACGGGAGATCACGGCATGAGCGGCAGCATGGCTAGCGGCGCGCCCACCCTCAGCGCGGCCAAAAACGGCGGCGTCGTCACCGCCGCGGTTCTGGTGATCGGCGATGAAATCCTCTCCGGCCGCACCAAGGACAAGAACATCGGCTATATCGCCGAGTTCTTGACCGAGATCGGCATCGATCTGAAAGAAGTCCGTGTCGTTCCCGACGAGGCGCCGGAGATCGTCGCCGCAGTGAACGCCTTGCGATCGCGTTACACCTATTTATTCACGACCGGCGGCATCGGCCCGACCCATGACGACATCACCGCCGAATGCGTCGCCAAGGCGTTCGGCGTTCCGCTGGAATACCACCCACGCGCCGTCGAAATCATGCGCGCACGCGTGGCGCAGACAGGCGGCGAGATGAACGAGGCGCGCATGCGCATGACGCGCGTGCCCAAAGGCGCCGTGCTGGTATTGAACAAGATTTCGGCAGCTCCGGGATTCTGGATTGGCAATGTGATCGTGATGGCCGGAATCCCGAGCGTCATGCAAGCGATGCTCGAATATGTGGCGCCGCAACTCGAAACCGGAGCGAAGATGCTGTCCGAAACGATCCGCGCCGATTGCCGCGAGGGCGACATCGGGACCGAGCTCGGCGCTATTGCGAAGACGTATGTCGATGTGGTGATCGGCTCGTATCCGTTCGTCGATGAAAGAAATCTCGCGAACACGAATGTGGTGGTGCGTTCGCGCGACCTGCAGAAGCTCAAGGCGGCAAAGGCTGCCGTCGAGGCCATGTTGAATCGGGTCAAAGCCGGGCTGGCCAAGGCCTGAACTTTATTGGGCAATCGCGAGGTGATTGCGCGTTGTCGTCCCATGGACGAGTCCAAGTGCATGAAGCAGCGCCGCATATTTGTCTTCTTCATTGCCGCTGCCGTCGCGGCCTTTGGCTTATTGTTCGCGGCGGACATTTCCGCCGCCGAACAGGCCACCGATCTGCGTGGAGTGGGCGTCGTCTACTTGCACGGTAAAGGCGGTTGGCCTGGCGCGCTTAATGGCGGCATTCTCGGCGCTTTGAAAGACGAAGGCGCGCTGGTCGCGACTCCGGAAATGCCGTGGTCGTTTCACCGCCGCTATGATGCGACCTTCGATCAGGCGCTGGCGGAGATCGATGCTGCGATCGCGGGACTCAAATCCGACGGCGCGCGCCGCATTGTGCTTATCGGTGTGTCGCTGGGCGCCAACACCGCGATCGGCTATGCGGCGCGTCATTCCGATCTCGCCGGTGTGGTCGCGCTCGCGCCCGGTCATCTGCCCGATATTGGCAACATGCGCAGCTTTGTCAGCGACGGGGTGGCGCGCGCCAAGACCTTGATCGCGGAAGGGAAGGGTAACGTACCGCAGAGCTTCCCCGACATGGCGCAAGGCATCCCGTTGACGACGACGGCGACGCCGACCGTTTATTTGAGTTGGTTCGACCCGGAGGGACCCGCCGTCATGCCTAAGAATGCGGCGCTAATAGGCGCGGCGCCATCGCCGGTGCCGCTGCTTTGGGTCGTCGGCAAACTCGACCCCATCGATCGCCGCGGCCCCGAATACGCGTTCAATGCGCTCGCCAAGAATCCGAAAAGCCAATATGTCGAGGTTATTGCCGGGCACCTGACGACGGCGCTGGTCGCTCGCGGGCAGGTCATCGATTGGATCAATGCCTTGTAAGCGCGCCCGTCCGCCATTGCTGCCGCAACGAGACGACCGGCTATGAAAACTCGTGAACCGGAACGGCCCGTCGATCCTGCAAAAATCTTCCCCGTGTCCTGGGACCAGTTTCATCGCGATTCGCGGGCGCTGGCCTGGCGGCTGAGCGGAGCAGGGCCGTTCGAAGCGATTGTGTGCATCACCCGCGGCGG
>Ga0306920_100013680_pt1 | contig 11060 bp, 9 predicted proteins | sample flu12Cox44000170_FD_204666 | JGI IMG/M metagenome (GOLD analysis project Ga0306920, IMG submission 204666) | Lab enrichment of tropical soil microbial communities from Luquillo Experimental Forest, Puerto Rico - flux4day.12C.oxic.44.000.170 (v2)... | ecosystem: Environmental > Terrestrial >...
CGGTGACTTTGAGTGTAGCTATCCTGGTTTCGGCAGCAGTCTCTTTGACACTGACCCCCATGCTTTGTTCCCGGCTGTTGCGAGAGGAAAAGCCGGGACAAGCCCAGGGCTGGTTCTACCGCGCTACAGAAGCGGCGTTCAAGGGGATGCTCGGAATCTATTCCAGATCCTTGCGTTGGGTGTTGCGTCACTCGTTTCTGATGCTGCTCGTTACCGCAGCGACATTATGCGTCACAATCTGGCTATATACCATCGTGCCTAAGGGATTCTTCCCTCAACAGGATACCGGCATGATCATGGGAATCACTGAAGCCGCGCAGGATATCTCTTTTGATGCGATGGTGGCTAAACAAAGTCAGGTGACGGAAATCGTAAGGCACGATCCTGCCGTGGCTGGCGTAACTTCGGTCGTAGGTAGTGGCGGAGGCGGAAGCATAAACACCGGCCGAATGTTTATTACCTTAAAGCCGCGAAATCAGCGAAACGTCACCGCCACGCAGGTGGTCGCTAGAATACGCGGCAAAACCACTAAAATACCGGGCATCGGCGTCTTCTTGCAGGCGGCGCAGGATATCTCCGTTGGCGGTCGGTCGGCCAAGGGCCAATACATCTACTCTTTGGTCAGTCCGACCCAGGAGGATCTGAATACGTATGCTCCCAAGCTGATGGATGCATTGAAAAAGAGCTCCCAGTTGAAGGACTTGACGACCGACCAGCAGCAAATGGGCTTGCAGACCAATGTGGTCGTGGACCGGGTCAAGGCCGCGCAACTCGGGATCCAGCCGGAGCAGGTCGACAGCGCCCTCTACAGCGCATTCGGTCAGCGGCAGGTTTCGGTCGTCTACAACGATCGCGACCAATTCCATGTTGTCCTGGAGGCTTCGCCGCAATATCTGGCTGATCCCACCGCCCTTGACAAAATTTACATTTCCGGCACCAGCCGCATTCAAGTTCCGCTCAGCGCCATTGCGCACATTCAAAGCACCAACACGCCAACAGCGATAAATCACCAGGGTCAGTTCCCGGCAGTGACATTCTCCTTTAATCTGGATCCGGGCACCTCTCTTGAGCAAGCGACACAGATTATCGACAACGCGGCGCGGTCCATCAATATGCCTGACACGATCCGGGGCAGCTTCCAGGGAACAGCCCAAGTCTTTACCAGCTCCCTGGCGAGCGAACCCTTGCTGATCCTGACCGCGATTATCGCTGTCTACATTGTGCTGGGCATTCTTTACGAAAGTTATATTCATCCGATAACGATTCTTTCGACGTTGCCTTCAGCGGGCCTTGGCGCTCTGCTGGCCTTGATCATGTGGCAGATAGATCTTTCTATCGTGTCAATTATCGGGATCATTCTGTTGATCGGCATCGTGAAGAAGAACGCGATCATGATGGTGGACTTCGCGCTCGAGGCGGAGCGGGAAGAAGGACTCTCGCCTGCCGAGGCGATTTATCAGGCCTGTGTCGTTCGATTCCGGCCGATTATGATGACGACTCTGGCCGCAATGTTTGGGGCGATCCCACTTGCAGTCGGCATGGGTGAAGGCTCCGAAGTCCGGCAACCGCTTGGCGTGGCAATCATTGGGGGACTCATGGTTTCGCAGCTCCTGACACTTTATACGACGCCGATTATCTACCTCTACCTGGACCGGCTCCGCCGGCGGCGGCCAGCGAGATTGCCGGCGCCATCGCCCGAGCCCGTGGGGGTGTGAGTGGTGACTCGTTCGGGGTTTAGAGTTGTAGGGCGCCTGGGTCAGGCGCCGCGAGTGAGAGTGTTCCGAGTTCGGAGTTCCGAGAAGTTTCGGTGCCTGACGCAGCGCCCTACAACTCCGCCTCCCTTCCGACTCGATCGCCCGGGGCAAATTTGAATCCGCGCAGGAATTCTGAGGCGGCCAATCGTCTTTTGCCTTCCAGTTGGACCTCGAGAAGCAAGAGCGCGCCGTTTCCGCAAGCTATCAGTATCCCTCGTTCAGAGGTTCTGACCACGGTTCCTGTCAGCCCGTGACCGCGATGCACTGGCAGAGCTCGATAAACCTTGAGCTTGTGGATCAGGCCGTCCGGAGCCGCGATTCCTGTGTAGGCGCCGGGCCACGGATTCATGGCACGGACATGGCGGTCAAGATCCCAACAGGGTCTGGTCCAGTCAATTCGACCCGAGCTCCGATCCAGCTTTGGAGCATAAGTTGCCGTCGTATTGTCCTGGGGAGTTCTAGGGGCCTCAGCCCTGAGCAGCAAGTTTGTGGCGTCTTCCAGAGCCTGCGGCGCAAGCGCTGCGAGCCGGTCATGCAGTGAGCCCCCGGTCTCACGTCGCCGAATGGGGATGGATTTGCTCAACAGGATGTCGCCGGTATCGAGTCCTTCCGCCATATACATGACAGTGATTCCGGTGTACCGGTCACCGGCTAAGATCGCCGCTTGGATCGGCGCAGCGCCCCGGTGTCTTGGCAACAGGGAAGCGTGCAGGTTAATGCAGGCTAAGCTCGGCAACTCCAGCAGCGCCTTCGGCAGAATCTGTCCGTATGCCGCCACCACAATCAGATCGGGGGCTAGGGCTCGGATTGCCTTCAACACTTCCGGCTGGCGTACCTTCTCGGGTTGCAGGATCGGGATCGGGGTCGGGCCCAGGAGTCGCTTGGGCGGCGGCGCCGTGAAAACCTGCGAGCGCCCGACAGGCCTGTCGGGCTGAGTCACGACACCCACGAGCTGGAGAGACTTCGCTTGTGCCAGCCATTCCAACGCCGGCATACCGATCTCGCCCGTGCCCATGAAGACCACACGTGGCGTCCGTTGTTCCATGGCAGATTATGTTGCGCCGGGGACGCGGAGTCCAGGGGGGAAGAGGGGAGCGAGAATTCAGAATCCAGGAGCCAGGAGTCAAGCCGCGGCAAGCCTTGCCCGACCCACGGCGGGTTCAAACATACATTGCGGCGGCAGACCCTGCCGCCCTACAGGGGCCTGCCAGCGAAACTCCCTCAGGCGTCAACTGACTCCTTCACCAATCACGCATTGAAGGCCAGAATCCCGTCGTGAGAATTCCAGATCATCTCGATGATGTCATGAAGGACTTTTACCGGCGGCTGCAACGCGTCAATAATGACGACCCGGTCTGAGTAATGATCGAGCACGGGCTTGGTTTCCTTCTCGTAGAGGTCGAGCCGCATATTAATAACTGCTTCGCTCGCATCATCAAGGCGATTATCTTTCAGGGCGCGTTTGCGCAATCTGCGGACGAGTTCTTCCCGCTTTGCACACTGGAGCTGGAAGACCTTTTTAACATCGATCAGCCTATCCATCAGGCTTGCCTGGTGTTCATTTCGCGGAATACCGTCCAAAATCAAAGCATCGATATCGGGTTTGAACTCACCTGCTACGACCTGGTGCTCAATACTCGTCCGCCAAAGCTCAACGGTGAGATCATCGGGCACCAGTAATCCCTTGCTCGAATATTCGATGAATTTTTGACCGAGTGGCGTTCGTGTGTCCAACGAACGAAAGACGTCGCCACAGGCGCAGTGGAAAAATCGAGGCACACTTCCCAAGGCCTTCCCTTGCGTTCCTTTGCCTCCACCGGGAGGGCCCATGATTAAGTAAGTGATGTATCGGTTCATCTGAGGGGAAGTCTAAATTCGAAACGAACCGGGAGAGCGGCAAGCTATTTTTTTTGGGGAGGCAGGGGCGCATTTCCAATGCGCCCGGTTCTCCGAGTTCGGTTCGGCAATAGGTCCGTTCGCTGGCAGGATGTGCCCGCTGCCAGGTATGGTTGAACCCAGCGTCGGTAGGGCGAGGCTTGCCGAGCCTAAACCCATGGGTTGCCACCTTTCGTCTTGGCGGTATGAATTATCATGGGCCGTACAATGCATATATTGTATCGTTGCTATTATATGTTGTTCGCGTCCTCTTACTCCTCGCTCTCTGGAAGGACACCATGTTCCCGTGATGGCTGCATAGTAGGTGGATGGAAGCCCATGGGTTTAGGCTAGGCAAGCCTTGCCCTACCGGTCGTGGGTTTCGCCTGCCGTGGCCTAATTCTGACTCCTGACTCTTGAATTCCTTTCCTTCCCTGGCGATCTGCGGTTAAATGAGCTTGTGTTCAGTTTGACGGTGCTCGGCAGTGGAAGCGCGGGAAATTGCTCGCTTTTGGTTACGGACAGCTGCCGATTCCTGGTTGATGCCGGGCTGAGCGCTCGCCAGATCTGCCGGCGGCTTCAGTCGGTAGGAGTACAGCCCGAGTCCCTGGACGGGATTTTCATTACGCACGAGCATGGTGATCATGTTGCGGGTCTCGAAGTTCTAGCCCGGCGATTTGAAGTCCCTCTCTACTGCAATCGGGAAACCGCCGAAGCAATGGTTTATGGCGGATACACGGCCCAGAAGGCCTTCAGAAAATTTGAAACCGGGTCGGTCTTCACAGTTAAAGATCTCGAAATCCAAAGTTTCTACGTGCCACATGATGCGGTCGATCCGGTCGGATTCGTATTTGCCAGCGATGAAGGAGCGATGGGATTTCTGACCGACCTCGGTCACGCACCGAAACATGCGCTCGAACGCATTCGCCAGGTGCATACGCTGGTTATCGAAACCAATCACGACGAACGCATGCTGCAGGACGATCTCAGGCGGCCGTGGTCGGTCAAACAGCGCATTCTTTCGCGGCATGGCCATCTGTCGAACGAGGAGGCGGCAAAGGTGGTTGCAAACATTGCTGGCGATCGCCTGAAGCGGGTGGTGCTGGGTCACCTGAGCCGCGACTGCAATAGCGCGGAACTGGCCCATGCAGCAATCGCGCGAATGGGCCTAAGCACGCTCGACCTGTTCTGTGCCGCGCAGCACGAGGTGAGCCCGACCTTTGCGGTAGGAGAGCGGCAGTGACAGAGGGAGAGTACCAGGCTCACCGCGGCGTGGTTCTGGAGCGGTCCTTCAGACCGCAAACGACATTTTGACCCGAGTCCTCTAGGGCTTCGCCCTAAGCTTTGGTTGGTTTGCACCTTTGGTGCTTTCGGAGGAGCCTGTTCAGCCTTCGATCAAAATGTGCGAGACCGGCACTCCAGCTCTCCAGGCTATTTGCTATCTGCTATAGCTTGTCAGCAGATAAAACCAGTTCAGCGCGATTGCAGCTGCCACCATGATCCCGAGGCTGCGTTTGATTGCAGCTGGAGGGGACTCGAAGCGAACCCGGGGCAATCGAAATAAGAGAACGACGCTCGCGTAGCAGTCGTAACCAATCGTTGCCGCGTAGACACAGAACATCAGCGGGTTTAGTGCGATCGCGTGGCGAAGGTCGCCGTGAGCGAACGCAAGCGCGCACCGGGTTGAACCGCAGGTCGGACACGGGACGCCGAGCAAGTGGCGGACCCAGCATCTGGGCCAGGGCAAACCCCAGGCAAGCCAGGTCAAGCTCCCAACCGCGAGCGCCGCCGACCCGAAGAGAAACCACCCCTCAAAATCCATTTCGTTCGGTGCCAACGGCCGACAAAACCGGCGCATTGCCTTCACCGCATCTCCTTCTGGGCCTGAGCAACGAGGAAGATTGTGAGCGCGACCGCTGTCCCTATGCACAGAAAATAGGGGATAAGGATGGCCAGCGCGGCTTTCCAACCCTCGGTCTGGTGCACTTTCTGAAGCCCTGTAATCGCTGCGATCAAGTACCAGATGATAGCCGCGATCGGCCCAACGCACGGGATGACGCTGACGATCTGCGCGGCCTGGGAATAGCAGATTACTTTGTAAGTGCCTTCATAGGCTTTGGTCGCTCCGCCTAGAAGCGTCAGGACCAAATGGTAAATACCCGCTACGAGGAAATTCACGCCGATCATGAATACAAAACCGACAATGATCATCAGCGGAATAACGACCGCCAGGTTGCCGGTCATGGCAGCGAGTTTTTCATATTCCTCTGAGTGCGAATATGCGCCGACCATCGGTCCTAATGCCAATTGAAGCCCAAGCGGAAGCCCAAGCGAGATCAACAGCTGGAGCGCGACGACGGCGGCAAAAAAACCGGTCGGTCTCCCGAGTTTGCCGTTCAGCGGGAGCCGGGCGAACGTTTGTCCCGGCTCGAACAGGATTTGTCTAAAGGTCGTGAAGAACGCTTTTCCGAAGCCAACCTCGGAGAGGCGTTCCCAGGCCGGTGCTACCTCGGCAGCGGGTGCGGTGGCAAGCTCGGCACCCGGCGTCTCGGCGGGTGGAACCAGGGGCGGCGATTCTGGTCTGGCAGGGGGGATAGTGAGGCCTGGAAATTCGGAAAGCGGTTTCCAGCCCTCCATACCTTCCTGCCAGGCAAGGTCCGTCGCAACGAATTGTCCCTGATCAAGCCTTTGTTGAACTTCCTCCAGAGTAAAGGTGCCGAGATTTTGGCCAGCCCGGTTGATCCAGATCTTCATTTCCCCTCGGGTTGTAGAGGAAGACTAGGTGCGACGTCAAACGCCGAGTCTGCAAAGCGCAAATTTGGGAGGCAGAATTCAAGAGCCGGAATTCACCCCTCTTCCTTCGCCTCTCGATTCAGCAAGGCAAGGATATGCCGTTTCTTCTGGTCATAACTTAACGCGTGAAAATTACGGATTTCTTCCAGGCGCCTGGCCCCGATCAGCGTGTCCAGGTAATGAGTGTAGGCGGAAGCTAACTCGGCAGTCTCCAGATATCGGGCGCGCAAATTCTCGTCTTGATAGGCGTCGGGCAGACGCGACTCGAATAAGTGGAACCGGAGCCAACGGCGATCCATCCTTGAGACTTTCTGGGTTCGGCGAAAAAAAGCGACAAAGAGCAGCAATACCAGGTAAGTGTCGACGAGGCCTTGCAGCTCCAGGTTCCTGGCAAAGTCTTCGCTCTCGATGCGGCGCAGGCCCGCCTTGAACTGTAAGGCGGCATGCAGCGCATGGTTGATCTCTTCGACGAACATAATCAGGGATTGAATGTTCGAATTGCTCAGGCCCGAGCGCGGGTCGTGCATCTCCAGCTGATCGATCAGCCAGCTCGAGTAGTAGATTCCAACGTAAAGCCGATCATCGGCAGTCCGCAGAAACGTGCGCGCTAGGTCGCTCAATTCACGGGCGGACGCGCCGGCCAGCTTGGTCAGGTGCGCACAGCGGACACGGTCGATCAGGCAATCCTCCAGGTTGATTCCTACACTTGCGTAGGTGCGCTCGAAGAGTTTCTGGACTTCGCTGAACAGGGTTGAATTCATCGGATCACAACGTTGGCAAGTAGCGGTTGTCTCCGAGGTCGACAAATTCTTCTGCCAGTCGATTCAAAGCGACACGGCACTCGTGAAACCGGTCGGCCAGCGTTTCAAAAAGGAGGTTGAGTTCAAATTGCTTCGCCACCTGGTGCGAAGCCACGGCGTGGAAATTTGTTCGGCCCATGTCCTCATAAAACGAACAACTCGGAGCGCCGCGCTGGCTCCTGCGCTCAATGCTCTCGTGGAAGATCCCGGTGATAAACAAGGAGTAATTTCCGACGTGGGCGCGTATCAGAAAGCTCTGGTACGAAGTTGCCCCCTTCAATGCCAGCAGCAGGTCGGACAGGTAAGGCGCTTCAAGGTTCTCGATTGGAGCATGCAAGTGGCGGCTCCGGGAGAATGTCTCCAGCAGCGCAGCGACGTAGTCGGCCAGCAGCCGGTCATCGATTCCCGAGCCCTTGAGAGCAAGTCTGGCCAGCACGTAGAAATAGAAATGTGGAGAAATGGTCAGATTTCCCGGGTTCTCCAGGACTGCGCGAATCAGAGTCTCGTGGTCCAGAACCTCGTCCCGGGTTTCAGTGTCGGTAAGAAGATCAACCAGACTTACTGCATCGGCCTCGTTTCGAGAGAGGGTGCCGATGATAAAGTTGAAATCTTCAGCGGTAAAGCGTGCCCGACAGTTCGGTTGAATCATCGGTTGTTCATTAACAGCACAACGCGGGCCAGAAATGAAGAGAAAAGTGCCTTTTCTTTTTCTCGCTTTGGCTGAATCTCTTGATTCATGTCCCGGCGGATTGCTCTTCTGGCCAAGTGGCCTCTTTTGGCCTTGCTGTTCGCTGCGCTCTGCTGGGGCAGCTGGTATGTCTACGATAAAGGGTTCGGGAAACGATGGCGCTGGACCCTGGCCAAGGAATTTGAACGCTATGGTCTGGTCATCACGGCGCGCAGGCTGACCCTGGACCCTTTCCACGGCTTGATCGCCAGAGAGGTCCAGGTCTTCGATACTGAAAGCCGGCAGACGCTCCTGGCCGAAATCAGCGATATCTCGCTCGATATTAACTATGCGAACCTGCTCCAGCATGAGGCCGCGCTCAACGCCGTGGATCTGCGCGGCGCTCGGATTTCGATACCGCTCGATCCCGAGGATCCGCACGGAAAAAGGGTAGCGGTCAACAGCCTGCACGCTCGAATCTATTTCCTGCCAGGCCGGATCGAAGTTCGCCAGGTCTCGGGAGACCTTTATGGAATACAGCTTACGGCGAGCGGTACCCTGGTGAACCCGGCGCAACTTCGATTTACAAGTCATTTTGAAGACGAGTCTGCCGGGGCTGACAAGGATTCCGCGGAAAAACTGGTCAGCAAATTCATTGATGAAGTGCGCGGTATGCGGTTTCCCGGCGAGCCGCCGAAGCTCGATCTGACGTTTCAGGTTGATCTGGCAAATCCTGCCAGCCTCCGAATTCAAGGTGGGCGCTTATCGGCCAGGTTGATTCTTCGCCAGGAATACCTGCTCTCCGATTTCAATGCGGAATTCTCGCTCGAAAACCGGCGCCTGGAGCTTCCAAAAATCCAGGTCCGCGATGGCCAAGGTGAGCTATTTGCGACTGCCAGTTGGGACCTGGCAACTGGTGCCAAAAGATTCCGAGTCCGGAGCAGCCTGGATCTGGCCAAACTCCTTGCCGGCGAGCCGCGTTGTCTCTGGGCCAAGGACTGGACCTTCGATTCGCCGCCTCAACTTGAGCTGAGCGGGTTTACCAAGGTAAACCACCAAAGCCAGTTCGTTGGGAAATTGGCCTTCGACCGGTTCTCGTTTCGGTCCGTTCAGTTCCAAAGCATGAAAGCGGAATTCTCCAGAGCCGGCGATTGGTGGATGATCTCGAATGCTGAGGTGACTCACCCGACCGGTACATTGACGGGAGACATCCTTCATATTCCGGGCGACTTTCGACTGAGGTTCCACTCCGCCTTAAACCCGACTGCACTCATGCCGCTATTTCCCGCGCGCGTTCAGCGCGCTCTGGCCGACTGGGAATTCCAGACACCGCCTGTCGTTCAGGGCAACTTCTCCGGACCGGCTCCAGAATTTAAGGATATTCAGGGCTCAGGCCAGATCTGGCTGGGGCGCACAAAACTGCGCGGGGCGTTTATGAATTCGGCGTCTGCGACTTTTCAAATCCGGGACCAGGCGGTCGATTATAGGGACGTTCGGATCGCTCGAGATGAGGGCTCTGGCACCGGAGCCTTCTCTTACGATTTCGGTAAAGGCGAAGTGCGAATTCATCATGCCGAAACAAATTTTTACCCGGCAGCCCTTGCCGCCTGGACTAACCCTTCCCTGCAACGAGCCGTCCAGTTGTTCCGGTTCAGTCAGCCTCCCAGAATCCGCGCTGAGGGAGTTATTCAATTTCGGGATGGCGGAACGCAGAACCTCGGAATGCAGATCGAAATTCCGAACTCTTTCAGCTACGAGTTTGCCGGCCTGGATGTCCCGTTTGATTCTGCAGCTGCTCAGGTCTCTGTGAAAGAGGATCGCGTCGAAATGACCAGGTTTGACGGTCGTATCGGCGAGGGGACCTGGACCATGCAATACACCGCCAAATTGCCGATCACGAAAAACCTCTACGAAGCACAGGTGCAGCTGTCCAACGTGAAGGTGCCGGTGCTGGCCAAGAGAATCGGACATCTTCGAGGATATGACGGCCTCTTGAGCGGTGAAGTGAAGGTGAAGCATCGAGGAATCAACCGGGTGCCTCCCACTGTTACCGGATCGGTTCGCGTCGCTCAGGCGCGCTTCAGCGCAAGCCCTTTATTCATGCCCCTGAGCGAACGCCTGGTTTCCCTGGGACTGCACGAACCGGCTGAGCTGACCATGGACTTTCGCCTGCAGCAAGCCGTTGCCGAGATAGACGCGCTTCGAATCACCTCGCAGTCGCACACGCTCAGCTTGAGCGGAACCCTGGACCTGCTGGACAGCGCCCTGAACCTCGCAGGCGACGTCGACGAGAACGCGCTCCGTCTCCGCGCTTCCGGAACCCTTCAGAACCCGGTTTGGCAGATTTCTTCGAATGGGCCGAAGTGAACCGAACCGGGGAGCGAGGAAGCGAGGAAGCCTCACGCGTTCCTCCAGACCTGCTTCGCCATCGGTGAAGAAGCCCTTGCTCGGAGCGCACATGTCCATAGCCGGCGGTCCAGCCAAAGCCCTGGAGCGCGGACGATCGATCGGGTGCTCGGCAATCCAGATTTTCGTCAAGAACAACATGCAATGGACTGCCAAGCCGTTCTCGGAAGCCGATCTGGCGAGTTATCGTAATTTTTCCGACAAGCCAAATGTCGTCTTTGGGCACACCAGTTACTTGATTAATCCCGGCGCGAACAACCCGGAATTTGCGAAAAAGTCGTTTCAGGCCCTGGTCGAGGAACTCGGTCGCGCCGATCAACTCGAGTTGCCTTTCCTCGTTTTGCATCCCGGTTCACACATGGGGGACGGTGAAAAGTCCGGAATTCAGCGAGTCGGAGCCAGCCTCGACAAAGCGTTTCGTGCCTTGCCCGATGGCAAATGCAAAATCGCGCTGGAAATTACCGCGGGTCAGGGGAGCTCGCTCGGTCACACCTTCGAACAGCTGGCCAAGATTGTCGAAGCCTCAAAGTTTCCGGAGCGCCTCTCTACCTGTCTCGATACTGCGCATTTGTTCGAAGCGGGCTACGATATTCGGACCACTGATGGATTCTGGAATACCTGGAAGCAGTTTGCCGCCCTTCTCGGCGGTGATCGGCTGGCAGCGTGGCATTTGAACGACTCGAAAACCGGACTCGGGTCGCGGGTCGACCGGCACGAGCACATTGGTCGGGGCAAGATCGGGCTAATCCCTTTTCGGGAAATCAT
>Ga0306920_100013681_pt1 | contig 11060 bp, 8 predicted proteins | sample flu12Cox44000170_FD_204666 | JGI IMG/M metagenome (GOLD analysis project Ga0306920, IMG submission 204666) | Lab enrichment of tropical soil microbial communities from Luquillo Experimental Forest, Puerto Rico - flux4day.12C.oxic.44.000.170 (v2)... | ecosystem: Environmental > Terrestrial >...
GCGCGGACCAGGTGAAGCGGGAGCGGACCAGCTCGCGCGCGCGCTTCACCCGCTCGAGGGCCTCGCTGCCGCCCTGCAGCGCTTCGGCCGCGGCCGCCGCGAGCGTCTGCGGATCCGCGCCCACCCGCACCTCGACCCTGTCGCGGGCTCCGATCGCCTCGGCGGCCTGCGGCGTGGTGACGACCGGGACCCCCGCGGCCATGGCCTCCAGCACCTTGTTCTGGATTCCGGTCGAGTAGCGCAGCGGCGCAAGCAGGACGCCGCTGCGCTCCCACACCGGGATCAGCGAGGGCAGCGGACCGGTCACGCGAACCCCCTCGATCGAGCCCAGCGAGCGCACCGCGGGGACCGGATCCGCGCCCGCGAGCTCGAGCGTCGCGTCCGGCCGCAGCGCGCGGATGCGCGGCCAGATCTCGCGCGCGAGGTACACGGCGGCATCCACGTTGTGCGGCACGCTGAGAGTCCCGAGAAACGTGACGCGCGGCTCGGTGCGCGGCGCGATCGGGAGCGCGAACAGCCGCTCGTCCACGCCGTGCTGAATCACGGCGACCGGCGGACACCCGCGCGCCTCGAGATCCTGGCGGTCCACCTCCGAGAGCACCCAGCGCTCCGCGAATTCGGGTGCCACCCGCTGCTCGTACGCCGCGACACGGCGCCGCTCCCACTCGACCGCGTGCCCGCGATACCACGGCTGGTAGGGCAGTGAGCGTTGCAGCGACAGCGCGAGCGAATCCGCGTAGAACAGCACCTTGCGCGGGTGATCGACATCGCGGACGAACTGGGCCATCCGAAAGAGCTGGACGAAGACGACGTCCGGCCGCTCGGCGGCGACCAGCTCGTGAACCAGCCGCTGCATCGCGGCCGACCGGTAGAAGCTCACCTGGGAGGGCTCGCGATTCAGCAGGCCGGCCCAGGCCTGAATCCACGAGCGCGCGCGCGCGAGTTGCACGGTTCGAACGGATCGGCACAGAGCGGAAAGCTCGCGCATCCCGTCGTTCACGTTCGGGGAGTCGACGAACGATGCAAGCGTCACGTCGTGCTCGCGCGAGAGCGCACGGATCAGGTGATAGCCGGTCAGCCGGTCGCCGCGATGCGGCGGCCACGGAAACCGCGCGGAAAGGTAGAGGACCTTCATCGGCAGGGCGCCGGATTCCCGGCCGCCGCGCGATTCGCGACCGCCTCCGTGCACAGGCGGACCATGCGCTCGCCCACGACGTCCTCGGAGAAGTGCTCGAGCGCGTGGCGGTGGCCCGCGGCGGCGATTCGCGACGCGAGTGCGGGGTCGCTCAGGATGCGGACCACCGCGTCCGCGAGCGCCGCCTCGGTCTCGCCGATCAGCACGTTTCGATCGTGCTCGAGCCCGAGACCTTCGGCCCCGAGCGTCGTGGTCACGACCGGCGTCTTGGCGGCGAGCGCTTCGACGATCTTGAGGCGCGCCCCGGCCCCGACCCAGAGCGGGACCACGAGCATCGCCGCGCCGGCCAGCTCCGGCTGAAATTCCTCGACGTAGCCGACCGGCTCGGCGCCACGTTCCGACGCGAGCGCGCGGAGCTCGGCGGGGAGCCCCTTGCCCACCAGTCTCAGCCGCGCCTCGGGAACGCTCCGCCGGACGCGCGGCCAGCTCCGCTCCAGGAATCGCCTCGCGCCGTCCGCGTTCGAGCCGCGGTCGAATGTTCCGCAGATGAGGAGCGCCGGGGGCGTGACCGGGCGGCGCTCGAGAAACCGGTGGAAGTCCACGGCCGCGGACAGCGTCTCGACGCGCGCGCCGGGAGCCAGCTGGCGCAGCGCGTCGGCTTCATCCGGCTGAACCGCGAGCACCAGATCCACGCCCTCGCACAGCGAGCGCTCGGCGGCCCGCATGCGGCGGGCCTGATACGTGACGTACGCCCTCCGCACCCCGGCCCGCAGCAATTGCGCGTAGCGTTCCAGCCACACGTGCTCCAGATTGTGCTGCCGGAGCACCACGGCGGCGGGCCGCGCTGCAGGAGCGTACGTGGCGAGGTGCAGGTGATTCAGCACGACCAGCTCCGCTCGGCCCCGATCGACCTCGCGCCGCAAGGCGTCCTCGAACGCCGGGTTGCGGTAGCGCGCGAGGACGTAGGGCCACGGTCCGGTGAGGTCGGCGAGCACTCCCCGTGTCACCGACCAGGGACGATGCGGCACGGCGACGGTTCGCACGCCCACGCTCGCGAGCGCGCCGGGCGTGGCGTGCGCGCCGGCGCGGATTTCGTCCGGCGTCGCGAGCGTGAGCAGCGTCACGTCCCAATGGCGCGCGGTCGCGACGAGGATCTGCCAGAGCCCGAGGCGTCCGCCGTCGTCCACCGGCCAGGGCAGGCGCGGAGTCGCCACGATCGCGCGGGGCCTTCCGCTCAATCCACACCTCGCAGGGAACCCGGGCTCACGCGACTGCGGGTCCGGGGACGATGCGCCACCGGATCAGGTACCCGGGAACATGCGTGAGCGACAGGCTCAAGCCCCAGAGCAATCCGAGCAGGAAGGTCGAATTGACCTGGACGAGCGAGAAATTCGTGAGCCCGATGCCGGCGAGATAGATCGTGCAGGCCGCGGACGCGGCGCACCACCCCGCGACCGCGCCCTCGCTCCGCAGTGCGCCGATCGTTCCGGCACGCACCGCCGCCACGAGGACCAGGAGATAGGCGGTGAGGCCGAGAACGCCCTCCTTGAGCAGGAGCCAGAGATAGGTCTGGTGCACGAACCACTGGGTGGTGATGACGTTGAAGATCGGCTGATGAATCTGAAGCGTGTACCCGAGGCCATGACCGACGAGCGGCGAGCTCGCAATGCTGCGAAGCGACGCGCGGTACTCGACCAGCCGTTCGATGTTCGATGCGGTCTGGCTCGAGGCCTCGGTGCCGACGCTCGAGGCGACTCGGGTCAGCAGAAGGGATGCAATGTCCGTCCAGCCGAACCAGACGCTGAGAACGACCACTCCGACCCCGACCAGGAGCGCGACCCATGCGAGCGCGAATCCGACTTTCTTGATGCGCGTCCGCATTCCCTCGCCCCGCCGGATGTAGACCACGAACAAGTAGGGCAGCGCCGCCAGCAGCCCGAACCAGTACCCGCGGGCAAACGAGATCAGCTGATGAACCAGGAACAGGCAGGTCAGAAGGATCATCCAGCCGCGGGGACGGGCTCCTTTCGCGAACAGCGCGAGGCTCAGCGTCAGCAGCGCCATCATCCCCGTGACCGGAGTGAAGAAGATGCCGCCCGTCCGCACCTTGTTGATCGCATACGAATAGATGCCGAGCCCGAAATGCGCGAGGCCCACGACGACGAACAGGACCAGGGCGAGCTTGACATCGCGCTCCGAGACCCGGATTCCGCCGACCAGCAGCGCGAAATACAGCGCCAGCATCGGCATGAGCTCGAGGCCGAGAAAGCGCACCGAGTTCCCGAGCGCGAGACCGAGCACCGCCGCCATGGCGGTCGTGATCGCCAGGAACCCGAGGGCCAGCGTCAGCTTCGTTCTGGGCAGCCGCCACGTGCCGGCCGCCGCCGCCGCCGCGAGAGCCACCAGCGCATAGATCAGCATCGCGGTCACGGCCGAGAGCTCGCGCGTGAGATGCCCGCCCTCGTCGTTGACGAAGGTCGCCGCGGCGGCGACCAGCACGAGACCCGGAAACGGCTCCATCGGACGCGCGATGGCGCCGAGCCCGAGAAGCAGGACCGCGACCGCGATGATCCAGTTGCTCAGAGTGAGCATCGCCACGGCGAGCGCCAGGACGACCAGGACCGCCATCAGCCGGATCGGGGTCCCGGGTCGCGCGAGTGGGTTGACGGCGAGGGTCATGGAGCCTTTGAGCGCTCGAATGGCGTGATGGGGCGAGGGCCCCGCTCGATCAGTCGGTCCCGGTGACGAGCGCCATCCGGCGATCCGCCTCGTCATCCTGCATGAGTGCGTACGCGACGCCGGCGATGAGCGCGAATGCGGCGGCGGCGAGAACGATGACGACCCGCTGGGGCCGGGATCGCCGCTCCGGCGGAGTCGCGACGTCGAGCACCTCGATGGTCTGCACGTCGCGGGCCTCGGTGATCTGCGCCTCCTCGTACTGTGCGGTGAGCAGGGTGTAGAGCTGCTCGAGCGTCTTCACGTCACGGACCAGGCGCGCCAGCTCGAGACTGGTCGTGGGCAGGGTCGCGAGCTGGCGGTCGAGCTCGTTGAGCTCCTGCGTCAGGCGGACCTCCTCGTCCGTGGTCTCCCGCGTGTAGCTGCGGACGACGCCGAGGCGAACCTCGAGAGCCGCGCGCTCCGCGTAACGCCGGCTTGCGGCGTCGAGCGCGCTCGACATTTCCGGGGTCAGCACGATGGCCTTGTGCTGCGATTGATACTCCGCGAGCTTCTGCTCGGCCGCGGCCAGGCTGGTCTTGGTCTCGCTCAGCCGCTGCTCGACGAACAATCGGGTGCGTCGGCCCTTCGTCATCCGCACCTCGCGATTGAAGCGGTCGAGCAGCTGAACGTAAGCGTTCGCCATCTCCGCCGCGCGACCGGGATCATGGTCCTCGACGGAAACGACGACCGTGCCGGCCTCGGTCAGCTCGAATCGCGAATGCCGTCGCAGCTCCCGCAGGGCGTCGTCCATCCATCGCACGTGGTAGCGGCTCTGGAGCTGGAAGCGCTGCACCATCTCCTCGCCGACGCGACGACTCTGGATCACCGCCAGCATCACATCGGCGGGGGACGTCTCCGTGGGAACCCTGACCCCGGGCACTCCGATTCCGCGCAGCAGAGTGCTGAGGCCGATGCCGGAATCCTCCTCGCTCGGGGGGAGCAGCGAGGCCTGGGCCCGGTACCAGGGGGGCAGGACGAACGCGATGCCGCCGGCCACGAGCGCGCTGCCCGCCACCATCAGGATGATGAGGCGCCGGCGCGCCCACACCCGGCGCCAGAACACCGAGACTTCGATCACGTGGTCCATTTCAGTGCCTGACCGCAAGGTAGATGACGGCGACCTGGGCGGCCACTGTCACGATGTCCCGGAAGATCTGCCAGGCATCGATGTCGCGGCGTTCCGGAACCCAGATGAAATCCCCGGCCTCGATGCTCCGAACGCTCTTCGCGGGGATCACCTGGCCGGTCAGCGACCGCGAAACGCGAACCGCCCCGCGTGAGGCGCGGTGGGTGTACCCGCCCGCGAGCTGAACGTAGTCGTCGAAGTTGCGGCCCGGCGCGTATTCCACGAAGCCCGGGCTCAGCACCTCACCCTCGACTCGGACCGAGGAGACCAGCTCGTCCACGCGGACGAAATCGTCGGCTTGGAGGAGGACGTCGACCGCCGGCCCCTCCTTCTGGAGCCGGTTGAAGTCTACGCGAAAACTGTTCTTTCGCTCGGACAACTTGGTCTGAAACGTCGCATACTCGGACTCGGTCATCTCCGCCCGGGACAGCCGCGCCAGGCGATCGAATTCGGGATCGGCTTCCTTTCCATCGCCCTGAGACCGCAGGAGATGGATCGCCGAGCGGTTCGCCCGCGGGCTGAATCCGCCCGCCCAGCGGACCAGGTCGCTCAACCGATCGTGTCCGAGGACGATCGGAAAGGCGCCGGGGCGCATCACCTCGCCGTAGATCTCGACGCTCGGCGACTTGTGGTAGTTGGGGGTGAAATACACGTACAGCCGATCGCCATCCTTGAGCGGAAGCGACGCCGCGCCGGGGCCGAGTTGCTCCGGGCTGAGCCATACGGATTCGCGCTCGCTCGGGGTCCGGAAGCGCGCGAGCAGCGCGCTGTCCCGCGCCGCGGGCGGGACGAGCCCTCCGGCGATCTGGATCAGCGTCGACAGGCTGTCGTTCGGACCCAGCTCGAACCGGCCGGGGTTCGCGACCGCTCCGTCGGCCTCGATGAACCGGGTCATGCGCGGCACCTGCAACACGTCGCCATCCACGAGCACCGGATCGTATTCCTGCCTCCCGGTGGTCTCGAACAATTGAAGATCCAGGCGGCCGACCGTGCCGTCCAGATGATGAATCTGGATCTCCCGCCGCGAGGCTCCGCTCGCGAGGCCGACCTCAGCGATCGCCTCGCTCGCGCGCGTGGCGGACGTCACTTCGATCGCGCCCGACTTCGCGACGAGCCCGGACACATAGACCTTGAACGTGCGCAGGCGCACCAGCTTCAAGTCGGCGTGGACGCCGCGAAACGTCTCCCCGACCTTCTTCAGGACCTGATCCTGGGCCCAGGCCAGCGTATGCCCGGCGACCAGCATCGGACCCGAACCGGTCAGGGAGATCTTCCCTTCCGGGCTCACCTCGAGGACGTCCTGAGTGCTGAGCCGGCCCCAGAGATCCAGCTCCAGGAGGTCGCCGGGCCCGAGGATGTAGGTCGCCGGGTCGATGGCCCCCGCCTGGGCAACCGATGGCACGTTGCTCCGCAGCTCGGCGGCCGGCTTGGTGGTGGGCGGCTTCGGCGGGCGTCCGGTCTGGTCGAAGGGATTCGTGACGCCGTTTTCGTCCGGCGTCTGCGCCAGGGCGAGCGCATTCCACGCCAGCACCAAAGCCACGAGCAGCGCGAACCCAGGCCGCCTCACGCGCGCACTTCCTTCAGCACCTTCCGCTTCCCGTACATGCGCTCGTAGTAGGCGCGGAACTCGCCCTCCTTGATCGGGCGCCACCACTTCTCGTGCGCGCGGTACCACTCGACGGTCTGGCGGATGCCGTCCGTGAACGCGATCTGCGGCTTCCAGCCGGTCAGCCGCGTGAGCTTGCTCGAATCGACCGCGTAGCGCCGGTCGTGCCCGGGGCGGTCCTCGACGTGACGGATGAGCGTGCGCGGCTTGCCGAGCAGCTCGAGAATCGTGCCGGTGATGGTGAGCACGTCGAGCTCGTTCTGCGCCCCGATGTTGAACGTCTCGCCCTCGATCCCGCCATGCGTGAGCAGCTCGACCAGCGCGGCGCAGTGATCGTCCACATGCAGCCAGTCGCGGCGGTTGAGCCCGGTGCCGTAGACCGGCAGACCGTGATCGTCGATCGCGTTCGTCACGAACAGCGGCACGAGCTTCTCCGGGTACTGGCGCGGCCCGTAGTTGTTCGAGCAGCGCGTCACGACGACCGGGAGTCCGAACGTGGCGTAGTACGCGTACGCGAGCCGGTCGCCGCCCGCCTTGCTCGCCGCGTACGGACTGCGCGGCATGAGCGGGGCCTCCTCGGTCGCGAAGCCCTCCATCACCTCGCCGTACACCTCGTCGGTCGAGACCTGGATGAAGCGCCGGACGTCCACGCGCCGCGCCTCCTCGCACAAGACGAACACGCCGTACACGTCGGTTTGGATGAACTCGCCGGGCTGCTCGATCGAGCGGTCCACGTGCGACTCGGCGGCGAAGTTCACCACCGCGTCGCAGCCGTGCATCGCCTTCGCCACCGCCTGCGGGTCGCGAATGTCGCCGTGCAGGAACGTGAGCGCGGACGCCGGCAGCCCGTCGAGATTCTCGCGGCGCCCGGCATACGTCAGCGCGTCCAGCACCACGACGTGGCTGGCGGAATGATGCTTCAGGAAATAGTGGACGAAGTTCGCCCCGATGAATCCCGCGCCGCCCGTCACCAGCAGACGACGCGGAGCGGCGAGCCGCTCAGCCATCCTTCCGGCTCCAGTCGTACGGAATGGCGGGATCGTCCGGGGCCATGCGGAACTCGTCGGGCTGGTCGTACACGTAGTGCTCGGTGGGCGTGTTGATCAGGAACGCGGGCTCGGTGCCGACCCCCTTCATGCCGTGCAGCACGAGCGGTGGGATGACGAGCAGCATCGGGTTGTGCTCGCCCATGAAGAACTCGTTCACTTCGCCCCTCGTCGGGCTGCTGTCGCGGCGGTCGTAGAGCACGACCTTCGCCATGCCCTTCACGAACGCGAAATGATCGGTCTGCTTCTTGTGGTAGTGCCAGCCCTTCACCACTCCCGGGTACACCACCGAGAGGTAGACCTGGCCGAATTTCTGGAAGAACTCGTCGTCGTCACGCAGGATCTCCATCAGCAGACCGCGCTCGTCCGGGATCACCTTGAGCCGCTTGATCTTCACGCCCTCGATCATGCCGTCCTCGCCCTCGATCCACGCCGTTCACCCGGCCGCCCGCGTCCCACGCCCACGTGTTGCATGCCGGCCGCTTCGACTTCGTCCCGATCATAGAGATTTCGCAGGTCGCACAGGACCGGCTTCCGCATCAGGCGCTTGAGTCGCCCGAGGTCGAGATTCCGGAACTCGTTCCACTCGGTGATGATCGCGAGCGCATCCGCGCCGCGCGCCGCCGCGTACGCGTCGCCGGCGAGCGTCACGCCCCGCATCACGCGCAGCTCCTTCGCCTTCTCCATGCTCACCGGATCGAACGCGGCGACGCGGAAGCCCCGCCGCTTGAGTCCGGCGATGATCGCGAGCGCGGGAGCCTCGCGCAGGTCGTCGGTGTTCGGCTTGAACGAGAGCCCGAGAATCGCGACGCGCCCGCGCTTGCGTCCCGCGGCGGCGGCGATCTTGTTCACCATGCGCGCCATCTGGTGATGGTTCGCGGCGATCACCGCGTCCACGATGCCGCTCCGGACGCGCGCGCCGCGCGCGAACGCGGAGAGCGCGTGCGTGTCCTTCGGGAAGCACGAGCCGCCGTAGCCCGGCCCGGCATGCAGGAACTTGGAGCCGATCCGGCGGTCCATTCCGAGCCCCTTCGCCACCGCCTGGACGTCGGCGCCCAGCGCCTCGCACAGGTTCGCGATCTCGTTGATGAACGAAATCTTGGTTGCGAGGAAGCAGTTCGACGCGTACTTGATCAGCTCCGCGGTCTCGAGCGAGGTCACGACCATCGGCGTCTCGATCAGGAACAGCGGATCGTGGATCTTGCGCAGGATTTCGGCCGCCTTCTTCGACTCCGCGCCGATCACCACGCGATCCGGCCGCATGAACGTCTCGATCGCGGAACCCTCGCGCAGGAATTCCGGGTTCGAGGCCACGTCGAACTCGGCGCCGCGCTTCGCGTGCTTCCGGATCCAGCCGATCAGGTCCCGCGCGGTGCCGACCGGGGCGGTGCTCTTCTGCACCACCAGCGTGTAGCCGTCGAGATGCTCGGCCACGGTCTTCGCGACCGCATAGATCGCGCGCGTGTCGGCGCTGCCGTCGGCGCGTGGCGGCGTCCCGACCGTGATGAACACGACCTTCGACTTCCTGAGCGCGGCCACCAGGTCGCTCTCGAACCGGAGCCGGCCCTCGCTCACGTTGCGGCCCACGATGTCGGGGAGTCCCGGCTCGAAGAACGGGAGGTCGAGCGCGCGCAGCCGCTCGATCTTCGCCGCGTCCGTGTCCACGCAGGTGACCTGATTGCCGAAGTCCGCGAGGCAGGCGCCGGTCACGAGTCCCACGTAGCCGGTGCCCACCACGGTGATGTTGTACAAGCGGGGTCCTTTCGAATCGTCCGGCCGGGGCCTCTGGGGTCGCGGGCGGCGGGGCGAGGAGGCGTGGTACGAGGCGAAATCGGCCCGCCAGATTAGGGGGCGGGCGGGCGGCGGGTCAACCGGCCCGACACGGCGTCCACGTGACGTCGTCAGCGCAGGCGCGCGAGAGCGGGACGAGCGCGGCGCCGAGAAGCGCCGAACATGAGGCGACCCAGCCGAGGATACGCACCGGGACATCCCCGCCACATGCTCACGGGCCCCCCGGCTTTCCGCCGGGCTGGCCATCTCCGTAGATCACGTGCCGGTCCGCGGCCGCGCTCGGGATCGCGATGGACCCCGCCGCGCGCGCGTCAGTCTTGAACTTGTTCTGTGGCAGGACGACGCAGCCGGAGGCATCGGATGGCCGGATCGACACGGTGGTATCGACCATCGACCAGGTGTTCACGCCGACCTCGATGTTCTGGGACCCGCCTTGAATGAAGATCCCGCGCGATCCGGAGACTCCCTGGCCGTTGTTCCCGAATCCACTGGTCGAGATCTGCCCGCCGCGACAGTTCTCGACGGAGATCGCGGTCTTTGCCGCTCGCCCGGCCTGGCTGAAGTCCTCGAAGTGACATCCGATCACGGTGAACGCGTGGGTGAGCTTGAGCCTGAGCTGCGCGTCGTAGTCGCTCGAGGTGCCGGCGGTCTGGTTCTCTTCCAAAGCCGTGCCGATGAGGCGGATCCCGAACGAATTCTCGGCGTAGATGCCGAAGTGCCGGCACCCGTGATAGAAGCCGCCCAGCACGTACGTCGTCGTGCAGTTCCGGATGTCGAGCCCGTTCCCCGCGCAGGAATTCGCCTCGCAGTCCGCGATGCGGACCAGCAGGATCGCTTGCTGCGCTCCCCCATCGATATGGATGCCGTTCGCGAACGGTCCGCGGCAGGTGACCGCATCGAATCGCAGGCCCGCGATCTTGTGCGTCGCGTCGTTGATGACCGCGTGGATTGCGTCCCCGCTCGCGGTATCGGGGCTGACCAGGAACAGATCGCGGAACGAGATGTTGTACAGGGTCTGCGACGATGCGTCGAGAAAGAAGACGTTGTTCCCCGCGCCGGCGCGCGCCACCAGCGCCGAGCCCGACGTCCGCGTTCCATTGCCGACGCCGTCCCCGAAGATCTCGAGACTCTTGCTGATCTTCCATCCGCCCGGGGGCGCGAGATACGGCCCCGGCGACGGGAAGTAGATCCGGTCGCCGTCCTTCGCGGCCTCGATCGCCGCGGCCGGGCTCGGATAGTCACGCACATTGAGCAATGCCGCCTCGGCCGGCAGTCGACTCGCGGCAAGCAGCAGCAGCGCGGCCAGGAGTCTCCGGGTCATCGAAACCTCCTGAGATGCGCGGGCAGGATCCCGCTAGTGAGCGGCGAGCGGCCGGCGAAAGGATTGCAGCACGTCCTGAATCGTGCGGTCGAGCGGGATCCCGGCCCGCCATGCGGTGGCGCGCGTGAGCGCGGAGGGATCGCCGACCAGGTACGGGACGTCGGCGGGGCGCATGCGCGACGGGTCCGGCTCGATGCGGACCGCAACGCGCGCCTGCTCGATCAGCATGCGGGCGACGTCGGCGAGCTGGATTCCTTCCCCGCGACAGACGTTGTAGACGGCGCCCTTCGCACCGCGCTCGAGCAATCCGGCGTACG
>Ga0306920_100013682_pt1 | contig 11060 bp, 2 predicted proteins | sample flu12Cox44000170_FD_204666 | JGI IMG/M metagenome (GOLD analysis project Ga0306920, IMG submission 204666) | Lab enrichment of tropical soil microbial communities from Luquillo Experimental Forest, Puerto Rico - flux4day.12C.oxic.44.000.170 (v2)... | ecosystem: Environmental > Terrestrial >...
CGTAAGGCGCCGGCTGCACCTGGTTCCAGATGTGCATCGCGTCATAGCACTTGTACTGGGAGTTGTAGGGCAGCGCGTGCGGCGCAGTCTGCGGGGTGCTATGGATGCCGCTGTACCAGTCAAGGTAATTCGGCTGGTCATACAGCGTGAAGTAAAAAAGGTCCTGGTTGGCACCGGTGTTGGTGCCTTGGCCCGGGCAGTTCATGTAAGGCAAAAGGGTGCCGGTGGCGGCGTCGGTATAGTTCGGGTAGAACCCTTGTGCCCAGGCATCCCAGCTGCTGGTTTTGGTCCTGTCCACCATGGTCAGGGTTGGCGTCACGCCATCCGCTGCAAAGCCTTCCTGGTAGAGGTTGATGGTGACGTTCGGAACGTTCGGCTCCCAGGGCTGTTGTATCATTTGCGACGCAGAATCAAAGGGACGCGTCGAGGCGTAGTTGACAATTCCATGGATACCGCCGTTCTCGCCCACCTCCTTGGTAGTGGGTTGAGTTCCGGCCGGTGATCCGGGTGGGGGGGGGACCGTGACGGTCGCGCAGAAGTTTGTCGTGCTTGCAGGCTGAGTCGGGTTGTCGCAGGCTGCATACGGCGCCTTGCCGAACTCAATCCAGTTGCCCTGGCTAGTCATCCCCGACCAGCCCTCCGAGGTAACCCAGGGCGGATCGATGCGGCCGGTGGAGGCGGTCGCCGAACTGGGTATGGCCGTGCCGGCGGCGAACGAAGCAGCCTCCGCCGCACAATCTGCGGTTTTGCAATAGACCGCACCCGGCACGGACAGATCGGCGGGCAAAGGAACCGCCTCGAAGGTGTTCGCCAAGTACTTATAGGCACCCGAAGTTCCGCATTGCCGGGCGCCATTCGCAGCAGTCCCACAGGAGGTAGAGCCGTCGGCAGGGCCGCCCGCGTCGTAGACGGTGTGGATACCTGTTGTCTTGTAGCGGGTTGAATCCGCTTCCACGACATACCAGTTGAACAGCGGGAACGTCTCGTTGAAGTTGGCAATGCCGTTGAAGTCAGACACCAGAGAGTTGGAATTGTGCCCATCCCGGTAGTGAATCATTGTATAGATCAACGGAATTCCGATCTCGTTAGAATCGAAGATTCCATTCTTGTTGTCGTCAATGAACACGCGGGTGTAGAGATTCGACTGCCACTGCTGTACGCCGATATTCCCCATGTGGAGGGCAGAGAGTCCCCCGGTGCACGTGGTAGCGGGGGGCGTGGGGACGCACCCAACGTTAGCCGGCGTTGACAGACCATCAATGATCTGGTCATTCCATTGGTCGCCGATGGTCAGTCTCCAGTTCCCGCCGGGAACATTGGCAAACCGGAAGTTCCCATTGGCGTCGCACTTGGTGAACATGAAGTCCTCGCCATCGGGGTCGCCCAAGCTGACCCAGCACTGGGTCCAGGTAAGGGCATCACGGGAACCGCTGGCATAGAGTCTCTGGTCCGGGGTCCGGCTCAGGCGCTGGACGTCGACTTGTCCGTCGATGGTGTTGGTGCACGGGCCGACCGCACCCGGCGTACCGTTGCCGTTGCAGATATCTTGGTGCCGCGCATTGATGATCGCCGGGTTGGCGAAGCCGATTGACACGTGATAGCCGGCCGGGCCGTACTCCTGGAAGTAGCTAGGCTCGCCGATGCGGATAAAGGAATCGTGGGGATGCTGCCCATCCAGCGTGTTGGTCTGGATCCACTCTTCGCCGCGCGCAATCCGGTCCGCCCCGGGGTAGGCTTGGACGCTGAACTTCTCCGGCATGAGGTTGGCAATGACCGCCTGGCCTGCCAGGGGAGATAGAGTGGTACCGTCTGCTTCGTACTTCGGGCAGGTCACGATCATGCCCGTGATGCCTCCGGCTGGCGCCGGACCCGCCCCGGCCGGACCTGAAGTCGCATTCGCCGAAATCGGGCAGGCGTCGAGCCCCGTGACGGGATCGATGGTCCCCGCCAGACTGTTCGACAAGGGCTGGTTGAACATGTCGTTGGTGTCCTGTCCGGTCACATCGCCGAGCCCGCCATAGGTGTCCCACAGGACGATGTTGAAGCTACCCAGCCCGGGCTCAATGGGTGCTATCGTGCCGTTTCCGCCCCCGCCATCCTGCTCGCCGTTGAGTGGGAAGTCGTCTTCGAACACGATCACCGAAAGCTTACCCGTAGGAAGCGGTGTTGGCAGCACTAGCACGTTGACGGGTTGGGTAAAGGCGGAGGTTGAGGTACATGCATTCGGGCCACCCAGTATGTTGCAGGCCGGTGGGATCGGCGCGCCGCTCATGGTGTGACCGCATGTCCCAGTAGTACTTATGCCGCCCATGGTGGTGTCGCAAGTCGGCTGGCCTACGTAGGCAGGAAACGGGTTGGCCGCATCGCCAGGCAACACCGAGATGTAATAGCGTTTCGCGGGATCGAGAACAACCTGACCGGGCAGAACTGCTGTAAAGCCACTTCCGGTCGTATCCGGCCGGCAGGCGCCGTTGCCAACGTCGCACACCGCGGGTATGTGCAGTCCGGCAGTCGCGCTGCAACCCGCTGGAACACCAGGGGCCGTACATGCCGGCCGATTGTCGAGCATGGTCTGGCCACCTTCGCACGAGAGCGGCCCGGTGCAGCCCTGGGCGACGAAATCCATGGTGCTGGTATGGAAATTTACCCCGAAGGTGGGGACGGTGCTCTGGCCCGAGGGGCCCACAATGCTGGGGCAGCCCGGCGTGGTAATGCTGTTGTTAGTTGTGCAGTTTGGGTCAACCCAGAACGTCTTGTCTTCTTCAATGATCCAGCGATAATCGCCAATCGGCGTCAACGCCTTGATGCAGTTGCTATCCCCGTTGCAGTTGTTATACGCTTGGGCATCCACTACATTGACCTGCAGATTGCTGGGCGTCGGGAAGACGAGGGTCACCGTCGCGGCACTACTCTGCTTCCCCTGGGAGTTTTGCGCGATGTAGGTAAAAGTGTAGGTGCCAGCGCCTGGTGCGGTCGCCGTGAACCCGCCGTTGGGGGACATATTGATCGTTACCCCTGATGGCGTAACACTGGAAACGACCACCCGCAGCGGAAGACCGTTGGGGTCCGAGTCCACCGAGAGGACGCCCGGCGACGGAATCTTGAGGAACGTCGCCATTTTAGAGTTGTAAGTGATGGCGTTCGCAACAGGGTTTCCGCTGAGCGACGACACGCTCAGCGTAACCGTTGTGCACAGGTTGGTAGTGCCCGCGGCCGCACCGTTGGCGCAATATCCGAAGGTGTCAAAGGGCGAGCCCGCAGTGACAGTCGAGCCCGCACCCGCATTGGGAGTATAGGTAAAGGTGCCGTTTGCACAAATTCCTGCGACCGGGCTTCCGGGCACGGCGTTGCAAGTCAACGTGCCGTTGGTGGGAGCGGACGACAGCTCGACGCCTGACACATTGACGTCGTTAGCGATCACGCCCTTGGATGGGTCTGTCACGACCAGGGGAGTGCACGAGGTGGCGCTGGACGCACAGGGGATGACAGAGCTGTAGGTATCCGGGTTGGCTAGCGCGCCTGCGAATACGCCCGTCCCTGCAGCAACCGGAAGTACAGCGCCATTGACGCCGATATAGGCCAGCATTCCGGCATCACGCACGGAAGAATTGGCCGACAGACTCAGTTCGCGGTCGTAGATCGGGAGCGAGGGCGGCGTCCCGCCGGGGGTCGTTGCGGCGGGCACGTTGACCATCACGTCGTAAGTCTTGCCCGCAGCCATAAAGACATCAGTCTGGACGCGGGGAGCCCCGAGGTTGGGGAGGGGGTTGCCATCTTCTGCGATCAGGGTGAATCCACTCACCGGATTGGTCGCGGTGGTGAGCACGCCTGCGCCCGTAAAGCCCGTGGTCTGCGAGCCAACGATCGACGGTACGTGCATGCGCACGCCGGCATTCACCAGGCGCACCAGAAGGTTTCCGGTGACTCCGGTGGCGATGATGGGGCTGGGTGGAACAGTTGCAGTGTTGAGTCCAGCCGTAGCCGCGAACAGCGAGTTCCCTGCATTGGTTTTGTCGAACGCGAGCCCGTTAATGAGGTAATAGAACGGCGTGTAATTTACCGCCGGTGGATAGCAAGTGTGAGTTGCGGCGCACCCGATTGGGCTGAACACCGCTGTCGCAGTCGCTTGCGTTCCCCCGGATGGCGGCGCGCCGATAAGGACCGTGGGAGCGGACGTATAGCCGGTTCCGCCATTTGTCAATGTGAGAGAGATTTGTCCTCCGCTTCCGGGCACTATAGTGGCAACGGCCGTCGCGCCGGATCCTCCTCCCCCCCCGATCGTTACAGAGGGGGCGGTTGTATACAAAGCTCCCGGATTCGTTAACGTCAGGCCCGGCAACACGCCGTTGGGGTTCATCCCACTCCAAACGGCCGTCTCGCTAAAACCTGCCGTCCGGACAGCCAGGTCGACCACTTTGTTCTGCACGGGGTCGATTTCACTGAACTCGAGCGGGACTTCCGCGCTGTACTGCACCGCCGGAACCGCCGCCTGAACCGCCGCATTCGTCGTGTTAGCGGCTACTGCAGGGTAAGCTGTGCCCGCTGTAGTGCCCGAGGGGGCGGTGGTGACCACCAGCATGCCAATGAGACCCATGGGCACCTGAATCGAAGGATGCGTGCCGGATTCGAGCAGATAGGTACCCGGCTTTAAGCTGGACCACGTGAGTGAGGTTGAGCTGGATGTTCCCGGCGCAACCGCCGCCACTTCTGTGGCCATGGATCGCACACGCGGCCCCTGGGCAGGCGGAATGGCAGGGGGATTAGTTTGCTGGGACGTGCATGGGACGCCGGGAGCGTTGGACGCGATAAACCACGACGGGCACCCCTGCGCGTCGGCGTGGCTGGGACTCTGCGTGGTGGTCCGCTGGGAGAGTGAGCCGAGGCCGCCGCCCACCTGGCCCACAATCACGATCGAGGTGGGAATATTATTTGCGCTCCCGCCTCCTGCAGGGGTAAACGAAAGATTGTTGGTCAGGTTGATCGTCAGGCTTGCCCCGTTCGGAACAAAGGGAACCGTGATCACTACCGGGGACCAGGCCGATGCCGCCGCCGCGGCTGCTCCGGTGCCCGTGGTATCAGTAATCGTGACCGTGGGAGCCGCCGTATAGCCAGCTCCGTGTTTGGTCACATTGAAGCCAACTACCACCCCGCCGCTAACGATGGGGGTCGCCACTGCGGCCGTCGTCGGCGTATTGCCCGCGGCAGGAGTAATAGTGACGGTAGGTGAGGACGAGTAGTTCGATCCGCCATTGAGCACATAGATTCCGCCAAGTGCCCCGGTGGTTGCGCCAGAACTGGATCCGCTCAAAGGTGCGCAGGTCGCGGTCGAGCCCGTGGCTGCTGTACCGCAGGTGTAGCCCCACATGGGCAGCGTGGTGCCATCCGGCAGGGTTGTGGTAGCCGGCCCCGCCGTCAAGTTGACCACCTGCTGGCCGAAGCCCGTCGCGGCCGCAAAGACAAGGAGCGCGCTCACCAGAACTGCGGCCTTCAGTGTAGCCTTCGACTTGGAATCGTTGATGCGGATCATTGTTGTCGCCTCTCGTTTTGTTCCGTTTTGGGACATGAAGCTGAATTCTTGTTCGCCCTCTTCTGGTCGGGAAACCTCAGCCTGACGGGCCTTCCAAGGCAGGCGCACGCCTGCGGCTAGTTGCTCTCGTCAATCGCAAATTCCCGTGAATCCACCAGCATCATCATCAGCATGCCGCCGGGAAAGACGTTGTTCGTCGTGATCTCGCGTTCGTTATGCGAGTGCCACATAAACGCCCAGCCTCGCTCGTTGGCGGGGTTAGCCTGTACGTTCGAAGGAAGCAGGGTCGTGCAGTTGCCGTTGTTGGTGGTGCTGCAGGCGGGCATCGTCGAGCGCGACACCGCGTCCGGACCGAAGAACGGCGAGCCACCGTACCAAGGACCGTTGGTAAAGACATTGGGATCCGGCAAAGTGGCGGGGCCGCCGGTTGCCACGTCGCCAAAGGGGGCCACTTGTACCGGCTTGTTGTGGTCCTGGCACCACTCGTAGTAATTCAGGGCAGCAGGGTTCCCTGTGTTGTAGCCGTTCGCGTCTGGAGTACAGGGCAACGAAGCCAGCGGATCGGTTGGAAACGGAGTCGCGCTCTCTGCGCCGAGGTTCACAGTCGCCGTTCCGCCCGATCCGGCGGCCAGACCTGCTGTCCCGTCGGTATAGGTGAACGTGGTCGTCGTGGGAGGGGTTCCGGGAGCACAAGGAACGCCTGCGCAGGTTGGGGTCACAGAAGTCGCCACAAACGTCCCGTTGTAGGGTGAATTGGTGGGAGCAACACTGGCAATTGTTACCATCGAGTTAGGGGCGAAAACGGAGGGGAGCAGGCCGTTGACTGTGGCTGTGACTGTGTTTCCACTCTCGCTGATGGTGGTGATCGTGAACGGAGAAGAGATCGTGTTGTTAGTGCCAGCGGGGTGGTGACCATATGGGTCCCAGTTCAATCCCCTGCCGGTGAAGTAGAAAATGCCGTCGAACGACTCGCCCGGAGTAGTGTCGGTATTGAACATGAGAATACCGGCGAGACTCGTAGCGGGGTTGGTCGGGCTGAGAATCAGGTTCCCGTCACGAGCCAAGATGCGGACGTGATTGGCGTGCTCATGGAACGGGTGTTGCCACCGCCCCTGGCCAATGGTGCGAACCAGCGTCAGCTCGCCCGGATGCATGTGCGGGTTGCCGTTGTAGGGCTGGTGCGGATACTCGGACGCGTAATTGGGGTCCATAAGATCTGGCATGGAACGGCCGTTGATCAGGAAGTAGGCTGGATGGTAGGGTTCGGTCTGTACGTCGAGACTGCATCCTGGTGATCCCGCTGTGCAGCCCATCTTGGCCTGAACTTGCGCGTATGCCTGCCTGTGAATTCTGGGATCCATCTCCGCCCACTGGAACAGGTATTCCCGGTCGTAGCAGCTCTTGGGGTGGTCGTAGGCTGCATGCGCAAGCCGGAAGTCCTGCTCAGGAAATCCAGGGATGCCGGTTGTTGTCCCGTAATCCATCTTTCCGTACAGGTTGGTGGCGGTGTTATTGCACGCGGAGGGGCCAGGGCTTGTCGGCAAAACAATGATGGCCCCATACAGGCCCATCTCGATCTGGAGGTCGCCCTGGGTGCCGCTGTAGTAGGCGTGAGTCCCGGGTGAGCCGGCATAGAACGAGTAGGTCACCGTAGCGCCCGGAGCCGCTTCCTGCGTCAACAGGCCCTGAACTCCAGGGTTGGTCGTACTCGCAGTGCAGGTCCCGGGACTGGTGGCGCTCGCCCCGGTCAGCGTCCCCACGCACACCTGGAAGCCCGGAAACAGGATCGAGGTGTTGCCGACGGCTGTGGGCAGATTATTGGTGAGATTAATCGTGACCGTCTGCCCTTCTGTGACGACCATAGTGGGGCCGGGAACCTGCATGGTGTTGCAAGTTGGCGCGAAGGCGAATTTAGCGTTGGGGACGAACGCCGCTGCCGGCGGGTTGCTGACGCAGCCATATCCCCACGAGTAAACTGCCTCCCCATCCGGCTGATTCAGGTAAGCGTCCTGGGCGGTCAAGTTAAACGTCCCGGCCGTAGTTCCTGTTCCAGTTATACCGGGAGCTGCAGCGAAAGCAGCCGGCGCGAGCATTAGAGTTACGGCCACCACCAGCGCCAGAAACAGTTGTGTCTTAGACGTCGCGTTTGTCATGTTCATCGGCCTCATCGCTGCTCTCCTAATTACAGACATTCCCAAACGTGTCGCTTGAAACGCTGTTGCAGATGTGGACTTCGGTCATCATGCCGCCGAAGTTCTCCGCGTCATTCGATAGGTAGTCGAGATTCGAACTGTAGACATAGAAGGTGCTGCCCACCGGATACAGCTTTTGGGCGCAGCCGGTGCCGAGGTAGGCACTGCAGCCATCGTCACTGGCATCCAGAATCACGTCGAGCGATTCGCCGCCGCCCAGAGTGATGGAGTTCGTGTAGAACTCGGTATTGTTGCCATCCTGGTCCCGCAACAGCTTGGCCATGAATCCGACCTCATGCATGGGGACGCCCAGGCTCTGCAACGTGAAGTATTCCGCGACCGACAGGTTGACCAGGCGGAGAGAAGCCTTTCCGCCAACCGGAATGTTGATGATGGCGGGCAGCGGCTGCGCGTAGTGCATGGTGCCATCACTCGAGACCGTGGCCTGCGGCCCGGCCGCGACCGTGTCGGGGTAGCTGCGCCCATTCAGGAGGAAGTACTTGTCCTTCATGTCTACAAACATTTCCGGATTGAAGGTCATGCCGACAAAGTGGAAGTTGGGGTCAAAGCCGTGCATCTGGATGGGGTAAGTCACGTCGTAGCAGGTCGAACCGTCGCCGTCGTTGTAGACGTATTCGGGCGTTGTCCCCTCTCCCGAGGGGCTCGTACCGTTGCAGAGTGTGCCGGCCGCTGGCCTCACGGCGGTTGTGTTAATAATGGCCGGCATGGATGCGCTGCACAGGATGTCGACCGCGGGATTGCACACCGTGCGCAGGTCCACATTAGGATTGGTTGTGGGCTCGGAGATACCATTTTGGTATCCGAGGTACGTATAGAGGTTTCCGCCCGCAGGCACTCGATCTTGCCGAGGCCGCACATAGAGCTGCCCCACCATGCCCATCTGCAAGTGCTCGGGCGGGGTGATATGGCAGTGCCAGAAGTAAGTCCCGGCATCGGGAGCGAGATAGTAATAGGTGAAGCTGGCGCCAATGTTTATGGCGACGGACGCGTCGGGCACGCCGTCATAGAAAGAGGAAGCGTTCGGGTAGCCGTGGAAGTGGACCGTGTGCTGCTCGAACAGATCCGGGCGCATGATCATGCCCACATTGGTGAGGGTGAGAAAGAACTCATCGTCCTCGTCAAACGCGGCCAAGGGCGCCGGGATATTGCCATTCATCACGCCGACATCCATGATGGGGCGGGGATCCACATGCCCATCGATTGCCTTTGGCGAAGAGGCGGTGGCAGCCAGGTCATTCCCGGTGTCTGACGGCAGTCCGGACTGAGTGTTGGTGTACTGGAAGGCGTGTTCGTTAAACCCGGACGGAGTCATAGCGGCTGTTTTGGCCACGCAGGTAATTGTCCAAGTGCCTGCATAGCCAGGCGGGGTTGTGGTGCCTCCCTCAGCTGTCGCGTTGGTGATCACAACTTGTGCTCCGGCCGGAAGGCCCGGGCCCAGGGGAGCGTCGGTCCAGGCGGTTACCGTATTAGCGCCAGGAGCGGGACAATCCCCGGCAGTGGTGGGGGGGGTGGTGACGGGAAAAGGCCCCTCGACGAGGTCACTAACCGTTACGACGTTCGCGATGTCGGGCGTCAGGCCAACCGCGCCATTCCACTTGAACAACGGGTTAGTCGCCGGGGGACTGGTCCACGGCGCGGCGCCGCTGGCCGCCCCGTCGGTATACGCCGGGTCGCCGCGCTGGAGGGCAGGGTTGGGAGCCGTGTTGTTCGGCAATGTTCCCGGATATGGGTCGTTGAAGATATATGGGAACTGGGTCGATGGACGGCCAGCCGCTACGTCCGCCAAGCCGGAGAGCGGTCCGAACGAGAACGTGAATGTCTGCGTGCCGTCGGCCTCCGTCATGTATCCGTCGCCGCCCGAGATTTGCTGGCATTTGATGGCGCCGTTCACGCTGCCGGTAGTCGGCGTTGCAAAACCCCCAAGGGTTCCGGCCGGCGCACCAGGGGGTGTCACGTTGAATTGCGTTGGTCCGCTGTACGCGGGTTCTGTGTTATTGCAGCCGGCGCCAGTCGGGTTCGTGCTGCAGTTGCTTCCAGTCAACGGGTGCGTAATGGTGCTGGTTGGACATTGCACTCGGAATGACTGGGCGCTTGCGGCGACCGTCGCAAAAGCAACGAGAAGAATGGGAATCCAAATGTGGCACGACTTCCTCATGGCTGTGCAGCCTCCTTCCGAGTCAACCAACTACTCGACGCACGGGGTGCGACTTCCTGCGCCATCGCTCAGTCAACCTGTCCGGCTCCATCCGTCCAGACGCAAAGCAAGTCAGAATTAGCGGGGGTGGGCAGGGTCTGAAGTTGATAACTGCCGTCCACGGGCATATCACACGAGAGCGGCTCACAGCCGTTTGCTGTTCAGCAAAAAAGCAAAAAAAAATCATCAGGCTTAACAGGTATTTGAAATAGTTCACATCGGTATCAAAGTCTTCATCGAGCGAATGGAGGGCAGGAAACACACGACCCGGCAAAACACCGTCGGGGGGGCGATGCTATCGCCTCGGTGAACGGGTGCGGTGCGCCATCAGAAGTGAGATCGTTGAGGTATTCCTGGACTGTATGGTTCCTGAACCTGGGAACTCATAACCCGCCATTGGCGACAGTGCGAATCAACTCGGGCTGCTTGGCGGGTAGGTTCCAGTTTGTGACGCAGGGCCGCCCTTTGAGCGTCGACGGTGTGCGGTGCAGCTGCAAGTCGTAACGAATCAGTTCTCCGCCACCCGCCGCCTATGGAGAACATCCGTGCTTGCCGTCCGGGCTCGGCGCCGGTTGCCAAGAGTCCATAACGCGCGAGCTACGCTGTACCGGTTCACCACGCTCTTGCGGAACGGCGATCGCCGCCCGCGTGAAGCGTACATGGGACTTGCCCTGGATTCCGTACTCGCAGCGAAGACGAAATCCTGGATAACTCCCGCGAGCAGCATCGTTACAAACTGCTTCTCATTGGCTACGTTGCTGCATATCCAATGAGAGCTCCCGTTGGCAGACTTTCGGCTCCGTTGTCAGTGAACGTAATCGTTGCGGTGCGGTTCACTCCGCGTGTCGAAGTTAACGTTGGTGAACCTGCATCGACTGTGCACCAGGCATCCAGGATTCTTCCAGTACAGCTATATTGCCCTCTCACCTCTTTAAAGAAGCAGATCAGGAGACAACCACCCGAAACCGTGACCGAGTTCACCGTTATATCGCCTCGTTCCTGCCGGTGCAGTGTTGATGAAGGTCACCGTTCTCGTCCCGGTGATGGCACCGTCTGGCGAAGTTCAGTTACTGTAGCACCCGCATAAGCTACGCCAGGTCCGGGTAAAGGTCGCTGTCGGAGCGAA
>Ga0306920_100013683_pt1 | contig 11060 bp, 9 predicted proteins | sample flu12Cox44000170_FD_204666 | JGI IMG/M metagenome (GOLD analysis project Ga0306920, IMG submission 204666) | Lab enrichment of tropical soil microbial communities from Luquillo Experimental Forest, Puerto Rico - flux4day.12C.oxic.44.000.170 (v2)... | ecosystem: Environmental > Terrestrial >...
GCAATCCTCGGCGACCGTATTCGTATGCAGAGCCATGCGAGCGACGCAGGGATTTTCATACGCTCCATGGCCACGCGGGGATTTTTGGGGGGGCTTGCGCGCACCACGGCCGAAGTCGCTTTATTGCTGGACGCAGCGGGTAAGCGAAGAATCTTGATCGAAACAGTCGGCGTCGGTCAGGACGAAATCGATATCGTCCGCCTCGCCGATTGTGTCGTTGTCGTTTTGGTTCCCGGCCTGGGCGACGACATTCAAAACATGAAAGCCGGGCTAATGGAAATCGGCGATATTTTTGTCCTGAACAAATCTGATCGCGAGGGTGCCGATCGGCTGGAAGAGCAGCTCCACGCCATGCTTTCGCTGGTCATGCCGCGTGACGGCTGGCATCCGCCCGTCATTCGAACGGTGGCCACTGAAAACAAGGGCATCGCTGCCCTTGCCGAGACCATAGCGAAATTCCAAGCGCATTTCGAATCCAGCAGCGAACGCACAAAGAAACATACGGAACACTGGCGGAATCATCTCCTCGAGCTTTTGGAATCCCGCCTGGTTGAACGCGTTTTGAGTGCTGCGGGTGGCCAAGCCGCTCTCGATCAACTCGCTGCCGACGTTGCGGAACGACGCAAGGACCCATTCACCGCAGTCGCCGAAATCCTGGCTAAAAGCGGCTTGCGGGCTTAGGACCAACAGAAGATGCACCTCGGCGATATCGAAGTCCGGCACATCCATGCTGGCGACTTTTGTCTCGATGGCGGCGCCATGTTCGGGGTCGTACCCAAACTACTCTGGGAAAAGAAATCTGCTCCTGATTCGCGGAACCGAATTCGTCTCGCTGCGAACTCGCTGCTGGTTCGGGCTCACGAGAAAAATGTCCTCATAGAAACCGGCAACGGCACCAAGTGGACGCCAAAGCTTCGCGACATCTACGGGATTCAGGAAGGTGATCCGCTCATAGAAAATCTTGCGGCGTTCGGTGTTCGCCCTGATCAGATCGATCTGGTTATCAACACCCATCTGCACTTTGACCACGCCGGCGGCAACACAAAATTCCTGAACGGCAAGGCCGTCCCCACTTTCCCGAACGCACGGTATATCGTTCAAGCCGCTGAAATCGCCCACGCGGCTAATCCCACCGAGCGCGACCGCGCCAGCTATTTCGAAGAGGATTTCCTGCCCATCCAGCAGTCGGCTCAATGGCAAGCCGTCTCCGGCGATGCCGAGATGCTTCCTGGCATCTCTGCCGTTCGAATCCCGGGCCACAACGCCGACATTCAGGCCATCAAACTCACCGGTGGCGGCAAGACCATCTTCTTTGTCGCCGACCTTTTCCCCACTCGGCATCACTTGTCTCTCCCATGGATTATGGCTTACGACCTTTATCCTTTGCAGACGCTCGAAACCAAGCGAAAATGGATTAAGACGATCGTCCGGGAGAACTGGATTGTCGTTTTCGGTCACGACCCGGACATTCCCGCCGCAACGCTTCACGAGCGGGAAGAAAAAATCGTATTCGAGCCTGTGGACCCGAATCGGTAACTCCCAAGCGGAAAGGGAATCACTGCTTTGCGATCAACGAAGAAAAGTGCGGGCAAATTCCCTCAGGCTAGGGTTGGCATCATCGGAGGAAGCGGCCTTTACGCAATGACCGGCCTGACCGACGTAAAGGAAACCCGCGTCAAGACTCCTTTTGGTGATCCCTCCGAGGCTATCGTCACCGGCGCCCTCGAAGGCAAGCGCGTCGCCTTCCTCGCGCGCCACGGACGCGGCCACCGGATCTTGCCTACGGAAATCAATTTCCGAGCCAATATTTATGCACTTAAACTTCTCGGCGTGGATCGCATCATCTCGGTCAGCGCGGTCGGTTCACTCAAAGAGGAGCTTGCGCCTGGCGAATTTCTCGTGGCTGACCAATTCGTTGACCGCACCCGGAATCGCGCCTCCACATTTTTTGGATCGGGTCTGGTAGCCCACGTCACCTTCGATAAGCCGACGTGTCCACAGGTTTCGCGCGCCCTCGCCGACGCCAGCGTCCATTGCGGCGTCAAGGTTCATCGTAAGGGCACCTACGTCTGCATGGAAGGCCCGCAGTTTTCAACTCTCGCCGAGGCCTACATGCACCGCGCCATGAATTTCGACGTCATCGGCATGACCAACGTCACCGAAGCCAAGCTGGCGCGCGAAGCAGAGATCTGTTACGGCACGATCGCCATGATCACCGACTACGACTGCTGGCATCCCGGCCATGAATCTGTTACTGGCACGCAGATCGTCGCCACGCTGAATCAAAACGCCGAAAACGCCCAACGCGTTCTCCGCGAAGCGGTGAAGGCGCTTCCCACTGAACGTGAATGCAAGTGCGGTTCGGCCTTGGCTCACGCGCTCATCACCGATCTCAAGCTTGTACCCGAATCGACCAAGAAGCGTCTTGGTGTCATCATCGGCAAGTACCTTTCATAGGCCATTCTAGAACCAGACGATTTTCGCAGTTCTTGTCCAGGAGATTCCAGTGTCGCTACTCGTGGTGGGTTCCGTGGCGTTTGACGCCATCGAAAGTCCTTATGGCAAGGTCGATCGCATCATTGGCGGCGCGGCTACGTATTTTGCGGTCGCCGCCAGCTTTTTCACGCAGGTAAATCTAGTGGCTATCGTGGGTGATGACTTCTCCGCGAAGGACGAATCCATTTTCCACCGCCGCAAAATTGACACTTCTGGACTGGAACGCGCTTCCGGCAAATCTTTCTTCTGGGCCGGGAAATATTCGGAACATCTCAACGAACGCGAAACCCTGGTCACGGATCTGAATGTGTTCGCCAACTTTAACCCCAGACTCCCCGAGGCTTTCCGCAATTCAAAGCACGTTTTTCTGGCCAACATCGCGCCGGATCTGCAGCGCGACGTTCTCAAGCAAGTCCAAGGCTCTCCCAAACATGTAGCCCTCGACACCATGAATTATTGGATTGAGCGCACGCCCGCGGAACTTCGCGAAACCTTGAAGCACGTGGATATTTTGATGATCAACGATTTTGAAACGCGGCAACTCTCGAACGAACACAATCTGCTGCGCGCCGCGCGCCACATCTTCAAGCTGGGACCGTCCATGCTGGTCGTGAAACGCGGCGAATACGGCGCGATGCTGGTCGATAAGCATGGCGTCTTCTCCGTTCCCGCATTCCCTCTCGAAGAACCTCACGATCCCACGGGCGCAGGCGACTCTTTTGCAGGTGGATTCATGGGTTATCTGGCCGGCTGCGGCCAATCGAACGATGCTGCTCTCCGTCGCGCCATGGTCTACGGCTCGGTTCTCGGCAGCTTCGCTGTCGAAGAGTTCGGCCCGGAACGCTTGCGCACACTGAAACGAAGCGAGATACACGCCAGAGCACGCCACTTTCTGAAACTCACGCAGTTCAAGTTGTAGTGTGTAAAATCCTGTAGGCGTCAAGCAAGGACGGATTTCAGGGCTTCAGGGCTTGTACTACCAGTCCTAAAGCAAAGAACTTATCCCCTGAATCGAACTCCCGATGCCTCAAATCACATGCTTGCTCTGAGCACGGTCACTTATCGGCTACTATGGGCCGCACTGCTGGGCTCCCTCATCGGCGTCGAGCGCAGCGTTCGCAAGCGTCCCGCCGGCATGCGCACCAGTTTGTGCGTCTGCCTGGGATCGGCACTTTTTACGATTCTTTCCTTGGAAATCGCAAAAGCGACTGGCGACACCAGCACCACTCGCATTGCCTCTAATATCGTGCAGGGGATCGGTTTCTTGGGGGCAGGCGTAATCATGCGCGAGCGCGGCAGCGTTGTGGGCTTGACCACCGCGGCCACCATCTTTATCGAAGCCGCCATTGGAATGGGCGCAGGCGGTGGCCTGTACCGCGTTTCTGGAGCAGCAGCCTTACTGGTCATTGCAGCGCTCAGCGGCCTGATCTATGTTGAAGACGCGTTAAAATTGAAGTGTCGCTACATGCTGTTTCGGATCGCCACGATCAGCTCTGTGGACATGGTGCCCCAAGTGCATCGCATCTTTAAGGATTTGAATATCAAACTGGACAATTTTCAGGTCAACGTCACGGGAGAGAAGCACATCATTCAGTTTGACGCCGACGTCACTCAGTATCAGCAAGACAAAGTTCTGTCCGCCATCACTCGCCCGGGAGTTTCCCTCGAAATGTTCCCCGTCGAAAGGCAGTCGGAATGATCGCTGCCGCCGCAGTTCAAAAGCCAAAAGCGTTGCGTCAGGGCTCGCGTATCGCCACCATCGCACCGGCGTCGCCTGGACGCGATGAGCGAATTGCCGCGGGCCACCAGGAACTTGCCCGTTTGGGCTTTGTTCCCATGCATTTCACGCCGCTCCATCCGGATGGCTATTTTGCAGGATCGGCAAAAGGCCGTTATCGAGAATTCCTCCAAGCGCTGCAAGATCCCGATGCTGATGCAGTGATCGCAACGCGCGGAGGATTCGGCTCCGTGTATTTGCTGGACGAGGGGTTGCCGGAGCGTCTGCCCGCGATAAAACCGCTGATCGGATTCAGTGATCTAACCACACTGCAGATCTATATGTGGCAACGCCACCGCTGGGCCGGTTTTTACGGCCCCATGCTTGCTGCTGGACTCGATCGCGGCCCGCGCGTTCCCGGCGGTTACGAGGAAACGTCCTTTCGCAACGCGCTGACCAAAGTCTCCGGAAGCTGGACCCTTCACCTGCAAGGCGAATCGCTCAAAGCCGGCACCGCCGAAGGAATCCTTCTCGGCGGTGCCATGACACTTATTGAGGCTACCATCGGTACGCCGTGGGAAATCGATACCGATGGCGCAATTCTCATGCTCGAAGACCGGGCAATGAAACCGTATCAAATCGATCGCGTTCTGATGCATTTAAAACATGCTGGAAAACTTACTCGGGTACGGGGCATCGTGCTCGGTGATTTCCCCGACTGCCAGCCGCCCGTCGCCGGAAGTCCCTCAGTCCGCGATGTCTGTGCTCGAATTCTTGCGCCGCTCGGCACCCCGATCGTTTACGGTGCGCCTATCGGTCACACCGAACGTGCCACGCTCACAACTCCGTTGGGGGTTCGCGCGCGGCTGATCGCGGAGAATGGCGGCACTCTCGAAATCCTGGAACCGGCGGTGATCGAATGAATCAGGCGAAACACATCCACATCATCGGCATCGGCGGTTCGGCCATGGCGCCGCTCGCGGGCATGCTGCGCGAAGCCGGGTATCGAGTCACGGGCTCCGACTCTGGAGTGTATCCTCCGGCTTCGACGCTGCTAGATAGTCTCGGCATTTCCTATTTTCCATCGTTCGACGCCGCGCATCTCGCGCCCGCGCCGGACCTGGTCATCGTCGGCAATATCATCGCTCGCGGCAATCCTGAGCTTGAGGATACTCTCGAACGCAAGATGGCGTACCGTTCCATGCCTGAAATTCTCGAAGAAGTATTTCTTCCCGGTAAACATTCGATCGTTGTCAGCGGCACCCATGGAAAAACCACCACCACCGCAATGCTGGCCTGGATTTTTCATTGCGCGGGCAAGCAGCCGACATTTCTGGTCGGCGGTGTCGCCGAGAATTTCGGCAAGAGTTACGGCCTCGGGCAGGGAAGTGACATGATCCTCGAGGGCGACGAATACGAAACCGCCTTCTGGGATCGCGGCCCAAAATTCTTTCACTATCATCCCGATGATCTGATTATCACCGCGCTCGAATACGATCACGCCGACATCTATCCCGACTTCGACAGTTACAAGTTGGCCTTCAAACGCCTGGTCAATCTGGTTCCCCGCAACGGTCGGGTTGTCCTCTGGGGCGACACGGAAAAATCCGGCCCAGCGCTGCGCGAATCAGCGGTCAAAGCATTCTGTCCGGTAATTACCTACGGATTTTCTTCTGAAAATGATTGGGTGGCCAGCGAACCGGAATTGGCCGGCGATACGATGCGTTTCCGGGCTACGCACCGCGGGAAACTCTGCGGCGAAATCTCGCTGGCTGCTTCCGGCCGTCACAATGTCTTGAACGCCCTAGCCGCCATCATTGTCGCGCAGGGAAGAGGCATCTCCGTCGAATCACTGCAGAAATCACTCGCCTCGTTTCGCTCCGTTCGCCGCCGCCTCGATGTAAAAGGCGAGCACCACGGGATACTCGTAGTGGACGACTTTGCTCACCACCCCACGGCGGTCCGCGCTACGATCGAGGCCGCGCGCGGCCGCTGGCCCCATCGCCGATTGTGGGCGATTCTCGAACCGCGTTCCAACTCCATGCGCCGTAAAGTTTTCCAGGAGACGCTTCCGCAAGCCCTGGCCCTGGCGGATCGTGTCGCGCTGGGCGGAGTGTTCCGCGCGCAGCAGTTGGGCGACGAAAACCGCCTCGATCCAGAGACAGTCGCGATAAGCGTTCGTGCGCTCGGCAGAGAGGCCAACGTGGTTTCCGGCGGCGAAGCCATGGCCGAATTTCTGGCTGCCAGCGCCAGGCCCAACGATCTCCTACTGATCATGTCCAACGGAAGCTTCGACGGCCTTTGCGAGAAACTCCTGAAGAAGCTCGATGCACCGCAACCGGCGATTGCCGAGGCCAACTCGCGGTGATCTTTTTCGTTAACAGGCGCCAAACGGTTTTCGGTCCGGCCGAGGTCGGCATGAAGATCGCTGCGCGTTCCATTCCGAGATTGGCAGCTGCGGGTTTTGCCGTTCTGTGTCTTCTGTTTCTCCCGGCAAGTGTTTTCGCTCAAACGATTAAGCCCACCATCCGCTACGAACTGTTCCTCACGCATCCCGCCGAACACCTCTTCCATGTCAATATGACCGTTTTCGACGTCAACGGCGAACTGTTGCTGCAGATGCCCGCATGGAACGCGCTTTATCAGATCCGCGATTTCGCCAGCCGTATTCAGCAGGTTTCAGCCGAATGCAACTCGCAGCCTATTACCGTTGCAAAAATCGACAAGCAAACCTGGCGCGTCCGCGGCGTGGGAACGATAACCGTACACTATGCAATTTACTGGGATTCTCCCGGCCCGTTTGTCTCCCAACTCAACGAAGAGCACGCCTTTATCAATCCGGCCACAGTCTTCCTGTACGTACCGAGCCGTCGCGCGGATGGAGTGCAGGTCGACTTTCGCCACCTTCAGAAAGACTGGCGGATTGAATCCCCTATCGGGGTTGCCGCGGTTCAAGCCGGCGCGGGCTTCTTTTACACCATACTTGCTCGCAACTACGACGCGCTCGCAGATTCGCCAGTGGAAATTGGAACGTTCAAGTCATTTCGAATTGCTGGGAGCAATCCTCCCATCGATGTAGTGGTTCACGGCGACAACTGGAAACAATCTGACCTGGAAAATGCGCTAGGCAAAATCTGCCGATACGAAATCGAGCTGATGGGCGGTGCTCCGTACGACCGCTATCTATTCATCTTTCACGTTGGCAAGGCGGCGCAGGGCGCCGGTGGCGGCATGGAGCATTCCAACGGCACTGCGATAAATATTTCGTCTGGCGCGCAAATCGCCGGCGTCTCCGCGCACGAATTCTTCCACCTTTGGAACGTGAAGCGCATTCGGCCCGCATCGCTCGAACCGATCGACTACACGCGCGAGCAATATACCCGCGCGCTGTGGTTTGCCGAAGGTGTCACCAGTACCTATGGCAGCTACACGCTGGTGCGCACCGGCATCTGGTCCAAGCAGGAGTTCTACGACGACCTGGCACGCCAAATCAACGAACTGGAAACGCGTCCGGCAAACCGCTGGCAGAGCGCGGAACAATCAAGTCTGGATACCTGGCTCGAAAAATACGATTACTACAATGGTCCGGAATTCAGCGTGTCCTACTACACAAAGGGGCAGGTGTTGGGCGTGCTGCTCGACATTCTGATTCGCGACCGGACGGATGACGGCAAATCGCTGGACGACGTGTTACGCAAAATGAACGAAGAGTTTGCGCGTAGAGGCAAAGCCTATCGGGACAGCCTCGATGTCCGCCTGACGGCAGAAGAAGTAGCTGGCGGCTCATTCGAAGCGTTCTTCCGAAAATACGTGGCGAATGCGGAGCCATTCCCATACCAATCCGTTTTTGCGAAAGCTGGCTTGTTGTTGCAGCAGCAGGAAATCGTTCGTGCCGCATTGGGCTTCTTTGTCGAACGCGACGCCAGCGGAAAATCGCTTGTGCACTCGATTGAGCCGGGTTCGCCGGCCGAACGGGCGGGCTTAGAAGCGGGCGACGAACTCAGCCAGTTCAACGGCGAAAACGTGCCGCGCCGAACGGAGTATTGGTTGCGCAACAAAAAACCCGGCGACATGCTCCTACTGCGCGTTCTGCGAAACGGACAGGCCGTCGAGATCACATTTGCGCTGGGCCGCAAATCGGAGTCGATTCTTGCCATTGCGGAGGACCCCGAGTCTTCGCCCCAGGCACGTGCTATCCGCGATGGACTGCTGCGGGGAAAAGCGCTGGCGGCGGTGGCCGCTGGCTCTGCCTGGCACTAAACGGAATCGTTTTGGTACGTCTTGACGGAGAACGTCGGCGTTCGAGACAGTTGGCCTGACTCATGTATGTTGCGCACACTTTCCATTGGCGTGTTCCTGTCGCTCTACAGCATCGTCGCCGGAATTCCGCTGCTGATTTATACGGTCATCTCAAAAAAACCTGATGCCTTGTACTGGGCTGGCGTTCGTGGAGTCATGTTTTTCGTACGCGCGGCGGGCGTGCGCGTGCGCGTCGTTGGCACCGACCGAATCCCGGCGGGCACCTGCCTTTTCGTCGCCAACCATACCAGTTCAGCGGATGCCCCGGCGGTGGTTGGCGCGATACCGCGGCGCATCGCGATTTTGCTGAAGAAATCGTTGTTTGGCTATCCGATCGCCGGGCAAGCATTCCATCTGGCCCATTTCATCCCCGTAGATCGAGCGAAACACGATTCAGCCATCGCCAGCGTTGAAAAGGCCATTGCAGCGATGCGTGGCGGACAATCTTTTCTCATCTACCCTGAAGGCACCCGCAGTCCTGACGGACGACTGCAGGAATTCAAAAAAGGCGCGGTGGTGATGGCCATCAAGGCCGGCGTGCCGATTGTGCCTATCGCCTGTTCCGGCGCGCATCGCGTGATGGAAAAACGCTCTCTCAAAATTCAGCCTGGCGAAATTCTGGTGGAATTTCTCACGCCGATTGACGTCTCGCGGTATACGTTTGAGGAGCGCGAAAAACTTAATCAAGTAGTGCACGATGCGCTGGCGGCCGGACTTCCTCCCGATCAGAGACCCGCAGGATTCCCGGGAGCGGTGTAGGAGAATGCGCTCGGGAACCAGTCGCCACTCTGGACGTTCTGGCGTCGGTCATGAGCGCTGCATTGCCGCCTGGTTTTTCAGCAACGCTGGACACGAGCGGCTCGGTTCGTGGTTCAACGCGCAGCGATCGGGTCGATTTGCCGGCTCATCGTAATCCTGCTCAGAACAGCTTGGTTCTTCTTTTTAGCCCTTCGATTTCCTGCTCCAACTCGCGCACTTTTTTCTGCAAATCTGGCAGCCGGTTCAATGCCGCGTGGGTCTTGAGCCACTGACGATTTTCTACGGCTGGGTAGCCGGAGTAAAGTCCGGCCGGGGGCACATCGTTCGGCACTCCGCTCTTAGCAGTGATGACCGCTCGGCTGCCGATGGTGAGGTGTCCAGCGGTTCCGACTTGTCCAGCCAGGATCACGCCATCTCCAATTCTTGTGGAGCCGGCCAGGCCGACTTGCCCGCAGAGCATGGCATGGGCGCCGACTTGCGAAGCGTGGCCGATCAAAACCAGATCATCGATTTTTGTGCCGTTGCCGATGCGCGTTTCCCCAACGGTTGCGCGGTCGATGCAGGCATTGGCCTGGACCTCCACGTCGTCTTCCAGCACCGCCGGCCCGGACTGATTCATCTTGTACCAGGAGCCATCTTTCAATTTGGCGAAGCCCAGGCCGTCCGCGCCTATAACCACGCCGTTCTGCAGGGTCACGCGGTTGCCGATTCGGCAATGTTCGCGAACAACGGCGTGTGCGTGCGCGAAAAAATGATCACCAATTTTTGCGCCGCGATAGATGGCGACAAAACTGTGCAGCACCGCATGGTCCCCGATGGCTGCGTCTTCATCCACAAAGCAGTAAGGTCCGATGTGCGCGCCAGCTCCCATCCGCGCTGATTTCGCCACCACCGCCGTGGGGTGAACGCCTGAAGCGTATGCGGGCGGCTGGTAAAATAGCTCGATGGCGCGGGCAAAAGCGAGATAGGGATTATCGGAGCGGAGAGCCGCTAGAGGTGGCAGGCCAGGTTCGCGTTCGATGCGAATGCCTTCTTCGATGAAAATCGCCGTGGCACGCGTGCTATGAAGCAGCGGGAAGTATCGGCGGTTGGCGAGGAAGGTGACTTGGCCGGAAGTGGCGTGATCCATTCCCGCGATGCCGGCAATTTCCGCGGACGGATCGCCTTCGAGGCGGCAGGAAAGTTTCTCGGCTAAATCAGAAAGTCTCATTGGAGGGCTCCTCGAAGTACGACCAAAAAAGCAGACGCCACAAAACGCACGATGGTCAGGGCTAGCCGCGCTGCCCAAGGGAGTCTCGCATAGGGCTGAGATCGAAGTACAGTTCGAGCAAAGAAGCAGGCAGAACGCTTCACGACTTTGCTGGTTCTTGAGCATTATGGACAATCAAGCGGCTTCGGACTTTGCATTCAGCCGCGGGAGATTTCCTCGCAGCGCTGTGAGCGGCACAGCAGCAGCGATCGCAGAACAGGCAGGCCCGGGTTAGCGGTTGCGGGACACGCTGAAGAACGGACAAAGATGACTCCGGAAGAAACTTTGAACGCCTCACTGCAAAACACCTGCGGCTGGCGGTGGAGTCCGGCGGGGATTTGGACCAGGCGATTCAACTGACTGCTCAGCATCAAGCGAAGCGGCCGCGGAGCTGGTCGACGGTGATTCGCGGGGCGCTGCAAGCCGGGAAGTGGAAGCTAGGGGCTGGCGTATATAATCTGGCCAGCGGAAAATTCAGTCTGAAATAGCAAGACAGCGCTGCAGCAGGAAAGGCCATTCGTGGGCCATGCTCATTTCGGT
>Ga0306920_100013686_pt1 | contig 11058 bp, 10 predicted proteins | sample flu12Cox44000170_FD_204666 | JGI IMG/M metagenome (GOLD analysis project Ga0306920, IMG submission 204666) | Lab enrichment of tropical soil microbial communities from Luquillo Experimental Forest, Puerto Rico - flux4day.12C.oxic.44.000.170 (v2)... | ecosystem: Environmental > Terrestrial >...
TCGCGGGTTAGGCTTCGTGTCGATGATATGAATACGCGACGAGCGAATCCCGGGCACAACCAGATATCGCCGTTGCACGTGCGGATGCGGCGCGTACGGGCAGAGCGCAGAGCTGCACGCGTTCCAACCGAAATGATGCAGTTCATCGCCAAACGCGGGCATCTTCACTTCGCCCACGCGCTCGCCATAGGTGCGCGATTCAGGATCAACATCGACAACTAGCAGCGCGTCGTTGAGTTTGCTGCCGGGCGGATTGAGCTCCGCCACAAACGCGTGTTTTTCCGGAGGAGCCTGCATGGCTAGCCTAGGCGATGGATAAAATGTCGGGTCTGGTTTCAGTAGCGGCATAAATGTTTGTGTATCTGGTAGTTCACTGCATTACCCTTCGAAGACGAACTTTCAAGGCGTTTCGAGAACTGCTGAAACGAGCGGCATTGGCATTGGGTAAATTTCATTCTAGCCAAATTGCCTGCCGGGCGAATCGAAACCTTTCGTGGCGGAAATTTTCCCAGCCGGCCCGGACCGCCAGATCGCACATTTCGGAAAATGAAAATGCTCTTTGGGCAGAAAGACGCGCGTCAAAACAGGTCATCGGTTCGCGAAAAATCAGCGCGGTCAAAAGATAAACGCCGATTTGAAGGAAAAATCCGCGCCGCAAGTCCGACACGAGAACAAATCTCCGAGACAGTTTGCAACATCGTCGCAACAAACTTACAGCGTTTTCATCGCTGAAATGATGAAGCGCAAGCGTGCAAAGCACTACGTCGTAGGTTCCACCAGAGTTCCATTCGAGAATATTGCCTTCGCGGTAGGAAATTTCCGGATAGCCTGCGCTCAACTTCGTGGCGACTTCGAGTGTCGCACGCTGTTGATCTAAAGCATCGATCTCGACGCCCGCGCCGATTCTTCGAGCATAATCGGCGATCAATCGCGGAATGTCGCCCGAGCCAGTGGCAAGATCGACAATGCGCATTCGCGCGCTGGGTTTGATCCAGCGCCGCATAAAACCCAAAATGAGCTGATAGCTGCCGAACCGGCGATTGAGCTGGCGAAGACTTTCCAAGTCGCGTTCTAACTCAGCCGAGACTGGCTGCGGCCGATCCATCATTTCCAAAACGGCCGGATCGAAGCTTCGCTTCATATTGGTAGGGACGCCGCGTTGCGGCGCCCGGTCGGCACAGCACGCCGACCCTACCTGTTCACGTCTTCAAGAATTCCCGCCACCCCTGCGGCAACTCTGCCCTCTCAGCTTCGCTCGCTATGCGCCCTTCGAATTCAGGATGAAAGACAGTGCTCGTGCCGTAAACCATGATCACATCTTCCGCTCCTTCGGCACGAATGGCGTGCGCCACACCCGGCGGAATTACGACGCCGACGTTGCTGTTGCTCCGATGGTTATCGCCATCGACAAAGAAACGCATCACGCGCCTGGGGAAACCCGCTCGGATGTCGCACAAAATTATCTCAGCGCGACCCTGCAAGAAAAACATCACGTCCCATTGCTCATCGTCGTAGCGCCGCAGCGAATAATTCTCCGGTTCGTCCACGAACAAGTGGCGCAACCATTCTGCCGCGACTTTGCCTTCTGGAACACTTGGCGGATGCAGATGGAAACCTTTTGCCGTGTTTGCAAACATCCGTGCAGCCGACCATTGCTTCGGCCATAAGCCGATCTTCGCGAGAATTCCTTCGTCGCGCCGCACAAATTCGCCAAAGAACCCGCGATGACGCTGGGGGTGGACGGTTCGTGGGAAGATTTCCACGCCTGGGATCCAGGCTTCCTTGATCTCCCGCTGGTTTCGGTCCGCGGTCACAAGTTCGCCAGCGTCCACACCTCGTTGCGAAAGCTCCCGTGCGAAAGATGAAGCCCCATAGTCACGGGCCTTAAGCGCATCTTGAGCGCCGGGGTCGATGCCTTGCCAGAGATTTTTTTCGTGCTTGCTCATTTTTAGTCCACTTAGCAGCGCACATTATATTGGTTGAAGCAAGCGGCAGGCAAATCTACCCTGCCGCGCCACACTGCGATACCAGCTGCTCCGCGATGCTCGATTTTGTCGTTTATCTCCTTTATCGCGCGGGATCAGCCATTGCCGCCGCGCTGCCAATGCAGTTCCTGTTTGCTGTTGGGCAAATCTTCGGCTCTGGCGCGTGGCTCGTTTCAAGAAAATATCGGCGCCTGGCGGAACGCAACGTTGCGATAGCGTTTGCCAATGAAAAGTCTTCGCGCGAATTGCGCCGTCTTGTACGCCATCATTTTCGGCGCCTCGGCGGAAATCTCTTGTGCGGCGTTAAACTTACTCAAATGCCGCCGGAGAAAATTCTGCAGCGAGTTACGGTCGAAAATATCGAGTCGATGGACAGTCGGTTTCGCGCCGGTGTTCCGGTCGTACTGGTGCTGAGTCACCTCGGAATTTGGGAATTATTTGCCCAGCTGATGCCGAAGTTCGTTGGCTACGTACGGAATGCCAGCGTTTATCGAAGACTCGGCAATCGCTTTATCGACGCGCACGTTCGGCGCACCCGCAGTCAGACGGGACTGGAACTCTTTGATCGCAAAGACGGCTTCCAACCTGTGATCGATCTGCTTCGTTCCGGCGGCGGCGTAGGTATTTTGTCCGATCAACACGCTGGCGATCATGGGCTTTGGGCGCCGTTTTTCGGGAGGCTGGCGTCTACTTCGCCTCTGCCTGGTTTACTTGCGAAGCGCACCCGCGCGGCGGTCATTGCCGCTGCGGTTTACACAACTGGTAGAGCGCGCTGGCGCATGGTATTCACCGAGCGCTTTGATCAAACCGGCGCGTCTGTTGCCACGCTCACATCGAAAATAAATGAAGTGATCGAGCAACAAATTCGTCTCGCTCCGGAAGATTGGTTTTGGGTTCACAACCGATGGAAAACGCCCCAACCGAATTTTCTTCTTGCGCGATACAAACGCGGCATCTATCTGCCGCCGGGAGTTTCAACTCACGACCTGAAGCCATTTCGAATTCTTATTCGCTCAAGCAACTGGCTGGGCGACGCCGTAATGAGCGTGCCAGCAGTCCGCGCGATCAAGGATGGGCGGCCCGATATTCAAATCACAATCGCTGCGCCAGCCAAGATAGCACCCATGTGGAAGCTCGTTCCTGAAGTGGACGCGATTATTTCTTTGCCAAATGGTTCGCTTCTTTCCTCTGTTCGGTTGTTTCGGCGACGATCGCATTTTGATGCCGCGATTCTTTTCCCAAATTCGCTGCGTGTTGCTCTTGAATCTTGGCTAGGCGGAATTCCGAGAAAAGTCGGTTATCGGGGTCATTGGAGAAAGTGGCTATTGAATCAAACTGTGCCCGAGGCACGAAAACCGGGCCCGCCGGAACATCATTCTTTTCGATTTCTTCGGATCGCGCGCGAATGCGGAGCGGAGACGTCAAACTCCGACCTTCCAACATCCCATATCCAAGTTACGGTCGCCGACCAACCGCTAAAAATCGGTCTTTGTCCCGGCGCAGAGTACGGCCCGGCCAAACAATGGCTTCCGGAGCGATTCGTCGAGGTGGCCGCAAAGATTCACGCACAATCATCGCCACAATGGATTTTGTTCGGAACCAAGAACGACGCGGCTATAGGGGACCAGATCGCGGCTGCGATCGGCGATCGCTGCGTGAATCGGATCGGCCAGACAACGCTTGATGAGCTTATCGACGAACTGCGGGAATGCCGTTTGCTGCTTACCAACGATACCGGCACAATGCATCTCGCAGCGTTGCTGGGCGTGCCGATAGTCGCCATTTTCGGTTCCACTGAGCCGCGTCTGACCGGACCGTTCAACAACGGTCACATCATCCTGCGACATCACGTGGAATGCAGCCCCTGTTTTCTCCGCAAATGCCCGATTGATTTTCGCTGCATGAAGGCGGTCAGTGCCGATGAAGTTGTGGATGCTGTACTTTCGACTGTGCGCAAGAAATCTGCGATTTGAAAACCTGCTATGGCCGCCCCACCACAGATTCGCGCAGAGATGCGAGTGATGTTCTTCGACACAGATTGCGGAGGCGTCGTTTCAAATATAGCTTATCTGCGCTTCATCGAGATCGCGCGCACACATCTTGCCGAGGAACTTGGGCTCGCCTTGCAAGAAATGGCCCAAAAACAAACGTATCCTGTCGTAGTGCGCACCGAGATTGATTATCGCCGCGCGGCCAAACTCGGCGATCGGCTGGTGATCGAGGGGTGGCTTGATCAAGTCCAACATGCGAGGTTCTGGTGCGCGTTTCGGATCATACGACCGGAGGACAACACGCTGATTGCCCAATGCCGTCAGATGCTTGCACTGATCGAGATGCCCACGGGAAAATTGCTGCGTCTGCCTGAACATTGGCAAGAATATCGTAAAGCTGGTTCTGTGATTTACCCCGAAGGCGAATGCCAAAGCGCGAGCAATATTTTCGGCGAAGACTAATTCCATGACCGCAGGTACCCAGACGTTAAGCTTGGAAGAAACTTTGGTTGAGCCGCCGGCGCTGCCTCCGCCGCCCACGCGTCACGCGCTGTTTGCGATTCTAATCGCTTTGGCGGCGCTCTTATACGTGGCGACGATTGGCACAGGCGATCTGTACAGCCAGACGGAGGGACAATACGCGGGAGCGGCCCGCGAGATGGTCGAGACCCATCGATGGCTCCTGCCAACAAACGACGGCATACCGCGCCTGCAAAAACCGCCGCTGCTCTACTGGCTCATTATTGTCTCGTTCAAGCTCTTTGGCGTAAGCGCGGCAGCAGCGCGCCTCCCGGGTGCGCTGGCGGTGGTCGCTTCAGTTGCCTTGATTTTTTTGATTGGGGAAAAGCTCACGGACTACTGGCGCGGTTTCATTGCAGGTCTCATTTATCTCAGTTGCTGCGGTACATTTTTGCTCGCGCGCATTGTCATGCCTGAACCTTTCGTCTGCGCGTTTATAGCGGGCGCGATCTTCTGCGGGTTGTGCGGTTATCAGCGCCGGCGCCATCGGTGGGCTTGGTTCGCTGGCTTCTGGATTTGCTCGGCCTTCGCTTGCCTTACCAAAGGCCTACTCGGCCTTGTTTATCCGGCGACGATTTTTCTTTTGCTGTCGATCTTTTATCGCGAAGCGCGTCTGCGATATCGTGCGCTTTTGCGATGGGAATATCTGGCGATCTTTCTTTTGATCGCTGCCCCTTGGCACATCTGGACGCAATGGAAGTTCCCGGGGTACTTTCACTACCTTATCGTGCGGGAATGGGAGGGTCATCTATGGGGGCTTTCTGACGACCTGCGTGATTACCTGGGCGTGCCTGCTTATCAATTTGTGCTGATGCATTTCGTTTGGTGGTTTCCGTGGTCGATCGCGCTGCTCCCGGGAATGATTTTCGCCTGGCGACGCCTGATGCGGCCGCATGAGATCAATTTCGGCGATGCACTGCTGCTTTGCTGGATGGGCGTTGTCTTTGTCCCGCTGCTCTTTCTGGGGCAACGCCAGGATTATTATTCCATGAGTATGTGGAGCGCGTTTGCGCTCTGGGCAGCGGCGGCGTGGGGCCGGATGCCACAGAAGTGGCGCATCGCAGGCACAATAACCGTCGGCCTCAGCGGCGTGATGAGTGCCGGGGCGGCGTTCTTCCTTGCCCACGCCACGCGCGCGTTGAACGGAAACTGGGGAGCGATGGCCGCACGCTGGACAGCTTGGAAGGCATTACACGACATGCCCATGTCAGCCTGGCTGGCCTTACAGCCATTGCTGGCGATAACGGGTAGCTCGCTCGTGCTTTGCTCGCTGGTTGCGCTTTACTTTATTTTCAGACGACGCGAGAAACTCGCTGCCGTCGCTCTAGCCGTTTCGATGGTTCCATGCGGGCTCGGCATGATGGACGGTGTCGCGCGGGTCGCGCCCTATTTCTCACTCGCGAACGTAGCGCGATTTCTGAATCCACGCCTCGACACAGGCGGCAATACGATTTTTGAAGGACCGCTGGAAGAGAGCAGTAGCCTTGTTTTTTATCTGAACCGGGAGTTCTTTCTTGTTAATCAAAACCGCCAGAGAGCGGCGCCGCTCGGCACGCCCCCGGTGGATATTTTCTTGAATGAATACGCGGTCTTAAGGAAATGGGCGCAACCCGAAGCGGTTTATCTCGTAGTGGAACAAAGCCGGGCCGATTACTGGAAACAGCTTTTGACCAGTCAATTTCACGTTTATCACCAGGTCATCGCGTCGGGAACGTACGTCGTGCTGACCAATCAATTGTGAAGAACGGTTGATTTGGTAGAACGGTCGTCTATTTGAAAAATTCTGTCCGTGGCTTAATTTCGCGGCGTACGTTTCGATTGTAACTCTTCTAACTCTTCAACCACCCATGTCGCAACATCGCAGTTTAAAAGGAGCGAGCACGATCGCTGCCAGGCGCAATGTGCTGAAACGCTTCGAGCGCGTCGAGCTTCTGAAGAAGCGCGGTCAGTGGAAGAACGGCCAGAAAGTCATCGGCCTGCCGAAAACAAAGCCGGACGTGTAGAGCGAGCGCGACTTGCTAAAAAGTTACAACGGTAAATCGGGCAAAAGCAGAGTCCGCTTCAACAATGTAACTTTGAACGTTTCAACCTGGCGCCATGCGCTTGAACCGTTTCCTCGCGGCCGCCGGCCTCGGATCACGCCGACATTGTGATGAGTTGATCGCGACGGCTCGCGTCATCATCAACGGTAAAGTCTGCACAAACTTCAGTGCACGGCCGGGCCCGCGCGACCACGTTAAAGTGGATGGCAGATTGGTTCACGCCGCTCCTACGCTAACCATCATGCTGCATAAGCCGGCGGGATTTGTTTCGACTCGAAAGGATAATCATGCGCGCGACACGGTGTTTGATCTGCTTCCACAAAAATTTTCTCGGCTCTTCAACATTGGGCGTCTGGATGCGCAAACTGAGGGGTTGCTTCTTCTCACAAATGATGGCGACCTCGCGCAACGGCTTACCCACCCCCGTTATAAAATCGACAAGGAATATGAGGTGACGCTGGATCGGCCGTGGGACGCATCACTGGCGCCGAAATTGCTGCGCGGAATTTCTCTGGATAGCCAGCGAGCCAGAGTCGCGCGACTTCATTCAATGTCGCCCACGCATTTGCGTGTTGTGTTGCAGCAGGGAATCAATCGGCAGCTTCGCCGCATGTTTGAAGCCGTTGGCTACCGCGTCAAACATCTGCTCCGCGTTCGCATCGGAAATCTTCGGCTTGCCGATCTGCCCTCCGGGCATTGGCGGGCGCTCACAAAACGCGAACTTGAATCAATAGCCAAGGATATCGGGAACAGATGAAACTCGACGGTTCCAGCGCGCTAATCACCGGCGCTTCTTCGGGCATCGGTCGCGAATTTGCGCGACAACTTGCCAACCGGGCACGCGCAATTGTTCTGGTCGCACGGCGAAGCGAACGTTTAGCCGATTTACGCGACGAGCTGTTGAACCGAAATCCAAACCTCGAGGTCCACGTTCGCGTTGTCGATCTTGCCGACAAAGCGCAGATCCAATTGCTGATCGATTCGCTCGCGCATGATGAGATCGATGTCGATCTTTTAATCAACAATGCGGGGCTCGGCGATAGCGGCGCCTTTGCCACCAGCGATCCCATTCGCAACGAACAAATGGCGCTGGTAAACATCGTGGCGCTGACTTCACTGACTCGCCGTTTGCTTCCGCAGATGATCGCGAACCGGCGTGGCGGCATTCTGAACGTCAGCTCGTCGGCCGGCTTTCTTCCCATCCCTGGCGATGCGGTTTACGCCGCCACCAAAGCTTATGTCACAAGCTTCTCTGAAGCGATTCGGGCCGAACTTCGAGGGAAAGGCGTGAACGTATGCGCTGTATGCCCCGGTCCGGTGCGCACTCAGTTTCAACAAGTCGCCAAGCGTCCGGGCGCTCAGCCCGAAATGGGTTCGAGAATCTTTTTTGTTTCGACCGAACAAGTCGTTCGCGAGGCGCTGGCGGCATTGGAAGCAGACCGGCCGCTCGTCATTCCTGGAATCGCAATGAAGCTCGCAATGCTTCTGACTCGGCTGATGCCGATGCCTGTCGTGCGCTTGGTATTACGGCTCTCCCCGGTGCGAGGCTGAACTGCAGGCCGATCCACAAACACAAGCGGCGGTCACGCTGACCGCCGCTTTGAAATACTGTAGCTGACGTCGTTGACGCCGGTCCGCCGCAGTCATCGCCCGCGGCTACAGCTCTAGGACGATTTGTATGTGACGTGGCAACCGTACGGCTTTGTCTGTGGCGTGGTTACGGGTTTGCCTGCCAGGGATTCATCCAACGCCGCCTTCACGTAGTTCGTAGAGCTGGGAATATCTGCCGGGTTCGGCGTCGCCTTGCTGTCGATCGCTCCTTCATAGGCGATTTTTCCCTCTGGATTGATTATCACCATATCTGGCGTGTTCTTGGCGCCGTAAGCACGACCGGCTTTGCCTTCGGGATCGAGTAGCAACGCGGTCTGATGCGTCTTCCATGCAGTTGTAATCTTTTCCGCCTCCTCCGGGGTCAGATTACCCTGGGTGCCGGGCGCATTGGAATCGATCGTGAGCCAGACAACGCCCTTGCTCGTAAATTCATCCTGCAACTTTTGCATGTTGCCACTGCCATAATGTTTCTTCACAAACGGGCATTCCGGATTAAACCACTCGAGCACAACGTATTTGCCTTTGTATTGCGAAAGTGAATGCGTTTTGCCTTTTCCATCGGTAAGCGAAAAATCCGGAGCCGCGCTCCCGGCTAGCGGCGGGTCAAATGCAAAAACGGCGCTGGCAATAAGTGTCGTGAAAATGGTGAGAATCATTCTTGTGTTCATGATTTTGTTAGAAAGCGAAGTTCTTAGAATGGTTCAAATTTCTCTCCATTACACCTTGGCGACGAACGGGAGAAATACAACCGGTTCTCGTTATCTACACAAGAGTTCGCGTAAATACCGGCGCCCGAACCATTGATTCTATGTTCCCTTGGCCTTACCCGCCCACGCAGTCAAGATCGCGTGCGCATCCTGTCCTTGCGCCGTTTCTTCGGGAAGCAACGCAGTTTCGGGTGTGACCGTCTGGAGATACATTCGTTCTCCGGAAAATTTACTCTGCTGGATGTGCCAGGGGAACCAGATCAGAAACCGCACATAGACTCGTTCGCCACTCGTCTTGATCCCGCCCCAGTCTTTGACTTGCGCGGCGTTCAAGACAACCACGTCGAACACACCCTGAGGGCCTCTGGCACCCATAGAACATCCGTGAACGCATTCAGGAGCTCTTCGTAAAAAGCGCGGGCACCCTCGTGTCCGTGCCACTTCGCTCCGACGTTGACGAGATGATATTCACAATCGTCGGTCAGCGTTGTCAGAAGGGCGTCAATGTCGTTATTATTTTCGCGATCGCAGTGATATGCCCACAGCGCACGAATCTGATCGTACAGCTGCGGCGTGATTTCCAAACCGACCCAATCCTTCACTAGCGACAAATCAGCCGATGCCATCGTGTTTTTGTTCCCTTCGGTGCCTTTTCAATTTTTCGCCGCAGAATATTCTGAAGCAACGGGGCGCGATGCGGTTTCGAGTTTCTCCAGGAGCATGCTCTTGGTGAGCAGTTCCGGAAAAACGATTGGCTCTTCGTTTTTCCCGGGATAGAGCACATAAAGCGGAACGCCGGGCCGCCCAAAGTGTTGCAATAATTTCGTGATCACCGGATCGCCGTTGGTCCAATCAGCTTTCAATTTCACGATGCCGTGACGCTGAAATGCCTCTCGCACATCGGCACTTTCAAGCACATTAGCTTCATTGAATTTGCAGGTGAGACACCACGCCGCCGTGAAATCGACAAAAACGAAGCGACCTTGCTCCAGTTCTCCCTGCAACCGTTCAGGCGTGAACGCCTGCCAATCGCCTCGGAGTCGTGAGTCAGCAGAAGCAATACTCGCCGAGTGAAATTTGTTCCCGATGAAATAAATGCCGCTGGCGAACACCAGCACCAGCATGAGCGTGAAAGTGATACTCCGCTTCACCGCTGAAGACGTCGGCACAACGAAAGCGCCTTTCATCCAACACGCAATACTAATCGCCAACAGAAAACAGCTCACCCAGATCGCTCCTTCCAGACCACGCTGGGCGCCTACCACGTAAAGAAGAAACAGCAGCGTCGCCAGCAGGAGAAAGCCCATGAACTGCTTCACATACAGCATCCACGGCCCGGGTCTTGGCAGAAACCGCAGCCAGGCAGGTTGCGCGCTTAAAAGCAAATACGGCGCGCTCATGCCGGCGGCGATGGCCACGAACATTGCAAGGATGATTGCCGGCGACTGCGTAAACGCGAACCCAAGCGCGGTGCCGAGAAACGGCGCAGTGCAAGGCGTGGCCAGCACCGTGGCGAACACCCCTTGGAAAAATGAACCGAGAAGATCTTTGCGCTCGGTCGTCGAAAGCAAACTGCGCGTCATGCTTTGCGGCAATGAAATTTCGAACACGCCAAAGAGATTCAGCGCGAACACCAGAACAATCACGCTCAACACCAGAACGAAATACGCATTGGTAAATTGAAACCCGCCCCAGGTGACGTCGCGCCCAGCGCCCTTGAGCGCAATCAGGAGCAACGCAAGCGCGATGAACCAGGCAAAAATCCCAATCGTAAACGCGACTCCACTCCGCAAAATTTTTTGCCGGCTCTGGCCCGCCTGTTGAATGAATCCAAAAATCTTCAACGAGATCACGGGCAACACGCAGGGCATCAAATTTAAAATGATGCCGCCGATAAAACCGAAGAGCAGAAAAGTGAAAATTCCCCGCACCGGCGCCGGCGCAGTCGCGGAGAGTGGCGTAGACAATCCTGTCTGCGCCCCCGCGGTCCCACTCGTCATCTGCCATGCCGATCGATCCTCGCTGTTTGGCTGCTTCGCAAAAACGATAAGACCTGCCATCGACGACAATTTCTTCTCCGACGACTCAATCGAAATGCGAAAGACGACTTCATTTTTCTTCCGCGACTCGATTTTTGGATGGCCGGTGACGGTGTTCTGCTCCGGCAACGGAAAAAAATCCACTGCCGGATAACTTGCCAGGC
>Ga0306920_100013689_pt1 | contig 11057 bp, 10 predicted proteins | sample flu12Cox44000170_FD_204666 | JGI IMG/M metagenome (GOLD analysis project Ga0306920, IMG submission 204666) | Lab enrichment of tropical soil microbial communities from Luquillo Experimental Forest, Puerto Rico - flux4day.12C.oxic.44.000.170 (v2)... | ecosystem: Environmental > Terrestrial >...
CACCGCGCCCGGGAGTTTCATAATGGCGTCGGCGCTGGCGCTGTCGCTGACGCCAAGGCCGCTGACGATGATGGCGATCCGTGGCGCGTCGGGCTTGCCGGGGAGCCGCTTCACCGGTCGGGCGAAAGCCTCGGCCGGCCGCGCGCCGTCGGCGGCGATCTTGGGGATCGCGCCATGAGGCGACGCTTCGGCGAATTTTTGCTCCTCGGCTGGCGCCTCAGTGGCCGGGATCGACAATTCCTGGCGTGCGCCGGTCTTGCCGTCGATGATGGTGATGGTCTTGGTGGCGCCGGCCGGCGGCGCATTGGCTTGCTCCGCGGCTGCCGGAACCGGCGTCGGGCTGTCATTGCGGTCGGGATTCGCTACGACCTTTACCGGCGCTTGCCCTTCGGACGTCTTTGCTGGCGTGCCGGAATGCAGATTGATCGGCGCCACCGCCACCGGCTCGCCGCCGAATGGATTGTTGCCCAGCACCGCCCATACGACCAAGGTGCCGAAGAACAGCGCCAGCCCCCCGGCAATGACCTGCGCCGCCGTGATTGGAACCCTAAACCGCCGCGGTTTCTTGAGGTGCTGGCCGAGCGGCGTGTCGAAGTCGTCGCCGGTCATGGGCCGCTCGGGGGGGCCGCCACTATGGGCCGCAGGCTCGCGAATCATGGCCGGCAGTCTATCACGGCCAGACTTGCGCCCCGTCCCTGCGCGCCCGCTGACGCCGAAACGCCACCAAGGGCCTGAAAAACGTTCAGGGGGCTTTAAGCCGCCACGAACTCTACTATTGGACCGAACAGCCCTTAGTTCGGAACTGCGGTCTTCAGATTGGGCGGGAAGGCAGCATTGGTGATCCTGCCGCGCAGGAGGTCGAGCGCCATCTTCAGCGCCGCGTCGTCCTTCTCGTCCGGCGGCACATAGGACTGCGAGCCGGACTCTTCGTTGCCCTCGGCCTTGAGGTGGCCGCGCAGCGAGGCCTCACCCTTGGTGTCGGTGCGTGCCTTCAAGTCATCCGGAACTTCCTGCAGCACCTCGATGTCCGGTGTGATGCCCTTGGCCTGGATCGAGCGGCCTGACGGCGTGTAGTAGCGCGCCGTGGTCAGCCGCAGTGCGCCGTTGCCGGCGCCGAGCGGGATGATGGTCTGCACCGAGCCCTTGCCGAACGAGCGGGTACCGACCAGCGTCGCGCGCCGGTGATCCTGCAGTGCGCCAGCGACGATTTCGGAGGCCGAAGCCGAGCCGCCGTTGATCAGCACGATCAGCGGCTTGCCCTTGGCCATGTCGCCGGGCCGCGCGTTGAAGCGTTGCGTCTCTTCGGCATTGCGGCCGCGGGTGGACACGATCTCGCCTTTGTCGAGGAACGTGTCTGACACCGAGATCGCCTGGTCGAGCAGGCCTCCCGGATTATTGCGCAGATCGACGATGTAACCCTTGACCTTGTCGGCGCCGAGCTGGCTGTTGAAGTCGTTGATCGCCTGCTTCAGCCCGTCGGTGGTCTGTTCGTTGAACTGGGTGACGCGGATATAACCGATGTCGTCGCCTTCCGGGTGCGAGCGCACCGACTTCACGCGGATGACGTCGCGCACGATCGTCACCTCGATCGGCTTGTCGGCGCCCTTGCGCATGATGGTGAGCTTGATCTTCGTGTTGACCGGGCCTCGCATCTTGTCGACGGCCTGGTTCAGGGTCAGGCCCTGCACCGCCTCGCCGTCGAGCTGAGTGATGATGTCGTTGGCCATGACGCCGGCCTTGGCCGCCGGCGTATCGTCGATCGGCGCCACCACCTTCACCAGGCCGTCTTCCATGGTGACTTCGATGCCCAGCCCGCCGAACTCGCCGCGGGTCTGCACCTGCATGTCGCGGAAGCTCTTCGGGTCCATGTAGCTCGAATGCGGATCGAGTCCGGCGAGCATGCCGTTGATCGCCGATTCGACCAGCTTGGCGTCGTCGGGCTTTTCGACGTAGTCGGCGCGCACGCGCTCGAACACGTCGCCGAACAGATTGAGTTCCCGGTAGGTGTCGGAGGCCGCCGCGCGCGCCGATGCGCCGACCAGCACCGCATGAGGCTGCGTCGCCAACAGCGTAACCGCCGCGCCCGCCATTGCACCAAGGAAAATCAGAGATGTCTTGCGCATCATCCGCGAACCTTTTCGCCTTCGTTTATCGCCCACCAGGGGCTGGGATCAATCGGAGTACCGTCCTTGCGGAACTCCACGTAGAGTACAGGTTGCTTGGTTCCGGTCGCGACAGCCGTGGACACCTGCGATCCACCGCCCAATCCGCCGCCGCCCATCACTGCTACGGGTTCACCGGTCAGCACAAACTGGCCGAGATCGATAGAGATTCGTTCCATCCCCGCTAACAGCACATGATACCCGCCGCCGGCATTGAGGATCAAGAGTTGGCCGTAACTGCGGAACGGCCCGGCATACACGACCCAGCCGTCACACGGCGCAGTTATCTCGGCGCTAGCGTGGGTTGCGATGGAAATGCCCTTCTGCGTTCCGCCAGCGCCGTCAGAAGTGCCGAACTCGCGAATTCGCGAACCGTTAACCGGCAGCCGCAGGTGTCCGCGATTCGCGGCAAACGCCACCGCCGGCGCGAGCCGGCCCGGATCCTTTAATGCGGCGAGGTCGGGGCGGGTGGCATCGGCCTCGATGGAGCGGGCCTGATTGCGCGCATCGCGCGTCGCGCTGTCGAGGCCCTGTTCGAGCTTGCCTATCAAATCCTTCAGATTGTCGACCTGGCGGGAGAGATCGGTGACGCGCTGCTTTTGCGTATCGAGCGACTGTTCGACGTTGGTTTGCCGCTTCTGACGTTCGTCGATCAGCATGTTGAGGCGCAGTTGATCGCGGGCCAGATCGCCGAGCTTGTTGGCTAGTTGCGCCTTCTCGGCGTCGATATCCTTGCGCACGCGTAGCAGCTCGGCGAGATCGCTCGCCAGCGCGTCGGCTTGTGCCCGCATTTCGGGAACCACGGCGCCGAGCACGATCGCCGTACGCACCGCTTGTAGCGCATCTTCCGGCCGCACCACCAGCGCCGGCGGCGGTTCGCGGCCGACGCGCTGAAGGGCGGCCAGGATTTCGACGATTACGTTGCGGCGATCATCGAGCGAGCCGCGGAACATCCGCTCCCGCTCGTCGAGCGGTTTCAGCCGCGCTTGGATGGCATCGATACTGCCCTCCACGTCGCGGACCCGCGCGGCGGTGTCGATAAGCTGCTGATTGAGCGCGCGGCGGTCATCGCCGATGGCGTCGATCTCGAGCTTGAGCTTGGTCTGCGCTTCCAGCGCTGCGCGCTGCTGGGCGCGCGTGGCGTCGAGCTCCTGATCGCGCTGGCGCAGCGCATCGAGGCCCGCGGCAGGTGTCTGGCTGGCAGGTACCTGGACGGTAGGCGCCGACGGGGAGGGCGGCGGTCCGGCCGAGTTTTGGGCGAAGGCAGCGAGATTGGCACCAAGCGGCAGCGCAAACGCCAGCGCCGAGCCGAGCGCAGAGCGCGGATCGGTGCGGTTCGCCCGGCGGAGAATCATGATATTCAAGGTAGGCCCAGGCCTCAGGAAGGCAAGAATAAGCCGGCACTATGGGACCGGAATAAGACGCGATTGCGCCCAGGCGTCACAATTCGGTGAGAAAACAGCCTGGCCTTCAGGCCCGGTGATAGGGGTGGCCCGCGAGGATGGTGCCGGCGCGGTAAATCTGCTCCAGCAGCATGACGCGAACCAGCTGATGCGGCCAGGTGGCCGGCCCGAAGGCCAGCCTGAGCTTGGCCCGCTCGCGCAACGTGGCGGCGAGCCCATCGGCGCCGCCAACGATGAAGCAAACCGCCGGGCGGTTTTCAGCGCGCCATTCGCGCAGGCTGGCGGCGAGCGCCGCACTGCCGAGCGCGATGCCGTGTTCGTCGAGGATGACGATGATGGCGTCTTCCGGAATCACATTTGCGATGGCGATCGATTCTTCGGTCCGGCGCCGCTCGGCGTCGTTGGCTCGGCTCTCGCGAATTTCCACGATCTCGACGTCGCGCAATCCGGATGCGCGACCGACGCTCTCGGCGCGCTTGCGATAATCGGCGGCGAGCTCGCGCTCCGGCCCCTGCTTCAGGCGGCCAACCGCGGCAATGACGATGCGCATCGGTCCAACATTGGCTTCGCGCGGGCAACCGCTCACCGCCCGATCGCGGCACCGGTAACTTCGGCCTTGCGCGCCAAACTAACTCGCGCGCTGCACCGGCCGGCCCGTCATCCACATCTTCTCGAGATTATAGAAGGCGCGGACTTCGGGCCGGAAAACGTGGACGATCACGTCCCCCGCATCGATCAGCACCCAGTCGCAGTGCGGCACGCCTTGGACGCGCGCCGCAATGCCGGCTTTGTGCAAATCCTCAACCACCCGGTCGGCGACCGAGCCGACATGGCGCTGCGACCGGCCGGACGAGATGACCATGTAGTCGCCGATCGAAGATTTATTGCGAAGATCGATGGTGAGGGTGTCCTCCGCCTTCATGTCGTCGAGGCGGGCGAGGACCAAATCGAGGATCTCCTTTGCGTCAAGACGCATTCGGGAGACCGCTTCGGGCACGCGACGTTCGGCCCGACAGATTACAGCGCTGGACAGGGGTGCTTATCCTTTCGCTCCAACTTCGTTGTCGCTCAAATCTGCCTTATCACTCCAGATCGACCCGGCCGAATCCGGGCTGACCTTAAGATAGGCATGCCGGGTTAACGGTTTCAACTGTTTGCCTTCAAACAAGTGTCATTTTGAGGCGCTTTGCCACGCGCGTGCCGCCCGCAATGCCGTCGAAGACAGCGGTGATTTTAGGCCATGCAGGTAAATCCAAGCCGGCGGCTTGCGTTCCGCAAGCTGCCGTGCCGCCGACTCCGGCAGCCGATAGCGCGCCAGCGCCTGCGCCGCGGCGCTACCGATCGCGTAAAGGCTCGGTCCAAGCCGGTCGATGACGGCGATCGGCACCAATTGGGCGATGCCGCGCCAGCGCTGCCAGCGGTGGAAACTGCGCAAGTTGTCGGCGCCCATGATCCAGACGAAGCGCACACCGGGGCAGCGCCGCTTCAGGTAGGAAATCGTCGCATAAGTGTAGGCGGTGCCCAGCGCGGCCTCGAAGTCGGTGACGTCGATGCGCGGATGGTGCGCCAGCGCTTGGGCAGCGGCGACCCGCTCGGAAAGCGGCGCGAGACCGCGGGTGTTTTTCAGCGGATTGCCAGGCGTGACCAGCCACCACACCCGGTCGAGGCCAAGCCGACGCAGCGCCAGCATGCAGGCGGCGCGGTGCGCGGCATGGGCCGGATCGAATGTGCCGCCGAACAAACCGATGCGTATGCCGGGCGCATACGGCGGCAGCACAATGCGGGACAGTGCGCGCGAGCGCGCGGCAGGGGAAGCGCTCATCATGTCTGCCGGAAAGAGCCCCCTCCCCACGCATCCTGCGTTGGCCGCCATCGCGGTGATGCGCGACGGCAAAGCGAAACGTTCACGGCCGCGTTTGTCCGTTGCCGCGGATGCGGTACTTGAAACTGGTCAGTTGTTCGACGCCGACAGGGCCGCGCGCATGCAGCCTGCCGGTGGCGATGCCGATCTCGGCGCCGAAACCGAACTCACCGCCATCGGCGAATTGGGTCGAGGCGTTGTAGAGTACGATCGCTGAGTCGACTTCGCGCAGGAACTTCTCCGCCGCGGCTTTGTCCTCGGTGACGATAGCGTCGGTGTGGTGCGAGCCGTAGCGTTCTATATGGGCGATCGCGGCATCGACGCCGTCGACCACCCCGGCGGTAATGATGGCGTCCAGATATTCGGTGCCCCAATCGGCTTCGCTCGCCGCCTTGACGCGCGGATCGACGGCCTGCACTGCGGCATCGCCGCGAACTTCGCAGCCGCCGTCGATCAGCATGGCGACCAGCGGTTTCAACATCTTCGGCGCGGCGGCGCGATCGACCAGCAAGGTCTCGGCGGCGCCGCAGACGCCAGTGCGGCGCATCTTGGCATTCAGCACGATCGCCTTGGCCATCGGCAATTTGGCCTTGCCGTCGACATAGACGTGACAGACGCCTTCGAGGTGGGCGAACACCGGCACGCGCGCTTCCATCTGCACGCGGCCGACCAGTTCCTTACCGCCGCGCGGCACGATGACGTCGATGGCGCCGTCGAGGCTCGCGAGCATCATGCCGACGGCGGCGCGGTCGCGGGTCGGCACCAGCGAGATCGCCGCGGCCGGCAGGCCGGCTTCGACCAAACCTTCGGTCATCGCGGCATGGATGGCCCACGATGAGTGGAAGCTCTCGGAACCGCCACGCAGGATCGCGGCGTTGCCGGCTTTTAGGCAAAGCGCGCCGGCATCCGCCGTCACGTTGGGCCGGCTCTCATAGATCACGCCGACGACGCCGAGCGGCACCCGCACGCGCTCGATGCGCATGCCGTTGGGGCGCCGCCATGATGCCATGACGGTCCCGACCGGATCCTTGAGCTTGCGAATAACATCGAGGCCCGCGGCCATGGCCTCGACCCGTGCGCCATCGAGGCTGAGGCGGTCGATAAAGGCCGCGGTGGCGCCGGACGACTTGGCCTGGGCCACGTCTTCGGCGTTGGCGGCGAGGATGGCGGCGCGGGAACCGCGGATCGCCTTGGCCAGGGCGGCGAGCGCCCGGCTCTTTTGCGCAGCCGGTGCCAGCGCCAGCGTCCGGGCGGCCGTCCGCGCCCCGCGGCCGATCTCGCGCATGGTGGCTTCGAGCTCGCCGGAACCTTCGAGCGCCTTGAGCGGAGCGTTCACGGCACTGATCCGTCTTGCAATCGCCGGTTTCCTACCATGTTCGACGGGGTCCGGCGAGGCGGCCGGGTCCGACTTGGCCGCCGGTGCCTTACCCACAGCAATTCACAGTCGTCATTGGCCCGTCAGATAATCCGGGGAACGTAGCGGCGCCCGTGGGTGTTTGTGAATTTGGACCACCCAATCGATATCAGCGAGGCTGTTATGCATGCGCCAATTGACTGCTCATCCGGTGTCCTGCCCGAGCGCTTCCCTGTTGGCGCCCGCTATGTGGTCGAAGGCCGCGGCGGAGAAGACGGGCATTTGCGGGTTTTCTCGCGCTATGTCGTGCTGCCGGGCGGCCAGCGGATCAATGTGCCTTCGGATTTGCACGCGCTGCAGGCGCTGAGCGCGCATACCCCCCGGCACAAGCGCGGTCGCAGCCGATCCCGCGGCGCAACCCGCCTCGTGGCGAAAAAAATCATCCGCGGTGCCGGAACAAGGCGGCGGCACCGGAATTGATACGTCAGGCGCCGGGCGAAGCCCCCAGCCCCTCACCCTCAATCACCCGGCGTCGAGCCCCGGCCGCTTTAGCGGCCGGGGTTCATTATTTCGGCCCTTCGACCGGGCCTTCACATTCATTCGCCATTGCGGCAACGGCTGCGAGGCGGCCGGGAACGGAACTGCCTGGCTGTCGTTGGCAGAACTAAGCTCGGATTGAACGCTGCGTATTCGCGCAGATGCCCGAACCGACCGGATGGCACGAACCTGCTGTCGTAATAGGCCCAGCGCGACGCCGCGGACCATCACCGCCAGGGGCCGGGATAGCCGCCAGCCAATGCTTAAGCAACGCTCGCCGCGACCGACACCGCCGCAAGCCACAGCGGTGACTTACCCCAACATGACCGTCTTCCCGTCGTCGACGCTTGCTGCTCGGATGGCGGCTCAGCGTCCCCAGGAGGAGGCTAGCGTCTGCATTGCGGTGTGACAGCCCACTTGGGCCGCCGTCGTCATGCCCGGCCGACCACGAGATCGTCGCGATGGACCATCTCGGCGCGGCCAGAGAAGCCGAGGACCGACGCAATGTCCGCCGAGGCGCGGCCTTTGATCTTTTGCGCGTCTTCGGTGTCGTAGGCGCACAGGCCGCGGCCGACCTCGGCGCCGTCAGGGCCGCGGATGATCACGGCGTCGCCGCGGGCGAAGTCGCCGTCGATACGCACGACGCCGACCGGCAACAGACTGTTGCCCCGCCGCAGCGCCGCGACGGCGCCGGCGTCGATGATCAGCGTGCCCTTGGGCTCGAGCGAGCCCGCGATCCATTTCTTGCGCGCCGTCACCGGATTGCCCATGGCGGCAAACCAGGTGCAGCGCGCGCTTTCATCGATGGCGCGCAACGGATGTTCGACGCGCCCCGAGGCGATCACCATCTGGGTGCCGGCGCCGGTCGCGATCTTGGCGGCCTCGATCTTGGTCTGCATGCCGCCGCGAGAGAGCTCCGAACCGGCGGCGCCGGCCATGGCCTCGATCTCCGGCGTGATGCGCTCGACGCGTGGCAGGTGGCGTGGTGCAGCGACGGTGCCGGGCGGTGCGTCATAGAGGCCGTCGACGTCGGAGAGCAACACCAAGAGATCGGCGCTCACCATGGTGGCGACGCGCGCGGCGAGGCGGTCATTGTCGCCGTAGCGAATTTCCGTCGTCGCTACCGTGTCGTTCTCGTTGATCACGGGCACGGCGCGCCATTCCAGAAGCTTGTCGATGGTGGACCGCGCGTTGAGGTAGCGCCGCCGCTCCTCGGTGTCCCACAGCGTCACCAGCACCTGGCCGGCGGTGATGCCGTGGCGCGACAGCGCCTCGGTCCAGGTGCGCGCCAGCGCGATCTGGCCCACCGCGGCTGCGGCTTGGCTGTCTTCGAGCTTGAGCGCGCCGTCGGGCAATTTCAGCACGGTGCGGCCGAGCGCGATCGCGCCCGACGACACGACCAGCAGGTCGCGCTTGTCGCCGTGCAGCGCGGCAAGATCGGCGCTCAACGCCGCGAGCCACGACTCGTTGAGCTTGCCGGCGCGAGCATCGACCAAAAGCGAAGAGCCGACTTTCACGACGATGCGGCGGAAGTCGGTCAGCCGAGGTGTCGTCATGGGGAGCTAATACGCGGATCGGGCGGTGGCCGCTATAGCTCGGCTTCGTGCTCGAGCTGCGTCTTGTTTTCCAGGCAATAATAGCCGGAGAGGCGGCTTACCAGCTTGCGGCGCTTCCAGTCATTGAGGATGCGGCTGACGTTTTCGCGGGCGATGCCGGCCATAGCGGCGAGGTCGCTCTGGCCGATCTTCTGCCGGATGACGATGCGGCCGGAGCCGACATCCTGGCCGAAGTCCTGCGCCAGTTCGAGCAGCGTACAGGCGACCCGCCCGCGTAGCGGCAGGAAACTTCCGGCGGCGATCACCGCATCGGTTTCCCGCAGTCGCGTGGCGATCAGCAGCACCAGGTGCTTGTAGACTTCGGGGTGGCGTTTGGCGAACTCTTCGAACGCCGCGCGGCTGAGAAAGTTCAAAGTCGTGTTGCGTACCGCAACCACCGTCGCCGAACGCGGCAGGCCGTCGATGATCGACAGTTCGCCGACAATGGCGCCCTTGCCGAGGAAGGCGAGGATGCGCTCGCCGCCAGACCGCGACAGCATGGTGACCTTGAGCAGGCCGTCTTCGATGCGGTAGCAGCCGTCGCCGGCGTCGCCGGCCATGAACAACACCTCGTCGGCGGCGATCGTCTTCGTCGCAGCGGTGTTGAACAGATTTGCCGAAAGGTGCTCGGGCAAACCTGACAGAAGGCTCGGACTGGTACGGTTCGGCGGCGCCATCGTGCCCATGGCCAATATTGTAGCGGAACTGCGTGATGGCGTTGGCACAAAATAAAGCCCGCCCGGAGGGGTGTCCGGGCGGGCTGTGTTGACCCTGGGGGAGGGTCGGCGGGGTGATGGGGGACCGATTTCACCCCTTCCAGGGCGCCGTCTTGGGGGTGACAAGGTCAGCGCCCGCACTGGAGGTCCTGCATACCCTAACCGGTCCAAGCGTCAGCGAAGTGACCCAAATCACAAAAAGCATCTTTTCATCAAGCCTTTGATTCAGTACCTGTTTTCGCCGAAAGTCGGCTTGAAAGCGGCAAGCCGGTGGAGTCTGCGTCGGTCGCTTACGGCTTGCGCTGCTCGCGCACCTCGACGCCCGCGCGCTGCTCCAGCGGCTTGATGATTTCGGTGATGTCCTTTTCCGGGCCGAGCTCGTCGCAGGTCAGCTTGAGCAGCGCCGCCACCGCCTCGATGACGTTGGTCGGCACGCCGATCGCCTTGGCTTCGGAGATGAAGAGATCGACGTCCTTCTTCATCAGGCCGGCGGTGAAGCCCTGATTGAAGGTGCGCGGCAGCACGACCTCGGGAAATTTCTGCTCGGTCGCGGTCGAGCGTCCGGAGCTCGCATTGATCACATCGAGCATGATGCGCGGATTGAGGCCGGCCTTGACGCCCATCACCATGGATTCGGACGTTGCCGCCGATGCCGCCGCCGACAGCACGTTGTTGCAGAGCTTCATGGTCTGGCCGGCGCCCGATTTCTCGCCGATGTAGAAGAACTTGCCGATCACTTCCAAGGCCGGCTTGACGGCATCCACGTCGGAGCGCGGGCCCGACGCCATCACCGCGACGGTGCCCTTGGCCGCGCCGCGCACGCCGCCGGACACCGGCGCGTCGATCTGCACGATGTTCTTGGCGGCAAGGAGCTTGAAGATGCGCTGCGCCATCACCGAGCCGGTGGTGGAGAGGTCGACAAAGCGGCACACCTTCTTGCCTTCGATCACGCCGTCGGGCCCGGTCGCCACTTTGAGCACGATGTCGGGCGTCGGCAGGCTCACCATGACGGTCTCGGCGGCGTCGGCTACTTCCTTCGGCGAGCGCGTGGCAATGCCGCCGAGGGCTGCTATATTGCCGATCGCTTCCTGGCGGGTGTCGTAGACGAAAACCTTGTGGCCGGCCTCGACCAGCCGCCGCGCCATGTGCGCGCCCATGTTGCCGAGACCGATGAAGCCGATGTCCATGTGCGTTTCTCCTCGATTACTTTGCGCTGGCGGGCGTCGCGGCAAATTCCGCGCGAATTTTTTCGCTGTGCTGGCCGAGCGCCGGCACGGGACCGTAACGCCGCCCTTCCGCGGCGCGCCGTTCGGTCGGCGCCGGATAGGACACCGGCCCGCTCGGCGTGCCGACGGTAATCCGTCGCAGATGCGGATGCCGCGCCAGATCGGCCGGCGTGTTGACGCGGGCAAAGGCGATGTCGGCGGCG
>Ga0306920_100013693_pt1 | contig 11055 bp, 9 predicted proteins | sample flu12Cox44000170_FD_204666 | JGI IMG/M metagenome (GOLD analysis project Ga0306920, IMG submission 204666) | Lab enrichment of tropical soil microbial communities from Luquillo Experimental Forest, Puerto Rico - flux4day.12C.oxic.44.000.170 (v2)... | ecosystem: Environmental > Terrestrial >...
CAACCGGGGCGTTTGCGAGGTTGCGAAAGCAAGGGGATTTGAATTTTGTATTCGATACGTCTCCCGCCATGACGTGCAGCCGGCTGGAGACCTGTCCGAGGCAGAGGCTAATGTCATCCTCAGTGCGGGGCTGGCCTTGATGCCGGTTCAGCACGTTGCCCCCGAGAATTGGTCGCCGTCACAAGCGCTGGGAATCAGGAACGGAAAGAATGCGGCCAAGCACACAAGGCAGATCGGTTTTCCCGAGGGGGTCAACGTCTGGCTTGATCTCGAGGGCGCCAAGACCTCAACGCCGCATGAGACGATGATCGCGTACTGCAATGCGTGGTTCGCCGAGGTCGAGGGCGCGGGATTCGTACCCGGAGTATACGTGGGAGCCGGAGCAATTCTGACAGGGAACGAGCTGTTTTGGCGCTTGACGACTAAACATTACTGGAAGTCAGGAAGCAGGGTTCCTGATATTCCGCATCGCGGTTATCAGCTCATTCAGGCGATCATCCGCAACGACAAGATCGAGGGTCTTGCGATCGATCGCAATCTCACCAAGACCGACAGCTTTGGTGGCTCCGTGCTGTTGCTGTCCACGTCCGGTTAGGGTCATTTCGGACATTCGTCGGACCCAAGCGAAAGTCCGCTCTGACCCCGAAAGCGGACATCAGGGTCACGCGCCGTCACGTCTGTTTTGGGCCCAACAGGCGACATCCACGGTTCAGATAGCGACGGTCTCGATGTAGACGACCTGCGCCCGCCTTCCCGAATCACAGGTCAGCGCTGGGCGAAAAGGTACGGATTGCTGTCGAGTCGGGCGGGACTACCACTTTGAACAGCGACATCAGTGCCGCGCGGTCACGCCTTTGATGAACGACAACCCAAAACACCCTCCTGTGAGATCGGTCCGCGTTAATTTCTGATAATGTGCAAGGACGGCAGCCGCTCCAGCCGCAAGACAAAGCGCCGGACAGCAAGGCTAAATTTTTGAAGCGGCTTTGTTGAATTTTTTCTGTCCAGGTTTGGCTAGCTGGGAGACTAGACGGGACTTGTGTCTGGTTTGCAGCTCGAACAACACCGGCAGCTTAAGAGGGAGGGACAATCATGATAAAGTTGAAGATAAATGGCCAAGAACAGACTTGGGACGGGGACGCGAGTCTTCCGCTCCTTTGGTTTCTCCGTGATGAAGTGGGACTGACGGGTACCAAATACGGTTGCGGTCAGGCGCTCTGCGGCTCTTGCACTGTGCTTGTCGAGAAGGAAGCCGTTCGCTCCTGTATTACGTCCGTATCCGACGTAGCCGGCCGCGACGTCACGACTATTGAAGGTCTCCACCCGACCGGAGACCATCCGGTCCAAAAGGCTTGGCGCCAGATCAACGTGCCGCAATGCGGTTTTTGCCAAACCGGCCAAATCATGCAAGCGGCGTCGCTGCTGATGCAAAACCCAAAACCATCGCACGATCAGATACGCGATGCGATGTCAGGTAACATCTGCCGCTGCGGCTGTTATCAGCGCATCGAAAACGCCGTTCACCTCGCATCAACGGGGGTGTGATCATGAATATCTTTGCAAACCCCAACAAGCCTCGTGGTTTTGAACGATCCATTAAGGTCGAGAATCTTTCGCGTCGTGGCATCCTGAAGGGCTTGGGACTTGCGGGAAGCTTTGTGCTTGCTGCTCCTTTGATGTCCCGCTCCGCGTTTGCCGCCTACGAAACCGGCGCGAGCAAGATGCCGCATGGCACCGTGGTCGATCCCCGTGTCTTTGTTTCGATCGCTCCGGACGGGATTGTCACGATCATCGCGCATCGTTCGGAAATGGGAACGGGCGTGCGCACCAGTCTGCCCCTGGTTGTCGCGGAAGAACTGGAAGCCAACTGGTCACGCGTTCGCGTCCAGCAGGCCGATGGCGACGAAGTCAAATATGGCAATCAGGATACGGACGGATCGCGCAGCACGCGCCATTATCTGATGCCGATGCGTCAGATCGGCGCTTGCGCGCGCACGATGTTGGAATCCGCGGCGGCCAGGCGCTGGAGCGTACCGGCAACCGAGGTAAAAGCGGTCAACCACGAGGTCGTTCATAGTGCGAGCGGCCGGAAACTCGGGTTCGGAGAGCTTGCAGCCGATGCCGCGAAGGAACCGGTGCCCAGCATCGAAGGCTTGAAACTCAAGGACCCGAAGGACTTTCGGTATCTCGGCAAAGGTGAGATCGGAATTGTCGACCTCCGCGATATTACGACCGGCACAGCGCGATATGGTGCGGACGTCCGTCTGCCCGGCATGAAATATGCGGTCATCGCCCGCCCGCCGGTGACCGGTGGCAAGCTGGTGTCGTTTGATGGCAGTGAGGCCATGAAAATCTCCGGCGTGGAAAAGGTTCTGGAGGTCAAGGGATGGCCATGGCCATCGAAGTTCCAGCCGCTCGGCGGCGTTGCCGTAATAGCGCGCAATACCGGCGCAGCTATCAAAGGCCGCGACGCCTTGAAAGTGGTCTGGGAAGACGGGCCGAACGGCAAATACGATTCAGCTGCCTACAGGAAGGAGCTTGAGGACGCGGCACGGAAACCAGGATTGATCGTCCGAAAGGAGGGCGACGTAGATGCCGCCTTGAAAAGCGCGGACAAGGTGATCGTAGGCGAATATTACCTGCCGCACCTTGCTCATGTTTCCATGGAGCCGCCAGTTGCGGTCGCGGAAGTCAGGGCCAACAAGGCCGAGATTTGGGCTCCCGTGCAAAGCCCAGGAGGCACACGCGAAGATGTTGCCAAAACCCTTGATATTCCGATCGAGAACGTGACCATCAACGTTACCCTGCTCGGGGGCGGGTTCGGGCGCAAATCGAAATGTGATTTCGCCTTGGAGGCGGCTTTGCTGTCCAAAGAACTAGGCGTGCCTGTGAAGGTACAATGGACGCGAGAGGATGACATTCATCACGACTTCCTGCACACCGTATCTGCGGAGCGCATCGAGGCCGGTCTTGACAAGAACGGCAAGGTCATCGCGTGGCGACACCGCAGTGTTGCACCCAGCATCGCCTCGACTTTCGCGGCGGGTGCGGTGCATCAGGCGCCTTTCGAACTCGGTATGGGACTGATCGATTTGCCCTTCGAAATCGCCAACATCCAGTGCGAGAACCCGGAAGCAGCTGCACACACACGCATCGGCTGGTTCCGTTCGGTGTCGAACATCCCTCGCGCGTTTGCGGTGCAGTCAATGGTCGGTGAAATCGCCCGTGCGACCAACCGCGATCAAAAGGACATGCTGCTGGAGCTTATCGGCGCGCCAAGGATCGTAGATCTTTCTTCGGTCAAGGATCCATGGAACTATGGCGAGCCTTATGGCAGCTATCCGATCGATACCGCACGTTTGCGCAAGGTGGTTGAGCTCGTCGCACAGAAGGGCGAATGGGGCCGGCCCATGGCCAAGGGGCATGGGCTTGGCATCGCGGTACACCGGAGCTTCGTCAGCTATATCGCGACCATCGTCGAAGTGGCTGTCGATGAGAAGGGAAAACTCACAGTGCCGAGAGTAGATACGGCCATCGACTGCGGAACTTTTGTCAACCCCGAACGCATCGAGTCGCAGCTCGAAGGCGCGGCCATCATGGGACTGAGTCTGGCCAAATATGGCGAGGTCACCTTCAAGGATGGCAAGGTACAGCAGAAGAACCTGGATGATTTCCCGGTTATCCGGATCGATGAGTCGCCGCGCGTCACCAATGTCTACATCGTGCCGCCCGGGCCCGACACGCCTCCAAGCGGTGTCGGTGAACCTGGCGTGCCGCCTTTCGCGCCGGCGTTGACGAACGCGATCTTCGCAGCCACCGGAAAACGCATCCGAGTGCTCCCGATCGGGAAACAGCTGGAGACGTGAGGGGAACGTTTAAGCGCCACAAACCGTTCATCGATCTGGCGAAAGGAGGCAGATCGATGCAACGTAAACTCAAGACGCTCGGGCTGCTACTGCTGGGCGTACCTTTGTTGATCGGGCAGGCGGTGAGCGGGCAAACCAGCTCGCCACCGCCTGCTACCGCAACCCGACCGCCCGAAACGATGCCTGGTCAGACGTCTGTTATTAGCAACAGCTCGCCGGCAACGCGAACTGAGACGACCGGCCAGATCAATCCGGATCCGAAGATCAAGGAAATGAACGAGGACGCAAAGCAGAAGATCGAGCGGGAAGGCAAATAGCAAAGAGCAGGAGTACGGTGGATATTTTCCGCCACATTTTGTGCCAGCGCAATTGGTCAGCTGACTTCGGGCGGCTGATCAGCTCTGCGTACCACCGACGCGACCCGAGAAGGTCGAGGCAACCGTCACGACGCCATCCTTGAGCTTCAGCCCGAGCGACGCAAGTGGACGCGGAGCCGGCCCATCGATCACCTCGGCGGCGTTTCTGGGATCGAAGATGGAGGCGTGACATGAACAGACGAACGCGTTGCGCTCCTTCGACCACATGTTCACCGGGCAACCCTGGTGCGTGCAGATCGCCGAGTAGGCAACGACGCCGTCGGCGGCGCGCGCCCGCGTTTCATCGGTCAGTGCGGCGGGGTCGAACCTCGCCAGGATCACCAGATTGAGACGGCTGTCGCTGCGTACTGAGCCGTCCGGGGCCATCGGATAGGCCTGCACCTGCGGACCGCCTAGCGCAAGGTCGTCGGCCCGAACTACCTGTCCCTTCTTCGGACCGGTCAGAAACACGAAGCGATCGTCCGGCGCAGGCGGCTTGGCAGCCTCTCCTTCCTCGGCCGCGCGCGCCAGACCGGGAAACAGCGGCGCAAGCAACAGCCCGAGGATCGTTCGACGCTTGTAGCAGCGACAGTGCAGCCGATCATCGCACGGCATGTGGTCCGTTCCTTCCATCATTCGGTTCCATTGACGCTCGCGATCAGGCGCAGCGACACCATCGCGAACTCGTCGGGGTCGTGGATGTAGCCGACCCTGAAGTAGCCGTTGATGGGGTGTCTGCCGGGCTTGGTGGCCCGCAGGCCGATTGCGAAGTCGAGCCCGCCCTCCTGAATGGTGCCTCGCACCACGCGACGCTCGAACGTCACCCCATCGTCAAACGACGAGAGCTCGATCACCCGGTTGTTGTAGCCCTGGAGAACGCGGTAGCCTTCGCGAATGCGCAACGTGGCATGCAGCACGGCTGGCTCGCCGACCTTGGCGGATACGTCGCTCACCTCGACCACGTAGGCGGGCGATTCATCTGCTCGCTCCTGTTCGAACGCCAGCGACGCCGGAGTGGTCGCCAGCATGGCGATTAATGAAAAGGCAGATAAGCGGATCAGCATTGATCCTGCTCGAAGATGTTGCATCGTTAGAATCCTAACGGGTGCGGTTGCTTAACAAGAAAACGAAACCCGGCCAGCTGAGGAACCGGCCGCCGTTGCCGGCGGCCGGTCGAAAACAAAGATGGCCTCACTTGGAGACGGCGAAGACCCAGACGACGCCGCCCTGCGGCACATCCTTCTGCCAACCTACCAGCTCGCTCATCAGTTCCTGCTGGAAGGCCGCGTCGACTCCGTAGCCGGACTCCACCGCCACATACTGCACGCCGTTGACCTCGTAGGTTGAAGGCGGGGCAATGATCCCGGAGTTAGTCTTGAAGTGCCAAAGCTGTTCGCCGGTCTTGGCATCGTAGGCGCGAAACTCACGATCATTGGTGCCGCCCGTGAAGAGCAGGCCGCCGCCGGTGGTGAGTATCGACCCCCACATCATAGAGCTCGGATACAGGTTGCGCCAAACCCTCTTGCCGCTGTTGACGTCGTAGGCTTGGAGTTCGCCGTAGAAGCTCGCCTTCGTATCGACCGAGAAGTGAAAATCCGGGATGGCAACGCCCGTCCACCATTGTCCGGGGACGCGTTCCTCGACCTTACCTTCCAGGTTGTTGCAGTGGTTCTCGTTGGACGGAATGTAGACCATTCCGGTCTTTGGGTTATAGGCCTCGTACGGCCAATCCTTGCCGCCCCACAGGCCGGGGCAGAACTGGGCCGCCTTGCCGGTGCCCGGCTTGTGGGCGATGTCGACCTCAGGCCGCCCAGTCTTTGGATCGATGCTCTTGAAGACGTTCTGGGGCACGTAGGCCTGGGCGTTGATGTAGGAGATCCCGCCGTCCGGATTGCGCTTGAGCCAGTACAGGTAGCCGTTGCGCGCCGGCTTAAGCAGACCCTTGGTAGTGGCGCCCTCCTTTTGGAAGTCCACCAGCATCGGGGCATTCATCTCGTCCCAGTCCCACGACTCGTTCTGTTGATATTGGAAATAGGCCTTGATCTTGCCGGTGTCGGCATCGAGTGCGACTGTGGAGGAGCTGTACAGGTTGTCACCCGGCCGCTGATCCCCAAACCATGGGGAGGCGTTGCCGGTGCCCCAATAGACCGTGTTGGACTCGGTATCATAGTTGCCTGTCATCCAAGTGGAGGCACCGCCGGTCTTCCAGGCGTCGGGCTTCTGCCAGGTGTCGCTTCCCGGCTCGCCGGGTGCCGGAACCGTGTAGGTCTTCCACACTGACTTGCCGGACTCGGCGTCGAATGCCTGGACGAAACCCCGCACGCCGAACTCGCCGCCTGCGACGCCGACCAAAATCTTGCCCTTCACCACGAGGGGCGCCGCGGTCATGTAGTAGCCGTCCTTCCAATCCTCGACCTTCACGTTCCAGGCGACCTTGCCGGTCTTGGCGTCGAGCGCAACCAACATGGCATCAAGCCCGGCCGCATAGACCTTGCCGCCATACAGCGCCACGCCACGGTTGGTATTGTGCAGGGCGCTGAACCCTTCGGGAAGCTTGGGCTTGTAGCGCCAGAGCAGATCGCCCGTAGCCGCATCCAACGCGATTACTTGGCTGTACGGTGTCGAGACGAACATCACTCCGTTGTTCACGAGCGGCGGCGCTTCGTGACCCGAATCCACACCAGTAGAGAAACTCCACACCGGCACTAGTGACTTCACGTTGCCAGTGTTGACCTGATCGAGCGGGCTGTAGCTCCATCCCTTGTAGTTGCCGCGCGTCATCAGCCAGTTGCCCGGCTCTGGACTTTCCAACCGGGCTGCGGTCACCGGACTGTAACCGTCGATCGATCCGGCGAAGACCGCAGTTGATGTAAGGGTCGCGAACGCGACGACGCTCGAAAAAAGCCGTTGCTTTCTGGTCATGGACGCTATCTCCCTGTGTCTCTTTTTTCCTTCACCCACCGCATGGTGGTTAGCGCGATCGTCTGGAGCACGGGAACCGTTCCGCGCCCCATCAACCTGGTTGTTGAGCACCTCCCCTTCTAACGAATGTTGCAGTAGCGATGAACGAGCAATCTGGTGTCGCCGGCGGCGATGCCGCCAGGGGGACAAGCGAGCGTCGCGTGTGGTCGGGAAACTGCATGTTATTGAGCTCCGCGACGGCAAGTGTCTCGTAAGCAACCTAATAGCACATCCAGAGCGCCGCGAGCGGCAAAAAAGACGACAATGCAGTTCGTGTGTTCTCAAAACAATGTTTGTTCTTGCTCCACTCGCTGCTCCACGCACGCCATCGCAAAACCAAAAATACCTTTCCTCGTATTTAGCTTGTCCGCTGGGCCGGCGCATTGGACGACAATGTTTGGGGAGCGCCCTGTTACTTGTGTCACACAGCAATCATGCCGGTAGCTCCGGAATCACAATCGTCTGGCCTGCCCTGAGAAGGTTACGAATTTCAGCGCCAACACGTAGGAGCCGACGTCTGGAGGAGCGCTGGATTTCAGTGCGTTGGGCCAAGCAGGAAAGATTGGCCCGAAGGTTATCGCCGTTGCCTAAAATGTTCTATGCTCAAGCATATGCGAGTGGACTCCGGTTCGCCGACAAGAACCTGCGCCATGGACTTGCGTGTTCCGCTCCAAGGGCGGGACAAGCCGAGGTCGCGGTCGCATTCTTCGGAAGACCAGCGGATGGCAGCTAAACAGCAGAATTGGATGGCCTGCGCGGTTGCAGTAGCGACCGTGATGATTGGGGCAGCGGCCCCGGGTGCCGCGGCCGACCCTCCCAGCGAATCAAGAAGAAACACGTCAACGGAGAGCCCGGCGCTTGCGGGATACGGACCGCGCACCGGGCGTTTCCTTTACGCAGTCAATCAGGCAGCGGCCACACGGGGTTCCATGTCGGTCTACGACATCGGTGCGGGGCATCGGCTTGTTAGGACCATCGAGACCGTTCGCGATGCAGACGATGTCAAGGGTGTCGCCGCCAGCGCGGCGACCGGCCGGCTGTACGTGGCATACCGCACCCGCTCCGGCGTCGGGATGATCTATTGCCTTAACGCCTACGATGACACGGTGCTCTGGAATCGGGCCATCGATCCCGATATCGATCGGCTATCGATTCACCCGGACGGACAGCTCTTGTACGTTCCGACCTGGGAAGGCGCCTCGGCTAACTTTATCAACGTCCTGAATGCCAACACCGGCGATGTCGTTCGCAAGGTGTATTTCTCCAATCGATCGCACGATACCCAATTCCCGGTGTCTGGACCGCTATTTCAGGAAACCAAGGCCGAGGACGGAAGCGGCAAATACCTCTATTTGATCGATCCGCAGAGCTATGCGGTCTCCCGAGTCGGCCCCTACGCCAGCGTTCTCGGGCCCTACGCGGTCGATGGCAGGAGCCGCTACGTGGTGAACAACGTGACCGGGCTCTGGGGGATGCAGGTTGCCGAGCTCAAGAGTGGCCGTATCATCACAGCCAGCCTTGCGGAGCATCCGCCCGGCGAACCAGGGCTGCTGCACGGGATTGGCTGGACGCCCGACGAGCGCGAGGTCTGGCAGAGCAGCAGCGCGGGCGATCCCCACATCTATGTCTGGAGCATGCGCGATCCGATGGCCCCGGTTTTGGTGGAACGGATCAGCATGAAAAGCCGCGGCGGGGCGCATTGGCTCACTTTCGACATCGAAGGCAACTACGCCTATGTCGCGCCCAATAAGAGCAGCGATGACCCCACCGAAATATTCGACGCCCACACTCACGAGTCCCTTGGCTTGATCGGCTCGACGGAGGACATGATCGAGGTCGATTTCACCGACGGCAAGGTCAGCCGCGTCGGCGATCAGTATGGCGTCGGGCGCGTCGTGCGCAGTTCGACGAACTGATCGACGCCGGAAACGTGCGCTTAGAGCTCAGAAGCGGTCCTGAAAGCCCGCGCTCGCCAAGCCGCGCCTTCGTTGGTTACGATCCACGTAATCCATCACGCCGCTGCAGTTCTGAGCGTTACCTCAACGCGCGCTAAAGGTGAGGCCGGCGCGCTCCGTAAGACGCTTGCGCAGCGCCGGACCCATCAATGCGCCCGGCGTCCAAATGCCTCCCTCACCCTGCATGTCGCGCACAAGGCAAAGAGCACTTTCGGCGATCATCTTGCTGGCCGAGCCGTAGCCCGGATCGCGGTCGCCCGTGACCACCGCCTCGACCCGTCCGCCATCCGGCAGCTCGCCGAGGAAGAGGATGTCGTAGAAGCCCTTCTCGCGCTGTTCCCGAGTCGGGCCTGCGCCGGGTTTGAGACCGCCAGTCCCGAACGAGGAGACCAACGTGGCCAACGTCTCCGTCGTCACGCGAGCAATCTCCCCAAATCCCGGCGCGACCATCATCTCGTCGTAAACGAAGTCAGTGCCGTAGGGATGACCCAACAGGAAATGCGTGCGGTGCACGTTCTTGGTGTTGACCGGCGCCATGGGGAACGGCACGAGCAACACCTTCATGGTCGCGTCGTATTCGGGGATGAGACCCGACGGCTGAGACGGCCCGGTGAAGCCCGGCGTCAACGCGAAGGGATCGGCCAGCAGCCCGATCAGGGCGGGGTCGCGCGCGGCGGCGGCCAAAGTCGCCCCGGCACTCGCCGCAGTGCCACCAGACATGCCGCCCTTCACCCCGCGCAGGCGCGCTTTTACGCGCCGCGCCGGGCGTCCGAATTTTTCACGCGCCTTCTCCTGCAACGTGAGCACGCCGACATCGAATGGGATGGAATCGAAGCCGCAGGAGAAGACGATGCGCGCACCGGTCCGTTTCGCCTCTTCGTGATGGGCGTCGATCATGCTCCGCATCCAAGCCGGTTCGCCGCAGAGATCGACATAGGCGCTGCCCGCAGCCGCGCAGGCCCTCACGAGTTCGGAACCGTGCAGCTGATAAGGCCCGACCGTCGTGATGATCACGGCCGCACGCTCGCACATCGAACGCAGGCTAGCCGGGTCGGCGGCGTCCGCCTTAACTAAAGGCAAATCGTCCGCGGCGCCGATTTCGGCACGCACCTTCTGGAGCTTGTCGGTCGAGCGTCCCGCGATCGCCCACGACGGAGCATCGTCGGCGCGATAGGACGTCGCCAGATATTCAGCGACGAGACGGCCGGTGTAACCCGTCGCACCATAAACGATGAGGTCGAAGTCTCGCTTCACGACGTTGGCCCTCCTCGAGACCAGGAAGAGCTATCTTGAGATCGGTGCGCGATTGCTCTGTACACTTCGCTGCCATTGTCGCCAGGGGGTCATGCTTGCTACCAAGCAGGCACTACCCCTTAGTGGGACCGTCTTCCACCGGCCGAATCGCACCAAGCTTGCCTTGCGAACTCGATCACCTCAAAGCATCCTGCTTAGTCCTCGTCCGGCTCGCGCACAACCGGCGGTTCGTCGGCGCGATCCTCATCTTCTTTGTCTTCGTCCTTGTCCTCTTCGTCTTCATCAGGATCTCGGGGCGGCATCGTGTTGCCCAAGATTGCGAAGGGACTCCAGTCGCTCACCCTGGCGGAAGATTCTTCGCAGATGTGTAGGGTCATGTTGTTGCTCCTCAGGTGGACTTTAGGGGATTTTACCCCTTCTGCCCCGGCTTCCGCACTTGCCGACCCAGCGTCACAAGCCTATTTGAAAAGCGGCTAGCACTCGCTCATTGCGACTGCCAATCCAGAAATAATAATCACAAAAGCCAAGGAGGATCTCATGAAATTCCGTCCGCTTCACGACCGCGTCGTGGTCAAGCGTATCGACGCCGAAGAGAAGACCGCAGGCGGTATCATCATTCCGGACACTGCCAAGGAAAAACCGTCGCAGGGCGAAGTCATCGCC
>Ga0306920_100013694_pt1 | contig 11055 bp, 7 predicted proteins | sample flu12Cox44000170_FD_204666 | JGI IMG/M metagenome (GOLD analysis project Ga0306920, IMG submission 204666) | Lab enrichment of tropical soil microbial communities from Luquillo Experimental Forest, Puerto Rico - flux4day.12C.oxic.44.000.170 (v2)... | ecosystem: Environmental > Terrestrial >...
CGACGTCGGAGTCCTTGAGCACCGTCGAGCGTGCGGCGCCGGCGCATTGCGGATGGGTGTCAGGCAAGAGGCCCTTGCCCATGCTCATCGGCAGGAACGGAATGCCGCTCTTCTCGACGAGGCTGCGAATGGCGTCGTCGGCCTGCGCATAGGCGGCGCCCTTGCCGAGGACGATCAGCGGCCGCTTGGCGCTTTTGAGCACATCGAGCGCCCGCTTGACCGCCGCGGCGGCGGGAATTTGCGCCGGCGCGGCGTCGATGACCTTGACCAGCGACTTGCGGCCGGCGTCCGCATCCATGACCTGACCGAAAAGCTTGGCCGGCAGATCGAGATAGACCCCGCCCGGACGGCCCGACACCGCGGCGCGGATCGCACGGGCGATCCCGATGCCGATATCCTGCGCGTGCAGCACCCGATAGGCCGCCTTGCACAGCGGCTTGGCGATGGCGAGCTGATCCATCTCCTCGTAATCGCCCTGCTGCAGGTCGACGATCTCGCGCTCGGAGGAGCCGGAAATCAGGATCATCGGAAAGCAGTTGGTGGTGGCGTGGGCGAGAGCGGTGAGGCCGTTGAGAAAGCCCGGCGCCGAAACGGTCAGGCACACACCGGGCTTTTTGGTCAGGAATCCGGCGATCGATGCCGCATAGCCGGCGTTCTGCTCGTGCCGAAACGAGAGGACGCGGATGCCGGCGGCCTGCGCCATGCGGCCGAAGTCGGTGATCGGGATGCCGGGGACGCCGTACATCGTCTCGATGCCGTTGAGCTTGAGCGCATCGATGACGAGATGAAAGCCGTCCGTCAGCTCCTGCTCGGCTTGCGCTGCGTTCGCGCTCTTTTCTTTCGTTGCTGCGTCAGCCATGGGAGGCCTCCCTTTGTCCTCAGTCCAGGTAGTCGGCGTATTTGGCGACGTGGTCGGCGAGCCCGAGCGCGTGGCTGCGCACCAGCTCCTCGGCGCGCGCGGTATCGCGCGTCTCCAGCGCCTCGATGATGTGCATGTGATCGCGGATCGAGCGATCGGCGCGATCCTTCTCGCCGATGGTCTTGCGGCGGATCATGCGCATATGGGTGAACAGATTCTCCGCCAGGTCGATGAGCACACGATTGCCGCTCATGCAGATGATGGCCTGATGGAACTCGATATTGACCTCGGAATATTCATCGAGCTTGGCGGCGACCTCGCCGCCCTCGAAGGTCGCGAACATGCGCCGCAGCGAAGCGATCGCCTCCTCGCTCGCGCTCTGCGTGATCAACCGCGCCGCCATGCTTTCGAGCGCCGCCCAGGCGGTGATCATCTCGATCACCTCGCGCTTGGTCTTGCGCACCACATAGATGCCCCGGCGCGGCACCGCGCGCACGAAGCCGTCGCGCTCGAGCTGCGCCATCGCCTCGCGCACCGGCGTGCGGCTGATGCCGAATTCGAGCGCCAGCTGCCGCTCGTCGAGCCTTATGTCGGAGCGGCTGCGGTAGACGTCCAAGGACGCGATGACATCCTTGAGCGCCGCATAGGCCTTGCTCTTGAAGCTCGGCGGGGACGCGATCGGATCCACCCGCCGCGCCGTCGGGGCGAGGTGTGCGTCACGCGCGGCGCGGGCGGAATCGCTGCTACTCGAAGCCATCAGGCACTCACCGGGCACTCAACCGCGAGGCGGATATGGGGGCATTCATGCTTGGCATACATTATTCCAGAGGCGTGGTCGCGCGCAAGCCGACACCCCGGAGGGGGGCCTTGTGACCGCGCCTCTCTAGGACTTGCTCTGCGCCACCACGCGCTGCCGCAGCGGCTTGAGCACGAACAGCGCCAAGGCCACGACTACGAGATTCATGACGGTGGCCGCCACGAACACCATATGCCAACTGCCAGTGGCCGCCTTAATGAGCCCCGCGACCGTCGGAAAGAACGCAGACGCGCCCTTGGCAGTGTAGAGCAGGCTCAAATTCACGGTGGCGAATTTCGACCCAAAGGTATCGGTGCAGGTGGACGGAAACAGGCTGAAGATTTCACCCCAGGTGAGGAAGATCAGCGCCGCGAACACCACGAAGGCCCAAGGGGCCGTACCGAGCGACCCGAGCAGCCAATAAGCAAGAGCGCCGAGGCTGAACGCAATCGCCATGGTGTATTCCCGACCGATATTGTCCGATACCCAGCCGAACAGCGGACGCGCGCCGCCGTTGCAGATATTGTCGACGATCAGAGCAACGCTCAGCGTGGTGGCGCCGAACAAGAGCACCACGTTCTCCACGCCGAAATCCCTGGCAATGGGCGCGACCTGCGCGGTAGCCATCAGGCCGCTGCCCGAGACCATGACGAACATGAGATACATGAGCCAGAAGACCGGTGATTTCAGCACCTCGCCGGGCGTGTAGCTGCGGGTCGTCTGGATCACCTTGGGTGCCGCGACAACAGGGGTTTCGCCGGCCTCCGGGCCGCGCAGGAACCACGCCAGGATGAAGACGATGCCGCCCTGCAGGATGCCGAACCAGAGGAAGGCCGTCTGATAGCCGTACAAGCCAATGACATGTTGGATCGGAATGACGCTCAGTGCCGACCCTGCGCCATAGCCAGCCGCAGTCAGGCCAACTGCGAGGCCGCGCCGATCCGGAAACCATTTCACGGCCTGCCCGACGCTGGTGGCGTAAACCGCGCCGCCGCCCGTCCCGCCCACCACAGCGCCGAGATAAAGCAACGTCAGGCTGTCGGCGTATGAATTGATGATCCAGCCGATGCCCACCATGATGCCGCCGAAAGCGACCATCAGTTTCGGTCCGCGCTGGGGCCCGAGATTGTCGACAATCCAGCCCTGGATCGGGGTGAGCCAGGTTTCGAGCGCGATGAAGATGGTGAAGGCGAGCGAGATTGCGCTGAGGGTGTCGAAGTGCCACAACAAGAAATCAAAGCTCCAGGCGCTGTGCGCGTCCTTCATCGGATTGACGAACAGCGTCCATCCGTATTGCAGATTGGCGATCATCACCATGCAGATGATGACCGACACCAGCTGGATCCAACGCGTCGCGCTGGAAGCAATCGACTGGTCCGGTGCCGTAGCCGCTATTGCCATCGCTCGTCCTCCCCGACGGACATCGGGCCTCCCCTGGCGTTGACGCGCCACTGCCGCCTGCTGGCGGCTTGGGCCCGGTCGTCCTTTGATCTTCGATCAGTTAGTACCTTATCAACGTGTTAATATCCTATAAGTGACATTTCCGCGCCCGGGTTCAGGCGCGTCAGTTTGACGCCCGAAAAATTGATCGATCGAGACGGCTCGTGTTGCGGCGCGATATACCGCCATGCTTCCGCAGCAACGCTGCCCCACGCCGGCGGATGGTCGTGGCCGATTCGACTTTTCCGCCGGAACCTCTAGCTTCGCCCCCGATCTTCCTGTCAGTCCAAGCCGATCCGAGGTGTTACCAAGCATGCCATCGCCTTCCGCGGCCCCGCTCAGCGAATACCCCTACGGCCATCGCGCCCGTATCGGCTACACCTCCCCGCCACTCACCACCGAGGTCTTTCCCTACGAATTCTACCGGATGGTGCCCGCGGGGGTGACACTCGTTATCACCACGCTCGCCATCGTGGTGCGCAGCAAGGAGGAGGTCGACCAGTCCTACGAAACCAGCATGCGGGCGGCGCGCGAGATGGCGGCCGCGGGTGTCGATATCATCGTGCTCGGTGGAGTGCCGATCAATCTGTCGCGCGGCGCCGCCAATGCGGAGCAGATGATCCGCGACCTCGAGAGCGAGCTCAAGGTCAAGGTCTCGACCAGCGCGGCGGCGCAAGCGCGCGCCGCCAAGGCGCTCGGCTGCAAGAAGGTGGTGGTGGCGCAGCCCTACGCTCACGCCGACACCGACCGCATCGCCGGCTATTCGGCTCATTTCGGCTGCGAGGTCCTGGGCGCGACCGGTTGGGGCAGCCCGTTCAACCAGATCGGCCGCATCCCGCAACATGCCGCGCTCGAGCTCGGGCGCAAGCTGATGCGCGCGCATCCGGATGCCGATACGATCCTGCTGCCCTCGCCGCATTGGCCGACCGCTGGCGCCATCGAGCCGCTGGAGCGAGAGTTCGGAGTCAACGTCATGTCGGCCCAACAGGCAATCGTGTGGGATGCGCTGCGCCGCTGCGGGGTGAACGACAAGATCGACGGTTTCGGCCGTCTGTTCCGCGAATTCTGAGTTATGCTCGGCCGGGTTTCGCATCCTCCTGAGAGAGACACACCATGGCCAACACTATTCGCGATTCGAATCGCTGGCATGCCCTTACGGCTGTCTTTGCGACCGTCCTGGCGCTCGTCGGCTGGCAGGCTGCCGCCCGCGCCGCCGAGCCCATTGCGTTTCGCGCCGGAATCTCGGATCCGGCCAACACGGTGCTGGCATGGTGGACCGCGCAGGCCGCGGGCTTCTATGCGGCGCAGGGATTGCAGGTCGAGTTCGTCAATATGAACGGCGGCAGCCGGGGCGCCGAGGAACTGCAAGCCGGCCATCTCGATGTCATGCATGTGGGACTTTCCTCGGCCGTGAAGATCAATCGCGCGGGCGGCGATTTGCGCGTGATCGGATCGCTCAGCAACGTCATCCGGTTCGTGTTTTTCGCTGCACCCGGCGTGAAGAGCGCGGCTGACCTCAAGGGCGGGGCCGTCGCGGTGAGCAGCTTCGGATCGGAAAGCGATTCGACCGCCACGCTTGCGCTGCAGAGGCTGGGGCTCGAGCGCAGCGACGTGGTGCCGAAGGAATATGGCGGCGGTCCCCGGCGCTTTGCGGCCGTGCAGTCCGGCGAGGTCAAAGCCGCCGCGCTGAGCGAGCCATTCACCACGCTCGCGCGCGAGCAGGGCATCAATGTGATGGTCGATCTTGCACAGGAACGGATCCCTTGGCTGTTCAGCGGCATCACGGTGAGGCGTAGCTCCCTTGATACCAATCGCGACGCGCTGACCCGATTTCTCAAGGCCACCATCGAGGGCAATTATCTTGCACTGACCGACGAGAAGCGCGGCAAGGACATCCTGGCCAAGGAGATGAAGCTCTCCGATGCCAAGATCATCGACATCAGCTACAACGATTTCAGGCAGCAGTCGCCGCCGGATCTCGAACCGTCGCGGCGCGGCGCCGAGAACATTCTGGCGCAGCTGGGTGGCGGCAGCAGCAAGATCGAGGACTATGTCGACACCGGCATTCTCGACACGCTCCAGAACTCCGGTTTCTTCGAGGAGATGCGGCGCAAATATGGGAAGCCGTAACCGCGCAATCGGGGGTTGGACGATCGCCGCTGCCGCGATCGCGATCTCGCTCGGCGCCAGCGCCGGCGCGCAGGCGCCGGAGGCCTTCTTCAAGGGCCGTCAGATCACGTTCCTCATCGGTGCCGGCGCGGGCGGCGGCTACGACGCCTATTACCGAACCTTCGCGCGCCATGTCGTGCATCACATCCCGGGCGAGCCGACGATCGTTCCCAAGAACATGCCGGCTGCCTCCGGGCTCGCGGCCGCGAATACGCTCTACACCGCGGCAGAGCGGGACGGGGCGACCATCGGGGCGTTTCCCAACAACATCCCGATGGATCCGCTGTTCGGCAATCCGGGCGCGCGCTACGACCCGCGCAAGCTCAACTGGCTCGGCAGCATCGGCAAGCTCGAGAACGTCTGCGCCACCTGGATCACCAGCCCGGTCAAGACGATCGCGCAGGCGCGCGAGCGCGAGGTGGTGGTCGCGGCCGCCGCCGCCACTTCCAATTCGGCGATCATGCCCAAGGTGCTCAATGCGCTGCTGGGCACCCGCTTCAAGCCCATCATGGGCTACGATCCAGGCTCCGGCATGACCTTGGCGCTCGAGAGCGGCGAGACAGAGGGCGTGTGCGGCCTGTCGTGGTCGACCATCAAGGCGGCGCGGCCGCACTGGATCAAGGACAACAAGCTCAACGTGATCGTGCAGCTCGGGCTCGCCAAGCTGCCGGAGCTGCCCGATGTGCCGGCGGCGCTCGATCTGGTGACCGACCCGGTCAAGAAGCAGGTGCTTGGCCTGATCCTCGTGCGCCAGGAGCTCGGCCGCCCGCTCGCGGCACCGCCCGGCGTGCCGGCCGACCGTCTGGAGATCCTGCGCGGCGCTTTCGACGCGACGATGAAGGATCCGCAATTCCTGGCCGAGGCCGCAAAGCTCGAGCTCGAGATCGAGCCGCTCAGTGCGCCGGAGATCGACAAGTTGCTGGCAGACGCGTTTGCGACCCCGAAGCCGATCGTCCAAGAGGCCGCCGCGCTGATCGAGCCTGGGGCTCCGGTCGCCCGCTAGCGCATGTCCCGGAAAAGTGGACACCGGTTTTCCGACAAGGACATGCGCCACCCAAAATGAAGCTGCGCGTATCCCGATCGAACGGATCGGGATACGCTCCTCATTGCGGCTGACGCGCTAGCGGTTGGCCAAGGCTTCGAGGCGGCGCGGTGCTTCGGCGGAACCGTAGGCCTTGGCCCTTTCGTACCACGTGCGGGCCTTCTCGAGGTCCCCGCTCACCCCACGTGCCCCCATCTTGATCAGCACTTCCGGATCGAAAGTGGAGCCCAACGCCAAGGCGGCGGCGGCGTTGCCGGCCTCGGCTGCCCGCTGGAAGACGGTACGCGCCGCGATCACGTCGCCCGAGGCGAGGAGCTGCTCGCCCTGCTGCAGCAGCAGCTTGATCGACGCCGGATCCATCTGCCGCATCGCCTTGGGGGCGGGCGCGCTCTGTTCGGGGGCAGGGCTCGCCGGCACCGGGACTATCGTTTGGGCTGGTGGCGGCGGCTCGATCGCGACCGGAGCGACCTTCTGGGCGGGAGGCGGCGCGGCGGCTATCAACTTGTTCCGCGACGAGACCATCGTGTTGTAGTTCTCGGCCTCGCTGGGCGGCACTTTTTCCGTCGCAATGGGAAACTCGGTCGACGCGACCATGCGCGAAGCCAATGTGGCGAGCCCGGATTCGTGTCCGTTCTTCGAGGAGAAGGTACCGACCGAGAAATAGTATGCGATCGGCGCCGCGATCACGCTCGCCACCAGCACGCGCATCGGAGCGCGCAGATTGTGGCGGCCCTCGCGCATCGGCGGCGGCCGCAGGCGCTCGGGGGCGAGCGACGGCGGCACGCGAATCCCGTTGATCATCTGCTCACTGCGCGCTCGCGAGCCCTCCGGAGGCGCACGCAGCCCCGAGACCGGCGGCAGCGAGGCGGCGCGCGGGAGGCGGCTGCCCTCCCGCTGAATCCATTGCAGGCTTGCCTCCAGTCGCTCCAGATCGGGATCGGCGTCGGTCACCGGAACGGCGGGCGCCGCGGCTCTCTCGCTTGGCTCTGCGGCGGCCGGCTCTGCCGGCGGGCCGGCGGGCGGCGCGGCGGACGCCTTATCGATCGCATCGAGGTCGACCGGACGAAGCGCGGCCGCTGGCGCAGCCGCCTCCTCCAGCGGCAGCGCGGCGCGCGGCGCATAGGGGAGGACCACCCCGGCGGCGTCTTCCTTTTTTTCGGTTTGGTCGAGCGCCGCGCGCTCTCGAGCTCTTTTCGGCGCGTAAGGCGAAAGATCAAACGGATCAAATGGCTTTTCTGACGGGCTACTCATGGACCCATACTCCCTGAACAACGCTCCCGGTTCGTTTCGACGCCTGTCGATCTCCTTTTGCCGGAACCTTGATGCGATCCCCTTGTCTTGCGGCCTCTCGGTCCGCGTTGCCGAGGGCAACCGAGTCGCCGCCCACCGCAGCTTTACGCTCAAGCCCATTCGACGCCGCCAATGGACCGTGCGTCAGCCCTTAGCTTGTCCTGATCGAAGCTCCGATCGGAGCGAGCGATTCAAGCGAACCGTGCCCGAGCGGGAGGCGCGCAAGCATTGCAGCCAGACATGCAAGGAAACGAAGCGCTGCGCCCAGAGCGCCGGCATCCAACCACCTCCCCACCACCTAACACCCGTCCGCAACCTGACTCGGTGTTGGGTCAAAATTGTGGTGCACAAGAGGGCAGGTGCATTGCAATCTCTACTCCATTGCGACCGTGTTTGTTTGTTTCATCATTTGTCGCCGGTGAAAAGCCGCAACAGGCCGCGCCCGGTAGCGCGGTACTACTGAAAGGCGGCTTTGACCCGCTCCGACGTTTCAAATCGGTCCACGATCCCGGCACTTCGGTTGCAGTCCGTGCACGGAAAAATTTTTGCCGAGCGCCTGCGCGCACCTCATCCATCCGCCGACTCCGGCAAACACCCGACGATCGCATCGGGTAATCACCTCAGATCACCGGTATCAAATCACCATTGAAGGTGTGACGCGCTTGCCCGGCGTGGAGATCATGGCGGCAGCGAGGCGCCGCTTGCCTCAGATGCCGAGCCGATAACGCGCCGCGGTGACATGCAGGCCGGTGCTCACCACCAGCATCAGGGCGACCCAGAGAACCCCCATGGCGGCGAGCTCGGTCACCTGGCCGTTCTGCCAAAGATCGAACAAGGTCACCGCCACGATCTCGGTCCCGGGACCGACCAGCAAGAGCGGCAAGGCGACGTTCTGCACGGCGAGCAGGAAGACGAACAGCCAGCAGCTCACCAGCGCGGCCGACACCAGCGGCAGCACCACGCGGACAAAGATCAGGCGCGAGGAGGCGCCCGCCATTTTCGCGGCGTCCTCGAGATCCTCGTGGATCTGCAACACGCCCGCATAGGCGTAACGCATCCCGTAGGGGAGGAAGCGCACCGCGGAGGCGATGATGACCGAGGCGAGCGTGCCGTAGAGCGGTATGGGCAAATTCACGAATACCTGGAGGAATGCCACGCTCATGACGATGGCCGGAAAGACGAGCGGCGCGGTGGCGATCTGGTCGAGCAGCCACGCACCGGGGCGCCGGCGCACCGCCAGCCACGCGCAGAGCGCGGTCAACGGCACGACCGCGGTGGAGGTGCCGATACCGAGCACGAGCGTGTTAGCGATCGAATCGCGAAACGAGCCGGGCGCCAGAATCGTCGCGTAGTTGTCGAGCGTAAAGCGCTCGAGCGATTCCGAGGTCAGCCCCTCGTAGAACGGCTGCAGCGAGGTGAACCCCAACATGCCGATCGGCAAGAGCGTGACCAGCACGAAGATCGTCAGTAAAGCCGCGGTGGCCGCGAAGCGCCCGCGACCGAGATCCATGATCCGCGGTCGATAGCCCTTGCCGGTGATGGACTGAAATCGGCGCGCATGGGCGGACAGTCGATGATGCCAGATCAGGAGCAGAACGATGATCACCAGCAGGCAGACCGAGTAGGCGCCCGACTCGCCGTAGCTCGGCAGGCTGGAGTTCTTCGAGCTCTGATAGATGTCGGTGGTCAGGACCGAGACGTTGCCGGCGAGGCCGACCAGAGCCGGCACCTCGAAGGATTCGAAGGCGCGGATGAAGATGAGCAGCAGGAGCGCGAGAATTCCGGGCAGCCCCAAGCGCAAGGTGATGGTGCCGAAGGTGTGCAGCGGTCCGGCGCCGCTCATGATGGCGGCCTCCTCGAACGAGGCGTCGGTCGCGCGCAACAGCGCCGACATGAGCAGGAACGTCAGCGGCGTGAAGCCGACGCCCTCGATCACGATCATCCCCCACATCGAATAGACGTCGAGCGTCGGTCCTTGCCCGCCACCGAGGTAATCGATCAGCGCGTTCACCGGCCCGGCGCGTCCGAGCAGCAGAAGCCAGGCCACCACATAGAGAACGTGAGGAACCCCGAGCGACAGGACGGCGGCCGGCAAGGCAAGGCGGCGCCCCGGCGCGTTGGTGCGCTCGACCATCAAGGCGGCGGCGGCGCCGAGACCGATCGCCACCACCGCGGAGCCGATGGCGTAGAGGATGGTGTTGCGCAGGCTCGCCGCCAGATAGGGGCTGGTGAAGAGCTGCCGATAGTATTGCAGCGTGAAGGCGCCGAACGAGCCGTCCGGGTTGGTGACGTGCAGGCTGGCGTCGACGAGGAACAGCGTCGGCGGCAGGATCAGGATCAAGAGGAGCGCGGCGAGCAGCAGCACCAGGGGGGAGATACGCGCGCTCCCCCACCCGTCACGGCCGTCGGACACGGGCTTGCTCACCTTGCGGCCTCACCGGAACAGCTTCTGATAGATGTCCTCGGAGCTGTCCGTGAATTTGATGAGCTTGTCCGGGCCGACGAAATTCTCCGGCACGCCGGCGATCTTGGGCACGATCGGGGCGAGCGCCGGCAGCGGCGGCACATCCGGGTCGACCGGGAAATACTCCGCCCGCGCCAGAATCGCCTGCCCTTCCTTGGACAAGATGTAGTCGGCAAGCAGCATCGCGGCGTAGGGATGATGCAGCCCCTTCACCACGCTCATGGTGGCCGCCGTGGTGGCGACCGGGTCCATGAGCTGCGAGTTGACCGGCGCGCCCTTGGCTTTGCTGATCAGCGGATGGTGCGCAAAAATATTCAAGGCGATCGCATATTCGCCGGCGATCACGCGGTCCACCAAGGTGCGGGCGCTGCCGGCACCGAAGTTGACGATCTTCTGCTCCCTGAGCTTGTCGAAATAGGCGCGCGCCCGCTCCTCTCCCCAGGCCAGGCGCAGATTGGTGATGAACAGCGGGGTGCCGGTCGAGCTGCCGATGCGCCAGGCCATCTTGCCCCGCCATTGCGGATCCAGCAGCGCCTCATAGCTCTTGGGAGCTTTGTCCGCGCCGACCTGCTTGGTGTTGTAGGCGATGCTGTAGTAGCTCAGCCGCGTCGGCGCCCACAGTCCCGTGGAGCTGCGATAGGCGGCCGGAAATCCCTCCACGGCCGGCGCATAGTAGGGCAGTGCGATGTTGGCCTCGACCGCCTGCTCGCCCGCGCCGGTGCCCTCGATCAGATCGGCCACCACATTGTTGGCGCGCACCTCGGCGGCCGCCTTCTGTACGATGTCCTCCGAATCCGCCCGCCAGGTGGTAATCTTGACGAAGGGATATTTCTTGCCGAAGCCGTCCGCGAGCGGCCGCATCGCCTGATTCTGGATCAGGGCCCCATAGATGACGACCTGGCCTTCCTTCTTGGCGCCCTCGATCAGCTTCTGCTCGCGGTCGGCGCCGCGATAGGTGAGAATCTCTTCATTGCTTTGCGCCCGCGCCGTGGCGG
>Ga0306920_100013695_pt1 | contig 11054 bp, 10 predicted proteins | sample flu12Cox44000170_FD_204666 | JGI IMG/M metagenome (GOLD analysis project Ga0306920, IMG submission 204666) | Lab enrichment of tropical soil microbial communities from Luquillo Experimental Forest, Puerto Rico - flux4day.12C.oxic.44.000.170 (v2)... | ecosystem: Environmental > Terrestrial >...
TCTCCACAGGTTCTGGTTGCCAGATCGTAACCAACGGCGATGCCGGTCGCCGTCATCGACATCCACGCCAGCGTACGGCGTTGACCAAAGCAACGGCCAGCAAAGCAAGGAGGACACCGCTAAGTGACGGGCCAGACTAGGCGAAATTTCGGCTGAGAATCGCTGCGTCTGTGCCGTCGGATGGCGGGGCGGGCGGTATCGTCACGGCATGAGCGTTGCCGCCGACCGGGAGTGTTCCGATCAGGAGTTCCTCTTCGAGGACGTCATCCCGGGCATCCACGCCAACGGATTTGGTCACATCGGCGACGGCCGCAGCTTCGCGTTCCACACGCAGCGCCACCAGTTGGTGGTCGAGGTCTATCGACCCCGTTTTGCCGGGCCGGTGCCACACCCCGAGGACGTGGTCGCCGTCGCGATCCGAGGGCTGACCGACATCGACGTCACCGATGAGCGCAGCCTCGTGGCCGCCGTGCGCGACGCGGTGGCTAATGCCGAGCCGGTGAGTCGCGCCGGGTACAAACCGGCTCGGTAAGGGGCCGCCGGGTACGGTCGTGCTCGTGGCAAAGGTGGTGGCCGCGACATGACAGTCATCCTGCTGCGGCATGGCCGGTCGACGTCGAACACCGCGCACGTGCTGGCGGGCCGGTCCGAGGGCGTCGACCTCGATGAGCGGGGTCGTGAGCAGGCCGACGCGCTGGTCAGCCGGCTGGGGCCGCTGCCGATCCGCGCGCTGGTTTCCTCGCCGCTGCTGCGCTGTATGCGCACGGTCGAGCCGCTGGCGCGCGCTCTGAGCATCGAGCCGGTCGTCGACGACCGACTCACCGAGGTCGATTACGGCCAATGGACCGGCCGCAAGCTGGGCGAGCTGGTCAAGGAGCCGCTGTGGAGAGTCGTGCAGGTCCAGCCCAGCGCAGCGGTGTTCCCCCAGGGCGAAGGCCTGGCCCACGTTCAGGCCAGAGCGGTCAGCGCAGTCCGTGAGCACGATCAGCGCCTGACAGAGGAGGGCGGCGGTGCCGACGTGTTGTGGCTGGCCTGCACCCACGGAGACGTCATCAAGGCCGTGGTCGCCGACGCGCTTGGGTTGCACCTGGACGGCTTTCAGCGGATCGTCGCCGATCCGGCCTCGATGAGTGTGATCCGCTACACGCCGATGCGGCCGTTCGTTCTGCACGTCAACCACACGGGCCCCGACCTGGCATCCGGGCTCAGCCCGGCCGCGCCGGACGGGGAGGTGTCGGCGTCGGACGCCGTGGTGGGCGGTTCGACGGAATAGCGAATTCGGCCGCGCCTCGCGCGAACGTAACGCGATGGCGAGAAATCGGCGTCAATTCCGCCATGACGCCGCGTTCGGCGACGTTCGCCAATTACGAAGGGTCTGGATCTACCGGTATTTTGGATATGTCATGGCACGAGCTATCCACGTGTTTCGCTCACCCGACCGATTCGTGGCCGGGACCGTTGGGCAGCCCGGAAACCGGACCTTTTACCTGCAGGCGGTTCATGATGCCCGCGTCGTATCGGTGGTGCTGGAAAAGCAGCAGGTGGCCGTGCTCGCCGAGCGGATCGGCGCCCTCCTCACCGAAGTCCACCGGCGCTTCGGCACTCCGATCCCGCCGGACACCGGCGAGGTAGATGATCTCAGCCCCTTAATCACACCCGTGGATGCCGAATTCCGGGTGGGCACGATGGGGCTGGGCTGGGATTCGGAGGCTCAGACCGTGGTCGTCGAACTTCTTGCTGTCACCGATAGTGAGTTCGACGCGTCCGTGGTACTCGACGACGCGGAAGAAGGCCCCGACGCGGTGCGCGTGTTCCTGTCTCCGGAGTCGGCGCGGCAGTTCGCGGCCCGATCCAATGCCGTCATCTCCGCGGGCCGTCCGCCATGCCCGCTGTGCGACGAGCCGCTCGACCCCGCCGGCCACATCTGCGTGCGCACCAACGGGTACCGGCGCGGCGCCCTGTATGGGTCGGCGGATGACGCCGAGTCGTGATGACATCGATGCGTTGCGCCGCGGCGAGCTGACCGTCATCGGACGCATCCGCTCGGCCAGCAACGCGACCTTTCTGTGTGAAGCCACCTGCTTGGGGCATCGCGCGCACTGCGTATACAAGCCGATCGCCGGTGAGGCGCCGCTGTGGGATTTTCCCGACGGCACGTTAGCGGGCCGCGAGCTCGGCGCCTATCTCGTGTCGGAGGCTTTGGGCTGGAACATCGTGCCGCACACCATTATTCGCGACGGGCCCGCGGGCACAGGGATGGTTCAGCTGTGGATCGAGGAGCCCGACGATTCGTCGACGTCCACTGAGCGCATGTCGCCCGACCTCGTCGACCTCTTCCCGGCCGGCAAGGTGCCGTCGGGCTACCTGCCGGTGCTGCGGGCCTACGACTACCACGGCGACGAAGTCACGCTGGTGCACTCGGACGACGTGCGGTTGTTTCGCATGGCGGTCTTCGACATCCTGATCAACAATGCCGACCGCAAAGGCGGCCACATCCTGCTCGGGCTCGACGGCCACGTGTACGGGGTGGACCACGGCGTGAGCCTGCACATCGAGGACAAGCTGCGCACGGTGCTGTGGGGCTGGGCCGGCAAGCCGATTGACGATGAAACGATCGCGACCGTCGACGAGCTGTGTACTGCGCTGGACGACTCGCTGGGTCAGGCGCTGCGCGAGCACATCACGACCCGGGAGGTGGCGGCGTTGCGCCGGCGCGCGGAGACTTTGCTTGACGACCCGGTGATGCCCGCGCCGGACCGCCGCCGGCCGATTCCGTGGCCCGCCTTTTGATCCGCTGGGGTACGCGATACTGGCCGAGTGACCCTGACTGACGCGGCGCTGGCCGCTGCGCTCGCGCACCGCGCCGGCCAGCTTCTGCTGGGCGTACGCGACGAGCTCGGCTTCGGCGACCCGTGGGCGCTGGGCGCGGCGGGCGACAAGCGGGCCAACGCGATGATTCTGGAGCGGCTGCGCGCTGAGCGTCCCGGCGACGGCGTGCTCAGCGAGGAGGCCCACGACGACCTTGTCCGGCTGACCAAGAACCGCGTCTGGATCATCGACCCGCTCGACGGAACCCGCGAGTTCTCCACCCACGGCCGCGACGACTGGGCGGTCCACGTGGCCCTGTGGCGGGCGGGTTGCGAGATCACCGATGCCGCCGTCGCCCTGCCGGCCCTCGGTGAGCTCTACCGCACCGACACCGTGCGCGTCGCGGCGAGTGACACCTCGGCCGGCGGCCCGATCCGGGTCGCGGTGAGTGCGACCAGGGCGCCGTCGCTGCTGTATCGGATGAGCCGCGCGGTCGCGATCGAGGCGGTGCCGATCGGCTCGGCCGGTGCCAAAGCGATGGCCGTCGTCCGCGGTGACGTCGACGCCTATCTGCACACCGGCGGACAGTGGGAGTGGGACAACGCGGCGCCGGCCGGTGTGGTGCTCGCCGCAGGCCTGCACGCGAGCCGGCTCGACGGCTCCCCGCTGCGCTACAACCAGCTCGACCCGTATCTGCCCGATTTTCTGATGTGCCGCCCGGAGACGGCGCCCACGCTGCTCGACGCCATCCGGCGAGCGGTCTGGTAATCGGCCCGGCTTACCCTCGACAGCATGCAATCGTGGTCGTCGGCACCGGTTCCGGTGGTGCCGGGGCGCGGTCCGGAACTTCGGTTGTACGACAGCTCGGATCGGCAGGTGCGCCCGGTCGCGTCCGGGCGCACCGCGACCATGTACGTGTGCGGCATCACACCCTCTGACGCGACCCATCTGGGGCACGCCGCAACCTACGTGGCGTTCGATTTGATCCACCGTGTCTTGCTCGACACCGGGCACGACGTGCACTACGTGCAGAACGTCACCGACGTCGACGATCCGCTGTTCGAGCGGGCGTGTCGCGACGGCGTCGACTGGCGCCAGCTGGCCGGCCGCGAAATCGCGCTGTTCCGCGACGACATGGCCGCGCTGCGGGTGCTGCCGCCGCGCGAGTACGTCGCCGCCACGGAGGCCGTCGACGAGGTGATCGAGCTGGTCGAGAAGATGCTGGCGTCCGGGGCGGCGTACATCGTCGATGATCCCGACCACCCGGACGTGTACTTCCACGCCGACGCCACCGGGCAGTTCGGCTACGAATCCGGCTACGACCGCGACACCATGGCCCGGCTGTTCGCCGAGCGCGGCGGCGACCCCGACCGGCCCGGAAAGGCCGACGAACTTGACGCGCTGCTGTGGTCGGCCCCCCGCGACGGTGAGCCGAGCTGGCCGTCCCCGTTCGGCCCGGGCCGGCCCGGCTGGCACGTCGAATGCGCGGCGATCGCACTCAGCCGCATCGGTGCCGGCCTGGACATCCAAGGCGGCGGCTCCGACCTGATCTTTCCGCATCACGAGTTCTCGGCCGCGCACGCCGAATGTGTCACCGGGGAACGGCGGTTCGCCCGTCACTACGTGCACGCCGGGATGATCGGGTGGGAGGGGCACAAGATGTCCAAGAGCCGGGGCAATCTGGTGCTGGTGTCGGAGTTGCGCGCCCAGGGCGTGGAGCCGGCCGCGATCCGGCTCGCCCTGCTGGCCGGCCACTACCGCTCTGACCGGTCGTGGAGTTCTGAGTTGCTCGGCGAGGCGCAGGCGAGACTGCTGCGCTGGCGGCAGGCCGTCGCGCTGCCGTCCGGGCCGGACACCGTCGACTTGATCGCCCGCGTTCGCCGGTATCTCGCCGATGACCTCGACACACCGAAAGCCCTTGCCGGCCTGGACGGTTGGGCGGACGACGCGCTCCAGTTCGGCGGTCGCGACAGCGGCGCTCCACGGCTTGTGGCTGCCTGCGTGGATGCTCTGCTGGGCGTGGAGTTGTAAATTTCGTCCATGAAGTCTGTGAAGGACCAGGTTGTCTTCATCACCGGCGGTGCCCGCGGGGTTGGCGCAGAAGTCGCCCGGCAACTGCACGCCAAGGGCGCCAAGTTGGTGCTGACGGATCTCGATGAGCCTCCGCTGCACGACCTGGCCTCCGACCTCGATGGCGACCGTGTGCTGGCCCTGCAGGCCGACGTTCGCGACCTCGATGGGATGCAGGCGGCCGCCAGCCGGGCAATCGATCGGTTCGGCGGCATCGACGTCGTGATGGCCAACGCCGGGATCGCGACGATGGGATCGGTGCTCAGGGTCGATCCCGAGGCGTTCAGGACGCTGATGGACGTCAACGTGGTCGGCGTGTTCAACACCGTGCGCGCGGCGCTGCCTTCGGTGATCGAGCGCCGCGGCTACGTGCTGATCGTCTCGTCGCTGGCGGCCTATGCGGCCGCCCCGGGCTGCGCGCCCTACAACGCCGCCAAGGCGGGAGTCGAACACTTCGCGAACGCGCTGCGGCTCGAGGTCGCCCACCTCGGCGTCGACGTCGGCTCGGCGCACATGTCGTGGATCGACACCCCACTCGTCCGCGAGGCGAAGTCCGACCTGTCGACGTTCCGTGAGATGCTCAGCAAGCTGCCCGGTCCGCTTAGCAAGACCACGTCGGTCACGGCGTGCGGGGAGGCGTTCGTCAAGGGCATCGAGGGGCGCAAACGCCAGATCAACTGTCCAAGGTGGGTCGGGTTGATGCGATGGCTGCGGCCCTTGCTCGCGTCACCGATCGGCGAGTCGCAGACTCTGAAGTTCGTGCCCGACCTGCTGCCCCGGATGGACGCTGAGGTGACGGCCTTGGGGCGCTCGATGAGCGCGCGAACCGAGGCGCTCGAGAAGAAGCAGGTCTAACTGCGCCCGAATCCCGGTCCGCGGCGGCGCAGGTAGCGCTCAAACTCGGCGGCCAGCGCGTCGCCGTCGACCTTGGACAGCGCCTCGGTCATGTCCACCTCCGCGTCGCCGCGCTGCTCGAGCTGGGCCACGTAGTCCGCGATCTCCTCGTCATCGGAGGTCATCTCGGTGACGGCGGCCTCCCACTCTTCGGCCTGCGCGGGTAGGTCGGCCAACGGCACCTCGATGTCGAGCACGTCCTCGACGCGGCGCAGCAGCGCCACCGTCGCCTTCGGGTTCGGAGGCTGCGACACGTAATGCGGAACGGCCGCCCAGAACGTCACCGCCGGGATCCCGGCATGCACACACGCGTCCTGGAACACCCCCGCGATTCCGGTGGGCCCCTCATAGCGGGTCTCCTCGAGCCCGAAGAAGTGCGCCGAATCCGGCGAGTACGCCGCCCCGGACACCGGCACCGGCCTGGTGTGCGGAGTGTCGGCCAGCAACGCGCCGAGGATGACGACCGTCGACACGTTCAGCTTGTCGGCGATGGCGAGCAACTCGGCGCAGAACGTGCGCCACCGCATGTTCGGCTCGACGCCATGCATCAGCACGATGTCGCGGTCGCTGCCCGGCGGGTGGCAGTGCGAGATCCGCATCGACGGCCACACCAGCTCGCGCGTGACGCCGTCGACCTGGCGGATCACCGGGCGGTTGACCTGGTAGTCGTAATACGCCTCATCGTCGATCTCGATGATCGGCTCGGCCTCCCAGATCGCGTCGAGATGCGCCAGCGCGTCGCTGGCGGCGTCGCCGGCGTCATTCCAGCCCTCGAAAGCCGCCACGACCACGGCGTCGTGCAGCTCGGGCAGTTCGAAACCTCCGGTAGCATCCGACGGGCTCATAAGTTCAGCGTAGAGCGTGTTTTAACACCGCGAGCGTCTTGGCCGAATCCCTATTTTGATAGACCCACTACCCTGTTACTGTGACCGCCGCCGGCCCCCGTGACTATGACACCGACCTGCTTGCGACCCTTTCTGAGAAGGTCGGGGTGAGTGACGGCGCCATGGGCACGATGCTGCAGGCCGCGGATCTGACGCTCGACGACTTCAACGGCCTCGAGGGCTGCAACGAGATCCTCAACGTCACACGGCCGGATGTCATCGAGTACATCCACCGCGCGTACTTCGAGGCCGGCGCCGACGCCGTCGAGACAAACACGTTCGGCTGCAACCTCTCCAACCTCGGCGACTACGACATCGCCGACCGGATCCGGGAGCTGTCGGAGAAGGGCACCGCGATCGCCCGGCGGGTCGCCGACGAGACGGCCACCCCGGATCGCGCTCGGTACGTACTTGGATCCATTGGGCCGGGGACCAAGCTGCCGACCCTCGGCCACATCGAGTATGCGGTGATCCGCGACGCCTACGAGCAGGCCGCTCTGGGCATGCTGGACGGCGGCGCGGACGCGATTCTGGTCGAGACCTGCCAGGACCTGTTGCAGCTCAAGGCGGCTGTGCTCGGTTCGCGGCGGGCGATGGCGCGGGCGGGTCGGCACATCCCGGTGTTCGCCCATGTCACCGTGGAGACCACCGGAACGATGCTGCTGGGTACCGAGATCGGCGCGGCGCTGACCGCGGTCGAGCCGCTGGGCGTCGACATGATCGGGCTGAACTGCGCGACCGGGCCAGCCGAGATGAGCGAGCATCTGCGCCACCTGTCGCGCCATGCCCGCACACCGGTGTCGGTGATGCCGAATGCGGGGCTGCCGGTGCTCGGAGCCAACGGCGCGGAATATCCGCTGCAGCCCGAGGAACTGGCCGAGGCGCTATCCGGGTTCATCACCGAGTTCGGGCTTTCGATGGTGGGTGGCTGCTGCGGCACCACGCCCGAGCACATCCGCCAGGTCGCCGATGCCGTTCGCGGCCTGCAACGGGCCGCCCGGGATGTGACCTACGAGCCGGCGGTGTCATCGCTGTACGCCGCGATGCCGTTCGCCCAGGACGCGTCGGTGCTGATGATCGGCGAGCGCACGAACGCCAACGGCTCCAAGGCGTTTCGCGAGGCGATGATCGCCGAGGACTACCAGCGCTGCCTCGATATCGCCAAGGAGCAGACTCGCGATGGCGCGCACCTTCTCGACCTGTGCGTCGACTACGTCGGCCGTGACGGTGTCGCGGACATGACCGCGCTCTCCAGCCGGCTGGCCACCGCGTCGACGTTGCCGATCATGCTGGACTCCACCGAAACCGCGGTGCTGCGAGCCGGTTTGGAGCACCTCGGCGGCCGCTGCGCGGTCAACTCGGTGAACTACGAGGACGGCGACGGCCCCGAGTCCCGGTTCCACAAGACTATGGAACTGGTCGCCGAGCACGGCGCCGCGGTCGTCGCGCTCACGATCGACGAGGCGGGCCAGGCCCGCACCGCCGACAAGAAGGTGCAGATCGCCGAGCGGCTGATCGAGGACATCACGACAAATTGGGGAGTCGACGAATCCTCCGTCTTGATCGACTGCCTGACGTTCACCATCTGCACCGGCCAAGAGGAATCCCGCCGCGACGGCATCGAGACCATCGAGGCGATCCGCGACCTGAAAAAGCGCCACCCCAACGTGCAGACCACACTGGGGCTTTCGAACATCTCCTTCGGTCTCAACCCGGCCGCGCGGCAGGTGCTCAACTCGGTGTTCCTGCACGAATGCCAGGAGGCCGGGCTGGACTCGGCCATCGTGCACGCGAGCAAGATCGTGCCGATCAACCGGATCCCCGAGGACCAACGCAACGTCGCGCTGGACCTCGTCTACGACCGCCGCCATGAGGGCTACGACCCCCTGCAGGAACTCATGGCGATGTTCGAGGGCGTTTCGGCATCCGCATCGAAGGAATCGCGTGCCGCCGAGCTTGCCGCGCTTCCGCTGCTGGAGCGGCTGGCCCGGCGCATCGTCGACGGTGAGCGCAACGGGCTGGAGGCCGACCTCGACGAGGCGATGACGCAGAAACCGCCGCTGGACATCATCAACGACGACCTGCTCGCCGGCATGAAAACTGTTGGGGAACTGTTCGGTTCCGGCCAGATGCAGTTGCCGTTCGTGCTGCAGTCTGCCGAGGTGATGAAGACCGCCGTGGCGTACCTCGAGCCGCACATGGAGCGCTCAGAGGACGACGCCGGCAAGGGCCGAATAGTCCTCGCCACCGTGAAGGGCGACGTCCACGACATCGGCAAGAACCTGGTCGACATCATCTTGAGCAACAACGGCTACGAGGTCGTCAACATCGGCATCAAGCAGCCGATCACCACCATTCTCGAAGTGGCACAAGACAAGAGCGCTGACGTCGTCGGCATGTCGGGGCTGCTCGTCAAGTCCACCGTGGTGATGAAGGAAAACCTCGAGGAGATGAACCACCGCGGGGTGGCCGGGAAATTCCCGGTGCTACTGGGCGGCGCCGCGCTGACCCGCAGTTACGTCGAGAACGACCTGGCCGAGGTCTACCAGGGTGAAGTGCACTACGCGCGCGACGCGTTCGAGGGCCTGCGTCTGATGGACGAGATCATGAACGTCAAGCGAGGCATCGCGCCGGACACCGACAGTCCGGAGGCGATCGCGGCGCGTGAGAAGGAAGCCGAGCGCAAGGCCCGCCATGAGCGTTCGAAACGCATCGCCGAGCAACGCAAGGCGGCTGAGACGCCGGTCGAGGTGCCGGCCCGTTCGGACGTTGCCACCGACGTCGAGGTGCCGGTGCCGCCGTTCTGGGGGACCCGGATCGTCAAGGGCGTCGCGCTCGCCGAATACACGGGTCTGCTCGACGAACGCGCACTGTTCCTGGGTCAGTGGGGGCTGCGGGGGGCGCGGGGCGGCGAAGGCCCGTCATACGAGGAACTGGTGGAATCCGACGGCCGCCCGCGGCTGCGGTACTGGCTGGAACGGCTTTCCACCGACGGCATACTCGCCCACGCCGCGGTGGTGTACGGATATTTCCCCGCGGTCTCCGAAGGCGATGACGTCATCGTGCTGGCGGAACCGAAACCTGATGCTGCAGAACGGTTCCGGTTCACGTTCCCACGTCAGGAGCGCGGCCGCTTTCTGTGTATCGCCGACTTCATCCGCTCGCGCGAGCGGGCCAACGAGACCGGCCAGGTCGACGTGCTGCCGTTCCAACTGGTCACGATGGGCCAGCCGATCGCCGACTTCGCCAACGAATTGTTCGCCGCCGACGCCTACCGCGACTACCTGGAGGTGCATGGCATCGGCGTGCAGCTGACGGAGGCGCTGGCCGAGTACTGGCACCGCCGGGTGCGCGAGGAGCTCAAGTTCGCCGATCACGCGATGGCCGCGGAGGACCCTGCGGCCGTTGAGGACTACTTCAGGCTCGGTTATCGCGGCGCCCGGTTCTCGTTCGGTTACGGCGCATGCCCGAATCTCGACGACCGCACCAAGGTGATGGCCCTGCTCGAGCCGGAGCGCATCGGCGTCACGCTGTCCGAGGAACTGCAGCTGCATCCGGAGCAGTCCACCGACGCCTTCGTGCTGCACCACCCCGAAGCCAAGTACTTCAACGTCTGATGCGCGCTGTTCTGTGGGACATGGACGGCACGTTGGTCGATTCCGAAAAGCTCTGGGATGTCGCGATGCATGCGCTCTACGAGCGGCTGGGGGGCACGCTGACGCCGAAGGTGCGCTCGGCCACTGTCGGCGGCTCGGCGAAGGACGTGATGCGGATCGTTTACGCCGACCTCGGCCTGCCACCCGATCCGTCGGAGATGGCCGCGACCGCCGACTGGCTGCACGGCTACACGGCCGACTTGTTCGACCAGGGATTGTCGTGGTGCGAGGGAGCGTGGGAGTTGCTGGAGGCGTTGGCGATTGAAGGCGTACCGATGGCGCTCGTCACCAACACCAGAAGGTCGCTCACCGAACGCGCGTTGAACAGCATTGGCCGTCGCTATTTTTCGGCAATTGTCTGCGGTGACGAGGTCCCCTGCGGCAAGCCGGCGCCCGATCCGTATTTGCGAGCGACCGTGCTTTTGGGTGAGTCGCCGGATTGCTGTTTGGCGATCGAAGACTCCGTGAACGGCACGGCATCGGCCGAGGCCGCGGGCTGCCGGGTTTTGGTGGTGCCCAATGATGTCGACGTGCCGCGCGGTCCCCGGCGCCGGCATGTCGGATCGCTCGCCGAACTCGACGTCGCCGCCCTGCGTTCGATTTACGCGGAGCTGCACGACGAGTTGGAGGAACGCACCGCCTGACTCCCCAGAAGGGACGCATTCTTGCTGGTCAGTGCGGTCGGCACGGGTCTGGCGACCCGCGTCTGGCTGAAACCGGCGTGACTCGGTTGAGGCGCTCA
>Ga0306920_100013696_pt1 | contig 11054 bp, 9 predicted proteins | sample flu12Cox44000170_FD_204666 | JGI IMG/M metagenome (GOLD analysis project Ga0306920, IMG submission 204666) | Lab enrichment of tropical soil microbial communities from Luquillo Experimental Forest, Puerto Rico - flux4day.12C.oxic.44.000.170 (v2)... | ecosystem: Environmental > Terrestrial >...
GCTCGACGGCCCCCCTGTCCCGGTCACGTGGCCGCACCTAGAGTAGCCGACTTCCTGGCGGTCCGATCGGCCGCTCGCGGGGCGGTCGGCCTACCGGCGGGCCGAATCCGGAGCGCACGACCTCGTCCCCTTCGCCGGCGGGCCTCCCGGAGCGGCCGGCATCTCCGGGACCGGGACGCGATCGTCCCCGTCGCGTCGACACGTCCGGGTCAGCGCTCGGCGTGGCCCTCGACGCGGCTGGACGAGCTGGTCGGCGGGACGCCGGAGAGGCACCGAGGGCAGCGCCAGGCCCAGTGCTGCAGGCACGTGGGGCCCTCGTGCGGCCACTCCTGATCACACCCGTCGCAGTAGTGGTAGTGGGTCGGCGTCGTCGACGGCACTCGAGGGCGGTGGACTGCGAAGACGGAGCGGAGAGTCATCAGCCTCACGGTACCACGTCGGCCTTCCCCAGCGTCCAAATTCCGCGTCATCTTACCACCCGACCACGACCGTCTGCCAGCCCGCGAGCCTCTTCCGACCGAGGTGGGGGCGAGCCCGACCCGTTCAGCGACCGCGGGGGTAGTAGAAGTGCCAGTATTCCCAGGCGGTGGCCTCCCGCAAACGCCGCTCGTCCGTCCACTCGGGACCGAAGCGCGCCATCGACATGGGCGCGAGGTCCTGCGACGGCTGGCCGTCCACGATCCACTGCGCGAGCACCTCGCCGATCGCCGGGGCGATCGACAACCCGGCCACGTTGCAGCCACTCGCGATGAAGAACCCGTCGGCCCCGGGCACCGGGCCGACGAGGTGCTGGCCGTCAGGCGTCATCGTCGGAATGCCACCCCGGTGCACGCGGATGGAGGGCTCCCGCAGCGCCGGAAACTGGTCGTGCACCTGCTTCACCAGCCGCAAGAGCACCCCCAGGTCGAGGGGGGTGTCCGCGATCGAAAAGGTCGTCGGCAACTGCGCCATGTCGAATGGCATGGGATCCGTCTCGTATCCTCCGACCAGGAAGCCACCCCAGCAGGGTCGCACGTAGACGGCCGCGTCCATGATCCGCACGATCGGAAGGTCTGGACGCACGCCCTCAATCGGCTCCGTGATGAGCAGCTGATGGCGCGTCGGAACCATGGGGACATAGATCCCGGCGCCGGCCGCGACTTGACGGGCCCAGGCGCCCGCCGCGTCCACCACGACCGGCGTCTCGATGCGTCCCCGATCCGTCTCGACCGCCTGCACGGCGCCCTGCCGGACGTCGATCCCGACGACCGTCGTGTTGGCTAAGAGCGTCACACCCAGGGCGCTCGCCGCGCTCGCGTAGCCGCTGGCGACCTGCGACGGCTCGAAGTAGACGTCGCCCGGGGTGTGGAGGACGGCCAGGACCCCGGGCGGCTGGAAGAACGGGTGCAGCCGGTGCGCCTCCTCCGGGGAGACGAGCCTGGTGCCGAGCCCCCAGGCCTGTCCGCGGATCCCTTCCTCTTCCAGGATCCCCGCTTCCTCGGGTCGGCGCGCGACCTTGAGGCTGCCGGATTGGACGAGATCGAGCGGCTGGCCGGTGTCGACGCTGAACCGCCGCAGCCATTGCACCGCCCGACTCGCCAGGCGGCTCATCAGCTCGGTGGAGCGGAGCACCGCCGCGTTGCCGGCAGCCCGGGGCGAGGTCTGGGAGGCGACCTCATGACGGTCCAGCAGGGCGACGCGCCGGCCGCCGCGACGGGCCAGAAAGTACGCGGTCGCGGCGCCGAAGCCTCCCGATCCGATCACGACGACGTCCGCTTCTCCGAGCATCGCTCCTCCCCTCGCTCGCCCCAGCATTGTACGCTCACCGCCTCGCCCTGAAGCCGCCGCCGGCCAGCCACGCGCGGTGCGCTCCACCCCCGCGGGGGGGCGCCTCCGCCGAACCGCCCGCGCGCCTTGACCCCTCGGGCGGACCCCGACTGCCCTGACTCCGCCAACCGAAGAAGGTGCCGGCATCGGCCCGCCCGACCCAAGGAGACGGCCATGGCGAAACGGACGGGGATCGCCGAACTCGCGGCAGCCGTGGTCGTCCTGGTGCTGGTCCCGGGCCGGGCCGTGGCTGTCGAGCTCGAGGTCGCGACCTGGCACCGGACCGAGCCGGCCCCCGGGGCGCTGCTCCGCGAGATGGCGGGGACGTTCGCCCGGGAGCATCCGGGAACCACGATCAAGGAGGTCAGCGTCCCGTTCCCCCACCACGTAGAGCAGATGCTCCTGCGCCCTGGCCGGCGGCACGCCCCCCGATGTGCTCGTGGCCACGGACGCCATGCTCTTCACCTGCCTCGAGCGCGGGCACCTCGCCCCCTTCTCCGGCTTCCCGGCCCTCACCACCATGCTCGAGGGCGACCGCGCCGACCTCGTCGACGCCCAAGCCGTGGCTTCGGTCGGGGGCCAGACGTACGGTGTGGTCAGCCACTTCAGCACGTACGGGCTGCTCTACAACGAGCGGCTGCTGGCGGCGGCAGGCATCGCCAAGCCCCCCGCCACGCCGCCGGAGTTTCTCAACGCGGCGACCAAGCTGACCAAGGCCCCCGACCAGTACGGCTACGGGACGCGCCATTCGATGAACGAGAATGGCGGGTGGTAGTACGTGGTAGTAGGAGGCAGCCTACTGGGTCCACGGCTTCGGCGGGCGGTGGGCCACCAACGGCAAGCCCTCGGTCAGCACGCCTCCGGTCGTCAAGGCCGTCGCGTTCTTCAAGCAGCTCTACGACACCGGCGTGTGCCCGAAGGGGGCCGCCGCAGCGACCTACCAGCGGATGTTCTGGCAGGAGAAGATCGCCACCCTCACCGACAACAATGCCGTCTACTTCATGGCCAAGTCCCAGAATCCCGGCTTGCCCCTCCGGGTGGCCGCCAATCCCTTCTCGCCGCAGGTGACGGTCGGGGAAGTGTCCTTCTACACGATCCCCAAGGGCGCCAAGCACCCACAGGAGGCGGCGACCTTCATCAGAGTGGTAGCGCCCGGTCGCCGCCGCGCCCGCCGTTCAACCCCATCGTCGTGACCCCGACCGGCTGCCCTATCTCCTCGTCGCTCCGCTCGTCGCCCTGATCGCCCTCTTCGTCCTCTACCCGATGGCGGAAAGCATCCGGGTGAGCCTCTACGACGGCCGGGATCTCGTCCCCCGGCCCGACCAGTTCGCCGGCCTACTGAACTATCGCTGGCTCGCCCGGTCGCCCGCCACGCTCACCGCCATCCGGGTCACCCTCGTGTACGTGGTGGTGACCACGCTGGGGGCGACACTCCTGGCGGCGTGGCCAGCGCTCTCGTGCTCAACGCCTCGTTCCGAGGCCGGGCGATCGTCCGCACCGCGGTGACCATCCCGTGGGGCACACCCCTCGTCGCCGCCGCCCTGATCTGGTTCTGGATGCTCGACCCCCAGTACGGGGTCATCAACTATGGCGTCCGGCTCCTGGGACTCAGCGCCCGTGGCGTTCCCTGGCTGCTCTCCCCCGGGTGGGCCCTTCCGCCTTTCGGAACCCTGGTGCTCCTTACGGCTCCTGCCGCAGCTCGCCGAGGTCGGGGTGTTCGGCCGGCTCTTCGCAACCCAGCCGATGATGCGCTGGCTCTGGAACATGGTCGCGATCGCCGCGGGCGTCGCCCTGCTGTCCGTCGCGCTGGCGGTGGGGGCGGCCTATGCCCTCTCCCGTTTCCGCTTTCGGGGGCGACGGAGGATCCAGTTCGTCCTCCTCCTCACCCAGATGCTGCCCAGCACGGTCCTGATCGTGCCCCTCTTCATCCTCTTCCGCCGGCTGCACCTTCTGGACAGGCGGGCCGCCATCGTGCTGGCCCAGGCGGCGCGGGTGGCACCGATCGCGGTGTGGATCCTCAAGGCCTTCATCGACACCATCCCGCCGGAGATCGAGCAGGCGGCGTTGCTCGACGGCTGCTCCCGGATCTCCGTGCTACGACGGATCACCCTGCCCGGCGGTCCCATCGGTCGTGGCGTCCTTCACCAAGTGCTTCTTCGAAGCGTGGAACGTCTTCGTGTACGCCCTTACGTTCGCGCCGGATCGAGACCTGTGGGTCTCGGCCGTCGGCCTGGCCTCGTGGATCGGCGAGCTGACCACGCCGTGGAGATCATGATGTCGGGCGCCGTCGTCTTCACCCTGCCGTCGATCGTGGTCTTCCTGGCCCTTCAGCAGCGGTTGGTCGGCGGACTCTCGGCCGGGGCGATCCAGTAGCGGGCGGCCGAGCTCGACGGGACAGCTCGGGCCGAACCCGCCGGCACGGCCGAGCCCGGTCCGAGAAGCGGAGGGACGGCGGGCGCCGGTCGAGCAGGCTTGCCGGACGGGTCGCGATCTACGGGGCGGTCGAGGGCGGCAGGACGGTCATCCACCCGCCGGGACACTGGGGCACGTAGGGGTAGTAGCCCGGAGGGTTCTGACAGTAGTACCAGTAGGCAGGTGGGGCGGGCGCGTAGCTGGGCGGAGGTGGCGCATAGGCGGGGTACGGGTAGACCGGATAGGCGTACCCCGGGTACCCGAAGGGCACTGTGGCGAACACCCCGACGCTTCCGAAGAAGACGGGACCCCCGTGGTGGAAGTGATCGAAGTGGTGGAAGTGGTCGAAGTGATGGAAGTGGTTGAAATGGTGGAAGCCGTGGAAGCCATGGAAGGGTTGCATGGGAAATCGTTGGCCGGGCATGGCCCAGATCGGTCCGGGGAGCGCCGCCATCCAGATCACGAGAAGAGCCACGAAAAGGACGACACCCAGGCGCTTCATCGGACACCTCCCACCGCGAGCCCCTGCTCAGGCTTAGCATAACTGAAACCGCCGCCGGGGCCACCGGGTTCCCCGGCGGGCCCCGCGTGCCGAGCGGGTCTGCCTCGCCTGCATCACGATGCGCCGCGGGCTCCCGCCGTTGACGATCGGCTCCAGCGCACGCTAGCATCACCCCGCCCGATCACCTGGGAGGTCAGGGCCTAGTGAAGCCTGGAAGGCGGCGCGGGGGCACCGTTCCGGCCCGCCGCGGGGGGCGACCGAGCGCGTCGCGGGAGAGGGCGGGCGCCTCGTGCCCGTCGTCCACGACACTCCCGAGTCAGCCCGGCTTACCGATGGAACGACGCACGAGGTCATGCGTATCGGTCTGACCGTCGCCAGGTTCGCGGCGCCAGGGGGGCCAGCACGCCTGGGTGACGCCCTGGTACGGGTGGCCCGCCACGCCGAGGCGGTCGGGTTCGACACCTTCTGGGTGTGGGACCACTTCTTCTGGGACGCCTCGCCCGTCGGTCCCGGGGTGACCGACCGCGAGATGCTCGAAGCCTTCACCACCCTGGGCTTCATCGCCGGGGCGACCCGCACGATCAAGCTCGGCACGATGGTGGCCTCGGCCACATATCGCCACCCGGGCGTGCTGATCAAGCAGGTGACCACGCTGGACGTGCTATCGGGCGGTCGCGCCATCTTCGGCATCGGGGCGGGGTGGTTCGAGGTGGAGCATCGGGCCCTTGGCATCCCCTTCCCGACCCTGCAGGAGCGCTTCGAGCGGCTGGAAGAGACCGTCCAGATCGCGCTCCTGATGTGGGGGGACGTCGGGGACTATGCGAAGGCTCGGCCCTTCCGGGGGAAGCACTACCAGCTCGAGCGAACCCTGAACGTGCCCCAGACGCTGCAGCGCCCGCATCCCCCCATTCTGATCGGGGGCAGCGGCGAGCAGAAGACGCTCCGCCTGGTCGCCCAATACGGGGACGCCTGCAATCTCGGGAGCCGGTTTACCCTCGATCAGCTCGCCCACAAGCTGAAGGTGTTGCGCGGCCATTGCGAGCAAGTCGGGCGTCCCTACGGGGCGATCGAGAAGACCCTGTACTGGCGAGTCCACGTCACTCGTGACGGCGAGGCTGGTACCCAGTCAATCGCCCAGGCCCTCGCCTACACCACGGCGCTGGCGGACCTCGGCTTCGACACGCTGGTCTTGGTCGACGACACGTTCGACATCTACGACCCCGCCATCCTCGATCTCTGGGCGGCGGAGCTCCTGCCGGCGATTCACGCCACGCCGGTCGCGGGTCGATAGATCGTCCGCGAGGCTCGGCGCCCCCGCCAGGACCTTCGACCGTACGGCAGGTGCCCGGCGTAGCCGGTCCCGCCGGGTGCGCAGAGGTTGCCCCGCGAAGCAGCTGGATCGAGGCGCGTAACATCCTCTCGACGGACGTTCCGGCTCGCCGAAGCGTCTCGGCCGTCAACCTCTTCGAGCCGGGGGTCGCGAGCTGCTCTATGCGCGCGGCCAGGTGAGTCGTCTGACCCACCGCCGAGTAGCCACGCGCAGGTCGCTTCCGATCGCACGCACGACCACCTCGCCAGAGTTCAGGCCGACGCGAATCTGGAATTCGAGCCCGTCGTCCCGGCGGACCTCGGCCGTGTAGCGGCGGATGCCCTCCTGCATGGCGGGGGCCGCGTAGCAGGCACGTACCGCGTGATCCTCGTGAGCCACGGGGGCGCCGAAGAGCGCCATGATGCCGTCGCCCATGACCTGATTGACGGTGCCCTCGTAGCGGTGCACCGCCCCCATCATGCGCATGCGCTCGAGGACAGGGTCGAGGAGCTTCCGGGCGTCCTCCGGGTCGCCGGCCGCGAGCAGCTCGAGGGAGCCCTTCATGTCGGCGGAGAGCACGGTCACCCGCTTGCGCTCTCCCTCGAGCGCGTGCCGGGTGCGCAGGATCGTCTCGGCCAGGTGGCGCGGCGTGTAGCACTGGGGCGAGGCGAGGGCCGACTCGGTGGCGCGCGGCGCCGCGACCGGCCAGCCGCACTCGTGGCAGTAGTGGCTCCCCGGCAGATTGGCGTGCCCGCACGCCGGGCAGACCACCTCGAGTCACCGGCCGCAGCCGCCGCAGAACCTTCGCGCCCGGAGGATTGTCGTGCGGGCACGGGGGGCCGCTCACGTCGACCCCTCGCGCTCCCAACCCAGCCGGCTCGACCGCCGCCCGTCCACGCCCAGGACGCCCGCTGCGAGCCGGTCTGTCCGAGCATCACGGCTGCCGCGAATGCTCAGCTTTCTTGACGGGGCTGCTATGATGTGGGACCTGATCGGGACCCGTGGGGAAGAGCGTCGACCGGCGCGGCGCAGAGGAGCAACACCTGGGCACCAAGATGAGCGCGTACCGGTGCACGAGATGTCGCCAGCGCAAGCGCTTCTTCAGCTGACGTGTGGCTCCTGGGTCTCGCAGGCGATATACGTCGTCGCCAAGCTCGGCATTGCCGACCTCCTGGAGGACGGCTCGAAGAGCGGTGAGGAACTCGCGAACGCCACCGGGACACATGCCCAGTCCCTCTCTCGGGTCATGCGAACCCTGGCGAGTGTCGGCGTGTTCACGGAGGTCGGCGAGGGCCGCTTCGCGCTCACGCCGATGGCCCGGTTGCTCGAAACCGACGTCCCAAACTCCATGCGGCCCTGGGCGATCATGCTGGGAGAGGAGTCGTATCGTGCCTGGGGCGACCTGCTGTATAGCGTCAAGACCGGTGAGCCGGCCTTCGACCATGTGTATCACATGCGGCGTTTCGAGTACCTCGCCCAGCACCCCCAGGCGGCCGAGGTCTTCAACACGGCCATGACGGCCCTGTTCGGGCGCGTGCATACGGCCGTGGTGGCCGCCTACCCGTTCTCGGGGTTCACCAAGGTCGTCGATGTCGGCGGCGGGAACGGCTTTCTGATCACCCTGATCCTGAACGCCTGTCCGCGAACGACCGGGGTCCTCTTCGAGACCCCGACGGTCATCCGGGAGGCGCACACGGCCATCCAGGCCGCGGGACTCACCGGACGCTGCGAGGCCGTGGCGGGCGACTTCTTCCAGTCGGTCCCGGAGGGCGGTGACGCCTATCTACTGGCCCACGTCATCCAAAGCTTCGACGACGACCGAAGCCTCACGATCTTGCGCAACTGCCGGCGGGCGATGGCGACCCACGCGAAGCTCCTGCTGATCGAGCCCGTCCTTCTAGCCGGCAACGCGCCCTCGTTCGCGAAGCTGCTCGACCTCCACATGCTCGTCGTCACTCGGGGCCGCCAGCGGACGGAGGCCGAGTACCGGACGCTCCTCGGATCGGCCGGGCTCCGCCTCACGAAGGTGACCCCTACAGAATCCGGCGAAAGCGTCATCGAGGCGGTGCGCGCCTAGGCCGCAGGGATGCCGTGATCAGCCGCTCTCCTCGAAGGAGGATCATGCACGTGAGATGCGTCGCGGCCTGTCTCGTGGTGGTGATCCTCGCGGCCGGGCAGCTGTCGGGAACCGCGCTCGCCCAGCCGAAGGGCGTGTTCATCCCGCTGCTCGTGTATCGGACGGGACCCTACGCCCCAAGCGGGATCCCGGTTGCCAACGGGTTGGCCGATTACTACACGCTGATCAATGAGCGCGATGGGGGAATCAACGGGATCAAGCTCGCCTGGGAGGAGTGCGAGTTTCAATACGACACGAAACGGGGCGTCGAGTGCTACGAGCGCCTCAGGGGCAAGGGGGCCGTGCTGGTGTTCCCCGTCAGTACCGCCGTCATGTACGAGCTGATCCCGAGGGCGCCCACGGACAAGATCCCGGTCATCCAGGTGGGCAGCGGCATGACGGCCGCCGCCGATGGCCGATGGTTTCCCTGGGTGTTCAACTTCCCGGACACCTACTGGAGCCAGGCCTCCGCAGTGATCGAGTACATCGGTCGGAAGGAGGGCGGGCTCGACAAGCTGAAGGGGAAGAAGATCGCCCACATCTTCCTCAGCGTGCCCTACGGCAAGGAGGCGAATCCGACCCTCGACACCCTCGCCCGACGACTCGGCTTCCAGCTGACGCTGCTGGCGGTGAATCCGCCCGGTCAAGCGCAGCAAGCCACCTGGCTCCAGGTGCGACGGCTCGACCCGAACTGGATCTTCATGTCGGGGTGGGGCGTGATGAACCAGGTGGCGATCAAGGAGGCCGCAACGATCGGCTACCCGATGGATCACTTCATCGGGAACTGGTGGTCAACCAACGATGGCGACGTCACCCCGGCTGGCGTCGCCGCCAAAGGGTACACCGGGGCCGCGTTCCACGCCCCGGGCAATGGCTTCAAGGTGCACCAGGAAATCTGGAAATACGTCTACGACAAGGGCAAGGGGGCGGGTAAGCGAGAAGCCGTCGGCGAAGTCCTCTACAACCGCGGGCTCGTCAGCGCCACGTTCGAGGTGGAAGCGATCCGGACGGCCATGACCAGGTACGGCAACAAGCCCCCCACCGGCGAGCAGGTCCGATGGGGGCTCGAGCACCTGAACCTGAGCGACCAGCGTCTGGAGGAGCTAGGGATGAAGGGTTTCACGCACCCGCTCAAGGTCACCTGCGAGGACCACGAAGGGGGCGGCCCGGTGCTCTTCCAGCAGTGGGACGGCAAGAAGTGGACGACCGTGTCCGAGTGGATTCCCCCGATGCGTGACGTGGTCCGTCCGAAGCTCGAAGCCGCCGCGGCCGAGGAGGGCAAGCTCCTCGGATACGCGATGCGCGACTGCTCCAAGGAGTGAGGACGTCCTCAGAAGTGCAGTCCTCATCACCGGGGAGAGACGCGATGGCGGAACTCCCACGTCCCGTCCGCTGGCATGACAGAATCCGCGCGGCGACCGAGTGGCTCCCTCGGATGGTCGCCGGGATCCCCGCAACGGTCCGCGCGAAGCTCCTCGTCGCCTTCCTGGCCATCGCGGTGTTGCTCATCACGCTCGGCGCCGTCGGCCTCCAGGTGCTCAGTGGCGTCAATCGTCGCGCCGACGAGTTGGTCAAGCGCCAGGAGCGGATCAGCGCCTACCGTCAGTTCCAGCACGACACCTCCCTTCCGTCCTCCTGGTCCTGGAACGAGCGCACGCTCGAGGCAACCCTTCAGCAGCTGAACCAGTTCCACTACGAGCTCGATCAGCTTCAGGTCGTTGCGCTAGACGACACCGAACAGCTCGACCGTGTCCGCGAGAACTATGAGCAGTTCGTGAAGGTCGTTGGTCGGGTCGTCGAGCTGAACACAGGGGGGAACATCGCCGCGGGACGGAATCTTCAGGTCACACAGGCTGGCCCGCTCGCTGACCGCCTCGAGCGCCTGACGAACGACCTCGTCAACAAGGCGGAGGCGGACCTGGTGGCCAGCATCGACGCGAGCCAGGCCGCCTACACGAGGTCGCGATGGGCGGTGATCGGGTTCTCGATCGGGACCATCGGACTGGCCCTCGCCCTCGGCTATGCGATCTCCTGGTCGTTGATCAGGCCGGTGAAGCTGCTGGATACTCGGTTGAAGCGCGTCGCGTCGGGCCATCTCTCCCAACGGGTCGAGGTGCCGAATCGGGACGAGCTGGGCGCGCTGGCGAACCAATTCAACCGGATGGCTGCCCTACTCTACGACTCGCATGTCCAGCAGGAGGAGAGAGCGCGCCAGTTGACCGAAGCGCTCGAGCAGCAGACGGCCACGAGCGAGATCCTGCGGGTCATCTCCAGCTCCCCCACTGATGTCCAGCCCGTCTTCGACACGATCGTGCGGAGCGCCGTAAGGCTCTGCGGAGCCGACAAAGGATTCATCTATCGCGTCGATGGGGACTCCGGTTATTGGGCCGTGTCCTACAACGCCACTCCGGAGCTGCTGGCATTTCTCGCCCGAATCCCGGTCCGGCCCGGACGCGAGAGCACGACGGGCCGGGTCTTGGGGGAGCGGCGGACCATCCACATTCATGATGTCAGGGCTGACCCGGAGTACCGGTTTGTGGAGAAGATGGGCGTGCGGACAACCTTAGGAGTCCCCATGCTCCGGGAGGCCCTCTTATTGGGCATCATCATCATCTACCGGGAGGAGGTGCGACCGTTCACCGACCGCCAGATCGAGCTGGTGGAGACCTTCGCCGACCAGGCCGTGATCGCCATCGAGAACGTCCGGCTGTTCCAGGAGCTCCAGGCCCGGACTCGAGAGTTGGGCCGCTCGGTCGACGAGCTGAAGGCACTGGGAGAGGTCAGCCAGGCGGTCAGCTCGAGCCTGGATCTGGAAACCGTGCTGAACACGATCGTCGCGCGGGCCGTGGAGCTCGCCGGCGCCCACGGCGGCGTCATCTACGAGTATGACGAGACGAAGCAACAATTCG